>FWPV01001030.1_pt1 | contig 80911 bp, 74 predicted proteins | sample 2228371 | NCBI WGS metagenome assembly FWPV01 (sample SAMEA103939776, study PRJEB20133) | metagenome
CTGCGTCAGGGTTTCCCCCATTGCGCAAGATTCCCCACTGCTGCCTCCCGTAGGAGTCTGGACCGTGTCTCAGTTCCAGTGTGGCTGGCCACCCTCTCAGGCCAGCTAACCATCATAGCCTTGGTAGGCCATTACCCTACCAACAAGCTAATGGTCCGCGAGCTCATCCCTAAGCGATAGCTTATGCCAGAGGCCACCTTTTCCCACATCTACCGGGGTAGTCGTGGGCTTACCAGGTATTAGCATCGCTTTCGCAATGTTATCCCTGACTTAGGGGCAGATTACTCACGTGTTACTCACCCGTGCGCCACTTTACTCATCCTGGCAAGCCAGGATTTTCTCGTTCGACTTGCATGTGTTAAGCACGCCGCCAGCGTTCGTTCTGAGCCAGGATCAAACTCTTCAATTAATTCTTATTTCTGCCACGAAGAGTTAAACCCAAAGGCAAATAACCTTCCTATGTATCAATTTTCAAAGAACATTTTCTTGTAAGACAATTATTCAATATTAATCAAAATACCTTACTTGTCAAGAGGTATTTTGGAAAATTTTGCAAAAATAGGCAAAATAATTTTTTAGAAGCTCTGTCAGACGGTTCCATTGTTTACGCTCTAATCGTAATTCTATGATACCGCTTTTTTCCTGCCCTGAGAATGATAGATCCGTTCTGCAGATCGGTTTCTTTCACGAGCGCATCAAACTTCTCAACCCGCTTTCCATTTATATAGGCGCCCCCGTCTTCAATCAACCGCCGTGCTTCTGCACGGGAGGAACAGAGTTTTGCTTCTTCAAACAGCACATAGGCTGCGATCCCTTTTTTCAACCGTTCGCTATCAATACTGGTGACCGGCAGGGACGCCACATCGGTGCCGGCACCATAAAAAATACTCCGAGAGCTTTCTTGCGCCATTTTTGCTGCCTCGAGGCCATGGGTAATTTTTGTAGCCTCAAAAGCAAGCTGCTCTTTTGCCTGTCGCAAATCGTTTCCTTTTTGCCGGGCATAGCTTTTAATCTCTTCCACTGGCAATAGCGTAAACAATAACAGAAACTTTTCCACATCACGGTCGTCAGTATTATACCAATATTGATAATATTCATAGGGCGAAGTTTTGCTTCCATTGAGCCAGATTGCGCCTGACTCAGTTTTGCCCATTTTATGGCCCGCTGCCGTCGTAATAAGTGGGAACGTAATGCCATATACGGTAGCCCCGGCCCGACGCCGGACCAGCTCAATGCCTGCCACAATATTGCCCCATTGATCATTGCCCCCCATCTGCAGAATACAGCCGTAGTTTTGATAGAGATGCAAGAAATCATAGGCCTGAAGCAGCATATAATTAAATTCTATAAAATTAAGGCCAGTTTCAAGTCGCATTCGGTACGACTCGGAAGCAATCATACGATTGACGCTGAAATGTTTTCCAATATCCCGGAGAAATTCTATGTATGACAAAGGAAGCAGCCAGTCGGCATTATTAAGCAACAGGGCTTTATTATTTTCAAAATGTAGATACCGGGAAAACAGTGTTTTTATTTTTTCAGCATTCTCTGCAATCTCAGCGGCCGATAAAAGGCGCCGCATTTCATTCTTGCCGCTGGGGTCGCCAATCATGGCAGTCCCCCCGCCCAGCAGAACAATCGGCCGATGGCCGTAACGCTGCATATGCATGAGTGCCATAATTGGCAGCAGGTGACCGACATGCAGCGCCACTGCTGTCGGGTCAAATCCGATATAACAGGTAATACCGTCAGCCAGCTTCGTGTACAGCGCCTGTTCGTCAGTTACCTGCGCGATAAAACCACGTTCCTTTAATACATCATAAACATGAGGTCGCATAACATCAGCCAGAATAAAACGATTGATTTGCCAGTAAGAACAGTCATATCCCCAATCTGCGTTGTATTCTTTCAATCTGTACGCTTTTCCCCGTTGCGCCGTCTATTTCCACAACGACGCCGTGCAACTGTTTGTCTTGATCTGCCGGGGCCAACGGGAAATTCATCTTGGTTAGGAACCGTCCCAGCGCCTGCTCTTTCTTGATGCCGATAACCGAATCAAATGAACCGGTCATGCCTACGTCTGTTATATACGCAGTCCCCAGCGGCAATATCCTCTCATCCGCGGTTTGGACATGCGTATGGGTGCCAAGCACGGCACTGACTTTTCCATCAAGAAACCACCCCATGGCAATTTTTTCCGAAGTGGCTTCTGCGTGGATATCCACCACAATGGCTGCTGTATCGTTGCGCAGGGCCTCGATCTCACGTATAGCGGTCCTGAAGGGACAATCTAGGCTGTCCATGAAAACCCTGCCGCATAAATTTACTATCCCAATTCGTTTTTCTCCATCAAGGTTCATTACAATGCTGCCTTTTCCGGGAGTTTCAGGGGGAAAATTTGCTGGTCGCAACAACCGGTGCTCGCGAGAAATAAACGAAATAATTTTCTTTTTGTCCCAGATATGATTCCCAGATGTTAGAACATCAATGCCGCAGCCGAACAGCTCCTGCGCAACCGCTTGCGTGAGACCAAAACCATCGGCAGCGTTCTCCGCATTGGCGATCGTAAACTCGATGCGGTAATCTGCGATAATACCGGGCAATAGTTTTGTTACAACTTCCCTGCCCGGCGCGCCGACGATGTCACCAATGAGCAATAATCGTATGATAGGCATGGCGCCAATGTGACAAATCCCTCCATCCTCCCTTTATTTGGCGTATTCAACGGCTCGGGTCTCACGGATAACCGTTACTTTTATCTGCCCGGGATAACTTAACGATTCTTCAATTTTTTTAGCAACGTCTTTGGACAAGACCACCGCATCGTCATCGGACACATCTTTGCTCTCGACAATGATGCGCACCTCTCTTCCCGCCTGAACCGCGTAGGATTTGTTCACACCGGGAAAGGAACTGGCAATTTCCTCAATGTCCTGAAGATGCTTTACATAGGTGACCAGCATCTCGCGGCGCGCTCCCGGTCGGGCGGCTGACAGCGCATCCGCTGCTTGGACGAGCACTGCCAGCACTGTCTGCGGTTTAACATCGTCATGATGCGCCGCGATGGCATGGACTATTTCTTCTGTTTCGCCATACTTTTTGGCAAGGTCTGCGCCTATGACTGCATGCGATCCTTCGACTTCATGGTCAACGGCTTTACCAATATCATGAAGCAAGCCTGCGCGCTTTGCTGATTTAACATTAACGCCCAACTCCGCTGCCATCATACCGCTCAAAAAGGCCACTTCAAGAGAATGCTGCAGCACATTCTGGTCAAAGCTGGTGCGGAATTTAAGACGCCCGAGCAAGCGGATCAGTTCGGGGTTCATGCGGTGCGAACCGATGTCAAATGTTGCCTGCTCACCCGCTTCCCGTATCGTTACCTCAATTTCCTGTTTGACTTTTTCTACAATCTCTTCGATACGTGCCGGATGGATCCGACCGTCCATAATGAGACGTTCGAGTGCAATCCGTGCGACCTCGCGTCTGGTCGGATCAAATGCAGAAATAAGAATTGCTTCAGGGGTGTCGTCAATAATCAAATCCACACCAGTTAACGATTCAAGGGTCCGGATATTCCGACCTTCTCGGCCGATAATCCGGCCCTTCATCTCGTCATTTGGCAAATTTACCACTGAAACTGTTTTTTCAGCCACATATTCGGCGCTGTAACGCTGAATTGCCGAGACGATGATATTGCGGGCAATTTTATCAGCATTTTCCCGGGTTTCTTCCTCAATCCGTCTGATGGTGCGTGCCGACTCGTGTTTTGCTTCATTCTCCAGACTCTGCATAAGTGCCCGTTTTGCTTCCTCAGAGGTCATGCCTGAGACTTTCTCTAAAAGCCTCTTTTGTTCATCCAACGCCTGAACGTATTTCTCCTCCATTTCTTTTACGTTTTTTTCCTGTGCTTCCAGCGATTTCTCTCTGCGGTTCAACACAACTTCTTTTTGATCTATGAGGTCAACCTTTTTTTCAAGATGTTCCTCTTTTTGCGCCAGCCGCTTTTCCATCTTTTGCAACTCCTGCCGCTTGCTGCGCGTTTCCCGCTCAAAATCCGCCTTAGCTCGATACAGGTCTTCTTTCGCCTGAAGCTGTGCCTCTTTTTTTATGTTTTCCGCTTGTTTGATGGCGTCTGCTAAAATTTTTTTTGAATTTTCTTCAGCAGAACCCATTTTCCCTTCTGCGATCCTTTTCCTGGCATAAAATCCGACACCAGCTCCGATTATAAGACCGATAAACAATACAAATGGAATCATTACATTTTCCACGGTTACCTACCCCCTTTAAACGATATAAACAGTTCGCATGATCAGTGTGTTTTGCAATTGCACCGTTATAGATACAACAGAAACTTTTCCGGGGAAAGTATTGTGAGGATTGAGGACAGAGTAAAAATTAAGGCTGCGAGCGTGTCTGCCGTTCTAAGCTTTATTCCGGTACTGCACGCAAACCGTTGTTAGAAGATTTAACGGATGAAGGGTTCTGCAAATACTCAATAACAATTGGTGTCCGGGGAGTTTTCCCGGCACCTAATAATTGAGCTTGTCTAATATGCATTGCGAACAAATGTGTTTTGCCGCCTGTTTTAATTGAATAAAATTTCTTTTGGTTAACGCTATTCATGTATATCCAATTAATCTTTAAAAACCCTTATACGGTAAATATCTGACAACGTATCTCCATTCCACAATCCAGCTTTCCCCAGAATGTCTCTGAGTACACTATAACGCCGCGTCAATATTGTTAATAAGTCTGTCCGACGTTCCTTCTATCAGTTTCATAACTGCTGCGATTTCGTCTTCTTTTTTCAAGTATTCAGCAGCTAAATTTAATGCAACCAGAATAAGCAGGTTGCTGGTACTGAGAGAAGATGTCTGACTTTGAACCTCCTGTATTTTATCATTAATATGTTTTTCTACTCTACTGACATATTCTTTATCATAATTACCCTTCAAAGTAAATTTCTGCCCCAGAACGTGAATTTGAATCGGTTCTTCCATCTGTTTTTCTCACATTATGATCGTGATTCAAATGAATTTATTTTTTCAATGAGTCCATCAAGTCTTTTTTTTATAACATTCCTTTCTTCAAGAGCTTTTTGCAAATTTTTCTTAATATCCTCATTTTCCTTACTTTTATATGCAAGGCGGGCTTCAATTTTTTCCTTGTCTTCCTTTAAGTGAACATACCTCTCAAGTATGGCGGCAACCTTTTTTTCTAACTCGGTAAAACGCTCTATTTTCACAGTTGTTTCCCTGTTTTTTATATATACCTTACTTATTGAAACCTGATTGTCAAGATATTTCTTTGAGATAATGTTTACATTTTATCTTTAATATATTGACTTAGCTTATAAATCCATATTGCGAAAGAAGCCTGGTGTGCCCCGTTTATGAAGCGAGGCTGTTCCACATGCCTGCATGTATTTTTTTAACCGTTGTAATGACTTGGTACGTATAAGCAGTGCACCGATTGCGTGCAACGCGTTCTTTATCTTTAGAAATTCCCGGTTCCTCTATCAGGGCGAGCAGCGTCTTTTTTGCCGATTCCGTAATGCCCTCCAGATGATAGCCGCCTTCCAGGGTTATCAATAATCTTTTCCTGCAGTATTTTTCAGCACATTCCATGAGCAACTGGGTCATGGCCGAAAACCCCTCGGGCGTTACCTGCATCGCGCCCAGAGGGTCACGATAATAGGGATCAAATCCTGCAGAAATAAGGACAAACTGGGGCTGGTATTCCTCGGCAATGGGCAAAATTATTTCATGAAATATTGTTAGGTAGTCTGCATCCCCTTGTCCGCCCTGGAGCGGTATATTAACCGTGTAGCCCGCCCCTTTTCCCTCGCCAATTTCCTCGACAGATCCGGTACCCGGATAATAGGGATATTGATGCGTAGAAACATACAGAACCTGCGGGCTGGTATAAAAAGATTTTTGGGTGCCATTGCCGTGATGCAGATCCCAGTCAACAATGAGAATTCGTTCCAGTTGGTATTTTTGAATTAAATAATGAGCACCGATGGCGATGTTATTAAAAAGGCAAAAACCCATTGCCCGCGCCGGTTCTGCATGATGCCCTGGCGGACGTATCAGCGCAAAACCGTTGTTAAATGTTCCGGCCATAATTAAATCCAGAGCGACCAGAACACCGCCTGCCGCATAAATTGCCGCTTCCCACGAGCCAGGAGAGGTATGGGTATCGGGATCGAGGGAGGTATGGGCTTTGCCCGCGGTTTTTTCTATGCGCTCTATATATTCCGGCGCATGGTTTAATGCTAATTCTTCTTTACTGGCGGCACGCGGCGAGACTGCTGTAAATCGTCCCGAAACATCGGCATCCTGCAACATCCGATAGATCCGCTCAAGACGGTGCGGGCTTTCGGGGTGATATTCACCAGGCTGATGATTGAGATACCGCTGATCCATGATGACGTGTGTAGCATTCATTCGATTTCCCTTCACGGAGGCAATGTTTGTTCCTTACGGTTGGGGGAACGTTCTGGTTGACATTACTGGAAAAAAGGTTATACGTATAATAACAATTCCACTATCAGGACGCTTGATATGTTTGGCATCGGCACACCGGAACTGATAATTATCCTCATAGTTGCATTAATTGTGATTGGCCCCAAAAAACTGCCGGATATCGCAAAAGCACTCGGCAGGGCTCTGGGCGAATTTCGCCGGGCAACCGATGAGCTAAAAGAAAATATCGATCTTGCCAGCATGGAAAGCTGGTCTCCAACAACGCCACCTGCCCCAAAACATTCCGCGGAAAATACGCCGGCTGAAACAGACGGTTCTCCTCCTGCTTCTGAGACAGACCAAAAAGCTGGATAATGGACATGGCAGATGAAAAACTTGCTTTTAGCGACCATCTCGAGGAGTTAAGAAAGCGCCTTATTATCTGCCTTATTGCCATTGGTATCGGATTCAGCATTTCCTACTTTTTTGCCGAGCATATTTTTAAATTTCTCGCTGCGCCCCTCTATGCACAGCTTCCCGGAGGAAGCACCTTTATTTTTACCGGGCTGACTGATGCGTTTTTTACCTATATCAAACTCTCGTTTTTTACCGGTATATTTTTCGCAACGCCCATTATTTTATACCAAATCTGGGGTTTTGTTGCGCCTGGATTGTATGAACATGAAAAACGCTATGTTGGGCCATTTATTATTTTAGGAACATTATTATTCATGGCAGGCATAACGTTTGGGTATTTTGTCGTCTTCCCCGTCGCTTTTAAGTTCTTTGTCAGCTATACGACCGACTCCATTAAAATTCTTCCCTCGATAAAAGAATACCTCTCTTTTAGCTGTATGTTTCTCCTCGCATTCGGTGCGATCTTTGAAATACCCATTTTCCTTTTCTTCCTCGTAAAAATGGGGGTAGTTTCTGAAAAGCAGCTTCGTTCAAACAGAAAATATGCTATTCTTCTTGCGTTTGTCGTCGCTGCTATACTGACGCCCACCCCGGACGTTGTGAATCAAACACTCATGGCCGTCCCGATAATTGTGCTCTATGAAATCAGCCTGATACTGATAAAATTGCTGGTAAAAAAGAGGCCGGCTCCGGAATAACGCACCATTAAGACCTCTTGTTCTTTGGGGCTCTTGAAAGATTCTGCAGCTCTTGGACAAATTTTGCACTCTCCGGATATAACCTCAGCGCTTCTGCTTGACACCAAGCAGACAGCAATTCTTTCTGCCCTTTTAACAGTTTCTTCGGCATCTCCACTTTAAGCGTAACAATCAGGTCTCCGTTTTTGCCCTGACGTGATGACGGTATGCCTTCGCCTTTCAATATAAATTGCATGCCGGTTGTGGCGCCAGGCGGAATTTTTAATGTTTTTCTTCCGGTAATTGCAGGAATTTCTATGGATCCCCCCAGAATCGCTCTAAATACCGGGATTGGAACTTCACAGCGTAAATGAATGCCATCCCGTTCAAAGAGCGGATGTCTTTCCAGGTGAACAACAACAACCAGATCCCCTGGCTGTCCGCCATAATAACCTGTTGCCCCTTGCCCGCGCAAACGCAGTCTGGCGCCTGTTTCCACTCCCGCGGGAATCGGAACGGTCAGCGAGCGTTGGGCCTGCACCATGCCCGCTCCCTTGCATTTCACACAGGGTGAGCTCACCATAAAACCTTTGCCCCTGCAGGCGTGGCAACTGCGAGAAAACTCAAGCGAGCCGTTCCTGGTTTTCAATGCTCCTTTGCCGCGGCAGACATGACACACCACAGCACCACAGCCGGGCTTGGCACCGGTCCCATGGCAGACAGTGCACTCTTTATGATAAGGCACCTGTATTTCAATATTTGTTCCCAGAATAGCATCAACAAATGGAACTTTCAGGTTATAGCGCAGATCTTCGCCTCTGCGTTTTTTAGGCTGCAGGTGACCATCGGCACTTCTAAAAAAGCCGCGAAAAAAATCGCCCAGCACCTCGTGCGCCGGTGCATAAAAAAATCTTTCTTCATGCCGTTTAGATTCACGCAGCACTTCAGTATGCTGGGAAAAAAACTCTTGATCATATTGGCGACGCTTTTTTGGATCAGTTAACACCTGATACGCTTCGGATATCCATTTAAACTGCTCTTCAGCCTCTGCGTCGCTGGGATTATGGTCAGGATGGTATTTTAGCGCCAGCTTTCGGTAGGATTTTTTAATTTCCGTACTCGTCGCTCCCGGCTTGAGTCCAAGTATTTTATAATAATCGGGTTTCATGTTTTGCACTCAGAACGTTTGCCCATGAATTATTGATTACCCGTTGACCTCATGTCAAGGGAATAACCAATCAATATGAGTATCATCACTGCCAACACATCGTAAAAAGATAAACAGACCGAACCAGGTTATCCGGTTATTGTGGACAACAATGTTGAACAATAAAAAAGAGCGGAATCCGCTTGCGAAATGCTCTTCTTTGCCGCCGATCAACGGTGAAGCTCGTCGCGCACCGCGCAGGGCGTCCCGGAGCTTATGACTGATCGTTTATTCGGCGCCGATTCATCACCAGCAAACGGCAGTGTTACCGTAACGGAGATCCCCGGTTCGTCATTCTGACTGAATGCAGAATATTGTAAAATCACTGCATAAGAAAACAGAGATTCTTCAGCGCATGACTCAGCACGACATGGCAAAACTGTCTCAAAAGGTGGTGGGCATTACTCGGCACATACCGGTAACATAGGTACTACAATAAACCGTATCTGGTGGTTCCCACCGGCTTGCCGGTTTCCCGATCCATGACAGTCCACCTGCGGTTGACAGCCGAAATTTCCGGCTGCTGCATGCCCTTTTGAATTGTTTCTTCAATCCATTTCAGGGTGTTGGGATGGTTGATGAATCCTTTTTGACTTATGACCACCGAAGGGATGCCCTTGAGCAAATGCTGCAGCTCAAACTGCAGCATTTTTATACCGATGCCGCAGATCACAACAATAACCCGTCCCTGGGCAGAAAGCTTGAGCGCCGTTTTTCGCACGTCTTCATGCGCCTGTTCCCGCACCAAGTCCGCCGCATCAGAGCGCAGGGTCATGCAAACGACTTCCCTGAACGGCATGGTCTTTTGGATTTCCTGTCCGATTTGTTCAAGCTGCCGCACCCACATGATATTTTCCACCTCTTCCACCGGCCCATGCCCCACTAACAGAAGCGACTCGCGAGCCGGATCCTGCGACAGTTCGCTCGCAAAATCTCGCACGATTCCGATAACCAGCGGGTGGTCATCCATGCATGGTGATACAGCGAACCGTGATTTACTTTTGATCGGGGGGCCGGCCTCTTCAGTATAAAACCCCAAATCCTTGCGTAACCCCGCACGGTAGCGGACCTCTTCATGATGACTACTGTATGAAGAGGGTGTAAGATGCACCAGTAATATTTCATTAACTCCTTTCGCTTCAAGACGCCGTACCGCCTTCGCCAGGGTTCGTTCTTCGTCAAAATCCAGAAATGCCGGTTCAACTGGATACGAGCTTTTTATCTGTTCCAGCATCTGCATGACCGTGTCGTTCCATTGCGGGATGGGCGCTCCATGGGTCACCACAACGACTCCCATGACCGCCTTTTCATCGGTTGCGGCACAGCCGGGCAATAACCACACCCCGATGGTTAATAATACCAAGAGCACCAGTGAACCGCAGGCCCATGTCGTATTGTGCATCGGGATTTGTCCGTTTTTGATGGAAACCATAAGCTGAAAAATTCTTGGTTATCCGGTAATCGGATAATGACCGCTTGAAAACAAAAAACCCGCCCCCACCAGAAAGCTGATAATTGAAAATCCAAAACCAATAATGGAAAGAGCTGCGGTCAGCGTCCCGCTCCACCTCCACGTGAACCTGCCGTGTAATATCACCGCATACACCAGCCAGGCAATTAACGACCAGGTTTGCACTTGATCCCACTGCCAGTAGCTGCCCCAGATAATTTTTGAACGCAGCATGCCGGTAACGATAAGGATGCTATACATGACAAAGCCGATGGCAATCATTTTGTAATTAATCTCATCAAGAGTGCTCCGGGAAATCAGCGCCGTACCGCTTCCCTCCCGCTTAAGCAGGTATACAATACTCGCCACAAAAGAGATGGTGAAGGCCGCGTAACCGATAAAGCAGGAGGCCAGGTGATAGTTGATATAGTTTCCCTGCAGCACTTCAGGCATGGGCAGAATTTGTTTGTTCATCTGGTTACTCATCGTCGCATACACCATGAGCAGAAATGCAACCGGCATAATGCACATGCCAAAGGTTTTGACTTTAATTTTGAACTCTATCGTCATGTAGAACAGAACCAGCATGCCGGCAGAAAAGGTCAGGCATTCATAAGGCCCCCGTATCGGTAAATGCCCAATGCCCATTTGATATGACTCAATCCAGCGGGCAATAAAACCGGCGCTGTGTACCAGCAGCCCAGTGAAGGTCAGAACAGTCGCTGCAGTTCCGATCCGGTCCGACTGAAACAGCACATGCGCCATATACAGCAGCGTGCACAACAGGTATAGGTAGGGGGTAATGTTATAGAGCACAAGGTTTATCATGCCGAAACCCTCCTTCCAACGCATCCCGAATGTTGCGAACCACACGGGCAAGATGATCGTGGTTCTTGGTTGCCGACCACCTGAGCACAACCCGACTGCAGCGTTCCTGCCGGTCCACCCACAGCCACAGCCGCTGATGTGACAGGAAAAAGCAGATGCTGAACCCGGCGATCATGAGTATAAAACTATACCAGATAACATTCTTTCCGGGGTCGTAAATTGCTTTGAGGCTGGTCGTCTCCTTTGCGACAAGTTCAACGAGGCTGAACTGATAGTTTTGCAACCGGGGTTCTGAAAACATCGCCGGTATTTTGCTTACCCACAAGGCCGCGGGAGATGATAGTGATTTGAGCTGCACAGCATCTTGGCGGATTCGCGTCAGTCGCAGCTTGTCATCTGTATCCCCGACCCTGAAGCTGTCGCCTAATGTTAACTCGTGTTCTGCTTGTTTCCCCGTTGAATCGCGCACCAGAATTCTTGCATACGTCACGGTTTTACTAAAGCGGTCCTGATAAATATCCACGCCCTTATACGTCAGGTGGGTGCCGAAATCCAAAGCCTGGGTTTTTACTGCTACGCCATTCTGCAGGATGGTAACCGTGCTCAAGTGTTTTTTGAGCTGTGCTGATTCCCCGTAGGAAACTGTTGTCAGCTCATCGCAACGCACCGCAAAATCAAGCACTGTTTCCTGTCGGGCACGATCCCGCACCACAAACGGGTCAAGCAATTGCCCCTTGCTCATATCAAAGGAGTATTGAAAGCCGGTTGTGGAAATTATGGTGCCGATGGCAATCAACAGAATACCAAGATGCGCCAGGTAAAATCCCAGATGCGTAACTTTGCCTGTTTCTGCAAAAAGATACAGTGCATTGCCCTGCTCCGTGATGAAACGCGGCTTCGCAAAGTTCGCAGCAATGATTGCCGGCAGCGTTGCCGTTGTTACCCGGGAATTCTCCGCGGTGAATGTCAGCGCCTCCGGCAGCGACGCGATGAACGCCTCGTCAGGCTGCTGCGAAGAACGCCGGCACACAGCAATCGTGCGCGGGATGCGCTTCAGACTGCACGCCACCAGATTTGCCCCAAAGAGCGCACACAGCAGTATAAAAATTTTTGAATGGTAAAAATCAAACGCCGGTATTGCCGCGAGCCATTTCCATGCCGGCAATGCGGCAAGCTGCTCACGCACGATTTGCACAAGAAAAATTAGTGTTGCTACGCCTAAAATACAAATCGTGAGATTAATGGAGCTGAGAAAATTGAAAACTGAGACACATATCTTTTTCATGTCCATCCGCCATCGCTCATGTTTGCCTTTTAAATACTACTGAAAAATATTGCCGCCGGCAAACAAAAACGGCAGGAAGTTCATTTGAACTCCTGCCGGGTATGCTGTTAACTGCACCACAGCCAACCTTGCTATTTCAGCGTTTTCGCTTTCGCGACATTAGAATATCCTGAGTTACCTGCCCCATTGTATGCCCGCACCCGGTAGTAGTAGAAGGTGTTAGGATTGAGTCCCGTATCCGAATAGGATATGACATCAGCGCCGACTGTTGCTATCTGGCTGAATGGCCCGGCCGCTGACGTCCCCCTCTCAATCTTGAAACCAGCCTCGTTGGTACTGTTGTCTATCCAGACAAGGTCAATCCGGCTTGATGAGATGGCAGTTGCCCGCAGGTTGCTCGGGGCAGCGGGGAGTGGAACTGAGGTTGTGGTTGTCGTCACCACTGTGGTCGTGGTAAGAGGTGCGACAGATGTCGTGGGAAGGACAGTGGTGGTTGGCAATGGTGTTGTGGTGCTGGTTGATGTCATGCCGGTTGTCGTTATTGAAGACGTTATCGTCGTCGTTATGGGTGTTTCATCACAAATATCACCCCTCCCGTCTCCATCACTGTCCCGCTGGTCTTTGACGCATAACCCGTTTGATGAGCAGCCGATAACACATTCCGCATCACTGGTGCAGGTAATTCCCGGATTATCTGAGGTGGCTGTGCAGGTGCCGAGCTCCGGGCCATTGGGCAGGTTGGGACAATTATCCTGATAATCCGGAACCCCGTCACCGTCGCTGTCTATCTGGACTGCTTGGTATGCATTTATTCGACCAGCGCCGAGCTTTGCTGAATACGCAGCGTTGCAGCTTAAGCCGTATATATTATCAGCGCTGCGGTAAAGCTGTGCTCTGACCTGAACAGCGGTCAACTGCGGGTTGACCGACCACATGAGTGCCGCAACGCTTGCTGCCAGCGGCGTCGCCATCGAAGTCCCATCCATCGCGGCGAAATAATCTTCAGCCGGGTCATACCATATATGCACCAGGTTCCAGATTCCTGTTCCCGGAGCGGAAATGTCAATCCAACTGCCATAATTGGAAAATGATGCTTTGCAATCATTTTGATCAGTGGCGGCAACACATATCACATCATCACGGCTGCACATATAATCACCGGTTTTGCTTACATCTTTTCCCTCATTTCCTGCTGCCTTGAAGATCAAACCGCCATGGACAAGAAAATAGTCAATTGCATCACCCAGACCACCGGTGTTTTCAGAACCCCAACTGCAGGATGCTATCCGCGCTCCCTTATTTGCTGCATAATGCAGTGCCTCTGCGGCGTAATCCATCTCGACATAGCCGGCCATCCCCATGGAAGCTGACCAGCCAATCCGCAGTGCCATCACTTTAACCCCATAGCCCTGCGGTTCAGGCATTCCGTTTCCCCAGCCGCCGGTCAAAGACGATCCGGCTTCTCCATTGTTATTAAGTGCCCCCAGATTTGCTGCACAGTGAGTGCCGTGACCATGTGCATCACGTGGATCATTATCTTGATTGGTGCAGTCTTCAAAGGAATCACATGTGGTCGTTGCCTCGGCAACAAAATCCCAGCCAATCCAATCGTCCACATACCCATTACCATCGTCATCAACACCCGGCGTGCCGTTTTTCTCTGCCCAGTTTATCCACATATTTCCGTCCACATTTGCCGGGGTGGCATATGAAGCGTTTGATCCGCCAAGGTCCTGCGCAAAATACCGAACACCGGTATCAGGAGCTGCCACGATGATTGTTGAATTACCCGTTTCAATATCCCACGCTGCCGGTGCCTGAATCTTTGGCAAATGCCACTGCCGGTCATAAAATTGTTCATATGGAATTTTAAACACAGCATGAATGCTTATCGGTTGCGCGTCAATGACACCGGCTGCTGACTTATATTCTTCAACAACGGAAAGCGGATCAATGTCTTCTGCAAATTCTATCCTGTGCCATCCGCTCAGATCCACGATGTTTCCCCGGTATAACTTCCTGGTTTTTGATCCGGGGAATTGCGTTTTTATGGCTTTAACCTTATAGCGTGTTGCGATTGCATCCAGCGGCGGCACGCCGGTTTTCCCGTGTCTGAACGTTTCTCTGTGAACAGCTTTCATGGTTGCTGCATCAAACTTCACCACAATACGATTCAGCACATATCCAGTAAAATGTTCACCCCTTTGATCAATTGTCCTGTCAATTATTTCAGTACCAAACAAATGATACGGACTGAATGAAAGAAGGATTGTAAGAAAAACCATTGTCTGTTTCATGGCATGGTTTCTTCAGAATTACTCGTTTTTATTAATAATGATGATCTTCAACATTTTATTGGTCAATTTAATTATACGTTATTAATTAAGTTTGTCAATGTTATTAATTTGAAAATTTATTTTTATAAAATATATAATAATTTAATTCTTTATTAAATAAAAAATGTTGGATGACGGATCGGGCGGAAAGGCAAAGATGGTAATTATGATGATTGGGCAGGGCGGTGTCTCAGATAGTGTCAAGGCATGCTGTTAAAGAATCATCCAGAATCTTCGGAACATGTTAATGAAGCGTTACATCCGGCGCTGATTCTTCTGCTTGGCTTATTTCCGCTGGTTTCTTCGCAACGGCAACTAAGGCAGGCCGCAGCAGCCGGTCATGAAGAACATAGCCTTTTTGAAATTCCGATATAACGGAATTTTCCTCATGCTCGTTGCTTTCCTGATGCACCATGGCTTCATGCTTATTGGGATCAAAGGGTTGGCCGACAGACGGAAACTGCTTGACCCCAAATTTTTCCAGCACTGTCATAAATTGTTTGAGGATCATCTCAATACCGTCTCGCAATGCCTTATTATGCGGCGAATTTTCCGCCTGTTCAAGAGCGCGCTCAAAATTGTCAATGACCGGCAGCAGTTCCCTGCATAATTTTTCATTGCCGTATCTGAGCAAATCCTCTTTTTCCTTGCTGACCCGTTTACGGTGGTTATCGAAATCAGCCATCGTGCGCAACAACCGATCATAAAGCTCCTGTTTCTCTTTTTCTATTTGATCAAGCCGGGCTTTGAGTGTTTCCGGATGTTCTTGTGCGCCGGCAGAAATATCGGCACTTGTTTCTCCCGCGCGCTTTTGCTCGGTCTGTTTTTCAGGTGAACTGTCTTTTGGTGATTTATGGCTCACATCTATCGTCTGCTCTTCTTTGTGGTGAGTTGAAGCTTTCTTATGAGTCACCGCTTTTTCCTCCTTTACTGCCGTTCAAGCATTTTGCTGACAATTTTTGCGGTATAATCGACAATTGGAATAATGCGTTCATAATCCATGCGGGTCGGACCTATGACGCCCAGAGCACCCAGAACCTGATTTTCCTTCGAATAGGTTGCCGTAATCAGGCTGCATCCTTCCATCTCTTTCACGGTATTTTCCGAACCGATAAAAATCTGCACACCCTGTGCTGCCATCGCTTTGTTCAGAATATTCAACAGGCGCTCTTTCTCCTCGATTGCCTGCAGGATACGCTTCATTTTGCGCACTTCGGCAAACTCAGGATATTCAAGAAGATTCAACATGCCATCAATATAAATTTCCACCTGCTCATCCTGGTCTAACGCTTTTTTGCTGAGTGCCAGGGTCTGGGAAAGCAAATGATCATAGCGCGCTTTTTCAGTGAGCATTTCCTCGGTAATCTTCTGCTTCACTTCCTGCAGCGTAAGCCCCTTAAGCAGGTCATTCAAATACCGCGCGTATTTGTCCAGTTCTTCTTGGGGAATTTCCTCGTCAACTTCGATGACTTTGTTTTGCACCAACCCGCTTTGTGAAACAAAGATGACCAGAATTCGATGTTTGCTCACACTGATAAATTCCATGAGTTTAAACACCGTATAGAGAAATGTCGGAATCACGACCACGCTGATGTTCCGCGATATGCTGGATAAAATCTGCGAAGTATCCTTCAGCAACGTATTCAGTTCTATCTCAGTATAGCGGTACTGATTTTGAATCAGCTCTCTTTCCGCTTTGGTAAGGTCGCGCACTTCAAGGATGCTGTCCACATAAAACCGCAGCGCCTTCTCAGTCGGCACCCTGCCTGCTGAAACATGGGGCTGAAACAGATAGCCCAGTTCCTCAAGTTCAGCCATAATATTTCTGAGCGTTGCCGGGCTGAGCTCAATGCCCTTTCGGGCAAGGGTCTGGGAACCAACCGGAGCGCCGGTATGAATATATTCGTAAATAAGATCGTGCAGAATGCGCCGGGTGCGTTCCGTAAACGGCAACGGCTCGCTACTTTTCTGTTTCATCATTCACACCTGAAGGGTACCCTCTATTGCTATTGATACGCTGAGAAAAATCACAATAAATGTCTAAGAACTGCTGTCTTGCAAAACCTGCACCCTTCTATTCCATTGTAAGCAATCCCGTGTATATGTCAAGATGCCGTAAAATCGGTTTTTTGCAGATTCGGCTTTTTTTTGAGTTTTTTCCGGTTGTTATCAAGCATAACAGAAGGATAATAACACAGGTGCAGACGACAGGCGCGGTTGTAGGTCTGAGTATATAACTGACGCGCGGTTTGCCGGAATTTTTTCTTGGACGGCGCAGTGCTTTCCAGATACGCCAGCAGCGTCTTGAGAAATGTTACATCCCGCAGCTTTCTTTCAAGGGTGTTGCCGCGCCCAACAATTTTAACACTGGTAATGCCCAGCGATGTGAATTCATACAGCGCGCAGGCACCGCACGGATGATCGTCCACATGAATAGTTTCCCAAATTTTTTGCCGCTGCACGACGGGCGAGTTGCTGCTAAGCGCCCGGAGAGAACCGTTGTCATCAACAGTCGCCGCTTCAACATGGTAGGACAGCATGCAGGCATTTCTAAACATCGGGAATATTTCTTTGCGGGCAAGGCCATGCTGGAACGTGCATAAGCCGTCCACGTTAATGCAGCGTGAATTAAGAATAAAGACAGTGGTTTCCATGGCCGGCATGGTTGCAATGATTTCCTGTATTTCCGGGATGGTCAGATGCCGCGGCAGGGTTATGCGCGCCGCCCCCAGTCCCTTGTAGAATGCCGCACTTCTCCAATTGAATACAGTCCCGCCAGTGCTCACATGGAGGGCGATAGGATACCGCTGCTCTTGCAGAAAAGCCATCAGCCCGTAATCAGTCACGATCAGGGCATCAATGCCCGCCGCAAGTGCACTCTCAATGTAACGGATCACCAGCGGCATCTGCTCTTGGGTATAGTAGTGTTCGTTGACGGTAAAAAAGACTTTTTTCCCCAGGTTGTGGCTCAAAGAAACAGCAGCTTTGAGATCGCTAAAGCGCCGAAAATGCCCCTTGCCCGCAGGGCGGCGATTGATGGAGATAACGGGATATTTTGCATACCACTCATCCTCCAGCACACCGCAGTAAAACTCATCAGCACCTGCCCCGGCAAGCTGTTCCACTTCATCAATATTGTCTAAAGGAGATAATATTTTCATGGCACTCCATAGAGAATACAGAAGACAGGAGTCGGAAGCGTTCTATTAAATGTATTCCGCATTCTGCATTCCTTAAAGGGGTATCTCCGGCTCTATCACGATTCTGTCCACCTGTCGCTTGCTAATAACCTCAGGCAATGTTTCATTCATAAAAAATATGGTATTGCCCTTGCGCACCAAAGGCAGCGTCATAACCGGATGAAAGAGCGTAAAGGTGAAGCGCTGGCATTCCCTGCTGCAAGGGAATACCCCGACATATTCTCTTTTTGCTTCGTCTTCACAGTTGGCAGTCAGGCAGAAGCGGGTTGTGGAAACAAAGGCAAACGGCAGATACAGCGATTTATGGATCCTCTGGTCGGTTTCATCCAGGTCTAAGCCCTGCAAGAGGTTGTCAAGCTCAACCCTGAAAATTCCATTGCGGCTGAGAAACGCCCTGATCGCCGGCACTGTGAGGCTGGGTGTCTGGTAGTAGCGCCGGGTTTCCGGGGGCACCTTATCAAGGATATTCATAATACGCGGCCCCCGCTTCATCTTGAGCAACAAACGCCCCAGAACCAGGGAAAACGGGAGCGCTTCCTCTTTCATAAAATGGTATACGCCCCAGTCGTTGAACACGATTTCGGCGTTCGGGCAATGTTTCCCCAGAAAACCCAGCAGTTTTTCAAGTTTTTTTAACCCGGTGTTTGTCACATAGGGCGTTACAAAACTCAAGGCCAACTGCTTTTTCTTTACAAAGGAAATGACCGTTTGCAGTTCCTGGCTTGTCGGGATCAACCGCTCACAAAATTCTGTGCCAAAATAAAGGCGGGTAAAATTCTCATCACAGTATTTCAGGTGTGCGATTTTCGAAATAAAAACTGCCTGTTCCATAAAAACATAACAAAGGCGAAAAGGCTCATAGGTGAACAGGTTAAAAGGATGTATCCCGTATTACCATCATTTCCTTTTTACCTTTTCACCTCTTCCCATCTTTATTGACAAATTGCAGCGCTTCTTCTGCATGAAATGAGCTGCGCACAAAGGGGCTTGCTGCAACATAGCGGAACCCCATTTCCCCGCCAAGCACCCGGTATTCTTCAAATACGTCAGGGGGGATAAACTCTTTCACCTCTATTTGGTCAGCACTGGGACGCAGGTATTGCCCGATCGTCAGGAAATCACAGCCCACTTCGCGCAAGTCTGTCATGACCCTCAGCACTTCGTCGCGCGTCTCCCCCAGCCCGAGCATTATGCCGGATTTGGTAAAAACCCCGGCATTGATGTCCTTTGCATACTTGAGAATGCGCAGGGATCTCTGGTAATCAGCCTTCTGGCGGCATGAAGCGTAAAGCCGGGGCACAGTTTCAAGATTGTGGGCCAGGATGTCAGGCAGTGCCTCCATGACAATGGCAAGATTGTCCCGCGAGCCCTGAAAATCAGGGATAAGAACATCAGTTGATGCCGACGGCAGAAGTCGGTTTATCTGCCGGATCGTTTCTGCAAACTGGGTGGCGCCGCCGTCAGCAAGGTCGTCTCTGGTGACTGAAGTAACCACCACGTGTTTCAATTGAAGATCGCGTGCCGCCTCGGCGACATGCCGTGGTTCTTCCGGATCAGGCGGCAGAGGTTTTCCCGATGACACGCCGCAAAAAGAACAATTGCGCGTGCAGATATTGCCCAATATCATGAACGTCGCAGTGCCTGCTGAAAAGCACGTCCCCACATTGGGACACACAGCACTCTCGCAAACCGTGTGCAGATGATAGCGGTCAAGCAGACCCTTCATCTTGTTCAATATCTCTTCATCTACACCCTTAACCCGTATCCATTCTGGCTTTTTGGTTATAACCACAATATCTCCTCCCAAAAACCGTCAGCACAGAGCGCTCCACGCGTCAGGAACAACGCCTCCGTTCACCAGTCAATCCTGCCGAACAGGTGTTGCAAACGGGATCGTCTGCGGTGGGTGAAATGCGTTCCCGTCCTACCGTTTTTGATTCTGTAACAAGTGGCGCAACGTCAGATTCTTAATTCTATTCAGATTGACACGCTTGCAACAACCTGCGCCTAAATTCTGCCACATCAGGCACTTTTTCCGGCGTTCGCTTGAATATCCGTCCATAATGATAAATCAGGTGCTCATGCAGCTCCCGGCGCTCCACGCGCTGCCCCAGCAACGCCTTCATGGAGGTTACTCCCTTGTCGGTGATGCCGCAGGGGACAATCATGCGGAAGTGCTCCATATTCGGGTCAACATTTAAGGCAAATCCATGCATGGTGATCCAGCCGTTTTTGACGGCGATGCCGATGGCTGCAATTTTTTCGTTTTTTACCCACACGCCCGGGTGCTTTTTGTCGCGCCCCGCGTCTATGCCATACTGAGCAAGCGTGTCAATCAGCACCTGTTCCATATTACGAATATACTGGTGCAGGTCTCTGCCCTGCTCCTTGAGATCCATGATGCTGTATCCGACGATTTGCCCGGGGCCGTGATAGGTAACATCCCCGCCCCGATCGGTCCGGCAAACTTCTATACCCTCCTGCGCTAACAGCTCCGAGGGCACAAGTATATTTTTGAAGGTTTCGTGACGGTTGGCGGTAAAGACAGGATGGTGCTCCAGCAGGATAAACGTATCAGCAATGGAGTTTTTTAATCTCGCCGCAACCAGCGTGCGCTGCAGTTCAAACGCATCGTGATACCCTATTCTGTCGATTTCCAGAATAAGACATTTTTTCTTTACTCGACTCATTGGAAACCAGTGTCAGATTGCTCTCAGGCAGTATTCGTTGTTATGTTCATATCATATTATTGCCGGTATTAACAAGCTAAAGTAGCCATCCGGAACGTCACTGCGACCAGCGTGAAGAAATCTCTGTCTCGTTCACCGAGGGTATGAAGTTGAAGAAATACTACTTCTCAATGCCGACGTTGACCAACAACGGCTTTAAGATGCGCAATGCTTCGCTCGGGTCAATGCCCAGTAGAAAACCGCGCTTGCCGCCGTTGATATAAATGCGGGGCAGATTCAGAATGGTTGCTTCCATATAGACAGGCATAACCGTGCGGGTGCCAAACGGCGAGGTCCCCCCGACAAGATAGCCGGTATGTTTAAATGCCGTCTCAGGAGCGCACGGCATGACGTATTTCACGCCGATAATGCGGGCAAGCTGTTTTACGGAAACCTGTAAATCGCCGTGCATTAACACCAGCAGCGGTTTTTTGCGGTCATCCTCCATGACCAGCGTTTTCACCACCGCGTGTTCGTCCACGCCAAGTTCGCGGGCCGACACCGCAGTGCCACCGTGCTCTTCATAGTGATAAAGGTGGCTGGTGAACGCTATCTTCTCCGCCCGCAGCATTCTCACTGCCGGTGTCATGGGAATTTTTTCTTTTGCCATGTGCTCCATCATACAAAAAAGGGATCAGCCCGTCAAAGCTCATCCCTTTTTTTACTCGTAAGCCGTGCCGCAAAATATCATAAATGGGCTGTCTTGTTGGTGCGGAACAGCACTCCTTCATCCAGCACGATGCCGCAACGGCCGCCGGGTTTAAGGCTGTCAATGAGATGCTGGAGAAACAACACCTGGGTGGCGCCAGTCTTAGACTTTCGTGACATTTCTATATCTCTCCATTAGACGCTTTTCGCAACAGCGCCGCCGGCAGTTTTTAATGGCCTCCAGTTGCTCCTCCAGCGCCTTACGCAGCCGCGCCTCTTCACCGAACGCCCAATCCACCACGGTGCGCGCCCGCTCGTCGGCGATAGTGAAAGAGGAACGGACGAAATCGCGGTTGTCCGCACGGACGTTTTCGCGGAGATCGCAGATGGTCATTTTTTCTTCTCTGCAGGAGCTGACAACTCCTGTGCAAGCATGGCCGGTGGAATAGCCTCGATCCCGTCATCCAGGGGAAAACGCTCTGCGCCCGGATACACGACAAAACGACACGCGGGTCGTAGATCCTTGCATGCCTCGTGAAAGCCGCGCGTCGCCGCCGGTGCACTGCTCCGCTTGATTTCAACCGCCCACATCTTGCCGCCCGGGCGCACCAACAGCAAATCAATCTCCGCACCGCCGCTCGTACGGTAGTAATAGACCGCCGTTCCCTCCGGGACCGCCGCGAGCAGGTTCTCAATCACAAAGCCCTCCCAGCTTGCACCGACAACCGGGTGTCCCAGCAGCCCTTCCAAATCTTCTATGCCGAGCAGAGCGTGCACCAGTCCGCTGTCGCGTAGAAACAGGCGCGGAGACTTCACCAGACGCTTACCCACATTCGTATGCCACGACGGCAAACGAAGGGCGAGCAGCAAGTCCACCAACAGGTCCACATAGCGCGCCGCTGTCTTCACATCAACGCTGACGTTGCGCGCCAGCTCCGCCACGTTGAGCGGCGCACCCTGCCGATGCGCCAGCATCATCCACAAGCGTCGCAGTGTCTCGGCCGCGACGCGCGGCCCAAACTGCGGGATGTCGCGCTCGAGATAGGTGCGAATGAAGTCACGCCGCCATCGCAGGCTTTGCGCATCGTCCGCAGCGAGCAGGCTCTCGGGAAAGCCTCCTCGCAGCCATAGCGTCTCGATGGGGCGCCCGGTTGGTTCGCCAAGATGAAACGGCGTGAGCTCGAGAAAGCGGAGTCGTCCTGCCAGCGACTCGCTCGATTGACGTAACAGATCCATTGAGGCCAACCCGAGCAGCAAATAGCGGCCAGGCCCGCGATGCTCACGCCGGGCACGGTCAATGAGTCCCCGCAGCACCAGAAAAAGGTTAGGGGTGCGGTGGACCTCATCCAGGATCACCAACTTGTCAAGGTGCATCGCCAGATAGGCCTCGGCATCGGAGAGCTTCGCCCGGTCAACTTCAGACTCCAGATCCATGTAATGGCCGCCGAGACGCTCGGCTACCGCCAGCGCCAACGTCGTCTTTCCTACTTGGCGCGGCCCGAGCAGGCAGACGGCGGGCGCCTCCGCGAGGGCGCTGAGAAGTTTTGGTAACAGACTGCGTTCAATCATCATTGCAAAAATGCCATATCAATGGATGATTTGCAAGGTTATTTTCCATCCGCCTTCCAATCCGTTCGGTTTACCGTTCGCCGGTCGAGCGGCAGATGTCCTGTCAGCCGAGGAACCAGCGCAGGCTGAAGTGTGCGACGGGTTCTTTGGCGAGCGGTGCAGTGCCAGCGCCAGCGGCTCGGGGGACTGGGGCACGCGCGCCTTGGCCTCGACCTCCGCAACTCAGTATCGCGGTTGCACCACAAACGAGGGGGCGCGCTTCTCGGCCTCGGTTACATCGCTGGTATCTTCGGCGTTTACATAGGTCGGCCAGCAGTTGCGCCTTGTGGTTGAACAGAGGTCGAGGACTATTTCGGTGTAGAGCGCGGCGAGGTGCTGAAAGTAGTTCTGGGTAATTTCGAGAGGATTTTTACCCTGCTTCCGCGCGAGATGAGACGGTCGTAGATATGATTGCGCCTTTGCTCGTTGAAGCCCTCCTCAGCCTGCATCATGTCCTCGAGCAGTTCGCGGTTGTGCTCGTAACCAGCAGGCTGTTGAGCCCGGACAGAAGTACAATGCGGTTTTCGAGCTTGACATTATTGCTGGAGGCCGTCCGACATGACTCACTCACTCCATAACCACGATGTCGCGCAGCCTCTCGACCAGTGGCGGCAAGTCTTCTTGAACCGTCTTCCACAGAATGTCCAGATTGATGTCGAAGTAGGCATGCACCAACCGGTGTCGCATCCCCACGATGTCGTCCCAGGGTATATTCCGCAATCTGGATCGCGTATCATCGGAAATCTGGTAGGCTGCTTCCCCGATGATCTCGATGTCTTTGACCAAAGCCAGGGTAAGTTTCCTGTCTTGATCCAAATCCCGTCGTTCACGGTCTTGGGCAAACCCCAAGGCCTCCTCTGCCGCATCCAACATGTGGCGCAGGCGAACTGTATCATCTTTGCGCATACTGCACCTCCGCTTCCTGCAGGACCTCCTGCCGGAAATAGCGACTGAGGTCCTCCGGCGTGCGCAAATCCACTTTGCGACCGCCGAGCAGCGCGGATAATTCTCGTTCCAGGCGGGCCATGCCGAAAAGGCTTGGGATATGCTCCGGTTCGAACTCGACGAGCATATCAATGTCGCTGTCCGGGCGGAAATCGGAGCGCAACGCTGAACCAAAAACCGCCAAATGCCGGATATGATGGGCACGGCAAAACTCCGCAATTTTCTCTTTTGGTAATTTAATTGCTCGGTTCATGATTTATCCCTCCACTCCAGCAAACATCCTCCCCTTGAAGGCGCCCTCCAGCGCCCGCGAGCTGTTGACAACTCTTTTTCATTTATCGCGGTATTTCATAAGTTTTGACCGATTCATTTACAAACACCCGCTCATAATCCCCTACTTTCAAAACCGTGTCATACAGCCCAATGTCTTCACCTTTGTGCTTGTTTATCCCCGTATAAACGAGGCTTGAATCCTCATACCGCTTGAATTTATAGACCGCGTCGTTCATCAGGGCGCTGTTGAACACATTGAGGCTGACCAGCAGCTCAAAATCTTTGACATCCAAGCCAGTGACGCGCTTGAAAAGTTCTGGCTCCAGTTTGGTAATCACATCCCGCAGCGTCCGCTCGCGGTAGTCGGTGAGATACATGAAAACAGGAATGCGGGTGGCAAATTTGATCAGCTTTTCCTGGATCATTTTGCGCTTGCTCTTGTATTCCTTTTCCGCCTCGGTCAGTTCCCGCTTTTCTTTTTCGGTGAGTTTCTTATCGTTCGCATCACGGCGGGCCTTTTTCACCGCTTCCGATCTATTGATGATGGTTGCGATGTCCTGGTTGAGATTGCGAAACCCTTCGATGCTCATGAGCGCTTTCATGGCGGCTTCATTTGCCATCAGACGGGATAAGGTCTCGTTATCCACATTCACCAGCAGGGCGCTTTCCCATCTTTTGGCAAGCAGTGTGGCGGTTGTGCCGCTCATGGCCATGTCCAGAATGCCCGCGGCATCGATCTCTTTCATGGAACTGCCGTCATAGGCCAACACCGGCAGGAAATTGATGAACTCCGCCACCTTGGCTTCCGGGCTCGCGGTTTCATCCACATTGAGACGGCTGGCATACTCGACAATCTGGCGCAAGGCGCGGTCAGGGGCAAAATCGAAGATGTAGCACTCGGCCTTTATGATTTCCTCATCATTAGGATGTTTTCCGTCTGGGTTCTTTACCGTCCACGGAGATTGAACCCGAAAAGCCGCCTGGAAGTAAGTCTCCGGACTTGATGAGTTACGGAGCATGAAGATCCCTGTCCAGGGTCTGACTGTAACGCCAGTGGTGAGTTTTCCGCAGGAAAGTGTGATGGTTTTGGTCGTGAGTGGATCGCCCATGGCTCTCAAAACCGGATAGAGGGCGTTTACCCCGATGCCCGCTTCCGCGCCGGCCGCGACAATGACCTTATAATCGTGATAGAACCTGTTCTGCCGTTGTTCCAGCAGGTTCTTCATGGCATGACAAGAAGCGACACTCGGCAAGAACCACAAAGTATGTGTAAGAACGTTGAGTAAACGAACGTCTGAATAGGGTAACGGCGGCTTTTTCGCGCCAAGTTTAAGGTTATCCACCGTCGTGGGCATATAGGCGCCGCGGATCAAATCCAGCCATTTTTGCACTTCGTCTTCATATTTGAAGCGGGCGAACATGCCGCTGCCTTCAGCGGAAAAGAATACATTCAGATCAAACTCATTAAATTCACCTTTTAAGGCGATTTCCCGGATGGTATCGGGAAGCTGATAGGTCAAAAGAACCATGCGCGGAAGCATGGCATATGGGTTTTCTTTGTCCTTCCAGTTTTCTTTGGCCCGCTGTTCGTCCGAATAGGTCCAGTTGAAGATCTGTTCTTCGATGAACTCGCCTGAGGCAATGGCACGAAACGGCGTGCCCGAAAGATAGAGATAATGGCCGGTGGTGATGGGCAGAATATCTTCAATCTCCTCTGATGTCTCTTTTAAAAACTCCGCGCCTTGCCCCTTGGCGAATTTGATTTCCTCTTCTTCTTCCGCCTCAAACAGGTCTTTGGCCTTTTCACGCCACGCGCCGTAGTGATACTCATCCAGGATCACGCAATCCCAGTTGGTGGCATGCACCCATTCGTTTTTGGTTTTTATGCCTCCGGTGCTGGAGTTGCGTCCCAGATAGTCCTGAAATGACCCAAAACATACAATGGGTTTGGTCTTGTCTGCCTCTTCGTAAGCAAGCCCACCGGGCTTGATAAATTGCCATCCCCTGAAATCAACATGATTTTTGAGGTCGCTTTCCCAGGCGCTTTGCACAGCGGGCTTGAAGGTAAGGACCAGCACCTTTTTCCAACCCATCTTCTTTGCCAGTTGATAGGCGGCAAAGGTCTTACCGAAGCGCATCTTGGCGTTCCAGAGAAAATGGACCGGCTTGTTTCTGTTGGCTTTGTCCTTTTTGAAGTTGTGGAAATAGGCGGCGGTCTTTTCCACTGCTTCCCTCTGTTCGGGCCGCATGGCGAAATCCAACGTGCGCTGTTCTTCGCCCAGTTCCCCGCGCTGAATAGCCAAAACAGAGGCGAGCACATCTTCAACCGAACATTTAAACCACTCGCCTTCAGGGTTTTCAAAACCCTGATCCCGAAGGTAGCGATGGACGTCTCGATCAGTGAAGACCGTGCCGTCGTTTTTCATTGCCGACTCTTCCAGCACAATACGATAGGGCGGATCCCCGGGCCGGGCAGTTGGATACTGGGCTGCCACCCGCTCACGCACGTCTTTGGTGGTATAGCCGATCTTGAGCAGACCCTTGTATTGAGGGTGGGTGTCTTCGTAGGCATAGATTTTGGGGACAGCCTCTGGACGATGGGGAAAGAAGTCGTTACTCATTGTCGTCTTCTCCTCCAGAGCGAATTTTAGAATCAATAAACTTCCATTCCTCTTTTGTTATGCCCCAGCGTTTGCAAAGCATTTCGTCGGTATATTCCCCTTCATATTTTCCTAAATCAGGTACAAAACAAAAATTCTCTTTTGTAACGTGTTGAGAGATCACAGCTTGTAAAAGAAGAAATCTAACAACTTTTGTAAAAAGGTATGACTTAAAAGACAACACCTCTTTTTTGGTATCAAAAGCACATCCCACGAGCCAGGATTCGGTACAACATTCCCCTGGTTTTGCTATTCTTGTGTTAGCATCATAATAGAAAGCTATGGGTTTAGAAAAATCGGTCTGACCAGCAATTGGAGCCGGTGGAATCAGTAATTTCCATTTGTTTAATAGGTTATTGTCGTCCTGTACATCGGTAGAATAGGCGAATTTCAGACCTATTCTCTGTTTAAACCAGCAGGGTATACCTTTAGCTTTTGGTTCATAATTAGTGGGCAATCCAAATGGTTTTCTCGAAGAAATAACATCACTCAGCTTCTTTCCGCCATTTTCATTTTTTGCGAGTACCTTTCGTATAATAGGTACCGCTTGACTTGAACGTATAAAAATTGGAAATTCGTCAAGCGCTCTTGTTGCTATAGTCTTTTTGCCATTATTGAAATTAGTAACCTCACATAACCCTTTTGAATCTCGTTCCCAGAGAAAGTAGCAAACGCCACCTGCTATATCAACACCAGGAAAAACATCAGCGCTATTCTCAAAATCAACCAGTTTACGAGTTCTTTTATCGCTAAGCATTTCTTTGCGAAATTCATCCAGCCCTTTCCCGCCGGCAAACCAGCGAGAGGGAATAATCATTGTCAGATAGCGCGGGTTGAGTTTTTTTGCCTGTTCAACAAACCTGTGATAAATAGGCGATGCGCTCCTACCGAAGCCGGCATCACTCAACTGATACGGTGGGTTCCCGATAATGACATCGAATCTCATTTTGAATATCTCCTCCAGTTTATTGGTATGGATAAATTCATAGGCGTGCGTTTCCAGTGACGGGTCGCGGTCATATTCGCTTTTGGCAGCTCCGCAAAAGGAGCATCGTTCGCCGTTCCATTTATGCTTCAACCGCTTGAAACGGATATTGCCTTCCGGCGCCTTGAAGGCGTTGCATACTGAGTATTCACCATCGGCGGTTTTTGAACAATACAGGCTTCGCCGTGAAAGGAGCGCTGTGATATCGGTGATGGCAATGCCGTAGATCTGCTTGGTGAAGATGTGATTGATGCGTTCCTGAAGATCGGGGATTTTTCTTTCCAATCCCTTCAACAACCTCTTGGCGATCTCGCGCAAAAAAACTCCTGTCTTGCAGGCAGGATCGAGAAAGGTAACATTGGGATCGCTCCAGATTTCAGCCGGCAATAGGTCCAGCATCTGGTTTGCCACTTGCGGCGGGGTGAAGACCTCGTCGCTGGAAAGATTGGCCAGACACGAAAGCACATCGGGGTTATAATTATTCCTGTTGAGCATCGGCAACCTCCAGAAAATGAACAGGAGAAAATTCCTTCAACGGTGTGGGGATGAACACATCCTCCCCCAGGTCGGAGAATAGAGGAAGTTCCTTAATGCTTTGGTGTTCCAACAAACCATGAAAAGTAAAATCACGGCGTTTCAGCATATTGCCGTTAACTAATGCCCATTCAGAAAAAATAATCGGTTCTTGCTTGTCCCCCACTGTCTTGAGTGTCAAGGCATCGCCCCAAATTATATTAAGACCAAGTATAAAACGTGCCGTCTTCCGGCATTTCTCCTTGGCGGTGTTAGTGAACAAACGGCTATAAACCGAATCAAATATATTAAAAATCCTTTGGCGGCATTCGTGGACGTTGTCTTCCAAGATGTCAATACCATAAATCGAAGATACGGCGAGAATAGCATACCGTTCAAATTCCGGTTGTGATTTATGGTATCGTTTTTCAACAACCGCCAACTTGCGTTCCAGTATTACAGATAAAAAATTCCCTGTGCCACAGGCCGGCTCCAGAAAGCGCGAATCAATACGCTCGGTCTCCTGCTTGACCAGATCGAGCATGGCATTCACGATTTCAGGGCTGGTCAAGACCTCCCCGTAGTCGGTAACGCGCTGTTTGGATTTAATCTGAGCGGTCATATTTTTGTCCATGTTAGCAAATAGTCAGCTTCATCCAGGATATGCCGCAGATAATCAAGATGCGAGAGAGACATATATAACCTCTTTCAGAATGTGCGGACCTATATATGGGCTCAGGGATTCAGTAGTAACAACTTCTACGCGGCGTTTTAACAGTTCCTCCAGATAAAAATTAAGGTGAATAAAATTATCAAAATTCTTCTTTCTTTTCTCAAACTCTACCAGCAGGTCTATGTCACTCTGAGAATTTTGTTCATTGGGGACAAACGATCCAAACAGACCCAGTTTGCGAACGCCGAATGACTTTATTCTGGTGCGATTTGCGCGCAGGAGTTTCAGAATATTGCTTTTTGTATTTTCAGTGCTTGTGCGATAGGTAACTTTTTTATTCATACTCAAACCATAATAATTAGAAATATTTTAAACTGATTATATAAAATTTTGTCTTTCTGTAAATAAGAAATGTTTCTAAAAAACGAAACATACAAACTCTGTAGCATTACCCACAGAACATCCCGTGAAATTTTACAGGGAACCCCGTTATCGGTATAGAAAATCATTTACAGTTGGGCGGGTTTATTTGATCATGCGGGAAGGGATATGATGATATGAAGACGCCGGTCGTTGAAATTGAAAAACTCCGACAAAAGGCAGGAAAGAAAATCCCTGTTACAAAAACAGGGGCTTTATAAAATGGGCTGTGAATGCTTGCACGAACAGAAGAAATGAGCAGAAAAGAAAAAAGACCGAATAGGTTTTTTTGCGGCGTGCCCCCCTCACGCTCTCTCCCCCATCGTGTTCCGGCATTACCACCTGCCCCCTTTTTTCTATTACAGCCCCTTCTTTTCAAACCACCTGAACAGCAAAATTCCGCCGACAACAAACAGAGGAATTATGATCCAGTGGTTAATACCAAGGACTTCCGGGAGGGTAACCTTGCCAAAATCACCCCAAGTGAGAACGGTAGCTTTGAGCACCGGATATGCTTCAGCATACAGCGCTGCACCGATCAGCATGCCGACGATACCCCAGAGTCCATCCCAGCGCCCTTCTCCCACTGCCCCTAAGGAAGTCCCCGGACAATAGCCCAGCAGTGCCCAGCCAATTCCGAAGATGAAACCGCCGATGATAACGCCGCCGAGGATCGCGGGTTTTACGGAAAGGACCGCAATGCCGGCATCTTTTAACAGATACACGCCGACCATGCCGACCAGCACACTTGACAGCATGAATTTGACAATGGTCATATCCAGAAAGCGAAGCGCACCCAGTTGCATGTCGTAGCGAAGAACTTTTCCCCTTTGCAGAAGGAAGCCGAACAGGATCCCGGTTATAAGCCCGTAGATGAGCGTCGTCATTGATTGCCCTCCCCCCGATAAATAATGCGCGCGGTAACGACACCGCTCACAAAGAAACAGATCAGGGCAATGAAGCCGCTTACGGCAAGCTGTGCTGAACCGCTCAACCCGTGCCCGGAAGGACAGCCGTCAGCCAGACGCGCGCCAAACATGCCAATCACGCCGCCAATAAACGCAACGAGACCCCGCTTGATGCGGCTTGCACCAAAGCGTTGTTGCCACATATTCGGAACGGCCTGCCAGGCAAAGGTGCCGGACGTTGTAGCAGCGATAAAGGAGCCGATACATATGCCGAGCACAAACATCCACTGCCAGTCAATCATCGGCATCTCTTTTATAAAATAGTCCAGACGGGCGACGCGGTCGGCACTAAACAGTTTTTCGATCATTCCTGCGGACCTCACAAACGTTGTTGACGTGCCGAAAAATTTTCCGGAAATCCAAACTGACAATGTCAGCACGACCCCGCTTAATGCACCCGCAACATAGGGATTCCAATAGTTGCCTGGTTCAGATTTTTTCATAACAATTTTCTCAAAAGAGGAATAACCTAATAGCAGAACGTAGTTATCGTCGCGTTTTTTAGATGCGAACGTCGTATGACGTTAAACATAAAAACACACATCCTGCCTCTTAAACAGAACTCATGAATAGTAAAAAAAGTATAAAAATTTCGTGCAACATTGTAAATAAAAAATTTTCCATGCTGTTGCGCGCAAAGCTGAAGCGGCACTGACATCTCTGCTGAACAGGACCTTCCCCAACATGTTTTCTCGTTTGCTGTTGAGCGCGCATACGCTCACCTAATTCTTAACGCGCCTTTATGGAAACGTCCTGTCCCCTGAAACCTTGACAGGAAATTCCGTTGCTGGTATAGAAAACCATTCACCATTGGGCGGGATATTTGATTATATGGGAAGGAATATGATGGTATGAAGACCCCGGTCGTTGACATTGAAAAACTGCGAAAACAGCTTCCGTTTCAAAAACTCCGACAAAAGGCAGGGAAGAAAATCCCCATTGATTGGCAGGCTGAGTGGGAGCGGTTTGATGCCAAAAAGCTGTTCAGCTTCACATTGGAAAGCATTCCCCAGGATATGCTTACCAGCATGCGGACGAGCCGCGAGGTCATTCTTGACGGCAATCAGGCGGCCCTCTCGATCTTTATCCGGTTGGTTGATGGCCTGTGCGGCTACCCCATCACCCCTTCAACCCCGCTTGCGGAAAGCTTTGCCCGTGCTGCGTCTGCGGGTCAAAAAAATCTCTTTGGCAATGACATCATGTACCTGCAACCCAATGACGAACTCTCTGCCATTGTTGCAGCCGAGGCAATGGCCTCTCAGGGCGGCCGGTATGTAGATAACACGTCATCTCAAGGCCTGACGCTGAAAACCAAAAACCTCTTCTCCGTTGCCGGAAAACGCCTGCCCGTGATCATGACGGTCATGGCGCGGGAGGTAAATAAAGGCTCGCTTTCCATCCACTGTGGTCATACGGATTTCTACGGGGTGCGCAACGCAGGCTGGACGCAACTGGTCTCGGGCAATAATCAGGAGCTGCATGAGCTGTTGCCCATAGCTTTTAAGGTTGCCGAATTGCGGCAGATCATGCTGCCCTGCATGGTCATCGCCGATGGGTTTATAAAGAGCCACGCGCTGGAAAATATCCGCGAGCTGTCAGATGACTTTCTCGCCTATTTTGTGGGCCGGCCGAATCGTCTGTCGCAGGGTGATTTTGACAATAATCCGGCGCTGACCGGAACATTTACCGATTCTGACCTGACCATGGAAGGCCAGATCGGCCAAGACTTTGCCTACCGCTTTTACCGCAAAGCTGTCATTGCCGCCATGAACATGATGAACCAGATACTGGACACCAATCTCAAGGTAGTGGAAAACTACCGCACGGCAGACGCGGAGATGGTGATTGTGATCCTGGGTTCGGCAGCAGGTGTGGTCAAAGACATGATTGATTATTACCGAACGGCAAAAGGCATTAAAGTCGGCCTGGTGAGACCGGTGCTCTTCACCCCGCCCTGCTACGAGGAGCTTGCCTATGGCATGCGCAGTGCAAAAGTGGTTACGGTGCTGGAACGCAGCGCTATTGCTCACAACCAGCCGCTCAAGGTAGATGTGATGGCCGCCCTGCAGATGGCGGTGAGTGCCGCGCCGGAGGCAACTCCCTACGGCAGAAAAGAAATGCCGGCGGTCCTGCATGGCGTCTATGGCCTCGGCAGCAGGGATTTTAATAAATATGATGTGGCCGCAGTCATCGAAAACATGTGCGCCTATCTGAACAACGACCGGCATGCGGTGTTAAAAGATTTTTACGTTGGGGTTGAGGGCCCATATAGTTTAAAGCCGGCGCCACTGCCTGACTACCGCGAGCGGGAAATTGCCATGACCTTTATTGGCGTTGGCGCAGAAGGCGTTAAAACGTCCCTGGAGACATCTGCCCTGATTTACGCCGAAAATGGCGGGGCGGGGCATAAATACGTGCAATCGGGCGCCCGCTACGGCGCCGCCCGGAAGGGCGCAGCGGTGTTCATGAATTTGCGCATCAGTGCTGATGTCATTCAAAACAGTTCGCAAACCGCAGAAAATGATGTGGTTGCTTTTTTTAATGAAACGTTCTTGTCCGGCCAGATTCTTCGGGAGTATGTCGGGGGATTAAAAGAACACGGGCTGCTGGTCGTGAACACCCCGCGCAGCTCGGCAGACATCATGGCTTCGCTGCCCCCTGAGATACGCAGCGTGATAGAGAAACGCCGCATTAAAGTTCTCACCCTCAACGCCACCCAGTCGGCGCTGAAGCACTTAAAGAAAAATCTTCCCGGCGCGGCGATTGTCGGTCTCGTTAATAAGGAGCTGGGCATTCTGCCGGAAGACGAATTTGAAAAGCGTTTCATGAAAATACTGGAGAAGAAGATCGGCACCAAGAAAGGCCAGGAAGCCATTGCTGCCAATGTCGCGCTGCTGCGAGACGGAACCGGCAGCGGTGCCGCGCAGGCTGCCCTGGCAACCGATATAGCCCGCATCGCGGCTCGGGAACAGGCAGAAAAAAGAGACGCTGCCGCAGAGCAGTTTGGCCAGAATTTCAAAGCAGCAGGTTTACCGGTTGCCTTTGAAGACAGCGATGAGCTGGGCGCCATCAAACCAATTCATCTCTTTGCCAATTACAAAGAGCACTTTTATCAGGAAATGGTAAAGCCGGTTGCCGAGGGAAAACGGGTTCCATGGGATCGCTTTCTCCCGATCGTGCCGGCAGCCACCTCCCAATATCGCGATATGAGCTTTATTGCCATACAGGTGCCCATCTGGCATGCGGAGAGATGCACGGCCTGCGGCATATGCGTTACCCAGTGCCCCGATTCGGCGCTTTATACAACCGTCACCGACCGACCTATTCCGGAACGCGCCGCTCGTTACTTTAAAATCTATAAGAAACCGCCAAAAGGCATACCGTGGGAGCGGTTTGCATTCAACCTCAATGTCCGCGCAGATGCCTGCAAAGGCTGCGGGGTCTGTGCCCGGGTCTGTCCGACCGATGCGCTGGTCATGAAAGCAAAAACCAGTGTAACCCCCGCTGACTTTCTGCCGGACTCCTGCCTTGAATTTGATAACACCTATGAGGCGGCAAAATGTGTCAATCAGTTGGCTTTGCCGCACCAGGTATTGTTTGTTTTTTCCAAGCTCTATCCCGGAAAACATACGCTGTGCCCGGGTTGCAGCGAAGGAGTTATCAACCTGCTGACCTTCTTTGCGGCCGAATCCCTGCGCAATAATCCCGAGGGCATCGCGACCCTGTATCAGGGGCCGAAAATTTTGTCGGAAAAAACCCAGCGCGCTATTGAGCAGATGCTGCAGCATGGTTTTCATATCTGTAATATCAACTCCACGGGCTGCAACCAGGTTTCGGAACTGGCTAACCCGTATAATTCGCGCATCTACCGCGCCGGGCATTATGGTTTCGGCACCGCCTCGGCTGCTGCATTGGGCGCGAAATTTGCCATGGATCAGGCGTTCCAGAATCAATACAGCGATGTCTTAACCAAGGTCATTGTGTTTGCCGGTGACGGTGCTATTTACGATATTGGCAATGGTCCGTTCAATTATGCCCTGGGGGAAAATTATGACATAACCTGGGTCATCTATAACAATGAAGGATATATGAATACCGGTGTGCAGAAATCCGGCGCATCGCGTTTCGGCAGCGACCGGACAACATCACCGCTGGGGAAAAAATATGCGGGCAAAACCACCACGCACCGCCGCATTATTGATCAGGCAATGGCGATTCCCCATGTGTATGCTGCCAAGCTGAGCATTGACAACCCGTTCTATGCCATACACATTTTAAAGGAGGCGCTCGCCTATAACGGCCCCTCGGTGGTTGAATTTTTCTCCTACTGTCCGCAGGGCCATCAATTTGATGACTGGGCGGGACCACATATCGCGCGCATGCTGGTCGAGTCGCGAAAATGGCAATTACGGGTGCGCAGACCGTATCAGCGCCTGGATATTTCAGGAAATCCGGAGCCGGAAAAAATCTTCCCCACTGAAGGCCGGCCCTTCAAACGCGGGGAAAAGCGACCGCCGGCAACGTTTGCCGATGTCGTCAAGATGCTTGGCCAATACAGCCGCCACCTGAAAGCCGTGGAAGGCGTATCCATACCGGAAATTATTATGGTGAATGAGATGGTGAGCCTGTACCGCTGGATCAATAACCAGTATATGGCGGGCCTGCGCAAAGATCTGCTCAGCGAAGAGGAAATGGAGCGGATCCTGGAGGAAAGATACCGGAAATAAGCAGCAGCGGCAACAACTAACGGTCAGAAAACGGTCTTCCCCGATACTGTTTTCTGACCGTTTATTTTCAGGCTGATACGGGGTGCGGTGCCGCCATGCAATTTATTTTTTCATTGCTAATTCTGCAAAAAGTTATATAGTTACTATTTCTTTTTTCCTGCTGTTTTATGCACTAAGGCTGGAATGGATTTCATGCTTGAACCATATCTCAAACAGTTTGAACAGTATCTGCAAATTGAAAAGAATGCGTCCGAGCATACCTGTAGAAATTATCTCTCTGATCTGCGCGAGTTTGACCGCTTTATCGTCCAGAAAGCCGCCGCGTCGGTGTCGCGTATTGACCAGATTAACAATCTGATTATTCGCGGATTCCTGGGGCAACTGGCCAAGAGCAACAAAAAATCGTCCCAGGCGCGGAAGCTCTCGGCCCTGAGAACATTTTTTAAATTTCTGTTGCGCGAAACTGTGATAACGCAGAATCCTGCAGCATCGGTGCGAACACCCAAGCAGGGAAAGTATCTCCCCCAGCATCTGACTGTTGATGAAATGTTTGCCCTGTTGGACTCCGTGCCGGCCGGCGATCTGGAACATGCCCGCGACCGGGCAATTCTTGAAGTGCTGTACTCAACCGGCATTCGGGTCAGCGAGCTGGTGGGGCTTGACCGCGACGACCTTGAACTGAACCTGGGCATCATCAAAGTGCGGGGGAAAGGCAGAAAGGAGCGCATCGTTCCGATTGGCAACAAAGCCATCACGGCGCTCAATCACTATCTGCAAAAAATCCCATCGGTGGTGCCGGCGGCCTCGCAGGGCAAGAGCCCGGTGTTTGTCAACCTGCGCGGGAGCCGCTTGACGGCGCGCAGCGTGGCGCGAATCTTAAATAAATATGTCGAGCGGTGCGGCCTGCAGCGTGCCATCAGTCCGCACTCCCTGCGGCATTCATTTGCCACGCATATGCTGAATGCCGGCGCGGATCTGCGGGCCATTCAGGAACTTCTGGGACATGCAAATCTTTCAACCACCCAGCGTTATACGCACCTGAATATTGACAAATTGATGGAAGTATATGACCGCGCCCATCCCCGCAGCCGGGAGAAGAGGTGATCGCTTTTGCCTATTCAAAAGGATAAATAGCATGAAACCACAGTCCCGAATCCCAAATACCTTTGGGATTGCGGGAACACTGAATAATACTCTGTGTTCTCCAAAAACATATCCACTGTCGAACATAACCAAACAAATAATATCGTGCGCTATTGAAGTTCACTCACAATTAGGGCCGGGCTATTAGAAAGTGTATATGAAGACGCCCTGGGCTATGAATTTACGTTACGCAGTATTGCTTTTGTGCGGCAGAAAAAAAATCCATCTCAAATATAAAGGCCATAGTATTGGCATACATCGAATTGATTATCTGGTCGAAAATGAAGTCATCGTAGAATTGAAAGCAACTGATGCATTACATAAAAATATATGAGGCACAAGTATTAACCTATTTACGGGCACTGGAAAAGAGGGTTGGTTTGTTAATCAACTTCAATGTGGTGCGGCTTCGAGATGGACTAAAAAGATTAATAGTATAGAGAGCACGGAGAAACAAACGAACAGTTTTGACGGCGTTTATTGTTTGCAATTAAAGTTGTTTTCAGTGTTCTCTGTGGTTATCACGTTATTTGCAGTGGTTTAGAGACGGTTTTAGGAAGTATTTCCATGGCTATTCACGGGACAACCATCATTGCCCTCAGGCATAAAGGGTCGGTGTGTATCGCAGGCGACGGCCAGGTGACCATGAGTTCCACAGTCTTGAAGCATCGCGCCAAAAAAATCCGCCGGCTCTATCAGGACAAAGTGTTAGCGGGATTTTCCGGCAGCACGGCAGACGCCTTTACGCTGTTTGAAAAATTCGAAAATAAGCTTGAACAATACCGCGGCAACTTGACCCGCGCCGGCGTTGAACTGGCGAAGGATTGGCGCACGGACCGGATGCTGCGGCGGCTGGAGGCACTGCTGATTGTTGCCGACCGGGAACATCTGTTCATTATCTCCGGCAACGGCGACGTCATCGAGCCGGATGACAATATTGCCGCCATTGGTTCCGGCGGGCCGTTTGCGCTGGCGGCAGCGCGCGCACTGCTTGCACACTCGGACCTTTCGGCCCGGCAGATCGTTGCAGAAGCCATGAAAATTGCCTCAGAAATATGTATTTACACAAATACCGAAATTACGGTGGATGAATTGTAAAAAATTAACCACCTTGCATTAGTTTAATTTGTTTCATTGGTTGATCAAATTGAACCAATCAAACCAATACCACCAATCAAACTGAAATGAGAGATGCAACCACTGAGCCCACGAGAAATTGTCGCCGAACTTGATAAATTCATCATCGGCCAGCACAACGCCAAAAGAGCAGTGGCAATCGCCCTGCGAAACCGGTGGCGCCGGCAGCAGGTGCCGGAAGAGCTGCGCGATGAAATCGCACCCAAAAACATCATTATGATTGGCCCCACCGGTGTGGGAAAAACAGAAATCGCGCGGCGTCTTGCCAAACTTGCCCAGTCGCCGTTTCTCAAAATTGAGGCTTCGAAATTTACCGAGGTCGGCTATGTCGGCCGCGATGTGGAATCAATGATTCGCGATCTCACGGAACTGGCAGTCAACCAGATCAAGGCCGAGGAGGCGGAAAAAGTTCAAGCTAAAGCCATGGAGATTGCCGAGGAACGCGTGTTGGATTTGCTGCTGCCGCTGACACCGCCACGCCAGCGAACGACAAAAGATAAGGCCCCGCAGAGTGGCGAGGGCGGAGAATCGGACCAGGCAGAAAAACAGCAGGCGGTCTCAACGCGTGAAAAGATGCGGCAATGGCTTCGCGACGGCCGCTTCAATGAAAAAGAGGTGGAACTGGAAACTACCCAGCAGAATATCCCGATGGTAGAAATATTTTCCGCCTCCGGCATTGAAGAGATGGACATCAACATCAAGGATATGTTCGGCAATATATTTCCGAAACGGACGCGCAAACGCAAGGTTAAAATTCCCGAAGCACTGCAAATTATTGCCCGGGAAGAAGCGCAGAAACTGGTTGATATGGATATGGTCACCAAGTTGGCGATCGAGCGGGTGGAACAGTCCGGCATCATTTTCCTGGATGAGATTGATAAAATCGCCAGCCGGGATCAATTCCATGGGCCGGATGTGTCACGGGAGGGGGTGCAGCGGGATTTGCTACCGATTGTTGAAGGTTCCACCGTTACAACGAAATATGGGATGGTGAAGACCGATCATATCTTGTTCATCGCGTCCGGGGCATTTTATGTTTCAAAGCCATCGGATTTAATCCCGGAACTTCAGGGGAGATTTCCGATTCGCGTCGAACTCAGCTCGCTCACCAAAGAAGATTTTATCCGCATCCTTACCGAACCGCAGAATGCGCTGCTCAAACAGAATATAGCGCTCATGGCTACCGAAGATGTGAGCCTGGAATTTGAACACGAAGCGGTTGAAAAAATTGCGGAGATCGCCACGCTGGTCAACGAACGCACTGAAAATATCGGCGCACGCCGGTTGCATACGATTATGGAAAAACTGCTTGAGGATTATTCATTTGACGCGCCGCAGCTGAAGGGCAAAAAAATTGTTATCACTGCGCGCTATGTAATGGAGAAAATGGAGGACCTGCTGAAAAACGAGGACTTGAGCAGATACATCCTGTAATGAAGCGCGCAATCCGAACCACGAAACCCTAACAGGTGAGGATTTAAAAATTAAACTGTCAGGTGTGAGAAATATGTCCCCTTCCCTGGACAAAGCCAAAGTGCTGATGGAAGCCCTGCCCTATATCAGGTCGTTCTATCAAAAGACGTTTGTGATAAAGTTCGGCGGTCATGCGATGATTGACCCGGCCCTGAAACACAGCTTTGCGAAAGACATTACCCTGCTGAGCTATATCGGCCTTCGGCCGGTGGTGGTTCACGGCGGCGGGCCGCAGATCGGCGAATTATTGAACCGGATTGGCAAAGAATCGCGCTTTGTGGGCGGCATGCGCGTCACCGATCAGGAGACCATGGAGGTGGTGGAAATGGTGCTGGTCGGTAAAATAAACCAGGAACTTGTCAATCTGATCAACCAAAGCGGCGGCAAGGCAATCGGCCTGAGCGGCAAAGATGGCAATCTCATTCAGGCAAAAAAGCTTCGTGCTTCGTATCCCGCGGGCAGCAAAACCAAAGCGGTTGACCTGGGCATGGTGGGAGAGGTTGCGGCCATAGATCCTCTGGTGATTGATACCCTTGATCGCTCACAATTTATCCCGGTCATCGCTCCGGTTGGCGTCAGTGCCGAGGGTCGCACCTACAACATCAACGCTGATCTGGTTGCGGGTAAAATAGCGACAGCGCTGCAAGCCGAAAAGCTGATTCTGCTCACCGACGTAGCGGGCGTGAAAAACCGCGCGGGCAAACTGGTTTCTTCCCTGAATGAGAAACAGGCCAGGAGCTTCTTGCGCACAGCTGTCATCAGCGGCGGCATGATACCGAAGGTTCAGTGCTGTCTTGATGCGGTGCGCAATGGCGTTGCCAAAGCGCATATTATTGACGGCCGGGTGGAACATGCCATACTGCTTGAACTGTTCACCGATGGCGGTATCGGCACACAAATCGTAAAAAGGTAGCCCTGCGGTGCGGCTGCCTGCTTAAGGCAATGGCTTGGCATGGCACAAGGTGCGTATGAAAAATTGTGTGCGTATTACCAATAACAATATTTTTCAGACCTACAGCAGATATCCGGTAACGCTGGTGCGAGGCAAAGGCATCAAAGTCTGGGATGACCGGGGCCGGGAATATCTGGACTTTTTATCGGGCATTGCCGTGTGTAATCTGGGGCACTGTCACCCGGCGGTGGTGCGGGCTGTTCGGGAACAGCTCAAAAAATTGATCCACGTATCTAATTTCTTTTATACCGAACCTCAGGCGGAACTGGGGCGTCTGTTAATTGCGCATTCTTTTGCGGATCGGGTCTTCTTTTGCAACAGTGGCGCTGAGGCCAACGAGTCGGCGCTCAAACTTGCTCGGAAATATTCTCTGCAGCAGGGGAACAAAAACCGCTACGAAGTGATTACCATGCATGCATCGTTTCATGGCCGGACGTTTGGCGCTCTGTCGGCAACCGCGCAGAAAAAATTTCATGCCGGGTTTGAACCGCTGCTTCCCGGGTTTCGTTATGTCCCGTTCAATGACAGTAAAGCCCTGCAAAAAGCCGTCACCCGCAACACCTGTGCGGTCATGCTGGAACCGATTCAGGGCGAGGGAGGCGTCAATTGTCCTGACCCAAACTACCTGAAAGAAGTGCGGAAGATATGCGATGAGAACAACCTGCTGCTTATTTTTGACGAGGTGCAAGTGGGGATAGGCAGAACGGGCAAACTCTTTGCTTATCAGCACTATGGCGTGGAACCGGATATCATGACGCTGGCCAAGGCGCTCGCCGGCGGTCTGCCGGCGGGTGCGATGCTGGCGAAGAAACATGTCGCCGAGAGTTTCAGCCCCGGCAGCCATGCCTCAACCTTTGGCGGAAATCCCGTGTGCATGGCCGCGGGGGTTGCGGTCATAAACACCATACTCAAGGGGGATGTGCTCGACAACTGCCGTGAAATGGGTGCCTACTTCATGCAGGGCCTGGAGCGGCTCAAATGCCGCTATCCGCCGCTTATTCAATCGGTCCGGGGCAAGGGACTCATTATCGGGGTTGAATTGCAGATGAGCGGAAAAACAATTGTAACCGCCTGTCTCAAACAGGGTATTATTATCAACTGCACCCTTGATAGAATCCTTCGGTTCCTGCCGCCGCTGACGGTTAAAAAGGCTGCGATAGACCGCTGCCTCGCAACACTGGATCGGGTATTCGGCTCTGTGCAGGAAACGGAACATCCCGAGGAAACATGGGGTGGGTAGTGCTGAGTCGCATTGTTATCTTTCCCCGGTAATTTTGCAAGGATGCCCATGAACGTGAAAAAGGATTTATTAAGCATTTATGATTTGACCAAGGCGGACATAGAGCATTTTTTCACCCGTGCCCGGTTCATTAAAACGCTGCAAAAAAGCGGCCAGCCACATCAACCGCTGAAAGGCAAAACGCTGGGGATGATTTTTGAAAAAGCCTCCACCCGGACCCGCGTCTCCTTTGAGGTGGGCATGTTTCAACTGGGCGGGCTGGCGCTGTATATGCGCTGGACGGATACCCAGCTTGGCCGCGGTGAATCAGTTGCCGACACTGCCCGGACGCTGTCCCGCTACCTTGACGGCATCATGATTCGCACCTATGCTCAGGAGACCCTGGAAGAGTTTGCGCGGAACGCAACCGTGCCGGTCATTAACGGCTTGACAGATCTGTATCATCCCTGCCAGATCCTTGCCGATTTGCTCACGATCCTGGAAAGACGGGGCAGTTTTGAGAAGCTAAAAGTCGCCTATGTCGGCGACGGCAATAACGTTGCCCATTCCTGGATAGATGCTGCACTCCGGCTTGAGTTTGACCTTACCCTTGCCTGTCCGACCTCGCACAGCCCGGTGCCTGCGGTGCTGGAACGTGCCCAGCGCGAAGCCGTCTCGCAGATTTCGCTGGTAAACAATCCGTTTGCTGCAGTACAAAACGCCCATGTGATCAGCACCGACACTTGGGTCAGCATGGGGCAGGAGAAAGAATACCGCGAGCGGATCAAGGCGTTTAAGAATTTTCAGGTAAATGCTGCTCTGGTGGAGGCCGCTGATCCTGAGGTGATGGTTATGCACTGCCTCCCGGCGCACCGCGGCGAAGAGATAACCGATGAGGTTATGGATGGCGCACATTCGGTTATTTTTGATCAGGCGGAAAATCGCCTGCATATACAAAAGGCAATCCTTGAGGTGCTGATGAGCAGTTGAAGCAGAGCCCCGGTGGCCGGGGATCCGAGAGTTTAAGGAAAAACAGTAAAAACGTTCACGCGAACCTGTGACCCCTTGAATCCGTGAACCCTACGATGTTGAAAAGGAGAAGCTACCTTGAAAGACAGTGGTGTGAAAAAAGTGGTACTTGCCTATTCCGGTGGGCTTGATACGTCGGTAATTTTAAAATGGCTCATTGAGACCTATGGCTGCGAAGTCATCGCCTTTGCCGCAGATTTGGGACAGGGCGAAGAATTGCAGGGCCTTCGCGAAAAGGCATTACAAACGGGGGCCAGCGCGGTTTTCATAGAAGATCTCAGGGAAGAATTCGTAAAAGATTTTATCTTCCCCATGCTGAGAGCCAATGCCATTTACGAGGGGACCTACCTTCTCGGAACCTCTATTGCACGGCCGTTGATTGCCAAAAAGCAGATTGACATCGCACGGCAGGTGGGTGCTGATGCTGTTGCCCATGGTGCAACCGGCAAAGGCAATGACCAGGTGCGCTTTGAACTCACCTATCTGGCGTTGTCGCCGCAGATTACCATAATCGCACCGTGGCGCCTCTGGAATATTACCTCGCGCTCCATGCTCATTGATTACGCGCGCAACCACGGCATTCCGGTCCCCGTCACTGACGCAAAACCCTATAGCAGCGATCGCAACCTGTTTCATATCAGTTTTGAAGGCGGCATTCTGGAAGATCCCTGGAAAGAACCCCAGGAAGACATGTTTGTGCTCAGTGTCGCACCGGAAAAAGCCCCTGACCAACCCCGTTATGTGGAGATTGAGTTTAACCAGGGGGATCCGGTAGCGGTTGACGGACAGCAGTTGAGTCCGGCAGCGCTGCTGCATCACCTTAATCAGATCGGGGGACAGCATGGGGTCGGCAGGGTGGATGTGGTCGAGAACCGCTATGTGGGTATGAAATCCCGCGGGGTATATGAAACCCCGGGTGGCACCATCCTTCACGCCGCCCATCGGGCAATGGAATCAATCACACTTGATCGCGAAGTCATGCATAGTAAAGATTCGCTTGTCCCGAAATATGCAGAACTGGTCTATTACGGTTACTGGTTCGCGCCGGAACGCGAGATGCTGCAGGCAGCCATTGACCAGACCCAGAAACATGTTTCCGGCACGGTGCGTCTCAAACTCTACAAGGGTTCCTGCTCGGTGGTCGGCAGAAAGTCGCCGTACAGTCTCTATCGCCCTGATTTTGCGACCTTCGAGGAAGACCGCGTCTATCAGCAAGCGGATGCCACCGGCTTCATTCGACTGAATGCGCTTCGGTTGCGAATCCGCGCCATGGCAAAGCAATAACATAACACATAAATCGGTCGGTGACCCGTATGGTTGCGACGAAAAGCCGAGAATGCGCCGTCCCGGCAACATTGGCGAGCGGCGTGGATAATTTGACACAGCATGCAACAGGAATCATGATGGCCGGGCTGCTCTGCGTCGGGAGCAGCACTGTTTTCGCGTATAAGATATGACCAAAAAAAAACTCTGGGCAGGACGCTTTCAAGAAAAAACCGATTCGCTGGTCGAGAACTTTACGGCATCAATAGCCTATGACCGCATCCTGTACCGCTATGATATTATGGGCAGCATCGCGCACTGCCGCATGCTGAAAAAACAGCGCATTCTTTCTGCCCGCGATGCAGACCAGATTATTCGCGGCCTTCAGGAACTCGAACGGGACCTTGAGCAGGGCACAGTGAAATTCAGCTCAGCACTGGAAGACATCCATATGCACATTGAAGCCCTGCTGATTAAAAAAATTGGGCCGGTCGGCGGCAAACTCCATACAGCGCGAAGTAGAAACGATCAGATTGCCCTTGATGTGAGCCTGTATCTGCGGGATGCGCTTTTGGATATTACCGGGCTGCTGGATCAGCTGCAGGAAGTGTTGCTTACCATGGCTGAAAACCATTTCGGCATCATTATGCCGGGCTTCACCCACTTGCAACACGCTCAGCCCGTGCTGTTTTCACACCACCTCATGGCATACTATGAAATGTTCAGCAGAGATCAGCAGCGTATGGATTCATGCTTCACGCGGGTGAACCGGATGCCACTGGGGGCGGCCGCGCTTGCCGGCACGCCCTACCCTATTGACCGTCACTACGTGGCGCAGTTGCTCGGTTACCCGGCCGTCACAGACAACAGCATTGATTCGGTCAGCGACCGCGACACCCTCATAGAATTTTGCAGCGCCGCTGCGATAACCATGATGCACTTGAGCCGTTTTTGCGAAGAGCTGATTATCTGGGCAACGCCTGAATTTCATTTTATTGAGTTGCCCGATGCCTTCTGCACCGGAAGCAGCATCATGCCGCAGAAAAAAAATCCCGATGTGGCGGAACTCATTCGCGGTAAAACTGGCCGTGTTTATGGCCACCTGGTATCGCTGCTGACCCTTCTCAAGGGTTTGCCCTTATCCTATAACCGCGACCTTCAGGAGGATAAAGAGGCGCTGTTTGACAGTGTCGAAACGCTCCGCTCCTGTCTCCGGGTCTTTACCGGCCTGGTGCCGAAACTTACCGTTCTGGAGCAAAACATGAGCAGGGCTGCCCAGCAGGGCTACACCACGGCCACTGACCTTGCCGATTATCTGACTGCCAAGGGCGTTCCGTTCCGAACCGCCCATGAAATCGTGGGGCGGATTGTTGCGTATGGGATCAGACACGGCAAAGCGCTGCACGAAATGACCGTGGAAGAATTGCAGCGGTTCAGCAGGGTCATCGCTGCCGATGCGCTTGCCTGTGTTACCGTCGAACAGTCCGTCCAGAGCAGAACAGCTCACGGCGGCACCGCGCCGCAAACTGTAAAAAAAGCTATTCACAATGCCTGGAAACAGCTTAGCAAAAAGAAAAAAAGCCATGCAGCAGCAAAACAGAAGCTGCGCCCACGGTAACCGGTTCATCACCGCGTGCCCTTGGTGCACCCGATTCGCCGCACTGCTGTTTTGCCTCGGCATGACACTGGCAGCCTGGTCTCTGCTGGTATCCGGGTGCGGCAAAAAAGCAGATCCCGTTGTTCCGTATGCAATCGGCCCACAATCGGTAAAAAAATTTCGCGCGGTGGCCAGATCCGGGGGTATCCTGCTGCTCTGGCAAGCACCGACGCAGAACACTGACGAGACGCCCCTGGTTGATCTGGAAAGCTTTAAGATTTACCGCGAAGAAGTCCGTTTTGAGGATCGTTGTCAGAAATGCCCGAAAAATTTTAGGCTGCTGTTTGAATATCCCTACAAGGGACAGCGCGGCAGAGTTCCCGGGCGGGAACTTTTTTATTATACGGATCGCCTGGTTCAGCCGCGACACGTGTATTCGTATAAAATTAACTGCCTCAATGAACGAAACATGCTGGGAAAAGATTCAGACACAGTGACGGTTTTCTGGGATATGCCGCCCGCAGCGCCGCCACACATTACCATTGAGCGTTCGGGAAGAGCTATTGCTCTGGAGTGGCGCAGGCCCGAAACCCTTGAGAACGGTGATCCGCTGGGGGAACCGGTTGGCTTCGACATTTATCGCAGCACCCAGCAGGGTGTCTTTGACCGTCCGCCGTTAAATCCTGAGCCCCTTGACGGGAACACCTACCTGGATCATCCTGACACCTATGATCAGACCTACTACTATACGGTGCGGGCTGTCCGAAGGGTGTTTGACACCATCATTGAAAGCGCCCCGTCTCCCGAAGTTTCGTTGCTCTTTGAGGACACGACGCCGCCGGGAGCGCCGCAGGGGCTCACCGCAATTCCCATGCCAGAGGGGATCTTGCTTAAATGGATGGCGAAGGCTGAACGCGGCGTTGCGGGATTTGTGGTGTATCGCAAAGATGCTGCTGCTCAAACCTTTATGCGCATTAGTCGCGACATCATCGAAGAAAACTCCTGGATTGATAAAACCGCCCGCCGCGGCCAATCCTATACCTATGCAGTAACCGCTGTTGACCAGTCGCTGCGAAAAAATGAAAGCACGTTTTCACAGCCGGTATCGGTGAAGTTTCTTCCGCCGTGAGGCAGGGCCGCCAGCCCCGCGCGCGTAACTGCCGGGAAGATGCAACACGATGTTTGTGCCGATGACCACAAAAATATCTCCGACGAGCTGAGTGAAAAACCCTCATGTGGTGAAACGCAATGCATGATTTTCAATATCGCGGGAATGATCTCTATGCCGAGCAGGTTCCAGTGGAATCAATCGCTGCGGCAGTTGGAACACCATTCTATGTTTACAGCCAGAATACCCTTGAATCGCACTTTACGGTCTTTGATCGGGCATTCAGCGACATTCCCCATTTAACATGTTATTCAGTAAAGGCAAATTCCAACTTAACGATTTTGAAAATCTTTGCCCGGCACGGTGCGGGTGCGGATGTGGTGTCGGGCGGGGAACTGTTCCGTGCACTCGCCGCAGGGGTGCCTGCGGAAAAAATTGTCTATTCGGGGGTTGGGAAAAAACCGCAGGAGATCCGTGAGGCTCTCGCCGCAGGAATTCTCATGTTTAATGTTGAATCTGCACAGGAATTGGAGCTTATCGAAACCCTTGCGCGACAAGCGCAGAAACAAGCACGCATCGCTCTGCGGGTCAATCCGGATATAAACCCGATGACCCATCCCTACATCTCAACCGGACTCAGGGAAAATAAATTTGGCATCCCGATCTGCGAGGCGCTCGCCGCATACCAACATGCCTCCCAACAAAAACACCTTGACATCGTTGGCATTGCCTGTCACATTGGCTCGCAAATTACCGAAGTGGGACCGTTTGTTGAAGCGCTGTGCACGCTGAAAAATCTTGTCGCAGAGCTGCATGGCGCCGGTATCCGTGTCCGCTATCTTGATCTGGGCGGCGGTCTGGGCATCACCTACAAAAAAGAAACGCCGCCGCATCCCGACCAGTATGCACAGGCGCTTATCCAGGCGGTCAGTGGTCTTTCGGTAACGCTGATTCTTGAACCGGGGCGGGTGCTGGTGGGAAATGCCGGCATGCTGGTAACACGAGTGCTCTATACGAAGAAAACCGGCGACAAACATTTTATTGTGGTCGATGCCGGCATGAACGACCTGATCAGGCCCAGCCTTTACGGTTCATATCAGGGAATCCAGCCCGTCAGAAAACGGCAGGGGAAGAAAATTTGTGCTGATGTTGTTGGTCCAATATGTGAATCGGGAGATTTTTTTGCAAAGAAGCGCAAGGTGCCGCCTTTCGAACCCGGCGATCTTTTAGCCGTTATGAGCGCCGGCGCATATGGGTTTAGTATGTCTTCAAATTATAATTCCCGGCCACGGATTCCCGAGGTGCTGGTATCGGGCGAACGTTTTTACATCATTCGCGAGCGGGAACAATATGCTGACCTTATTCGCGGCGAGCAAATACCTGAATACTTGCAGATCGAGTAACAGCGTTGCGGTTCCGTTCTCATAGTGAGCACGACTCATGGCCGGCACGGTGGTACGATGAAAATTCCGTTTTATAAAATGAGCGGGAGCGGTAATGACTTTATTATCATAGATAATCGCGCTCCGCTGTTGGATGCTCTTGCGATTCCGGACTTTGTCCGTGCGGTGTGCAGGCGCAGTATCTCGCTTGGCGCCGATGGCTTAATCCTGATTGAAAAACCGCGTTCTGCCGGCTGTCACTTTTCCTGGCGGTTCTTTAACGCTGATGGCAGCGAAGCGGATATGTGCGGAAACGGCGGTCGGTGCGCCGCGCGTTATGCAGTTATGAATGGCATTGCCGAGACACGCCTGTCGTTTGAAACCCGGGCCGGCATCATTCATGCGGAAGTAAACGGCAATCGGGTGAAAATAGAGCTGCCTGCGCCGCAGGCGCCGATCATGAATCTGCCCGTGACCATCAACGGCACCAACCTCACCGTGCATGTTATCAATACCGGTGTGCCCCATGTAGTCGTATGGTGTAATGCCATAGACGATGTTGCTGTCCGGGAACTGGGCAAAGCAATTCGCTTTCATCCACGATTTCAGCCAGCCGGCACCAATGTTAATTTTGCTGCCGTGGTCACCCGGTCGCGGCTGCGCGTGCGAACGTATGAACGCGGCGTTGAAGACGAAACCCTAGCCTGCGGCACCGGCTCTGTTGCCGCCGCACTGATCGCATCGGCGCTGGGCAAGGTTGCTGCGCCGGTGCAGGTTGAAACCAGAGGCGGAGAAATCCTCACCGTGTATTTTGAAAATGAAGCGTATCCGTTTGGTCGCGTCTATCTGGAAGGCGCGGTGCGCGTGGTATGCTCCGGTGAACTCTGGGAAGAAGCGTATGCGTAAACTGCTCTCAGCATTCAGCTCTCGATGTTCAGCAGCGCAATAAATTCTGGCGCCTGATAGCTGACTGCTTATCTTTTACTGGAAGGAGACGTATCATTTATGTTCACAGGTTCAATGGTTGCACTAGTAACACCGTTTAGAGATGGCAAAGTGGATGCCAAGGGACTCCGCCAGCTGGTTGATTTTCACATTGACCATGGCACTGATGTTATTTGTCCCTGCGGCACAACTGGCGAGGCTGCGACGCTGTCACTCGAAGAGCACGAAGCAGTCGTCAATATCACTCTGGAGGCTGCGGCGGGAAGGGTGCCGATCCTTGCCGGAACAGGGTCAAACAATACTGAAGAAGCCATTCGTCTCACCCGTTATGCCGCCCGGGCCGGCGTTGCCGGTTGCCTGCTGATTACACCCTATTATAACCGGCCGACCCAGGAGGGCCTGATTCAGCACTTTACCAAAATCGCGGAACAGGTTGATATTCCACTGGTTTTGTATAATGTCCCGAGTCGGACCGGCGTCAACATGCTTCCGGAAACCGTTGCCAAACTTTCTGAAATTCCAACCATCGTGGGAATAAAAGAAGCAAGCGGATCCCTTTCGCAAGTGAGTGAAATTGTTGCGCTGTGCAAAAAAGACTTTTCTGTCGTGTCTGGCGATGATATAAATACGTTGCCGATATTAGCGGTCGGTGGAAAGGGGGTGATATCTGTTACCGCAAATATAGCGCCGCGTCTGGTATCTGCTATGGTCAAGGCGTTCGCCGCCGGGCAATTCGGCGAAGCCTTGCGGCAGCATCAACAGCTCATTCCACTGCATAATGCCATGTTTTTGCAGACCAATCCGATTCCTGTCAAGACCGCCCTTGGCCTTATGGGAATGATTTCTCCGGAGATGAGGTTGCCGCTCTGTGCGATGCCGCCGGACCTTACAGAGAAGCTGCGCAAGATTTTAAAACGTTTTGCATTGCTGCCTTCTTAAAAAGCACCGCTGCTGCCATGCAATCATCGGGCAGAAGAAGGTGAGGCACGAGATGCATAATCAGTCGTTCAACGTGATGAATAACAACCGGTAATTGTACAAGAGAAGAAAGGATGTCGTACATGATGAAAAAAGGTGTAATGGGAATTGGCGCGCTTATCATAACCGTGGGTATGTGTGTGACTGCCGGCAGCAGTCAAGCAACAAGTAAGGAGACGCCGGCACCGGCAAAGGTCTATGCGACCGTCGGCGACGAAAAAATTACCCAGGCGGATATTGACGCAAAAACCTCGATGCTTCCCCCGCAATTTCGGGCACGCTATGAAACCGCAGACGGCAAAAAGAAACTCGTGGAACAATTGACCAAAATGAGTCTCCTTTCCCAGGAAGCACGCCGCCTCAATATTGATAAAAAGGAAGAAGTGGCAAAACGCATCAAGGAAATTGCCGATAACCTGATCATTCAGGAACTGATTAAAGAAGAAGTAATGGATAAAGTTAAGGTGAGTGATGCAGACATAGAAAAGTATTATAAAGATAATAAACAGGAATTTGTCCAGCCGGAAAAGGTAAAGGTTTATCTCATCCAGTTTAAAATAAAAGAAAATGCCACCGCTGAGGAAAAAAACGCACAGAAGAAAAAGGCGACTGAAACCCTCAAACGTCTCAAAAAAGGCGAGGATTTTGAAACCGTGGCAAAAGAAGTTTCAGAGGATGAGCGAACCAAAAACAGCGGCGGCAATACCGGATTTTTTTCTAAAGGCAAGCGTTCCAACACCTATGGCGCTAAGGTTGAAGATGCGGCATTTTCTCTGAAAGAAGGGACGATAAGCGACATCATCGAAGAAAATAACGGCTATTACATCATTAAAGTCGCGGAGAAAAAGCCGGAAAAAGAAGAAACCTTGGAGGAAGCAAAGAGCAAAATAGAACGGCGCCTGCAACAGGAGCAGCAGAAGAAAGCCTATGATACCTATCTGGATACGTTATCAAAGCGTTATCCGGTAAAGATTTACGACGAAAATATCACCGCCGATGCACCAAAGACGGAAGAACAAAAACCGGCAGAGCAAAAACCTGCCGAGCCGTAATCAGTGATTTAAAAAAAGAGAGGAGGACGTAACGCCCTCCTCTCTTTTTTTGCCCACAGTACATCGTTTTTTTAAGGTGCCTCCTATTCCCTGCTTCCACAATGCGCGCCTTGCTTTATGAGGAATGCGGCGAATATGTCCATTACCCCGGTAAAAGCTCTTTTAGCTTGCTGGTGAACGCAGGCAGCACTTTTTTCCAGTCGCCAACCACGCCGAAATCGGCTTGTCGGAAGATAAACGCCTCGGGATCCTTGTTTATGGCGACAATATTCTTAGACTGGAGACAACCGGTCAAATGCTGGATGGAACCGGAAAGAGCAACGGCAATATACAGATCCGGGCTGACAATTTTCCCCGTAAGTCCTACTTGCAGATTGTAGGCCGCCCAGCCATTATCGCAGGCTGGTCTTGAAGCGCCAACCGCGCCTTTTAACAGTGCTGCCAACTCCTTCAGTTGATTAAATCCGTCAGCGCTGCCAATACCTCTGCCGCCGCTCACGATGATCCGCGCATCTTCGAGCTTCACCCCTCCTTCGTCTTCCGTTACCTTTTGCACTAATCTGGTTCGTATGGCCGCAGGGTCCACGCTAACGTCAATAATACTAATCCGCCCCTGTTTTGCGGCGTCGGGCTCAAGGGGCGACATTGCTTTCACTCTGACGGTGGCGATCTGTGGATATGAATCGCAGACAAAGGTGGCAAGAGCATTTCCTCCATAAACCGGCTTGATGCGCAACAACAACTTCGAGTCAGGGTCAATAGCAAGGTTAACACAATCCAAGGTCGCGGTGGTATCTAACCTGAAAGCAAGCATTGGAGCGAGATCGCAACCGACTGATGTGTGCCCAAGAAGGAGGATCTGGGGCCGTGTCTGGTTAACCACTTTTTCCATCACTGATACGTATGCATCAGTCTGGTATTCATCAAGCAGCGGATGTGAAACAACGCATACGTGATCAGCGCCAAAGGCGATGGCTTCAGACGCCACATTCCCCACCTCGCTGCCAACCAGCACCGCGCATAATTCTTTTCCCAACGCATCAGCAAGCCTTCGGCCGCAGCCTAATACCTCTTGAGAAATGGGAAGTAATCTGCCGTCGGCGACCTCGCAAAAAGTCAAAACACCGGTATTTTCAGCCATACGATTTTACCTTTTTTGATGAGTCCTTCAGTAAATAGTGTTATCATACAAAATTGCTGTGCAAGGATTTACAAGAGCTGGGCTTCCCGCAGTTTGAGGGCGAGATTCGTTCCCGCTTCCTCAGGTGTTTCACCGGTAATGAACTGGCACTCTGTCTTGCGACCCGGAGGAGCACAGAGACTGACCATGTTTAACCGCTTCAGTTGGGCGACGTCAACTCCCAGCTCCTGGCCATTGCGCACAGTGATCGGCGCTTTCTGCGCTGCCTGAAGATCCTTCAGCTTAGGGTATCGCAATTCGCCAATCTCACTGCTGGCTGTAATCAGGAGCGGCATAGGTGCTTCAATAATTTCGTAGCCATCTGCTACCACCCGCTCTACCCGCACCGTGCCATTGCCGAGTTCTACTTTGCCGGCCGTGGTAATACAGGGAATATTCAAAATCGCTGCAATACCGGAACCAACCTGGCCCGCATCAGTATCCGCTGCTTGTCTGCCACAAAGGATAAGATCGTAGCCGCCGATCTCGCGTATGGCGACGGCTAAGAGGTGAGCCGTCGCATAACTATCAAGGTTTTCAAAGGCATTATCTTCCAATAACATCAGATGATCGGCACCCGCAGCTAAAGATTTCCGCAACAAGGGCTTGGCGAGATTGCGCCCGGCACTGATCACTGTTATCGTTGCGCCGTGGGCATCCTTAATTTTGAGGGCAGCCTCCAATGCATTCTCGTCGTAGGGGTTCATGACGGGTGGTGTGCCTTGAGGCATGATGACGCGCTTCGCCTCCGAATCAACTTTAATGCCCGAGGATGATGCTGATGGATCAGGCACTTGTTTAATACAGACAATAATGTTCATGGTGCATAACTCCCGTGCGTACGCCTTCAATGGAAGGCAGGTAGTGACCTCCTGAAAAATTTGCTAAACCGCGGGAAACTCTGCCGCCTCTGGCATTTCTCCCTCTTGCGTCTGTTCTGCCCCCCAGAAATAGTTGCCGCTGCCGACACCATTGGGGTCGAGCAGTTTCTTGATTTTGCGCTGCCATTGATATTCCGGCGATTTTGCCAGCTTCTTGGCTCGCGTCTCTTCGTTGGCGTGGGTGTTCCGCGCCAGCCCCAACAGCATTCCGCCCGGCGGACGCCCTTTCGCAGCTTTTAACTTATCCCCTTCGTCAGAAACTTCCATTGCTGCCGTTACGGAATCAGGATCCTGGGGGTCATAGAATACAAAGTCTTCCCATCCCGTAACGCCGCCGCCACCTTGTCCCGATATTGGGCCCATCGCCTGATCGCCGGCATCCGCGATTCTGCCGGCATATTTCTTCAATAGCTCCTTGCCTGCTTCAATTTCCCCCGATGCCCATACGTCCGGCGAGGCAACTGAGTTATAGGTATCAATAAAACCGCCGGTTGCCGTAAAATTGAGATTTTTGAAACATAACTTAATCATGAACAAAAGGACGTACCACTGCATGGCCGGCTCATCCACCAGTGCGATGTTCCATCCTCCTGTTTGGCTGAGTATGATGTCCAATACTTTTCGCTGATACTCCAGGTCTCTTGGCGTCATACCAACAAGTATCAACTGAAAGCAGCGCCGCATCTCTTCTGTCAGCTGTTGTATCTCCGGCGTTTCCAATAGTTCTTGCAGGTCGCAGAGTTGCCGGTTCGGATCGGTGACAATTTTTAAAAACGCGGCCTGCAACTCATCACCCCACATCACAAACTGTCTATGTGCAATATACCCTATTTCCGAATCATAAAGCTTGTAGATCGCATCCGCAAAGGCCTGCCAACTGGGGAAGGCCGGAAACGCAGCCCGAAAAAGGTTCGCCGGCAACGGCGATTTGTAGGCGGGAACCGTTCCTTCAATCGGCATAACTGCCGGGCCCGGCCAGTGAACCAGCCGTATCGCAATTTTCGTCACAACACCCCAACCGCCGGAGCCCCCTAAGGCGCCTCTGATCACGCCCTGAGTACTTGGCCCCGGTCCTTCAGCGCAGAACCAGCCCGCGCCGGAACCCAATGAACCGGTCTGCAGAATTTCACCGGTCGGCATAACCCACTCTATTGACAGAATGCTATCTTGCGGCGAGGCGAAATAAATACAATCTGGTCCCCCGCCTTGAAAACAGCAGGCATTGGCAAGCACTGAGGTGCCAGCGCCGGCACCGCTGATATGATTGTTCAACCCCCGCTTCATGGCTTCGGCTTGCAGCTGACCGGCAACCACATATGGTTCAACCACAGCAAACATATTTTGTTCGTCTATCTCTAAAATACGATCCATTCTGCGCAAATCCAGGAGGATTTGCCCGGCAGCAGGTGCCGCCGCCCAGGGCCCCCAGCCCGTACTATAAACATGAAACTTTCGTTTATACTGGTTGCAGGTTTTAACTATGGCCTGAACCTCCTCCGCGGTTCCCGGCATGACCACCGCCTCGGGCCGGTCAAAGAACTTGCTCCCGTCGGTTACGGCAGTAACGAGCTCCGCCATCCATTGATACGCGTATGCAAACAACGTAGCCGGTTCTTCGGTTATATTGTCGGGCCCGACAATAGATTCTAATGCTTCATATATTTCTCTTGAGAGTGCCATAGGTGATTCCTTCTGTTAAAGGGCTTCTTGAACAAGGTCAATAATATCATACACTTTCAGCGTATTACTGCCTTCACTGATCGCATCCGTAAAATTCCTCTCACAATGCGAACAGGCGCTCGCAAGCGCTTCAGCACCTGTAGCGGCTGCCTCTTCGATGCGCTGTGCAGCCGTCCATAAGGAAAACTCCGGATAGCGTTCCCGCACTCCGGCACCAGCGCCACAGCACCAGGCATATTCCCTGTTTCTTTCCATTTCTACCAGCCGTAAACCGGGGATGCTTTTCAGCACATTGCGCGGCGGGTCATAAACACCCTGAGCGCCGTTATAGCGGGGTTTTCGTGGTTCATATACCAGAATTTGCCCGCGAATTTTCTTCTGTTCACCAGTCCATGGCACATATGGTTCACCTCGTCTTCCCAAATGGCAGGGGTCATGATAGGTGACCGTCATTGGAACCGTTTTGGTGAACTTTATTTTTCCTTCTTTGATGAGCTGGTCGAGAAATTCCGTCAGGTGCAGGACGTTGAACTTGAAATCAAACTCGGCTGGATAGAGTCGTTTGAACGCATGATAGCCATCGGCGCACGCTGTTACCACGGTTTTTACGCCTGCAGTAGTCCAGGCATCAATATTATTTTCAGCATATTTGAGAAACTCTCCCCGGTAGCCCATATCACAAAGCCGACCCCCGCAACAATTCTCGTCCCGTCCCATGATGCCGATGTCAATACCGGCATTTCTGAGCAACGTCACCGCCGTCCTGGGTATCCTCCAGAGTTCTTCATCATAGCTTAATCGGCAGCCAACGTGAAAAACCACCTCCGCCTTTTCTTGGGTTATATCTTTCACATCCAAACCAGCAGCCCAGGCACCGCGTTCAGCTTTGGGTTTCATCATCGTATTGTCTTCCTTCCGCAGATGATCGATCAGAGGGATATCCTGAAAAGGAAACTGGCCGTCGTCAATCAATTTAAATCGCAATTGCCGCATTACCTCAACGGGTTCTAAATCGTATCGGCACACCTTGCAGGCGACGTCGCAGCTTCCGTCCAACATGCACTTAAAAACGATATCCATCAGTCCATCGGTGTACGAGATACGCTCTTCCAACAGGGCCAGAGAGACGCACAGTCTGCCGCTGGCTGAGTAACTCTGAAACTTGCCATACTCTATGCTGGGGCAGCCTTTTGCAAAACGCCAACTTTTTACCTGCGCAAACGGGATCCATTTGCAATATGAACACCGACTGCAGCGTTTAACCATTGCCCTATAGTCTTCCAGTGCCACGGTATGCTTCCTCCTTCAGGGGGTTTCCGTCGAAAAGCAAAGTTTGCCCGGATTCAATATATTGTTGGGGTCGAACAGGCTTTTCAGTTTTTTCGTCAGCGCCGTATGTTCGGCATTTTTCCGATATGCCAGGTCCGCCCAAATACCGTAAGGTCGGGAAAAGAACGCGCCCTGCCTTGATAGTTCTTCACTGGCTGCGGTAAGGAACGTTTGCATTTTGCCGGCTTCAGCTTCATCGTGCACGTCAAAGGGCAGGTTGAATTCCACATGACAGCTGGTGCCCAGGTGCGTCGGCTGAATGTAAATGCCGATATCTGATAGCGGGTATGAAAACGCCTGTGCCAATGTGTAGATCGTGGCGATAAATGCCGGCGCTCTGTTCAGGGTAGTTAGAAAAAAAATGTCCTGGCAACCGCCCCGGTAGCGGAGTTTCCAGTAAGGCTCCGGCGCGGGATTGAGCACGGCTTCTTTTAATTGCTCCGCGTCTGCCCCGGGGATTGCCGATGCCATCCGAACCCCGCACTGTTGGGCTAGGTCGCCAATGTCCTGTTCCTGAAATGCAACCTTTTCCTTGGCCAAGATCTCCCGTCCTGCCAGCCCGAGGATAAGCATCCACGGGGGGAGCTGTTCCCGCAACCTGCTTATTTCCCCAGGCTCTTTTCCCAGTATTGAGGCCACATTGAACCGATTTAACAACAACAACTCATCATGAAACCGTATCCTCAAAAGTTTATAGGCAAAACTGATGATGCTGTCGAGTCCGTCCGCAGGCACTAAAAAAAACCGGTGAACCTTGGGTAACACTTCACAGCGCAGCGACGCCCACGTGACAATGCCCATAGTTCCCTGCGCGGCGGATAGCAGCTTGTGGTAGTTAAATTGACCCGGACCATATTGATAGAGAGCCGTGGCTTGTATTCTCCGGCCCTTTTCCAGCACTTCCTCCAGCGGTATCAATTTCGCCTCTTCCCGCGCTGAGGTGCTGATACTGGCACCGGCAAGCTCGCCGGTCCTGAATATCTCGCCATTCCCCATGACCGTTTCAAGACAGCGCAGCGGTTCGGTCAGCGACCAGGCATACCTGGGGTTCGTGATCGGCTCCCGTTCCAGGACGCTGCCCAGCACCGATTTCGACGCTCGCGGCAACAACGGCATGGAAAGTCTCATTCCTTCTTTGGCAAGCGCCGGTTGCAGTTCACTGAACGTGACCCCCGGCTCAACGATCGTCACCCGGTTTCTCCTGTCCAGCAGAATGATCCGGTTCATCCTGCGAAGATCCACAATGACCGCTCCGTCGGTACCGGGAACCGTGTCGCCACGGAAGCGCGGGGGACCTGAACTTACCGGCACCAGCGGCGTCCGCGTTTGGTTGGCCCAGGTAACAACTTGCTGCACTTCCTGGGCATTTTGGGGCTGCACCACCATCCGGGGCTTTTTCGCCGGAACGAAACTGTGATCCCTGGCGTAACTATCCAAAATGTTCTGATCAGTAATGACGTTATCCACGCCGACGATGTTGCGGAGCTGGTCTGTTATTGCCGCCATGTGTACCTCGCTGATGTATCTGTGCATGTTTGGGTACTGAAATCGTTCCCGTATTTGTTTATTAGAACATGTTCTAAATAGCACACTCTTTTTTCCCTTGTCAAGTATAAAAGAACATGTTCTAATAAAATTTTTGGAGGGCGCTGTTTGCCCGGCAGGTTCATTGTATTGCAGAAAGGTGTGTGCCGATGCGGATCAGAAAATCTACCAGTGAAATAGTGAGGAAAAAAATAATCACGATTTCCCGAAAACTTTTCCTGGAACAAGGATATGAACATACCACGGTCAGACAGGTGCTAAAAAAGACTGGACTGTCAACCGGAAGTCTCTATCATTTTTTTAGGAACAAAGAAGAACTCCTGCTTTGTAGTCTGAAAGACGCACTGTTCGAAATCAGTAGTCTCACCGATAGTATCGCCGCAAAATACAACGAACCGCTGCTCCGATATGCCTTAGGCGTCGCGTTAGGAATAAGTGAGATTTTTAAATATAAACACTTATTCAATTTTTACAATGCCATCTATAAAATTGAATCTGCGGAAAATTTTATGATTAGCCTGAAGGTGAGCAGAATGAAGGACTTATTAAAGGAGGTAAAGCTCGAATTTAATGATACCGAAATCCATGCCCGCATGTTGGCAATTCATGGCGCAACCCGAGCGTTAATGCTTGCTATAATCAATAAACAATTCTCGGCAAATCTTACTGATGTTTACTCCCTGATTATTACGATTGCACTGTCTGAATTTAACATTCCGCGAGCTAAAATTGAAAAAATTATTACGCTCACCACCAATATACTGCACACGCGAAGCTTTTCGCGGCAGCTTGCCGAGAAATTAAAACCCTGATCAACTCCCAGAATCTTGCCGGGCAAATCTTCCGGCGTTTAACTGAGGGATAGCGTGGGAAATCCGGCGCGCATGCAGCCGCTGAACACAACGTCAAGCGGGGTTTTTTTCATCGTGCCGAGCTTCTGCATGATATCCGGCCGCTCCTTTTGCACCATGGGCATGATCTCGGCGAGCGCGCCCCCGACGAGCTTTGGTGTTTCATAGGGATCAAGCATGCCCGGCAGCGTCTTCTTGATGGAGCCGAGCAGATAATCAATTTCATCAGGCGTGAGAATATAGGGCATCACAGCATTGCCGATCATATCCCGGTAGTCATACTGCTTGATTACTTCATCACACCACCAGTCAAGATAGACCGCGACGCCTTCACGGGATATTTTCCCCTCCACCAGGGCAAAGGTTACCGCATTGGCGGCTTTCCAGCCGCTGATCACCGCCCCGGTCATTTCAGCTTCCTGGCACCACACCGCATCAGAAATGAGCAGCACCTGATCCTGGTAGGGGTCGGTGATATGGGAAAGCATGTTGCCCACTGCGGGCAAAGCCCGTTTCATTTCCGCCTTAGCAAACCAGGAAGCAAAGTACCCCTCACTGATAACACGCTGAAACACTGCTTGATGGTCGCGCCCCGGGTGCAGCGAGGTCAGCATAACAAAATGTTCGTCTTTTCCGGCTCGCGGCGTCATCCAGATGCGCATCGCCGGACTTTCATTCAAGAATATCTGAAACAGACCGTATTTCTCCGGCGGCTCCACGCCGGCCATTTCATAACCCAGTGTGGTGGCAGTGCCGAAATATTTCCGGTTCCGGTTTTTGCCCAGGTTCCGCGCGATCTTGGAAGAACGGCCGTCAGCAGCAATGACAAATGTTCCCCTAAAACTTCTGCCTTCCGCAGTCTTCACCGCAACTCGCCCATGTTCTGTGGTGGTGCCAACAACGTTATAACCGGGATACACATCCACACCGTGATTGCGTGCTTCAACCAGCAATGCATGCAAAAGAGATTTTTTATCATAGACGGCGCTGATTCTGCCTGCTGCACCTTTTTTGATGTTGTCATCATAATTACCAAGGGTTACCTTATTGCCCCGGTGGGTGTAGATGGCCCAGGTGTAAAAATCCTGATGGGCTCCCGGATAAGGCACCGAGAAACCATAACGCGGGAAGCAGAGCTTTTTGTCCCGTTCGTTCAAAATAACGCGTTCTCCCAGGTACTTACCGGTCAGCGTCACGACCATCATGCTGCAGGCGCGCTTTATATCGGTAATGTCAGTTTTTCGCTCAATAAGGGCGACGGCGAGCCCGTTTTCTCCTGCTGTTTTTGCTGCCATGAGCCCAGCCGGACCAGCGCCGACCACAATCAGGTCGTATTCCTTTGGCATGTTCTTGTTCCTTTCTGCATCATGATAACGATCCAAATAGCCTACCAAGACTGCGCAGGGCGAAGCGCACCCGTGGTTGCTCTTTCGCGCCAGTTAGTATCATTGAATTATTTGCTAAGTCAACAGTTTTTTGGCAGGCAGACTGTTTCGTCGCTCAACAAGTGCCTGTTAAGCATTTACATGCAACGGTTGTACGCGGAACAGCACTGTTTCGAAAGCACTGTAATGACACCAATAATGAGTTTATCAGAATAAGTGTTAAAGAATAATTGTATAGCATTAAAATTTACCTTGACATCGCCATTTATATGATATAGAAATCACCCATAACAGTTCTGGCGCAGATCAAGATCGTGGGTCTTACACGGCGAAACCACTGCCTCTCGTGAGGCACCTGAACTGGAACACGGGAAAAACCATCAATGCGTTCAGTGCAGTCCTTGTCGCTTGGCTTGTCCGCGCATTAAGAAGAGCTGCGGCGGTTCCCCCGCAGGGATCATTAATCATTCATTATAGTAGAAGGGGTTCATATGGCACGCGTTGATTATGCGAACATGATCAAGTTCACCGAAGAAGTCATAACTAAACCACGGTTGTTGGAGGGTCTTGATCTGGTTCCTCTTGAGACCTATGAGGGAATGGATACGCGCAGTGCATGGGAGTTCAAAACCCCCATGGCAACCGGTTTTTACAAGCCGTTTGTCATGCAGGGAAGCACCAGGGTAGAGAAGATCACCTATGGGGAATTGCACTATATGCGTCGTGCCATTTATTCTGCCATGAACATGACCGCGGGTGATGACTATGACCTGCCGATTTTCTCCTGCGAGTTTGACGAGTCTGCGCCCCGCATCGGGGTCACCATCGATTTAATGCCGGTGGTAGATATTGCCGTGCATCCCGAATACGTGGAAAAATATTTATCGCCGCTGGCACCGCTCTGGAGAAAATACCGCTCACTTCCCGGCTTGACGCGGGAGGGCCGCTGCCTGGTTCAAAGACGCTACGGTTCCTGGCCCTGGGCCCGAGAAACACTCTCCCCGTTCTCCCTTGATGGACGTATTGAAGAACCGGAAGATCGAATTAAAATCATACCCGCGATTATAGACTATGCCCGCGTGTGGCTCGGGTTCCTTAAAACGGCTGAACCGATAACAGATCCGGCATATAAAGAAGAGATGCTGACACGAAAAAAAACGATGCAAAAATTTTACCGCGATCGGGATCCAGGAGGGGAAGTACTGAAAAAGATATTCGGCGAGGACAAGCATCGTCTGTTCGTCAGCTTAATTTTTTAAAAGGAGGGCCATTATGACCGACAGCATGTTATGGGCGCCGTATCGAGAAAAGATGCTGGAGCAGCTGGAACCGATTGCTTTTCAAGAAATAGAGGCGCTGGATCATTTCAAGGTTTATGCCTCGGATAAAATTGCGCGATTGGTTATCGGTGATGTCCTCTCGGACAGGGGGAGACATTTCGGCATGTGCGTGGTATTCCCCCAGAAACATTACCTGCTGCCGCTCTATCTTTCTTTATGGGATGAGCAGGAGAAAGAAATTTCGTGTCTGGTTGACATGATGCCCACCGTGGACTCGCTGATTGATGAACCGTTCCGCATAAAATATCTGGACTCAATGCAACCCCTGTGGGACCGGTTCTCCAATCTTCCCGGCATAACGCCCTTTGAAGACGACGCCGTCAGATCAGTGTGTTCAATAATATACACGGCTGCAATCATACCCATAGAACGAGAGGGCATGCGTCTCGCTGCGCTGGCGCCGCATACCGAATACCTAAAGAGTTATGTTGCATTTATCAATGATGCCCCTGTGGTAGAAAGCGATGCCAAGTTGCAAGAGATCAAGCGCAAAACAGACGCGATAAAAGGAACGCTGCGCGACTATCTGCAGAGAACCTATGGCTCTCTGGTAAACCGGAACCTGATCGATGTGTTTTTCGGCTAGTGTTGTTTTCCCTCGACGATAAATCCCTGGGGAGTCAGCGCGGATCGTTATTTCGTTACTGACTTACACCGCCTGAAAAAAGGAGACCCGTCATGACCATCACTGATGTTTTGCAGCGTGGCGTTGAATTTTCCAATGCCGATGAAACGACCAAACAGATGCTTGCCGATTTCAAAGATCATCGGGTAGGTATGAAGCTCGATCACGAAGAACTGACGCTGGTCGTCAAAGATGGTGTCGTCTCGATTGAACCAGGGATGCAGTTAGATTCCTGTCATGCAGCAATGCAGATGAAAAGCATAGATGTTTGCAATGCGATAGATAACAGCTTTGATCTTATGGAGATACGGGAAAAGGGACGCTTATTGAAAGGGGACCCGACGGATATGAACATCGCCGTTCATTTTATGGCAACATTCCCTTATTTCGATGCTATGGTGAGATTATATCAGGAGAATGCCGAGTTTAAGGCGATGGTTGATCAGGTAAAGGCATCCCTCTGAGGTTCCAAAATCTCAGGTGCATATTTGGCCACAGGGCGAGAACGTTTAAGCTGTGAAGATATGGTAATTTTGATGGTAGCATTGAGGAAGTACGTATATGGTTAAACATATTGTTGATCCAGAAAAATGTGTCGGGTGCGGCAAGTGCGTAGAAAATTGCTCCCTGGAATTATGGGTTCTGGTTGATCGTCCCGGAGGCAATAAAAAGAAGCTGGCACAGGCTGTTGAAGAGGCTGCTTTGGTCTGCCATACCTGTGGTATGTGCTCCGAAGGTTGTCCTGAGAAGGCTATCGTTATTATTAATGAAAAATAATACGCGCCGTTACCTGTAAAAACATACCCATCTGTCGGTACTGCTGGTGTTTCGGCGATAGGTCTTCATTTCCCACCCTTTCTTCGTTGAGTTCATTTTACAAACAATATGGTTAACATAATATGCGACAAGCAATGACAATCCTCGAATGAAAATCCATACCAGGTATGTATCACCATACCGCGCCATGCCGTGAAAGGAGCTCACCGGTGTCTGAGACATTGGAAAAACTGAAACAGGCCATTGTTACAGGAGATGATGAGGCCGCGCAAGCATTAGCCGAAGCAGGCGTGCACGAGGGCCTTGATGCACGGGAAATAGTCAAGGGAGCAATAATACCCGGCATTGAACAGGCAGGAAAACTGTGGCATGACAATGTGTTTTTCATGCCCGATGTGGTCTTGAGCGCCGAGGCGTTTAAGTCAGCAATGAATGTCGTAAAACCGCGTCTGGAAGGGCGCGAGACTGCCAGCAGCGGGAAAATAATTATCGGCGTGGTTGCTGGAGACATGCATGATCTGGGCAAAAGCATTGTGGTCGCCATGCTCATGGGAGCAGGGTTTGACGTGATTGATTTAGGAGTTGATATCCCGACGGATACCTTCATCCACAAGGTTCAGGAACTCCAGCCCGACATTTTAGGAATCGGCTGCTACATGACTACTACCATGCTGGAATTGAAGGCCGTGCTGCAGGGTCTTGAAGCGAACGGGCTGCGCAGCAAGGTTAAAGTCATGATCGGCGGTGTGCCCACCACCCAGCAGTTTGCGGATGAAATCGGCGCTGACGCCTGGGGCCGCGATGCCCTTGATGCGGTATCTGCAGCCAGAACCTTGATGACAAAGGATTAAATCATGAACCATCCAGCCAACGGCAAGGGTGCCGCTTCCTTCATAAAACCCGAAATCAAAACTCCTGCTACTCCTGATCCGCGTGATCCGAAGAGCTGGTGGTTGAGTTATGCGGCGCAGCGGCAGCCGTGGATACCGGTCATGGCTCCGTTGGCAGAACATGCACAATATCTTACCGGCATACCAGCCCGCACATTTTATAGCGACGCCCAAGTCAATGTGAATACCCTTGCCGCATTGGCAGCGTATTACGGTTTTGATAATGCCATGGGCGTTGGCGATACCTACAATTATGAAGCAGAAGCGCTCGGCCAGAAAATGGTTTACAGTGAAAATGCCATGCCGACCGTTGATTCCCGCGATCCGCTTATAAAGCAGCATAGCGATTTACAGAAAATAAAAGTTCCCGACTGGCTTAATGCCGGACGCATCCGGTTTGTGCTTGATCTCATTCGGCTCAACGCAGAATTGGGCATGCCGGGCGGAAAATTCTGTGCACCGTTCAGCCTTGCGGTGAACATCCGCAGTTACCCCCTGCTGATAAAAGACCTGCGAAAGCATCCCGAATTCGCTCATGATCTGTTTACATTTTTGGTGGATGAAATCCTGACATCCTATTTGAAATTGCAAAAAGAGCACTGCGGCATCTCAGCGGCAACGGCGCCCGACGCCTGGTCGGCATTTCCTAATCTAACCCCTGAGCTGGCGCAAACCTGGGTGGTTCCCTATGCCGAGCGGTTGTTTAAAAATTGCCAGTCGTTTGGGGTAAAGGCGCTGGTGGCGGGCTGCTTTGATTATTGTGAAGAACGCATTGAAAAATTTGACAAAACTATACTCTTTACTTGTTTCGATATTCAAACCAAGCTGGCATTTGGCATGCCCATGCTTTTGCTGGGAATGGGCCGCTGGCATGAATATCCGCTGGAGCCGGTTCTGGAGTACCTGGAGCGCTACAAAAATAACAACATTCGTGCGGTGGTGATGGCACAGATAAATGCCCGCCTGCTGCGGGATGGACCGCCGCAGGCCATCATCAATCTGGTAAGGCGGTTTATAGATCGTCTGGGTCGCGATCATAATCTCACCATTATCATGTCAAATGTCCCTGCAGACACGCCGCCGCACCATATTCATGCAGCGGTTGCTGCAGTGCATACCTATGGCCGCCTGCCCCTGGCTGAAAACCTCGACCGCATAGCAGTAAACATCCCCGAGCGGGAATCTTTTCATGACTATGTCCAGAAAATGTCAGAAGGGCGCGGTCTGGGCTTTTAGCTGGTAATTTTTTCAGAGCCGTGCGGTAACAGAAGAGAAACAAATATATGTTCACGTTCAACACTCCGCAGCATGTGTATCAAATCGGCAATGTCCACATCGGAGGGCAACCGGGTGAATATCCCACCGTCCTGATTGGCAGTATTTTTTACAATAAACATCAAATTGTGCAAGACCCGCAGCGCGGTATATTTGACGAAGAGAAAGCGCTGCGGCAAATACAGGACGAAACACAAGCTGCTGCCGTAACCGGCTGTCAACGGGTTATTGACCCTATCGGAGAAACCGGCGCGGCACTTGTTAACTATATTCGTTTCTGTGCCGCGCATACCGATTCACCCATTCTCGTGGATTCGCCGGTTCCTGAAGCGCGATTGGAGGCAATCAGCCACTTTGCCCAAACGGGTATAATGAACCGTTTAATATACAACTCAATAGCTGAAGACTATACTGAACAGGAATTATCCCGCCTCAAAGAGTGCGGCGTAAAAACCGCTATTGTGCTGGCCTTCAGCACCACAGCAATGCGCCCTAAAGACCGGATTGCATTGCTCAAAAATAAACTCTTGCCGGCTGCGGAAAGGGCAGGAATCGAAAACATCCTCATAGACCCCGGGGTTCTTGATATTCCCAGCGTGAGCTGGGCGGCGCGCGCCATTTACGAGATCAAAGAAACATTCGGCTTTCCGGCAGGATGCGCCCCGGCAAATGCCCTGTTTATGTGGGAGAAAGTGCGCCAGCACGGCACCGCGGCGTTTCAGGCTGCTGCCGTTGCAGTTTATGCTTTAGCGCAGGCTCACGGCGCTGATTTTATTTTTTATGGTCCGATGCGGTTTGCCCCGTGGGTATATCCTGCCTGTGCTGCAACGGATGCTATGCTTGCCTATGAAGGCCGCTTTTCCGGTATCCGTCCGGCCACCAAAACTCATCCCCTTTTTAAAATATTTTAGGATGTGCGCCTTTGACGCTATATCACGTTCAATTTATCCCCAGTGACAGAAGGGGAGAATGCTTGCCGGGAACCATCCTCCACAACGTAGCACATCAAGCCGGCGTCCCCCTGTTGTCGCTATGCGGCGGCATCGGCCGCTGCGGGAAATGTAAAGTGAAAATTGAACAAGGGACAACTGTGGCCCCCAACGCTGCAGAGCGTCACTGGCTGAGTGAGGAAGAAATTGACGCGGGATACCGCCTTGCCTGTCAAACCTCTGTCCAGGATGATATAACCGTTTATATCCCCCCGCTGACAATACCCGGTGACCAGGAGATACATCTTGCTGTGGAGACACTTGGTGGCGTGTTTGAGCCGGTTATTAATGATGTTCTTATCAGCGTCCAGCCGATACCAAGTGAAAATTACCGCGCCGGCTTGGCTCAGCTTATTGAAGATATTAACCGCCGCTTTGGAATGAACATCACCCAATCCGACCCGGCCATTATCGGTGCGCGGCAGGCTTTGCTCAATCAGGGTGATAAAACAGTGCGTGCATTCATCCGCAACGGAGAGCTGATTGATTTGGCTCCAGTTGATTCTCCTCCCCTGGGAATTGCCATTGATCTGGGCACAACGACAATAGCCGCCTATCTATTAGACCTCGCCACCGGTCAACCTTGCGCCGCCAAAGGCATGGTCAATCCGCAGATTGTCTTTGGTGAAGACGTGATGAGCAGGCTCGCCTATGCTCTGGAACACGGCAGCACGCAGCTTCGCGCAGCCGTTATAAATGGCCTCAATCAGCTTATTAAGAACCTGTGCTCCTCTGCGGACAGGGTTTCAGAACTTGTCATCGCGGGAAATACGGCAATGCATCACCTGTTATTGGATCTGCCGGTTCGACAGTTAGGAGTGGCTCCCTATGAGCCAGCGGTAACGGCTCCGCTTGACCTAAAAGCGCGAGATCTCGGCCTGGAGAGTGCACCGGGCGCCTATGTTTTTGTGTGTCCGAATGTCGCCGGCTTTATTGGCGGGGATCATGTGGCCATGATCCTTGCCACCGGTATACATGAAACAGTTGACACTGTTCTGGGGATCGATATCGGCACGAATACGGAGATTGTCTTGTCCCATCAGGGCAAACTACGCAGCACCTCCTGTGCTTCCGGCCCGGCATTTGAGGGGGGGCATATTACCTGCGGCATGCGGGCAATACCCGGCGCCATTGAGAAAATAGCCATAGACAATGGCGCGGTGCGGTTTCAGACGATTGGCGGGGAACCGCCGCTGGGAATCTGTGGCTCAGGGATTCTTGATGCTGTTGCGGCATTGTACAGATGCGGCACCATCACCAGTCAGGGAATCATAACGGACGGGCCGCTGGTGGGCACTCAAGGAAGAAGTAAAGAAATCGTTCTTGTTCCGCAGGACAAAAGCGCTACCGGAAAAGACATCACCATTACGCAGCATGATATAACAGAAGTGCAGCTTGCAAAGGCAGCCATACGAACCGGCATCGAAGTGCTGCTTGCAGAAGCAGCCGTAGACATCCAAACCATTGATGCAATGATCCTGACCGGTAAATTCGGGATACACGTCAATCCCGCAAGTGGTATTGCGATCGGTATGTTTCCCCCGGTGCCGTTACCGTGCTTTCGGATGGTTATCAATGCTGCCGGTCTCGGCGCAATGCATATCCTTAGATGCAAACGACAACGAGTCCTGGCTGGAGACCTGGCAAAAAGGATTCACTATTGCGAGCTGATGACCTATCCTGGGTTCACCAAGCGTTTTGCCAATGCGCTGTATTTTCCATCCCGCTAATCAGCGGCTGCTTTTTTGCTATATCCTTTGGCGCAATCATTCTGCGGATCCTGATTAAATACCCGTATCTCAACAAACGGGTCACCGTGAATTAATTATTACGGGGTGCCATAAACAATGGCATAAACATTGCCGCCTGCCTCTTTCACATGCTGTCCTGATTGCTCGTCTGTTTCTCCCAGTTTTATATCTTCCTCCACAATATCCTGCCAGGCAACCAGCATTCTATCGCTTTTTCCCGCATAGCTGATAGAGGAATATCGCTGGACGCCTGGATCATCACAAAAGATGACGTCGGCACCAAAACTTTTTCCATTTGCCGCCATCCATTTGCCATAAATATCGAGGTTCGTTGCATTTCGCCAACCGACGCTCGGGTCTTCTTGGTTTCTGCCGTCTTCCCACATGACAAAGTATTTCTTTTTTGCTGAGATATATAAAGGATGGGGGAATATTTGCGGACCAGCCGCATCTGCGATAGTGAATACCGGCCCGGCGAGTTCTCCCTCAGATGTTATAAACCGGCCTCGTATCCCGACATTTTTCAGCGCAGGCGCTGTATCAGTCCAACAGGCCAAATATTCATTGTTATCCTCATTGTATGCCAATTCGTTATGGCGCTGATCGCCCTCGCCCGGTTCGCCAAAATCGTCTATCATTGGTATGTCATTCACCAAAACAACCCCATCACTATCAACCAAAGCACCGTAGATTTCTCCATTCTGCTCCCACGTCGGCACATTCCTGAAATCTTCCCAGTTGATAAGATAACGGTCGTCTCGCGGATTATAAACAATATATGGATTATACTGATCTCCCGCGCTATCATTGATCATCAGTTCACCGCTTGCCAATGTGCCGTCTTCATTGACGATGACCCCCTTAATGTCTGGGCTACCGCTCTCGCTGCTGTTATACACCACAAAAAATTGGCGTTTCTTGGTATTGAACGCAACCCGGGTGTGCATCTGGCTTCTCGGTTTTTCAGATATGGCGAATGGCTGTCTGACGCTTGCGCCGGTATAACTGATTATGGTGCCAAATTCGTCAAACCCGTCCCCAGAAAGGGTGTAACCAATGAAATACTCTTTCTGAAACCGGTTAAACTCAGGCGTGGGGAGCAGAATAATTTTATTGATAGGATCACCTATTGGACTAAAGGCTTCTGCAATTTTTTCGCCGCGTGAAGTCAATCGCTGGGCTGCCATACCATACAACATTGGTCCTCCCGGCTCCCGCACCCCTTGTTCTGTCCAAACCACCAGAAATTCATCTTCTACAGAATTATACGCGATCCGCGGAATCCACTCTGCCAGATTAGGATTTGCCGCTATTTCAATTTTCGAGCTCAAAAATTTCATATTGTCTTCCATGCATGCGGTTAAACTGCTGCATAGTAAGAGAAAAACAACTGCTACCGTTCTTGCCTGTCTCATGGCGCGCTCCTTTCTGTGGTTGTTGCGCTGTTTACGAATCTGCATCAAAGTGCAGCTCCCCGCCTGCAACACGGGGCTTTCCGAAGCTTCATTCTTTTCAAATACAGGCCTACAACGGGAGGCACGGCGCCCTCCATACGGCATCTCGCAACGCGCGAAGCTAAAATGACCATTAATTAACCCCACGGGATTGTGGTTTATTAATTGCCTCAATAATTGATTTGACTGATGCCTCAACCAGCAGATCTCTCCCCACCCTTTGGGAATTTACCGGTATTGAACCGCACACAATAACCGTCGTTGGTTTCTCGGCACTGCCTTTATATACCGGTTCATTCTGCTTGGCATAGCTTAACCAACCGGTGGCATCAAACGTGCGCACAGAATAAAACTCCTCATCAATATCCTTGGCGCTCCACGGGGTGCCATCTTTGTCGTTTTTATCTCGCCGGTAACCCTGCGAGGTATAAACAAAGTTCCCGTGTGTCTCCTCACGAATTCCGTAAACCGAATCCTGCGATTCCGTCCGACCGTAGGGATTGACAATAATATAATCAAAATTTTCATTCCCGTTGTCAACTATCTCACCCAGCGCATTTACATAGACGCCATTGATTGATGCATCAATCAATTCACCGGCGCTCATAACATTACCGGTCGGCTTTTCAGGAGAGGCAAAATCATATGCACCCTCGGCAAATTCAATGCCCGCAGAGGCAACCTCAAACTTCCCCGTCCATGCAAGGCCATTCTTTATTCTTTCAACGGCACGCGCCATTATTTCGTCGGTGATTCTAAAATAGGCATCGCACTCCTGCGCTTTCAGATATCCGGCATAAAAACCATGGTGGGTTACGATGACCAATAAAGATGCCGTTGCAGGTATATGATATTTTTCTATTGCATACTTAACGGTCTCCAAGCCGGCTTCCAGATATTCATCGTGTTTACCAAACGCCGGTGCAAAAGAAACGGGCAGGTGCGGATCATATTTCTTTATCAATTCTACCGTCAGCGGGAACACGTGCTGCCAGTGCTTCTCAAAAGGCTTGTACGTGAGATACTCATTCAGTGCTGCCTGAGTGGCAGGTCCCTTTCCATCGTTAATGTCTTCAATACATGCTCTGTAGGTCTTGCCGGGTAAAGCGCTCACGCCCTTGCCCTGCTCATCAACCCAGTCATGGCCGTATGGGGAATAATTATTGAATGCTGCGTTGACATATACGACCACGATACGGCTTACGTTTTCCTCCTTGATCAGTTCTTCAATCGCCGTTTCCGTGCTGTCGTTTATCTTCAGCGGGTTGCCGTACGCGTCTTTATTTTCCATATAGCCTTCCCATCCATGCCGAAACACCAACTCCCGCCCCGGCAGCAGCTCGGTAAGACGGTCTTTGATATTTGACAATTCAGGAGTGTCGAGTTCGTACCCGGGTGCATCATTGCCGTAAAAAAACTTCAGGGCAACTTTGCGATGCGGATCTTTCCGCCCCGGAAGGGTGTAAAGCCAATGCATACGATTAAACGTGCTCACTTCAAAAAAATCCGGGACACCAGCTCCCCCGGCAGCAGGGTCTTTGACAACCGGTCCCACAATCGTCTCGCCGGTGTAAGGGTTAACGGTACTGTCGGCACTGAGCACAAAAAAGGCAATCGGGGGAACTCCCGGCCCAAACGTATAACAGTCAGTAGCAAAACTATTATCTCCATCGGGTCCGACATCAAGCAGAGAAAATATGGGTTCGGTTCCCGGGTACTCATTACAGAAGGCATTAATTAGGGTTCCTTCAGGCACATTGCAGGCCGCAGATTCTGCCTCATCTGCATAATGAAGAACCGTATAACAATCATTGCCCTCAAAAGGGCCGCCGGCAAACCAGCCAGGAAAGAATACATCCTTACTGCCACCAAAAAAATCAGTATAAAACCGCAGGTCATTTTCTTCCGGGGTTCCGACATCAATAAGTAAAATGCCGATTTTTTCCTTTTTAATACAACCTGAACTCATAACGAAGGTCATGAACAATAATAACGGCCAGATGACAATAGGTTTTTTCATAGTTCCTCCAAAACGGGATGGGTTATGAAATAATGCCAGGGACACGCAGGCTGCCGGATATAGCCCAACCAAAAAATTACAAAAAAATGAACTCAGCTCCGGTTAACCTCCGATTTTCCTGGTCGCTGTTGCCATATCAATAATCGGGAGCGTCGGTGCGGACGCTCCCAGAAGACTGTTTATGAGCGCTTGCGGGGCGCTGCGATATTTGAGGGTTGCAGTTATGGTTGCACCGCGCAGTGTTTTTAATGACCCGACCAGCGTATAGCTCTCCACCGCCTCTCCCTTGGGAGGAATCCGCGAGTCCGATACAACATGGTCTGCCAGCGCAACATTGAGCGTATGGTGCCCCTGCTTGTCGGCAAGCACAATATGAAAGATGCGGGCTTTTGGGTCAATGGTGCCACTGCTGTCAAGTGCGCCGGACTCAAATAACGTGACACCGCGGAAATTTTTCACTTTTACATGGAGCCACATTTCCCGTACTTCGCTCAATCCGGTTGGAAGGTAGTGACCCGCTCCCACATTTTTAACGATTACCTGAAAGCTGTTTGCTTGAAAGAGCTGAATTCTTTCCGGAACGACGATTTCTAATGCCGCACAGTTCTGCAGCCGTTCAACGGCAAGCTGTTTTGTTGTTTCATTTGACGGGATGACGGCGTTGCCGCCAGCGATATAGTGACTGAAAATGTGAGGGCGATCCGGACCGCTAGGGCAGGATTTCCCCGGGTTGTCGGGGCGCACTGTTGAACCCGTTGCTGGGATGCCGGGTTTTTGCCGCATGTGGCAGTCCTGACAATAAACGGTCGTGTCGGGGTCGCCCGTGTTATATGGGCTTTCGCGCCATTCAGTGTAGGTTCGTTCAATGGGCATGCCGTTAAGGGTATGGGTCACATCGTGGCACATCCCGCACATATCAGAGCGGGTATGAAGTGCGGAGAACATCGTGCCATGGAATCCGGTGGCTGGGGAGTCACTGCGCGGACCCCGCTTGGTTCCCGGATATTGGGTACCATCTCCCGGTTCAACTTTAAAGGGTGCATTCCCGATGCCGGCAGAAGATGTTATGCTGTGACAAAAGTCGCAAAAAATCCCAGAGCGCAAATCATCTGCCGGAAAAACAGCAAAATCGTCGGCTGTGGTTTCAATGGTTTTTGAAAGATGCCCGACCGGGGTATGGCACCTGGTACAGGTTTTGGCCTCCTCAATATACCCTTTATTGTTTGTTTCCAATGCTGCGTTCAGGAATACCTTGCTGGCTGCCTGAAACACGGGATCCCGCAACGCTGATGAGTGCATCCCGCCATGCCACTGCTCAAAGACATCGCGGTGGCAGCCTTTACAGGTGACCGGGTCTATATATTGGAAAAGACTTGTGTCCCCAGGCAGGCTTATATCCCCCTCGGTTGTCATATTCTCTGGCCGTTCCCACGCAGGTGCTATCCAGGTCGGAGACCAGTTTTGCGGATTGATTGATTCCGCCGGCACAAGCTGCGGCATGAATGATAGTACTGCAACACAAAAGCCAGCTATTATGATGTCTCTTCTTGACATCATGACCCCCCTTCCAAAGGTTGTTTCCCCCTTGATGAGGTAATAATTATTTCCCTCGTTTCCTTATTCTGTGCCGCAGCTAAAATCAATCTGGTTGGTCATCTTGAAACGCGAGAAATCATATCCTTTTGCCTGAAGACGTTCGGCAATCCCTTTTAAGACCTCGGGTGAAAGCGACGGCGTCCTGCTCAATATCCAGCCAAGTTGACGGCTCGGATGTCCGATGACTGCGTATTCATAATCCGCGCCAAGGTCAATTATCCAGTAATCGCCGGCAAACGGATGAAAACCCAAGATTGAAAAAAAGCTCACTTTTAATTTAGCATTGGTCTCCTTAGACACCACCCAGGCGCGACCTTGCGCCACCTTTTTTTTGCCGTCACCAGTGCAGCACTGGTTTACTACACCAACTGTTCCTTCTTTTATAAGACGGTACGTTGCCGTGGTGCCCCCGGCACAATTTTTTTGAAAAAAGACCGGGATATGTGCAATTTCATACCACGTACCCAAATAACGATTCACATCTACCCGCTCGACGACCTGTAGATCTTCCGAACCGCCGGTTGCCGACTCAACAGCCGGCACAATTCCGGCGCTGCACAAAACCGCGAACACCAGCAGCGTGCAAAAAAATATGGCAGATGATACTTGAATGTGCGGCATTGTAGCCTCCCTACGGTGCCCCACCGGGACCGTTTTGTTTTTTCGTTCAGCAACCCGGTTCACCGGGGTGCCCACAACAAGTTTGACGTGTCTTGATCTTGATAACATTATTTTTTATGATGAGGCGAATTTTCTCACGCCATGGCATCGTGCGGCGCAAATTCTTTAAAAACTCCACAGGACTGGGACGCAACATCGTGAAAAAAGCTGTAAGGAAAATTTTTCTAACCTATTTTTTCAAGCTTACCCGACACATTTCTCCAGGAGTAACCTCAATTTCAATGCCGACTTTTTTTGCAAATGCTTGCCATAAGGGTATGCACCATTTGTGGTGCACATCTTCCCACGTTATGCTGAAGGTCCCCAAAGAGCCGACGATTTCCAGCATCTCTTTGTACGGGCATTGCAGCAGGCGCTCGCCGGGTTTTACGTCAATTCGTTCAAACTGCTGATAGTGACATGAGTTTGCCTCGAAAATACCCCACAGACCCTTCTCTGGTCCCTGCTCCTGTACCCACCCAGCAATCATCTCCAGAATCGGACCAAGGATATATGCCTCATGCTCTACTTTTTCTTTCCAAAGATCATGCTGCACAACAAAATCGAGGTTTTGGAGGTGCGCTTTGATGAGCGCATCATTGAACTTGTGCGGATAGGGCATGACATCAGTATAGGTCTGAAACAGCATGCGCACCGCTGGTTCCAGATTTGCTGCCTGTTCTGCAAAATTGAATTCTATTCCCGGCATAATATGCTCCTTTTACTCTGTGATTGTGCTGTTACGTGTTTTATGAAAGCGGTTACGACCTCGTGCGTGATTTAGTTATAAACAATTTTTTGTCACTTTGCAATTGTTCCTCAATAATGCCAAAAGTCCCTGCGGAGCTTTTTTATTGACAGTAAAGGTCTGTTATCTTAAGGTGTGATATGGTCATTTTTGAGCAGGGAGGTATGAGGATGAAAGCCATAACGATGAGCAAAACAGTCATTTTGAGCATGATCGCTCTTGTTACTGTCGGTTGTATGCGGGCTTCAAGTCCTGCTCTCCCCCAGAGCAGCGTCCAGAAAAGTAATTTAACCGCAGGCATGGTAAAAAAATACGTCACCATCGGCACAGCCACGCAGGCTGACATTCTTGCCGTGTTTGGCGCTCCCAACATCATAACCAGAGATAAAAATGGCAATGAGGTTTGGACCTATGATCGGCAAAGTATGGCCAGTGCCTCGGAAATTGCCGCCTGGAATGCAGGCGGAAGTGCCACGGTTGGCGCGGCAGGGATCGCAGGGAGTACGCCGGTCGGCGGTATCGTAGGCGGCGGTGGTGCAGCGGAAAAAGGCAGTAGCGCGGGACAGGTAAGCAGCGCTACGTTTACGCTCATGATAACGTTTGACAGCAATGATGTTGTCAAAGATTATCGGATGATGGCAACGCAGTTCTAAGGTCAGCAATTACAATGCCGGCGCGTTCTTGCGGGATTATCATTGCGGTATTGCTTGTTTCAGGGTTGCTCTGCGGCTGTTTTGTCGGCAGCAGCAGAATCGCTCCCCCTCCGCCACTGTCATCGCAGCAGCGTTCTTCCATGCAGACTAAAGAGCTCAACGGTGACTTTGCCACCGCCTTTGCGGCTACTATTTCCGTCCTCCAGGACGAAGGCTGGCAGATCGTGGAGGTTGAACGGGATAGCGGTATAATCCAGGCAAGTTCCCTGAAACGGCAGGATATTATTGGCCCGGCTGAGGACTGGTATGCAGAGCGTGATGCTGGTTATCGCGATAAGCTGTCAAAGCAGGCCAAAAAGTCTGCAGCAGGGCTTTCGGCGTGGACGCGCTGGGAACAACTGACCGCGCACATTGAGCCGTGGGGCAAGAACACCGTTCGCGAGCGCATCACCATAACCAAATTTGGTTCGCTAACGCCGCACACCTACAGTTTCTCCGATAACAAAGGCCGGGATAAAATTTCTACCGAGGGCGGGACAGAGCAGTCGCTCATTATTGAAAATCCGGCTACCTACCAGTATCTGTTTCAGCAGATTCAGCGCGCAATTTTTATTCGACAAGGATTGACGGTTCAGTAAGCGGTGGCTTTTAAACAACTGCCAGCAGCCGCGAGGCTTCATTCTGTTGTGGTGAACTGCCATTTTTGCAGCCAGTGCTGCACATTGCGCGCGCTGATTACCGTCAGCTGTTCCTGTCGCACCAGCTCTTTTACCGAGGTGAGATATTGCTCGGTTCTGCTTTTATAGATATACTCAGCCAGGGAAAAGGCGCGGGCAAACGGTCTGCGCAGCTTAATACTTATGTGATACAAATCGGTAATCATGTGCAGCACCATCGCCGCGACCACGTACACGAGCTCCGGGAAGAGGACCGATAACCCCACCATGACGCTGAAAAACTCTATGGTGTGAAATGCGCTCAGCACCAGAAAGTTTTTATCCAGATTATCTTCAATCAGGTTGCAATAGGTGAACAATCCTCGCAGATCACAGGATTTGGTATCTCTGACATACTCAAACACATGATCCACATCTATCAGCACCGTTGCCAGGCCAAACGAAATGGCATGTCCCCCGATGACCGGATAGAGGGCTGCCGACGCTACCGCACCCTGTAACGCGTGAGTTTTAAGCCTGCTCATCGTTTTTCCCCTGCTGCCGTTACCTACATTTCAGCTCAAACGCCCATGATGATAGTTTCTTTGTTCCTTTGAACAAACATCCCTTATTCTGATAGTAGTTGTCTGCGATTTTTATCAGCACCTCAGTCCCAGAATAGACACTATCCTCTGATTGATATAGTGAAAATATTGTATCATCAACAATGACAAATTTTCCTTTGAGCGTTCCGAGTGCATTATTCACTGAGGTCCAGAGCGTGACATATGGCATATCGTCAGAAAACGGGAGAACTTCATACCTGTTTTTAATCTCTTGCGGAGCATCGCCAAAAACGCGGACGACACTTTCTATAATGACGCCAGCCGGTTGAAGAATAACGCTGCTTTCCCCAGCTGCCGGAATAGGACTGTCGGCGCTATCAAAATAAACACCACTGGCAATCCATGCCTGCTGCGTAAAAAGAAAGGTATGTTTCATGGTGGTGAACCCATTTCTCTGTGACCCGCAATGTATGCCCTGCTGACGAAACCATAAACAAAACAATTCGCATCCGGCATCGCGGCTGATCGTATGTTGCCGGCGTGGGTGCTTTTTCAAAAACGAAACAGCACCAGATATCAATTGCTATTAATCGGCTAATATTATAAATACAGAATGGCAGGTTACGCAAATGAAAAGTGATTCTGTCTTATTGCGTGCGGCTGCGCAGCGTGGTGGTAAAACAGTTTGGGGACATATTGCATAACGCACAGGGCTGCACTACGGGTATGTGGGCGTGGGGCGGGACCAGCCCCACCAGCCAGCAGCTTCCCGGTTATCGCCTGCCGGTTGCTGCTGTAACAGAATTTCGTTTATTAGTGTGAGGAGAAACCTTGCCCTTGCGAGCTGATTTACATGGATTCGGTCATGTTTGAAATAAGCGTTCTTGCATCAGGAAGTTCAGGCAATTGTTTCTATATTGGCACCGATAAGGCAGAGATTCTCATTGATGCCGGCATAAGCTGTCGGCAGATTTGCCGTCGGCTGGAAAAAATCGGCAAACACATTCAAAATATCCAGGGCATATTTGTCTCCCATGAACACAGCGACCACATCCAGGGCCTTGCTGTTCTGACGCGGCACTATAACATTCCCGTCTATCTGAACCAGGGCACTCTTGACCACTGCCCAATCCCCGTTCATAATGCCAAGATTATCACAACTGATAAAGAGGTTGATTTCTGCGGTCTGCAGATCCTGCCCTTTTCCAAAAGCCATGATGCTCATGACCCCGTTAGCTATCTGATAAACAATGAAGGGCAAAAGGTCAGTGTCATAACTGACATCGGGTACTGTTGTGAAAATGTTACATCCTCGCTCCACGGGTGCGCTGCGGTTATCCTTGAAGCTAATCACGATACCGAGATGCTGCATAACGGCCCCTACCCTCCGTATCTTAAAAGCAGGATTGCTGGCGCGCAAGGGCATCTTTCCAATCACGCGGCTGCTATGGCAGTATTGGAGCATGCCGACAATAATTTGCAGTATGCGCTGCTTTCCCATTTGAGTTTATATAATAATACGCCGGCGTGTGCGCTGCAGACCTTTACGTCCATCATAACAAAGCGAAACGACTTAAAACACGTGCAGACGCGTCTCTCCTATCGAGATGAACCCACTGCATTAATAGTGCTGGAAGCATAACCACGCGGAACGAACACTATGGAAACTGAGTTTGATGTAACCGTCATTGGCGCAGGTCCGGCGGGTCTCTCTGCGGCAATAACCGCAGCCAGGGAAGGACTTCGGGTTGCCGTTATTGAACGAAAATCAAACATCGCGTCGGTGAAACGCTCCTGTTGCGCCTCGCTCATCACCGAGCCGAATACCCACGGTGAGGATATAACCCTGCACGACGGCCGCATTCTGTTTAAACATGCGGGGATCGCGGTCCCGTATCGCGGGCCATTGATTCCCTTAACGCGGGCAATCCGATTTTCTCCCGGCGGCAAGAAGCTGGTGTTCACCCAGAGAGGCGCGCCGCTTGCTGTTTCCATAAATAAGGAATGTTTGCTTGAAGGGCTCCTGTGCGAAGCACAAGAGCTTGGCGTAACGGTTTTGAAAAACACCCTTGCCGAAAAAGCGGAAAATACCAGCACGCTGGTGCGCGTTACCCTTCGGCGGGACAACCAGGGCGATGAAATCCGGGCCAAAACCGCTATTGCTGCGGATGGCGTTAACTCGCGAATCGTTGGCCGCCTGGGGTTAAACAAAGAACGAAGATATTTTGCGCAGTTTCACGTGATCACCTACTATTTGGAACACGTCTCCTGTCCCTACCCTTCAGCATGGATGGTGTTTGTCGGCAAGGGGCACACGCCGTCCGGGATGGGACAGTTATATATGCTACCGAAACCGCTGAAAAATGGTGCAAAAGTTTATGAGGTTACGTTTGGCTGCCCGATTACGGAAAACAGTGCGATTAAAAATGATCTTGACTGGTTTATCTCGCACGGCAGATTTTCTCATTGGTTCCGCGAGGCGCGCTGCATGAAGACCTGTTCTGCGGTGCTGCAATTTCATACCCCCATTGCGAATCCGGTGGCTGGCAGGATTGTGGTCGCAGGCGATGCAGCCAGTTTTATTGAAGTTTACATGCAGGGTGCGTTGCTGTATGGCCATAAAGCAGCTCTGGCGATTGCAAGCTTTTTGCGAAATGGCACCGGTCTGGACGATTATGTTTCATTCTGGCGGAAGACCTATGGCTACAATCAGCCGGAGGCCATTGCAGCAGCAACACAGGCGTTCGGGCTGCATGTGCTTGAAGATGCGGAAATTGATTATTTGTTTCGTTTGACAGACGGCGAAGAACATCCCGGATATGTAAATGAATTCAGCGACCGTGATAATATCATGAATGCGCTATTGTCACATTTTGACGAAATTAAAAAGGATCAGCCAGCCCTTGCTGAAAAGCTCGCCGCCTTCAATAAGCGTTCGGTTGAAGAACTGCTGCAGGTTGGTTAGCGTTACCAGACAACCGCCATAAACGCATCGTTGAGCATCATCAGGAGGAGTTGTGCTGCCTCGGGACAAGGTGCCTGCACGCTGAAGCACGACGGTGCGCAAGCGTGGCAATCGCCGAAAAGATTGTTTCACTTCGTCTGCATTGATTTTCAGATTTGCTCATCATATGGGTCATCTGCTATTATAGTGAGGTTCCTGCCTCTAACGCGGGGCTTCCCGGTGCTACATTCTTTTCAACGACATGTCTCTTGACCCTGCTTACGAAGCCGGGCTTGCGCGGCATGAAACCGGTCAGACAATCCTTTTAAAAAGGTGGTTCCGATATGTTTATCGCACGCGTTTTAATCAATATGGTTGCGATGTTGATCATTGCATATATTTTTCCCAGCATCATGCACGTTGATGGTTTTATGGGCGCCCTTGCTGCTGCGTTTATCCTTGGAGTTGTCAATGCAGTCATAAGGCCCATACTCATTCTGCTGACGCTGCCGTTGACGGTATTGACCTTTGGGTTTTTTCTGCTGATAATAAACGGGCTGATGCTCGAGCTGGTCTCTTATTTCGTGCCGGGTTTTAGGGTGAGCGGTTTGGGGGGTGCAATAATTGGATCAATGTTAATCAGCATTGTGAGCTGGATTTTATCCAGCACGCTCATTTGAAATACTTGTTCACATATGGTGATGCTTTTTCACGCAGAGCGCGGGACATCCCGTCAATTATGTTTGCTATTTCTGTTCACACCGATTCAGCCCCGTTTAATAACGAGGGGCTTTCTGGACATATACCGGTAAAACGGTAAACGACGTTTTGTATGGTTTAGCCGTCCGGTGGAGCTGATTATGCCGGTGCGTTCGATGGTTATGACAAAAACCACCATGCTGTTACCCACGCATAACGCCTGAGCATATCCATCGGCAACCGGCAAACAACCTCTAATGCCTGAGATTTAATTCTGCCGTTGTTGCTGATCCTATACACTACCCTATATATAACGGTCACTGAGCAAACGACGCACCATAAGGTATTGGCTTATAATGCAGGAACGAATCAGAAACATCGCTATCATCGCTCATGTGGATCACGGCAAAACAACGCTGGTGGATGCTATGCTGCATCATGCAGGTGTATTCCGGGCAAATGAGATCATCACCGAACGAGTCATGGATTCCAATGATCTCGAGCGCGAGCGGGGCATCACCATTCTGGCGAAAAACCTGGCGATACATCATGGGCGCTACAAGATTAACATTGTCGACACGCCGGGACACGCCGACTTTGGCGGCGAGGTGGAGCGGGTACTGAAAATGGTGGATTCAGTGCTGCTGCTGGTGGATGCATTTGACGGCCCCATGCCCCAGACACGTTTTGTTTTGAAAAAATCCCTTGACTTGGGGCTGCGGCCGATCGTGGTTATTAACAAAATTGACCGACCCGGCGCCCGGCCGCATGAAGTGCTGAATCTCGTGTTTGATCTGTTCTGTGAGCTCAACGCCTCTGACGAGCAGCTTGATTTTCCGGTCGTGTATTCAAATGCGCGGCGCGGCTGTGCAACGCTTGACCTGCACACTGCTTCAACCAGCATGGAGCCGCTGTTTGCCGTCATCGAAAGCAATGTTCATCCTCCGGGTGGAGATCCTGAGGCGCCGTTTCAAATGCTGGTCGCCAACATTGACTACAATGATTATATCGGCCGCGTCGCAACCGGTAAAGTTTTCAACGGCACGGTGCGCACCGGCGAGACAATAGCTCTGATAAAACGTGATGGCTCAATAAGCACTGGCCGGGTCACCAAGCTGTTCGGTTACGAAGGCTTGAAACAGGTTGAAATAGCTGCAGCACTGACCGGTGACATTGTGACTGTCGCCGGGTTTGATGATGTGGGCATCGGCGATACGCTGGCTGCTGGGGATAACCCGGTGGCGATCCCCTATGTCTCCATTGATGAGCCGACCATCTCCATGAATTTCATGCTCAATACCTCGCCGTTTGCCGGCCGCGAAGGCAAATTCGTTACGGCAAGAACCATCCGCGAGCGCCTGATGAAAGAGCTGCGCACCAACGTATCGCTGCGGGTTGAGGATACTGCCAGCCCGGATACCTTTAAGGTCTCCGGACGCGGTGAGCTGCACTTATCAATTCTGATTGAAAACATGCGGCGCGAAGGGTTTGAGATTGCAGTGTCGAAACCCGAAGTTATCTTCCGCGAAGAGGGAAGTAGGAAACTGGAGCCCATGGAGTACCTGGTGATTGATGTTCCGTTAGAGTATCAGGGAGTTGTAATGGAGAAGATGGGGCCGCGCAAAGCGGAAATGGTCTCCATGCATTCTCTTGCGGAAACCGTGCGCTTTGAATTCATAATTCCGGCCAGAGGGCTTATCGGCCTGCGCAACGAACTTCTGACCGAGACCCGCGGCACCGCCGTCATAACCCATATCTTCCACGACTATGCACCGTACCGTGGTGACTTGCCAGGGCGCAAACATGGCGTGCTGATTGCGCTGGAACATGGACAGACGACTGCCTATTCACTGGAGGCACTGCAGCCACGCGGCATTCTGTTTGTCGGTCCCGGAGTGGAGGTTTATCCGGGCATGATCATCGGCCAGCACACGATGGAAAATGACCTGGTGGTCAATCCCTGCAAGGGCAAAAAACTCACCAACATCCGTGCTGCCGGTGCAGATGAGGCCATCAAGCTGACACCTCCACGCATCCTCACCCTTGAGCAAGCCCTGGAGTTTATTGAAGACGATGAGCTGGTTGAGGTAACACCCCTGTCCCTTCGCCTCAGGAAAAAG
>FWPV01001031.1_pt1 | contig 80814 bp, 77 predicted proteins | sample 2228371 | NCBI WGS metagenome assembly FWPV01 (sample SAMEA103939776, study PRJEB20133) | metagenome
TTCCAGCCCCTCCGGTTAGCTTTTTTATTTGGGTTGGATTTTCTGGCTGCACAGGCAAAAGCATCGCGCGTTCGTCAAAACTTTTATCCTTATTACGATTCTATTGTCTCGCGACCCAATGAGCGCTATATGATCACGGGGACAGTAGGCCCCTAAGAGCCCGTCCGAGAAGTTTCTCTCCCTCAAGGGGAAAACGAATTTATCCTTCTCGGGCAGTCTTCTAATGCATTTCAGCGGAATTTGTGCAGCCTCTGGAAAATTCCGCCGGGCACAACATCACTTACCGAGGAAGCCAATGGCCAACAAGACATACGATGATGCTCATCAAATCAGGATATGTAAGGGCGACATCGATTATCAAGGCATCGTGGAGCACGTCAACGAAGGCGTGGTGATCATTCGAGAAGGAAAAATTGTTCTTGCCAACAACGCATTTTTTGAAATCTCCGGGAAGGGGCCTGCTGAGACGCTGAAAACCGAATTTTCGAGGTTTATATCCGGAGCCGACCGGGCAAAAGTCGCAAAGTACTTCACCGAGCGTCTGTTCACCGAGGACCTGCCCGACCGTATCGAGTTTGTCATGCCAAGGAGAGACGGCGATGCCATTATCGAGATGAAAGTGAGCGTTGTGGAGTGTGGAGGCGTTCCGGCGATACTCGGCGCCTTGACCGACATTTCCGAGCGCCGCAAGACACGCATTGAGTTGGAAAGAACCAAGGAGCGTCTTGAGAGCATCCTTCATTCCATGAACGAAGTGGTCGTTTCCATGTCCGCAACCGGTTACTGGATACTTGCCATCAATCCTGCGGCAGAGGCCCTCTATGGTGTTCCGGTAAGGGATTTCACCAGCGGAGAAAATCACATCTTGAGTTTTGTCCATCCCGAAGATCTGGGTAAAGTAAAGCAGTTTTACGATAATCTGCCGGAAGCCGAGTTCAGCGAGGAACAGTATCGCATCATCAGCAGGGACAACCAGGTCAAGTGGGTCCGGGACGAAGGGCACGTTGTCTATTCGGGCCGTGGAACAATCAGAAGAATCGATCATGTCATTAGAGACATCACCGAGGAGAAGAAGGCAATCGATGCGCTGAAACAGAGTGAAGCCAAGTACAAGGGTTTTTTTGATTCGACCAGTGACATGGCTTTCACGTTGACTCCCGAGGGAGTCTTTCTCGATATCAACGAAGCCGGCATGAAGCTTCTCGGTTTTGAAGACAAGATGGAGGCGCTTGCCAGCAACGTAGAAGACTTTTATGTCGACCTCACAGAGAGGCAGGCGCTGCTCAAGGCAATCTACGCCAAAGGCCATGTCGAAGGCGAACATGTAAGGCTCCGGAATAAAGCGGGAGAAATCATCGAAGTGGCCATCACCACACGAGCGAAAATCGACGATTTTGGGCGCGTGCTCTACCATGAGGGCATTGCCCATAATATCACCAAAGCGCTTGAAGATCAGAGAAACAGGGTGCTGCGCAACGCTGCCGGGAGCATGTGCCACTATCTCAACACGCACCTCATGCATCTGTTGAACTCCAAGGACGCCGTTGCAGAAGAGATGGCGGAACTGAACACGCTGATCGACGAGGTTGCCCTAAGCCATCTTCCGCGAGAGATTGCAGGCAGGATGAAGCGCATCATGGAAAACATGCAAGACTATTGCAAAGGTGTTACCACTGCCTATGAGAGGATCTCGGAGGTAACCAAGGCGCTTAGTCAAGCGTTTCACTATGAGGAAGAATCCTATGTGGCCGGCACCATCCTCGATATCTTCAGATCATACGGATACAGCGGCGACGATTAGCAGGTTTGTTTGTCACGCAGCCGATTGGCGCGGCAAAACCCGACACACTGGAGCCGGTGCAAAAACAAATCCGTTTGCTCCAGGAGTGTCGACCTAAGCATTGCCATTGACAGCTTCGCCACAGTTGGTTAACCTAATTGGCGCTTTACGGTTAACAAACCCGCTTTCATGGCAACACATTCGGAAAATCATAACATGCCGGTTAAACAGTTACAGTCGATGGTCTACGCCTCGTTGATGGCCGCCCTCATTGCCATGGGTGCCTACATCCACATCCCCTTGGGGCCGGTCCCCATCGTGCTGCAGAATCTTTTTGTCCCGCTTGCAGCGTTATTGCTGGGAAGCCGCTGGGGATCGATAAGCGTCGCGATCTATCTTTTTGCAGGGGCCATGGGAATCCCCGTTTTTGCTGGAGCCAAAGGAGGGCTTGCCCATTTTCTCGGTCCTACTGGTGGTTATTTGCTGGGATTTCTGCTGGCCGCCTGGGTCACCGGCAGCATTGCCGAGCACTCGGCAGAGCGCCCCGTTGCCATCCTGTTGGCGGTCACATTCGGCATGCTGACCATTTACGCGGTGGGCGTTCCATGGCTCAAGTATGCAGCCGGATTGACCTGGAGCAAAGCAGTGCTGGTGGGCATGGTTCCTTTTCTCGTTGGCGATGTGTTTAAAGCCGGGGCAGCAGTGGTGCTGGCAAGAGCATTGAAGCCAATGGTCACCCGCCAGCTGAGGCCCACCTCCTCATGATCGAAATAGACCGACTCCAGTGCCGCTACCCCGACGGAACGGTTGCTATTAAAGACCTCGATATCACCGTTCCAGAGGGCGAATTTCTGCTCATTTGCGGGCCCAACGGCAGCGGCAAGACAACACTGATCCGGCATATCAATGGGCTGCTGCAACCGTTTGCCGGCAGTATCCGGGTGGCCGGAATCGATGTTGCCGACGCCGAGGAGGAAGTGCGCAAACTGGTGGGTATGGTATTCCAGGACGCCGACAGCCAAATCATCGGGGAAACGGTTTGGGACGATGTCGCTTTCGGTCCGCAAAACCTGGGGCTGTCCGAACTTGAAATCCAGGGACGAGTCGACTGGGCGCTCAACTCTGTGGCTCTCCAAAACCTGGCCGATAAGCCATGCCATTTGCTTTCGGGAGGAGAAAAGCGTCGCCTTGCCATTGCAGGAGTCCTGGCAATGCAGCCTCGAGTGCTCATCTTCGACGAACCCTTCGCAAACCTGGATTACAGCGGAGTGCGCCAGACCCTTCAGCAAATCATTACATTTCACCAGAAAGGCCACACGGTAATAGTGACCACCCATGACGTTGAAAAGGTCATCGCCCATGTCAGCCGAGTAGTCGTTTTGTATGATGGAGAACTTCGGGCGGACGGGCCACCGGCATTGGTAGTCAAGAATCTGTCTCGCTATCAAATCCGCCCTCCGTGTTACAGTCTGCTTGGAAGCGAGCCCATTTCATGGCTGACCGCCTGATGTTGCACTATTTCCCCGGCAACACCCCGCTTCATCACTGGGACGCCCGCTGCAAATTCCCGGGTCTGATGATCGTGACCCTTTCCTTGCTGCAGATGGACGTACCATCGCTCGTCTTGTTTACCTTGGTGTTCTTCGCCGCTTTCGGCGTCGCACGGCTGCCCGGGAGGGCCCTGTTACTGAGCGGGAAGCCGTGGCTGTTATTTCTCGCAATCATATTCATTGTTCAGGTCTTTTTTCAGCATCCATCATTCTGGGATTTGCCGCATGTGAAAGCGGCCGGGATCGTGTGCTGGCGACTGGCTCTGATGTTGGCTTACGCCATCCTGTTCACATTGGTTACCAAACCACGCGAGATGCAGGATGCCATCACCTGGTTTCTGAGACCGCTGCCTTTCCTACCCGCGCGCCGTATCGCCATGATGGTCAGTCTCACTGTCAAGTTTCTCCCTCTGCTGCTCGATCAGTTTGCCGAAGTGCAGCTGGCGGTAAAATCCCGCATGGGGAATCGGTCGGGAAGATCCCTTCGGCACATCAAGACCCTGTGTTTACCGCTCTTTCGCAGGTCTTTCATCCGCTGCGACGAACTGGCCCTCGCCCTGGCAGCGCGCGGCTACCGGGAGGATTTGCCGCTGACCCTGCCAAGAATTCGATTATTTCACGTACTTGCTCTGTTGCTGGTGGGAGTAGTCGCACTGGCGGGAGCGCTGTTGAACTGAACGGGGTCAGTGCTTGAACCTGGGGAGCAAGAGCATTTGCAGACAATGGCTCTGCATTGCTTGAATCAACCTAAGGGTTTAAAGGGGCTTTTGCTTCTCCCGCGGTCATTTCGCTTCACCTTCGGAAAGATTAACCAGATCTTTCTGCACTCGCTCGAGGAGCTCGGGCTCGACCTCAACCGCTTCAGCAGGCTGATCTCCCTGCTGTATCCAGACAACGCCGGATTTTGCAGGCGGCTGCATATCCCGGCTCCAGTTTAGCGAAGCGAGCTTTTCTCCAGCAGCATAAAAATCCAAACCGCCGTATGGCTCGAAGGGAACTGCGGACACCGGATCCAGTTTTCGCAGGTATTCCGCCTGAGTTAAATCATAGATCAGTGAACTCATTTGCCACGAATCCTTGAGCGTTCCGGGCTCTGCATCGTCGCCGGCCGTTGTTCCCCAGCTGTTTTCACCTGTTTTGAGCACACGGCCTCGCCGGTCACCCAGATGCCACCTGACCTCACTCACTTCACCGGCCTTCAATGTCATCAACGAGCGGTCTTCGAGAGCCGCAACGGTGGTCGGCAGGTCCTGCAACATAGCGGCATCAATCGTTACTACCGCTGGAAGCTCGGAGCTGAGTGCGGTCAGCACGTTTTCCTCTGTGTCCACGTCCCCCAGCTGCAGCCGGCTCGACTTGCCGTCAAGAAACTGCAGTTGCACTGTAGCCTGCGGCGGGTCCAACCCATGTGTTGCAAGATTTTTGACTTGATCTTCAACAAACTTCTGCGCTCTCAGCCAGCGCAGCTGTTCCAATACATTCTGCACTTTGCTGCCTTTAATCTTTATATCAGGCCGCTTCTCCGCTTTCCAGGTGAGGTCGGCTTGACGGCTAATCGATACCGGCTCGCCGTTTTGCCATGCCACCTCGAGGCCCACTGTTTTTTCGGGTTCGAAGACCAGGAGCTCTCTCCTCCTCAGCTCATCGACACCTTTGTGCAACACACCCCAAACCCCCTCGGCTATTAGAAAAACCGGGGCCCGATCTCCGATCTTGGCATAATACCCTTCACCGGTGGGATTCTTGTCACCCAGCAGCAGCTGCCAACTCTGATCCTTTTCAACTATCTCCAAGTGGAGAACCGGATCGCTCAGGCCGTATGATTTCAAGTCTCCGGGAACGGACGTCACTTCTCTTTCCAGTGCAAGCGCCGCGACGGTATTGAGGAGCCCTTCGACAACCGCCTGGTCCGCCTGGCAAGGGATCGGTTCGGTAATCTTCCAAATCTGGTCCTTGGCCAGCCGAACCGTTTTTTTGTCCCTGGATTGAATAGTGACAGCGCGCACGTCATCGGCTGTGAAATGAAAGATTCTCCTGGCCAGTCTCTCCTGCGCTTCCTGCCGCTCTTGTTTGACAACTTCAAAGTAATAATAATAGCCTGTCAAAAGCACCAGTATGACAAGATATATCATGGGCCGGCTCCACTTCATCGCTGCGACCTCCGCACCCGGTAAACGGCGAAGCCAACCAGCAGAAGTGCCAGCGGTACAAACACCAGGACGGTCCACAGGAGCATCTGAGCCTGACTGTCGGTCAGCATCACCGCCTGCCCTCCTGCTTTTCTAGGTTCGATGGTGATGAGATTCTCTTCATCGGCCAAAAAATTCACAATGTTCAGGAAAAAATCCCCATTGCCGGAAAGTCCGAAATGCGTGTTGTTGATGAAGTCCGAGTCTCCCGCCACCAACAGATAAGCCTTCTGGGCACGCCCCCCGCCTGCATCACCGGGAGCATCCTGCTTTTTCACTGCCGAATCGGGCTTAGGCTCCCCGGAAGGATTCTCGTCACCCGACATGTCGGCAAGATTCATCTGCACAAGCACCATCAAGGGTACCGGTCCGGCCTCATCGGTCTTTTCATCAAAACTGGCCTGCCCCTCCTGGAGGAGCTCGAAATCCGTTTCCGCCCATGCATTGGGGGACGTTGACGCAAGAATTTCCGTCTGAATGCCGTCGGGCAAATCCCTGGCCGACCGGACCGAGCGGGCCTCCGGGTAAAAGGTTGCAATATTAAAGTGTTCGCTGATCTTGTGCAGCCCGTATTCCGTCACAACCGGCAGCAGATAACTGCCCCCGAATACTTTGCTGAGCTTGTCGATGACGATATCCTCGGTTATTCCAACACCATACTGCAACAAAAACTCCTTCATTCCCGCATCAAAGGTAGGGTCCAGGAACACCACCAGCTTGCCTCCCCGGGCCAGATAACTCTTCAGGGCGGCCAGTTCCTGGCCAAAAAGAGGCTTGCGCGGTCCCGCTATAACCAGCACCGCCACGTCTTCGGGCACGCTTTCGTGCTGCAACAAATTGAGCTCTTCAACCTGGTAGTTCTCCTTTTGCAGCGCCGATTTGACCGTCGAGTAGCCCTCTTTATCCAGCTCCTGCAAGGAATGTTCGCCGTGTCCGATCAGGAAGAAAACCTTTTTCTGCTGCTCCCGGGTCAACCTCAAAATGCCGTTGGTCAGAGACTCTTCGGTTGCATCCTGGATAGTGTGCTGTTTGCCGAAGCCTTCCAGAACCAGCGTACCATACGAACGGATGTCGTACTGCCGCGCTTTTTCCGGATGGCGGTCGGGGTCGATGAATTGGTAGCTTATTTTTTTATTGTGATATCGGTAGGTCTCAAACAAATCCCTGGCTTCCATCTCCTCCGGCGCCGCAGTTGCGAAGAACGCCTTAATTTCGATGGGCTCTTCGATGGAATTCAACACATTGCGGGTCTGTTCCGAGAGGGTGAAAGCGCCTGATTGAGTCAGATCCAACCGCCACGGATGGCGATCGGCAATGAGGGCGACAACCACCAGAATCCCCAGGAAGAAAAGTGTTGAAGCCACTGCGTTCGACCCATATTTCCAAAATCGCCGTCGATTAGTCGGCATAAGCTGCTGCCTCCATTATGAAATGCTGCACGGGATGGCTCACCGTCAGGCTTTAGCCTTTCCACCGGTAGGATTCCAGCTGTCGCAGGGTAAAAAACAGGAACAGGATAACGAAGGATACGTAGTATATAATGTCCCGGGAATCGAGGATCCCCTTGGCAAAGCTGTCGAGGTGCCCGGTAATCGCAAGGTACTCGATCAGAGCGCCTGCAGTCGGTCCAACCAGGGTCTTGGTCCAACCGATGATCCAAAACATCAGTAAAGCCCCAAAGGAAAGCACAGCGGCGATGATTTGATTTTGCGTCATGGAGGACGTCAAAATGCCGAGAGACATAAAAGCGCCGGCCAAAAGGAATATACCCAGGTAACCACACAGTACCGCCGGCCAATTAAGGCTCGCCATGTGCCCCAGGAGTGCAAAACCCGGCAGGGTGCCGGCCAGAATTGTTGCCATGGCTGTCAGGACCGCAGCGAACTTGGCCAGCAAGGTCGAACAGTCGGAGACAGGGTAGGTGAAAAGCAGTTCCAGCGTCCCCGTTTTGCGTTCTTCGGCGTAAAGCCGCATGGTGATGAGAGGGCAAATCAGTAGCAGTATGATACTTAAGTCCAGGAAAAATGGGCGTATTACCATCTGCTCAAGACTCAGCTGCTCAGCCAGAACAAGGTTCTGACTTGCCTGGAAGCTCAATAGATTGTAATAGGCCACCGAGTTGTAAAAAAAGTAACCGGAAATTACAAGGAAAGTGACTCCCACAGTATAGAATATCGGCGATGCAAACAACGCGTAGAGCTCTTTTCGATAGACCGACCCGAAGCCTTTCATGACTGCGTTTCCTCCTGTACCGGCTCTTCCGTAACCAATTGCAGAAAAATATCTTCCAGACTCAAATCGACCAGTTTAAGCTCCAGCAGGCTGAGTCCCCGTTCGATCACCTTGCGCGCTATCTCTGGCCGCAAATCACGACTTCGGTCCGTCTCCACCAGAAGGCGGCCGGCGTCTTCCCGGCTCACGGTGACTTTCTGGACGCCCTCGTGCGATTCGAGAACAGCCGCCAGCTGGTTTATCTCGCCTTCGACCTTGAGGGAAATTTGAGCCGATTTCTGCAATTGGCTGGTGAGATTGCCCGGGGTGTCCGTCGCTACAATCTGCCCTTTATTGATGATCAAAACCCGCTGACAGATTTGGGCCACCTCGGGCAGGATATGGCTGCTCAACAATATCGTATGCTGCTCGCGCAAGCTCTGGATTAACTTACGAATCTCAATGATTTGTGTGGGATCAAGACCGATTGTCGGTTCATCCAGAATCAGCACGGGGGGATTGTTGACCAGGGCCTGGGCCAATCCCACCCGTTGTTTGTAACCTTTGGAGAGGTGCCCGATGATTCGATGGCGCACCTTCTCAAGCCCGCAAACAGCGACAACCCTATCCATCTCCCTGGTCGTATTTTTTCCACTAAGCCCCTTGACACCCGCGGCAAAACGCAAAAAACGGCTCACCGTAAGGTCATTGTAAAGGGGATTGTTCTCCGGTAAGTAGCCGATTCTGGAGCGCACCTGCAGAGAGCTCGCGAAACAATCAATGCCGTCGACTTTTGCAATACCGGCTGTGGGCGGCATATAACAGGTGAGAATGCGGATCGCAGTCGATTTTCCAGCACCGTTCGGGCCCAAAAACCCCACGACCTCCCCTTGGTCAACCCGGAAAGTGACGTCTCTGATGGCGGGCAAAGAACCATAGAACTTGGTAAGTCCCTGCGCTTCGATCATCGCCTTTTCTCGCTTTCATATTACGGAAAGGTGAACTGGTATCCGGTAGGCTCTCAAGGCATGAAAAGTTGTGCTTGCCGGTCTTGTCGAACGGTTTTTGTACCCACTGAAGAAGCACAACGCTGACACAAGTATTCGTGCAGTTCTCCGTCTGGCAAGACTAACAGTAACCGACTTCGCACCGGCATCGCCTGCCGACACCGAGGGCAATAGAGCGCGGATGCTTGAAAATCTTTATATTGACCTGAGGCTGCGTTGCGCTGCAACTTTTACCTCCTTAAATCTTGTTCCAGACCCAGATAAAGTCCATCTCAAAATTTCCCGTCGCGCCGAAGAAAGACGGGCTCCATCTGCTTGAATCCACTTTTTCATGAATGCCCGTGACCCGAAGAGGCCTCTACGCGATTCCCCTTGCCGGAACTTTTGCGCTTGCTCCAGGGCCATTTGCGCAGCTTGCTCCCTTCCTTTTCCCGGTCAATTTCCATGAATTCTTGAATCAGCTCTGCCTGCCGTGGGGTGACATGTTCCGGGATCTTGACCTCGATTTCGATGAAAAGGTCCCCGCGGCCATACCCCTTGAGCCGCGGCACACCCTCACCGGCAAAGCGCACTACCGTACCCGGCTGCGCTCCGGGCTCTATATTGAGGGTCTTAACCCCGTCCAGGGTGGGAACTTCTATCTGATCCCCGAGGATCGCTTGGGCAAACGAAATGGACACTTTGGCGTAGAGATGGTCGCCATCCCGGTCAAACAATTCATGCGGCTGCACATGGAGGCGAACATAGAGATCGCCGGCTTTGCCGCCTCGGTAACCACTTTCCCCCTCCTCCCGCAGCCGCAGGCGCATGGCCGAGTCCACTCCTGCCGGAACCTTGACCTGTACCTTTTTCTTTTGCTTTACGCGCCCCTGCCCGTGGCAATCTGCACATGGCGAAACGATCACCTGCCCCAGACCCTGGCACCTTGCACAGGTGGCACTGACACGGAAAAAGCCCTGTGACTGGACCACCTGGCCCCTGCCCTCGCACATGGGGCAGGTCGCTTCCCGTGATCCCGGCTCCGCCCCACTTCCACCACATTGCTTACATTGACCTAACGTTTCAATCTCAATTTCTTTTTCTGTACCGAACACCGCTTCTTCAAAACTGAGGTTCAAGTCGTATAACAGATCATCTCCCGGACGGGCTGCAGTGCGCTGGCGCGGGCTTCCGCCAAAGCCAAAGGAAAAAAACTCCTGAAAAACATCGCCAAATGAGCTGAAAATATCCTCGAATCCGCGAAAACCATTAAATCCCGCACCCTTAAGGCCTTCATGGCCATACGTATCGTATATCCGTCGTTTTTGGGGATCTCTCAAGACTTCGTAAGCCTCGGCCGCTTCCTTGAAACTCTCCTCGGCCTCCTTGTTACCGGGATTCCGATCAGGATGGTATTGCAGCGCGAGTTTTCGATATGCCCTCTTGATCTCATCTTCGGTTGATTGACGCGAAACTCCTAGAACCTGGTAATAATCACGTTTGTCCATTTGGCTTTCATTCCTCTGTTAACCTTGGTCGAAGCTTGCGGCGGCAGCCACAAATTTCGTAAACATGTATTGGGGAATTGTCAACCTTTGGCGAACATCTCGGTAAATCTTATGGGCCCCGGTCGTTCGGTGCGGCACTGCGCAACGGCATCACTGCTCCCGCCCCATCAGGGATCGAGAATCGCACCATTAGAAGGTTCAAGCCTCACTGGAAGCCCTGTCTTGCGGGCTGTCCATCTGTAAATGTCCCAAAGCTTGCCTGGCGAAACTGTGTTTGCCCATCTCCTCAGCCTTCCCGGCAAGACAGCGCCATTCTTCCTGGCTAGGCTCCCGCTTGAGAATTTTATTGATGCGCTTGAACAGAAAAGCATCACCTTCTTCCTGAGAAACCTTGAGCAATCTGAGCAGAGGCTCGGTGGCCTGTGCCTTTTCGTAAAAGTCAACGGCGTCATACACCAGACCATTCTGTTCGCACTGTTGACCCCAGGCCACGATGCTATCAACCGAAACCGCAGCCTGATTCAGCAGTTCCCGTTTCATGAGGCAACTGAGCTCTCGCATTTTGGCCATTTCCTTGCTCCCCGGCTGAACTCTTTGAACACTCAAAAGCCGGCAAACAGCCTGGAAGTCTGTCCAAGAACTCTTGTTCTTTGGGAGAAGCAGGTGTAAGTGATGGAAATCTCAGCCCCCCTCACCTGACCTTTCCCCCTCAAAGAGGAGAAGAATTGCATGGTCCCGGACCTGTTCTAGGCTTCTTCTTCGTCCCCCGATAGCTCTTCATCTACCGTATCCAAGTCGATGTTACCGCCGAACTGGACAGCTTTCTCCATGATTTCTTTCAATTCTTCACGGGCAGCCGTCTCGTCCTGCACCTTGGTGAGCCTCTCCGGCAACGCCTTCTGTTCATCGAGCTGACGTATATTGTCCACGGTCACCTTGGCTGCAGCGATTTCCCTCAGCGCCACCACTATTTCTTTATTCTTGGGGGCATCGATCAGTGGGGGTGCTCCACTGCGCAGCTGCAGCACTCTACGCACTGCCAGGTGTACAAGAGAAAATCTGCTGTCCACCTTTTCAAGGCAATCTTCGATCGTTACGCGAGCCATGCTGGCTCCTCCTGAGTTCAAGCAATAGATGTTGAGGGTTATTGATAGATCTTAAGTACAACTTTCCTTTATAAAGTCATCAGTCAACAATATCAACCGCAAAAAAGCAAAAGGGCGCGGCAGTGTTTCCACCGGTTACCTGCGAGTAAACCGCACCGGCGGTTGAATTGGCAATATCTGCAAAAATAATTGTCATGCCGAGACTGGTGTGCTAAAAAGAATAGTTTGTTTGCTGCAAAGCTAGGCTGTATTGCGCGATGTATCGGCCTGAGATTGGAAATAGGCATGAGAAAGGAAAACGGTCATGAGGACTTGTGAATTTTGCGGAAAATCGCCTCAAAAGGGCAACAACGTCAGCCATGCAAACAATAAGACCAAGCGCGTCTGGTATCCAAACCTTCAGTCGGTACGCCACGTGCACAAGGATGGCCAAGTACGCCGCATGAACGTGTGTACCCGCTGCATCCGTTCAGGTTTGGTGGTCAAGCCGGCTTAGGAGCTCGTCGGAGAATTTCCTCTCCCTCGAAGGGGAGGACTGGGGCGAGGGTGGATTGATTGAAACTTCATTTCCCTTGCCTAACCTCTCCCCCAATCGGAGAGAAATCTTTCATCCCCGGACACGCTCCCAGCTCCTTCGGGCCGATCAACGCGGCGGCCGTTAAAGAGGACACTCGCAAAAAAGGGGAATCGGGCTGGTTTTTCCGGCACGCCCGGTGTGGCCCTTAAATTGGCCCACCCCAAGCTTGCTCCATTACCTTCCGCGTTGTTTGAATCGGCCTCTCGCTTATACTGCACCCGGGAGCCTGAATCATTCGGTGAACCATGCAACCTAGATCAGAAATGAATGCCAATAAAGAGGACCAGTTAACCCACTTCGGTTATCTCCAAATCCCCAAGGATGAAAAGGTTCACTGGGTCCGCCGCCATTTCAACACCGTTGCTCAAAAATACGACTTCATGAACACCGTTTTGAGCTTCGGAACCCACTACTTGTGGAAACAGATCGCGGTCAGGATGATGAATTTACAACCGGGTGACCGCGTCATCGATGTGTGCGGGGGAACGGCCGATCTGTCGCTGCTGGCAGCCAAAGATGTGGGGGCAACCGGCGAGGTGGTTCTGTACGACATCAACTGGGCCATGTTGAAGATGGGAAGACCCAAGGTGGAGCGATCACCCTTTGCCAGCAATGTAAAATACGTGCAGGGCAACGCCGAGCAAATCTCATTTGCAGACTGTTCTTTCGAAGGTGCCATGGTGGGTTTCGGCATTCGCAACCTGACCAACCCGCAAGTCGGTTTCAAGGAAATGCACCGCGTACTGAAACCCGGCGGCATCCTGATGTGTCTGGAGTTTTCTGAACCGGTCACCCCCTGGTTTCGCTGGCTCTACGATTTCTATTCCTTTTACATCATGCCGGCAGTCGGCAAAATACTGGGGTGATGTGCGCCCGCCTACACATACCTTCCAGAATCCATACGCCTGTTTCCCAAGCCCGAACAGTTGTCTGCAATTTTGGAGGAGATCGGGTTCAGCGCGGTCACATTCCGCAGACTGACGGACGGCATCGCCGTCATCCACACGGGCGTCAAAAAGTGAGCCTGCTGCAATGAAGTTGAACTGGGCCGAAAGATGGGTCGTCAATAATTTCGTCAGGGTGTTCGAACAGCGCCTGCTGATTCGCCGCCTGAAGAAAATGTTTCCGTTACCGCCCGGCGCCGCAATATTGGAGATAGGCTGCGGTCGCGGCGCCGGTGCACTGATGATACACAAGGAGTTCAAGCCAGCCTTTCTGCATGCCATGGACCTCGACATCGATATGATCCGGAGGGCCGGCAGATACTTGCCTGCCGCCCACAAACGGGCAATTTCCTTTTTTGCCGCCGATGTGCTGCATTTACCCTGTCGCAACGACTCACTGGACGCCGTTTTCGGTTTCGGGGTGCTGCACCACATTCCGGACTGGCGCAGCAGCGTAGGCGAAATAGCGCGGGTGCTCAAGCCCCATGGGGCCTATTACCTTGAAGAACTCTACCCTTCTCTCTACCAGAATTTTATCACTCGGCGTCTCCTGCTGCATCCGGAGGAAGATCGCTTTTACGGCAGCGAACTCAAGGCAAGCTTGAACCAATTCAACCTGTTTCAGCAGGATGCGCTCGAAATCAGGAAGATCGGCATGCTGGGCGTTTTTATCAAGAAGGCGGCATAAGTTGCTTGCCCCGGGAGCTATCGATTCCACTTTCTCGTCCGGCTAATTCACCTTCTTGACCATATGTTTTTTCAACTCCGATATGTTGCCGGCATAATCTGCTCCCGAGAAGACTGCCGAACCGGCGACAAAAATATCCGCTCCGGCATCCACCAGCTCATCGATGGTCCCCTGATGTACTCCTCCATCAACTTCCAATAGTACCGGCGCCTGCAATGCATCGATCATTTGGCGGCATTGGCGCACTTTGGGGAGCGTTGCGCGAATGAACTCTTGACCGCCAAAACCCGGATTGACGGTCATGATGAGGACCATGTCCACATCGTTCAACACATATTCCAAACCAGCCAGAGGGGTTGCCGGGTTGCATGCCACAGTGGCCCGCACCCCAAGCTCCTTGATGTTCTGGAGGGTGCGGTGCAAGTGAGGGCATGCTTCCACATGCACCCCCAGCCAGTCGGCCCCCGCATCCACAAAAGCCTGCAAATAGCGCTCCGGTTTTTCAATCATCAGATGCACGTCGAGCGGAAGTTTGGTGGCTTTTCGAATGGATGCGACGACGTCCGGACCGATAGTGATGTTGGGGACAAAATGCCCATCCATGACATCCACGTGGATCCAGTCTGTACCGGCTTCCTCCACGGCCCGAACTTGTTCGGCGAGCCTGCCGAAATCCGCAGAAAGAATAGAGGCGGAAAGTTTCCCCATGGTTTCTCCCGCTTTGCCAGCTATTTATTTGTCAAAGGATTGCAGGGCCAGAGCCGCCGCACCGATTACTCCGGCGTCATCGCCGAGCCGGGCGGTGTGCACTTCCAATTTGCTGGTGGCGGCAGCCAGGGCTTGCTGACGCACCCCCAGCCGTACCCGATCAACCAGTTCCGACAGTCCCTCAATGACCCCACCACCCAGAATCAACCTGCAGGGATTAAAAGCATTCACCAGACTGACCATGCCCGCAACCAGAGCTTCCCCTGCTTCTTGCAGCAGATTTCCCGCCAGAGCATCGCCGCCTTTATGGGCGTCTGCCACCATCCTGGCGGTGATCTTGTCCTGCTCCCCGCCCGCCAATTGGAGAAGTTTAGCGCCCGCCGCCGGATTATCGGATACTGCCTGCCTGGCTTGACGCGCAATGCCCCAGCCTCCTGCCAGAGCTTCCAGACACCCGTAGTTTCCACAGGTGCACCTGGGCCCGTGCAAGTCAACCGTGAGATGACCGATTTCACCTGCGGTATTGCTGCAACCATTCAAAATTTTCCCATTCACAACAATACCCCCCCCGATGCCGGTTCCCACAAACACACAGATCAGATCATTGCATCCCCGGCCGGCCCCAAACAGCCATTCTCCCCAGGTGATGGCACGAACGTCATTGGTGATGATCACCGGCAACCTGCAGGCTGAGCTCAACTGAGCCTGAAACGGCACCTCATGCCAATCCAGATTGGGCGCAAAATGTACCATCCCGCTTCCGGCCTCAATCTGGCCGGCGACCCCCACACCCAATCCGACGATCTTAACGCCGCGGCCATGCGCGATGTTTGAGACAAGCTCTCTGATCTGCTGCAAAACTGCAGAAGGGCCCCCATCAACATCGGTGGCAACGCGCAAGGATTGCAACATGTTGCCGTTCTCATCGACCAGGGCCGCAGCAATCTTTGTCCCGCCGAGATCGACACCGACCGCAGCCAATTGCATTTCCCTCTCCTCTGTCAGTTCCGTCACAACCGGTTCTTAACTTATGAATACCACGGCCTGCCTATTCTGCTGTCGTTTTAAGCCCTCCCGGGCAAAACACACAATTACAACAGACTGTCCCTCTCCCGTCTCTCCAGTGCCGCGACTTTTCTGAGCCGGCGCACGAAGCGCTCGTTTCCTGTGAACCTGGCAGCCAAAAAGGATTGTACAAGGTCCCATGCAAGGGCGTGACCAGTGACTCTACCCCCGAGGCACATGACATTCATCTCATCATCTTCGACCCCCTGGTGGGCGGAAAATACGTCGGTTATCAGTGCGGCCCTCACGCCAGGAACTTTATTGGCCGCCACACACGCCCCCACACCGCTGCCGCAGATGGCCAATCCTTTCGGCACTTCCCTTCTGGCCACCGCCTGCGCCAGCGGGATCACGTGATCCGGATAGTCGTCACCCGGCACCAGCTCGAAGGCCCCGAAGTCTGCAACCTGGAAACCCGCGGCCTTCAACCGCATAATCAGAGTTTCTTTGAGGTCGAATCCGCCATGATCGGCGGCGATGCCGATTTGCATAACGAGCTCCTCTTCTGCCGTCTAACCGCCAATCAACGATGCACGAAGGCGGTGCACCTGGGCAACGATGGCCTTGTGTGAGATTTCCTCAAAATCCAGCAGTTCGTGTGGCTTGCCGCTCTTGGGCTTATGCCTGACCGCAAGCGAGTAGATGGGCACCGGGCACTTCTCAAAAGCGGATCGCACTGCTTCCCCAAGACCCCCTTCCGCGTAATGATCCTCTACCGTGATGATTGCCCTGGTTTGCTCGGCAGCCCGGTGCAGCGTTTTCGCATCCACCGGCTTGATGCTGTAAAGGTCAATGACGCGCACCCACACGCCCTGCTCTTTCAGCTGGTCATTGGCGTGCAGAGCTTCGTGCAGAGTGATTCCCGCTGCGACGACGGTGGCAATATCCTGACTACTTTGGCGCAGCACCTTGCTGCCCCCGATCGGGAAGTCTTCGCTGGAATCATAGATGACGGGGAGAGCTCCGCGCGTGGTGCGCAGGTAGACTATCCCGTAGTATTTTGCCGCTGCCTCGACCAGCTTTTCGCAGGAAACAGCGTCTGAGGGATACAGCACAACGCCGTGCAGGATCGTGCGAAAAAACGCCAGATCCTCCAGCCCCATCTGGGAAGGCCCGTCCTCGCCAATGGACACTCCTGCATGGGACCCCACAAACTTGATATTGGCATCGGAATACTGACTCATGCGAATTTGATCGTAAGCACGACTCATGAATGCAGAAAAAGTCGAAACAAACGGAATTTTCTTGCGACACGCGAAGCCCAGGGCCACTCCCACCATATTCTGCTCGGCCACATACATTTCAAAGAAGCGATCGGGGCATTCTTCCTTAAACAGCTGGGCCTGAGTGGAATTGCTCACTTCTCCGTCGACGCTCACCATCTCTGGAAACGCCGGGTAGATTCGCTTGAGAGCTTTGCCAAAGGCATTTCTGGTCGGCATCAATTCTCCCACCCGGTATCCCATTGCATCCGCTTTGCCCGGCACAGACTTCTGTGGCCTCAGGTGTGCGGGTGGGACTATTGCACCCCGAATGGAGGCATCGATGTCTCCCATCTCCTTCAAGGCCCGTTCAAAATCGTCCCTGGCGAGGGCCTTGCCGTGCCAGCCATCCTGATTTTCCAGCATCGAGAACCCTTTGCCTTTGACGGTTTTGGCGATCACCATGGTCGGTTTGTCCGCCACCCGGAGAGCGTTCCGGTAGGCCTCGATCACTTCAGGAAAGGAGTGGCCGTCGATCACAAAGGTGGCCCAGCCGAAGGCGGCAATGCGCCTTTCGTAAGCTGCCAGGTCGTGTCCGTACATAGTTTCACCGCATTGCCCCAACCGGTTGACATCGAGAATTCCGACGAGATTGTCACACCCATAATGGGCGGCCAGCTGGATAGCCTCCCATTGAGAGCCCTCCGCCATCTCACTGTCGCCCAGCAGCACATAGGTTCGATAAGGGAGCTTATCCAGGTACTTTGCATTGAGAGCCAAACCCAGGCCGATGGAAAGCCCCTGGCCCAACGAACCGGTAGCCGCATCGACGTAAGGAAACGCTACTGTCGGGTGCCCTTCCAGGGGACTTCCGAATCGACGGTAGGTCATCAGATCGGCCTCGGTCAACTTTCCTGCAGCAGCCCATAGGGCGTAAAAAAGCGGCGATGCATGACCCTTGGAAAAAATCAACCGATCGTTATTGGGATGATCAGGATTGTTCAGGTCGTAGCGAAATATTCCTCCAAACAGCAGACCAGTCATCAGTTCCACCGCCGAAAGAGCGGAAGTGGGATGGCCCGAACCGGCCCGGGTCGTGCACGCCAGGATGTAATAGCGGATCAGTCTGGCCAGGCTCATCAACCTTTCAAGGTTCGCGTCATCAAACATGATCTACCCTCCATGGGAACAGCAACGGATTTTACTGATGGGGTGAGTACCGTGAAGCGCTGATCCTCTTCTGTATTTTCCTGATCCTCCGCCCCCGGGGCCTGGTGGAGGATCACTATACGCCGCGGTGCGCATGCGGTCAATGAGGAACAGCCGCCTGCACGGGTAGCAAAACGATCGCTCAATCAAAGCATCGACGAATTCATCTTGGATTTGCCTCTATCCTTGTTTCACGCCATAATGGCCTTGGTGCTCCAGGAGTCATGGTGCAGGGGACCTGGAGATCATCCGGTATGCCGCTTCAGGCCGACTGCAGGACATGCACATCCCTGCCGCTTTTTCGGGCAGGGGCCGGCAACACCAGCGTCTATTCAGGCGGCGTTTTTGATCCCTGACATCGGGCAAAACCAAAGGCGAGGTCAACCACATGAAATATGTCCATGGATACGACTCGAGAGAAAACAGACGGCTGCAAGATCAAGCCAATACCTTGGTCGAACTCCTCCATTCAGATACTTCTTATCCAGCCGGCTGCCGAGTTCTCGAGGCCGGTTGCGGCATCGGCGCCCAAACGGTTACTCTGGCGCGCAACAGCCCCGATGCATCGTTTGTTTCTATCGACATATCCGCCGCTTCCATTGGCGAAGCCAAGCGAGCCGTACAATTGGCAGGCCTTACCAATGTGGAATTTCAGCAGGGTGATATTTTCAATCTGAACCTTGAACCGCATTCCTTTGATCACATTTTCGTGTGTCACGTTTTGGAGCATCTCTCCCGACCCGATGTGGCTCTGGCTAACCTCAGGAACCTCATGAAGGCGGGTGGCACAATCACCGTCATTGAAGGCGACCATGGATCGGCCTACTTTTATCCTGCCAGTGACGCCGCTCACACAGCCATACAATGTCAGGTCGAACTGCAACGGCGAGCCGGAGGCAATGCCATGATCGGAAGAGAGCTTTACCCGCTGCTGATGAAAGCCGGATTCGACCCGATTCATGTGTCTCCACGGATGGTCTATGTTGATTCCAGCAGGCCCGAGCTTGTCGAAGGTTTCATAAAAAACACCTTCACGGCAATGATCGAGGGCATACGCAGCGCCGCCCTGGATGCCCAAATAGTGGATAAGGCCATTTTTGATCAAGGCATTCGGGACTTATACAGGACAGCCGAAGTCGATGGTGTTTTTTGTTACACGTTTTTTAAAGCATCCGGAACCAAGCCATGAATCTCTGGAAGGTGAACTGCGCTGGTGCTGCGTTGCACCTTTTTATGGCTTGCGTCGCCCACGACTGCTGCGCGACAACCAGTGGGAAACCAGGTCGCCGACCGACGCACATTCCAGCCCAAAAGGGAGGTAGCCGGCATACCCCAAAATCGGCATTGCAAAAACGTGGAAACGATCGACAAAAGGGATCGAATAGTGCCATTTGGCCAGACTGTAATGGTTCCACATTTCCCAGAAGCAGCCGCAAAACAGGGCGGAAAGGGCGGAAGCCGCCGCCATGGTCCAATCGCCGTCAGCGAGGCCAGATAAGATGTGCCGTTTTCCCTGCAGGGTTTGGAGGGATACGATGATGAGCCCGGGAGACACCCAAAGCAATGAAAAGAGATAGTTGGGAAAGATTCCGATCATTGCGAGGCCTGCCGCGGCAATCGCCAGAACAACGGATGCGACTGTTTTGGGATAACGTGGTCGAATGGCGATGGAATGGGCGAATGCGGTTTTGATCAGCGGATAGGTCAGAAGCCACTTGCGGACGCTCAACACGGCCGGCAACACCGTGCTAAACGGCAGGGTGGCCAACACGAAATACTGCAGGGCATCATAGTGCGGTCCGAGGTAGTGCCAGTTTTGCACAAACCGGTTGAGGTACTCGAAAAACCACCAGAAGAGAGCGCTGACCGGAAACAGGAGCAGAAAAAACCCGGTCCGGTTGATCATCAAGCACGTTCCCGAGCGGCGGAAGGTCAATGCATTGATGACCACGATGAAAGAAAGCCACAACGGTGTGAAGGTGTGAGTCTGCCAGGCAGAAAACCACGGGAAGCGGGACCAGGCCAAAATCCATCCGGCCATACCGGCTGCGACTCCAAGCCATCCCCACCAGGGGAAATATCCGGTAGCCGGTGGAGCGACTTTGGGATGGGTTTGCCATGCTCTCTTAATGCTCACCGTGAAAAATGCCATCACCGGGGCTACTGCAGTGGCATAGGCTAGAAAGACCCGCCAGGAAAACGGCGCGTGCACGACATACGATGTCTTGGGAGGGAACTGGAGAAATTTCAATAACGGCAGCCCCGCCAGGTAAACCCCGAGCAGCGGAAGGCCCACGAGCATCACCAGCAGGATGATCAAATTCAACAGATGGCCGACCATTGGTGTCTGCTCCCGTTTATTGGCGTTGCTCCAGCAATGCGCTGCGCCCTCTCCGCAGGTTTTTTGCTGGAATCCAGTATCACACCGGACCAACAGCGGATCACAGGAGTCCGGCGTAAGGATTGGCGCTATGATATGCTGTGCTCTCCCCCTGTGGTGACTCAGGCACTATGCTTAAATCCGCCCTCACTATTGAATGCACCCGATGGAATTTGACAACTGCGTAACGGAGGAGACCATGTCGAGTGACAAGAAGTGGACCATGCTCTTGACCTTGCTGGCCGCCCTGTGGGTTTTTGGTCCGGCTGACGGCCAAACTGCTTCAGGCCGCTTTGTACTGATTTCGGACATTCATTTCAACCCCTTTCACGATCCAAGCCTGTTCCCGCAGCTTGTCGAGCAACCGGTCGAGCAATGGGAGAAGCTCTTCGCTTCCTCTCACAAAGCTCTATGGAGCCGATATGGCGAGGACAGCAACTACGCCCTGCTCAAGAGCACCCTGGATGATGCCCGCTCACGCCTTGCCGCACCCGATTTTATCCTCTACCCGGGCGATTACCTGGCGCATCAATGGCAAGCAAAGTATGACGCTCTGGCTAAGAAGTCACATGACAGCGACCCCGTCGCCTACCGCAGGTTCACAACCAAAACCATGCAGTTTCTGGCCCGCGAATTCCGCATCCGCTGGCCAAATTCGCCCATCATCGGGACCCTGGGCAACAATGATAGTTTTTGCGGCAACTACAGCATCACTCCCCAAGGCCCCTTTCTTGCGATGTTTGCCGATGTCTGGAGAGGGCTGCTGGGAGGCGGCATGCACTTCGCGGAACCGGCCAAAGACTTTTCAGACCACAGTCTTTACACCGTTCGAATCGCCCACATGAAGCGCCATCGGATCGTCGTCTTGAATGATGCATACTGGTCAAACCGGTACGACAATGCTTGCGGCCGAATCACTCAGACCCCGGCGCTTGATCAATTGGCCGCACTGGAAAACATACTGGCGGATTGCCGTAGCGCCGGTGAAAAGGTATGGCTGCTTCTGCATATCCCTGCGGGCATCGACAACTACGCATCATCTGCCAAAGCGCAGGGTCAACACGGGCGGCCCGTCACTTTCTGGCAACAGACCCTCACCAGTCGTTTCGCACAACTGGCGGAGCGTTACGCGCCCACGGTTCAAATCATATTTGCCGGCCACACTCACATGGACGATTTTCGCATCATCCGGTTGAACGGCGAAGAATCGCTTCTCATGAAAATTGCCCCCAGCATCAGCCCCATCTTCGGGACCAATCCCTGTTACCAAACGTATCAATACGATGGCTCCACGGGAAGGATTGAGAATTATCAGAGTGTCTTTCTTCCCTTGAATGATACTCACGGGAGAACGGGTGCCGATGGCAGAGCACGCTGGGAACTTGAATATGATTTTGGAAAAATCTACCGATGGCCGGAACTGAATGCGGCTACGGTTGAAAAACTGGCCGAGCAGATCAGAACGGGTGCGATCACCCGGCACCGCTACGGCGAATTCTATGATTCCGGCGGACCCACCAGGTTTGATGCGGCGACCATTAACGCCTACAGGTGCGCTATCCTGAATACGACCCCGGCACACTACCGTAAATGCGTTGAAGCGCCAAATCCGGCACCATAGGTAACGCCACGGATTATTTTTCCCTGCCCGTTCAATCATCCTTTGGCTCTTGATTTCGAGTGCCACTTGTGTCACTCATATGAGGCCCTAAACAGTGCAATTGCTGCCACAGAGAAAGAGACAAATGGCTATGAGTCGATACTGGAGTTCGGTGGTCCACAGGCTTACCCCTTATGTACCGGGCGAACAGCCACAATTGCTGGACCTGATCAAGCTGAATACCAACGAAAACCCTTACGGCCCTTCACCCAAGGTGTTGGAAATTCTCAGGAGAGAAGCGGCCGACACCCTTCGCCTCTACCCCGATCCCAATGCGGAGCGGCTCAAGGAGGCCATTGCCGCACACCATGGATTGAAGCCCTCGGAAATCTTCGTCGGCAACGGTTCAGACGAAATTCTAGCGCATACTTACCAGGCCTTGCTGCGCCACCCCAAACCGTTGCTTTTCCCGGACATCACCTACAGCTTCTATCCGGTCTACTGTCGGCTGTATGAAGTCGACTATGAGCAAGTGCCCCTTACGGAGTCCCTGCAAATCCGTGTGGAGGACTACAAACGGGCCAACGGGGGCATTCTCTTTCCCAACCCCAATGCTCCTACCGGTCGTCTATTGCCCCTGGCCGCCGTAGAAGCGCTGTTGCGCAGTAATCAAGATTCCGTTGTAGTGATCGATGAAGCCTATGTGGATTTCGGCGGTGAGTCCGCCGTTCCCTTGATTTCTCGCTTTGCCAATCTGCTGGTCATCCACACCTTTTCCAAATCCCGTTCACTGGCAGGTCTGCGCGTCGGTTTCGCCGTAGGTGATGCACAACTGATCGAAGCACTGGAACGTGTAAAAAACAGCTTCAATTCTTATCCTCTGGATCGTTTTGCCATAGCCGGTGCCGTTGCGGCCATCGAGGATCACGCCTACTTTGAAGAAACCAGGCAGAAAATCATGCGCACCAGGACCATTCTGGCGGAGCGTCTGGAAGAGCTGGGATTTGAAGTATTGCCTTCGGTCGCCAACTTTGTCTTTGTCCGGCATCCTCGACGCGACGCCGCCGAGTTGAGCAGCCAGTTGCGAGAGCGCTCCATCATCGTGCGCCATTTCGCACTTCCGCGTATCGAGCAATTCCTGCGTATTACGGTGGGTACCGATGCCCAGTGCGATGCTCTGGTCGCGGCACTGCAAAGGATTTTGCAGTGATTGGGGGAGCGCTTGCCAGCGGTCCTGCGACCATCCTCGTGGTTTTGGGCGCTCACCTGTGCCGGCGGCTGACCCTTCAGTGCGTGAGATATCTCACATCAAGGCGCGCACAGCGGCATTGGCAGCCTGTATGAAGGGATACGGAAAACTTCCCGCCACAAGCATGAGGGCCACCAGAGCTCCAGTGAGCGTTCGCAGCGGCAGGGACAGATGAAGGTCCGGTAAGGCCTCATCAGGTTCGAGCAGGTAAGCGGCCCGCACCATCATGAGATAGTAGTAGAGAGAGATGACAACGTTGATCATGCCGATGAGTACCAGCGTGAAGTAACCCTTTTGCATGGCTGCGGTAAAAACCAGAAACTTGCCGGTAAAGCCCACTGTAGGTGGAATGCCTGCCAGGCTGAAGGCCGCCACCAACAAGGCCATAGCCAAAAGGGGCGAGCGGCGGTGCAAACCCGCCAGCTGTTCTATGCGCAAATTGCCGCCGGCGCTCGCCACCTGCACGACCACCAAAAAAACCGTGAATTTCATCAGCAGCAGAGCCATGGCATAAAAAACAGTGCCGGAGTATCCCCCGGCACTGGCACTCAATACTCCGATCAATACGTAGCCGGCATGAGCCATGGTCGAATAGGCGAGCAATCGTTTGACATCATGTTCGACAATGGCTGCCAAATTGCCCAGCGTCATGGAGACAATCGACAAAACGGCCAGCACCTGGATGAGATAGGCGTTGCCTTCTCCCAGCACTGCAATGACCCGCAACAAAATACCGATTGCCGCCACTTTGGAGGCAGTGGCGATATACGCCGCCACCTGGTTCATGGAACCCTGATAGACATCCGGCGCCCAGAAATGGAATGGGAAGACGGCCAGCTTGAAAAAGAATCCACTCAGGGTGAGGAGCAGCCCAAGCATCAACAACGGATCATGGACAAAACCTGGAAGGACCTCTGTCAATTCTTCCAAGTAGCCGGCTCCGGTAGAGGCATAAACCATGCCCATGCCAAAAAACATCATGGCCGAAGCAAAAATTCCTATGATGAAATACTTAATCCCCGCTTCCAGCCCCAAATTGGCGTTCTTCCGCAGTGCCACCAGGACGTAGAGAGAGTAGCTCGATAGTTCCAGGGAGAGGTAGATGCTGATGAGGTGAACACTGCTCACCAGCATCATCATGGCGACCGTGCACAGAAACAGCAGACAGTAGAAATCGCGGCGGTGCCGCTCGCGAATGCCGTTGAGTTGCGCGCAGATACAGAGAACCAGAAAGAGAGCTGAGGATAAAATCACCTTAAAGACCTGCGACAACAGGTCGATCCGGTACGATCCCGCAAACAGAGAGCCTTCCAACTTCACCGCCGCCGCCGTGACCGCCATCCCCACCGCCGCCGCCGACAGCGCCGCGATATAGTCCGTCCCGGGAGTGGCACGTCCCCCCATGGAGGCACCAAGAAACAGCAAGGAAACCAGCAGGTAATAGATCTCGGGAGTGAACAGCAGCCAGTTCATCTGGGCAATCCATTGAAAAAGGGTATTGACGCCGTTTCGATCATGTCCACCATGAGTGACGGAAACAGCCCGAATAACAACAAGACAACGGCCAAAATCATTCTGGGTATCCCCAGACCAAAGGGAACGTCGGACAACCGGGCATATTTTTCCTTCTCGGGACCGTAAAAGGTCCGCTGCACCACCCGCAGCATGAACAGAGCGCTCACCACCAGAGCCGCTATGGCCAGCACGCCGCGCAACGGATACACCTTGAACGCCGCAATGAAAACCAGCAGCTCGGCCCAAAAGTTGGCCAACCCGGGCACGCCCATGCCGGCCAGAGCCGCCACGATGAAATAGCTGGAGGCCACCGGCATGGTCCGGCTCAACCCACCCAGCTCCGCAACGGACTTGGTGTGAGTCTGGTCGTAAATGTAGCCGACCGAAGAAAACAGCAGTGCGGTCATCACGCCGTGGGCAAACATTTGAAAAACTGCTCCATTGAGCCCGTCAACGGTCAAGGTGGACAACCCAAGGCCAACGATACCCATATGCGATACGCTCGAGTACCCGATCACGTATTTGAGATCGGTTTGTCTCAACCCCACCAGAGCGCCGTAAATGATTCCAATGGCGGCAAGCAGGGCCATCAGCTGAGACCAATGCTGCCAGCCCTGAGGGCAGAGGAAAATGGCGACCCTGAGGATCCCGAAGGCTCCAATTTTCATCAACACCCCGGCATGCACCATGCTGACGGCATGAGGAGCCGCCACGTGGCCGATCGGCGACCAGGTGTGGAAAGGCCAGACACCCGCCAGAATGCCAAAGCCCAGATAGAGAAAAATGAACGCGAATTTCTGCTGCGACTCACCGAATGTTCCCGGCTGCATGAGGGCGACAATATCGAATGTGTTCAGACCCGACTGCACAAAGAGATAAATGGTGGCCGGCAGGATCAGTGCGCTGCCCGCCAGGAGGAACAGCGTCAGCTTCATTGCGGCGTATTCTTTGCGGGTGGTGCCCCACACGGCGATCAGCAGATACATGGGAATCAGGGAAACATCATACCAGACGAATAGGAAGAACAGGTCCATACTCATGAAGAGGCCAAAAACCCCGGTCACGAGCACAAAATAGAGAGCAAAGAACTCTTTCACCCGGGTCTCCATGCGCCACATGGTGAGCACCCCGGTAAAAAATACCAGGCCGGTGAGAAGCAAGTTGGGCAGGCTAAACCCGTCGGCCCCATTGAAATATTGAATGCCGAGGGGAGGGATCCAGGGAACTTTCTCTACAAACTGCAGGCCTCCCACCCGCTTGTCGTAGGCGCAAAAGAGGTACAGAGTGATAATCAGAGTGATGCCGGAAAAAACCGCACTGACATACCGGATGAGCATGGTGTGCCTGGCGGGAATCAACAGAATCGTGCCAAATCCCAGCAGGCAAGCCGCCAGTATGGAGGAGAGATAAGGAAAAGAGGCAAACTCCATGTGCATCCGCAAGCGCCCTTCTAGAAAAAGAAATAGAGTGAGAGCAGTACTGTCGCCGCAAAGATCATCAGCAATCTGTACTGGATCATCCCTGCGTTAATCAGGGCCGCCAATCGGCCGGCCAGGACCGTACCACGGCTTATGCCGTCAATGCTGCCGTCGATCACGCGGGTATCATTTTGCGCCAGCACAGCGGAAATGCCCCGATCCACTGCATGGTCCAGGATCGCCCGGTACAGGCGGTCAAGGTACCAGCGCTCGGCAAAGAACCGTGCAATAACCGGGATACCATCCACAATGCCTGTCTGCCTGGCGCCCGGTCGACCGAATTCCCACCAAGTCAGCGCCACACCACCGGTCGCCAGAAGGGACGTCACGTAGGGCAGCCAACCCAAGTGAGCTCCCCCCGCTGTGGTCAGACCCGTATATTGTCCCGCCAGGAAATTTCTCAGCGGCGTTTGCAGGAAACCCAGGGCAACGGTGGCACCCGCCAAAATGACAAGAGGTCCGACCATGATCCGGTAAAGCAGCCGATGCCGGGTTCCCTCTGGAGCGGCGTTGGAAGCGTTGGCGGCCGGAAGCGATGGCGGGAAGAGCATGATGAATATGGGCCGAAACGCATAGTAGGCCGTCAGGAAAACTCCCAGCAGAGCAGCCACCAACCAGATGGGGTTGGGCAGACCGGCCAGCTTTGCAAGGATCACTTCCTTGCTGAAAAACCCGGACAGCGGCGGCAATCCGGCCAGTGCTCCCGCCCCAATGATGGTGCAGAGCATTGGCACACGCATTCGGCGCGTGCCCTTTGCGGCGAGGTCGTAAATATCGTTGGTTTCATACTGGTGGATGAAAACCCCGGCACAGAGGAACAGCAAAGCTTTGAACGCGGCGTGGGTGGTCAGGTGAAAAGCCCCCGCGAAAAGTCCGCCGGCGTCGAGGCCCATCAGCATAAATCCCAGCTGGCTTATAGTGGAATAGGCCCAGATTTGCTTGATGTCTCTGCTGACCATGGCCATGGTGGAGGCCAAAAGCATGCTGATGGTGCCGATGGCCAGACCCACCGTGGTTGCCGTTGAAGAAAAAAGGAAAAAGGGGAAGAGTCTTTCAAACAGGTACACCCCCGCCGCCACCATGGTCGAGGAATGCAGCAGGGCGCTCACCGGTGAAGGTCCCTGCATGGCATCGGGCAACCATGTGAGCAGTGGGAATTGGGCACTCTTGCCGATAATTCCCCCGAAAATCAGGAGCGCTGCCAGCGTGAGCATTTCCGGGGGCATGAGCCCAACAATCTTGGGACTGTCAATTTCCAGGATATTGAGGTTTCCCAGATGAAGCAAAATCAGCAAGACGCCCAAAAACATCGCCACATCGCCAAGCCGTGTCATGACAAAAGCTTTTTTGCCGGCCTGGCCGGCACTGAACTTTTCGTACCAGAAGCCGATGAGAAAGTATGAGGACAGGCCCACCAGTTCCCAAAAAATGTACAATTGAAACAGGGTCGGTGAAATGGTCAAACACATCATGGACCAGAGGAACAGGGACATGAGAGCAAAGTAGCGGGAAAAACCCGGATCGCCGGCCATATAGCCGAGAGAATAGAACTGCACCAGAAAGCCGATAATGGCCACCACCGTCAGCATGAGCAGGCTGACCGGATCCAGAAGATAGCCGAAGGGAATATAAATATCGCCGGAAACCAGCCACCTGCCGGTGTACTCGAGGGGCCGTTGCAGGTTCCAGTGACCTCCCAGAAGCACTAAGGCGGAGGCCAGGGAAACCGTTGCCGATGCCAGGGACAACCCGGCCGAGGTCTTCGGGCGATGCCGGGTGAAGAGCATGATGAGCACAAACGTGACAAACGGCGCCCATGTTCCCACAATGGCCGTTAGCAGCGTGCTATTTTCGATCCAGCATGAGGCCATACCTGCTCTCGCGATTATTCTCGAATAAAACCAGCCAGCTGGGAACCAGTCGGTTGCTCATTCAAGCAATTGAAGTTGATCGGATCGACCGATCCGGTGCGCCTGTAAGCGTAGACGATCAGCGCCAGTCCGATGGCCACCTCGGTAGCAGCAATGGCCAGCACCATCAGAACGAATACCTGCCCTTCCATACTGAACCAGCGCAACGCGCCGGCCAAAAAAATGATGGAGGCGGCATTCAACATGATCTCAACACCAAGCACCACCATGATCAGGTTGCGTCGACAAACGGCGCAGGTGATGCCGAGCAGAAACAGTGCGCCGGCCAACACAATGACATGACCAAAGGGAACAATCATGATGGCTCCTCGGGTTCCTTCGGGACTTTTTCTCTGCCGAGATGCAGCGCCCCCATCAGACCGATCAGCAGGATTAACGAAATGATTTCAACCGCCAGATAGTGCCTGGCAAAAACATAATGCCCGAATTCCGTCGGTTTTGCCACCGCCGTCTCGAGCACGGCGCGGCCGGCGGGATCTGTTACCGCAACCAGAACACCCACGACTGCGTACATGAACCCGAACAAAACCATAGGCAGCAACTGGCGCAGCGGGAGCACCGTCCCCTCCGACAAATCCGGTTTAACCATCATCACGATGAACAAAAACACCACCATTATGGCGCCGGCGTAAATAATGACTTGCAGCAGAGCCAAGAACGGCGCTCCAAAAAGGTAGAACAGCAGTGCGCTGCCAATAAAGGAAAACACCAGATAGAGCACCGCGTGAACCAGGTTGCGCCGAGTGATGGCCATCCCGGTCGAAGCCAGTATGACCGATGCCAGCAAGTAGAAGATGAGACCATGGAGTGTCATGTGCGCCAACCTCTATGTTTTGTGCAAAAAAGGCTGTAGAGTGCGTGCTAAGGCAGGTTGGTCTTGATGTTAACCGGCGCTGCCTCCTGGTAATGGGTCCCTTTATCCCCTTTAACGGCCACTCCGGCATGTTTGTAGAAATCGTACTCGGCGTTCTTGCCGCCATGATCCACCAGCAAATCTTCTTTCTCATAAACTAACTTAAGAATATCCCGCTGGCAGAACTCAAAGTCGGGAGTCAGCTGAATCGCCAGGGTCGGGCACGCCTCCTCACAAAAGCCGCAATAGATACAGCGGGCAAAGTTGATGCGAAACCACTGAGCATAGCGTCGTCCATCCTCCCTTTCGCCTGATTCCATGGAAATGCAGCTGACCGGACAAACAGCGGAACAGAGGAAACAGGCAACGCAGCGCTCATCGCCATCCGCATCCCTGGTAAGAATTATTCTGGCTCGACTGCGCGCGGGAAGCGGCCTTTTGTATTCCGGATACTGTTCGGTAATGGGTTTTCGAAACAAATGCTTCAACGTGATCCGATAGGCACTGGCCAAGCCAGCGACTCCCTCATAAAACGCCCTCAAAATGTTCACCTCGTTCCCCGCCATTTGTGCCTATCCTCGATTTTCACCCGCGCAGCCACAGCATCACAGCACCGGTTGCCAGTATGTTGAGCAGAGCAATGGGTATCAGCAGTTTCCACCCAAAATGCATGAGTTGATCGTAGCGCAACCGTGGAAGTGTTGCTCTGGTCCAGATCAAGAAAAACGGAACCATGAGCGCTTTCAATACCAACCAAACCACAGGAGGCAGCCACGGGCCACGCCATCCGCCCAGAAAAAAGACTGCCACCAGGGCACCGAGCACCATCATGTGCACGTATTCACCAATAAAATAGAGGGCAAACCGCATACCGCTGAATTCTGTATGGTAGCCCGCATTCAATTCATTCTCGGCTTCCGGAAGATCAAACGGCAAACGCTTCGATTCGGCAACGGCGGCTATGAGAAAAATAACAAAGGCAATCGGCTGAACCACCACAAAGGGATAGCAGGCCTGAGCATTGACAATGTCAACCAAGCTGAAGGATCCCGCCAGCATCACCACCGGTACCAGGGACAAACCCAACGGAAGCTCATAGCTGACCATCTGGGCCGCCCCCCGAATCCCCCCCAACAGGCTGTATTTTGAGTTGGACGCCCAGCCGCCCAGTGCAACGCCATACACACTCAAAGAGGAAAGAGCCAGCACGTAGAGCAGACCGACATTGAGGTCAGAGATCACCATGGGGATGTCATAACCCCACAGGATCGCATCCCTGGAAAAAGGAATGACCGCAGCGATCAAAATGGCAACGGTCGCAACGACAGCGGGGGCATACTTGAAGACCACACGGTCGGCGCCCTGAGGGATGGTGTCCTCCTTTAAAATCATCTTGATGCCATCGGCAATCGGCTGCCAAATGCCAAAAGGACCTGCCCGGTTGGGACCGAACCGAATTTGGAAACGGCCGAGGAGTTTTCGCTCCACGAGTATCAGGTAGGCCGCCAGGCCAAGCAAAATCGTCAGCACAATGGCGGTTTTTAGCAGCAGCAGAACAAATCCCAAAAACCACATGACTCAAATCCCGGTCAGGGTGTACAATTCCCTATCTTTTCCACCGGCAAACCTTGCGCAAAACAGTGCAGCTTTTGCCACTCGAAACGGCTGTGCCGCGGCAAGATGAGAAACCCCCTGGCCATCTTGTCTGACACCGTCAGGTCAATTTCCAAAAAACCGTCGTCCACCGCTATCCTGATTCGATCACAGTCCAGCAGACCGCACCGTTCAGCGTCATCCGAGTGCAGGTAAGCGCAGGGAGACCCGATCACCCTCTGAATAATCTCCGAATAGGAAGCCAGCTCCTCGGTAGCAAAGGTCGAGACGACCGGCAACAAGGTCAAGTGCCCATCCATCGGCTGCTTTGGCTGGAGATCCAGGTCGCCGTCAAAAAACGCGGCAGTGCTCGTTTGAGGAATGATGCGAAGCCCATGGAGCGGCCCATTGTGTTGGTGGTGCCGGGCAAGAACCGCGCATTCTCCGCCAATAACGGGCCATGGATCATTCTCGCTAATCTCATCTTGCGAATGAACCAGTGTGTGGGCAATTTGCTGCAGCACTCGCCAGGCAGCCCTGGGTTCACCCCCGCAGATGCCTGTTCCATAAAGCCTCGGAGGATGGCCTTTGTTGCTCACCTGCCAGATGGGAGTGCCGGGAGAGTGGATTTTTTCGGCAACCTGCAGACGCCCTTCCTGATTGATAAAACTCGAACGGGTTTCAAAAATGGCTCTCGTGGGCAAAAAGATATGAGCCTTGCGCACGGTTTCAGAGGGAAGGTAGTCCAATACCAGCAACAGCTCAAGTTTGTTAAGCGCCCGCTGCAGCCGGTCCCGATCCGCGACATAACGGAACGGATCACTTTCGGCAACGATCAGCGCCTTTATGGCCCCATCTTCGATTTCCTGCACAACACTTTCAAATGAGGAGCCATTGGCGGCATCAAACAGGGCGGCACCATATGCATTGGCTCCGGGCAAAACATAAAAAACTCCGCTCTGATCCTTAACCTCACCCATCAGCAGCGCCACATCGGCGGCAAAGGACACGCTACTCGCCGGAGCAATGTCACTGCCACAGATGATGATTGGCCTCCTACACCCTTCGACAACCGCAATCAACGGCTCCAGTCTTGCTTGAACGGATGCGTCCAAGGGGTCACATGAGAGCATCCGGTCATACAGTGTGACGGCAGCTTCCCCATGTTTGCCCACCCGCTCCCGGTCGAAGGTGGATTTGACCAGTGCGCTCAGGCAAACATCAAAGAGCTCGGGGGAAACGGAGAGATGTTCAAAATCGCATGGCAGAAAGAGCGGACGAGGATCCATCATCACCACCTTCGCCCCGGCGCGCTGCGCCTGTCGCATGGCCAGGGCGAGCATGGGCGCTGCGTTAATGGGGTCCGCCCCTACCCCGATGAGCAAGTCCGCCTTTTCGATGTCGCGCAGGGAAACGGCCGTGCGCCCGTCCAGTTTTGAAACGATTTCACCCATCTTGAATTTGACGGCGGCATCGTAAAAGCAAACAAAATGATCGCTTCCTACCCTTTTGCTCAAATACTTGAGCGTACCCAGCGTCTCGACGCTGGCCCTGGCCGAGCTCAAACACGCGATGGACCGTGGCCCCAACCTGGCCAGCCTGTCGCAGGCAACGGCCACGGCCTCCTGCCAGCCGACTGCCTGCGAACCGATCCGGGGCGACCGTGGACGCTCAGGATGACCGGCATAGGCAAACCCGTATCTCCCCAAGTCGCAGATGAAATAGCCGTTCACCTCTTCATTGAGGCGCGCCTCCTGCCGAAGGACTTCGCGATAGCGGGCTCCGGCGACGGTATTACAGCCCAGGGAGCAATGGATGCACAGGGATGGCCCGCGCTCCAGGTCCCATCTTCTGGCGCGGAATCGTGCCGGCTTATCGGTGTAAACCCCGGTTGGACAGAGATCCACCAGGTTGCCGGCAAAAGGGCTTTCCAGGGGACCGTCGGCAAGGCGGCCAAAATAGACCTTCTGCGCAATCTGCAGCGCACCGAGATCGCGGTAGCCGGCGAATTCGCGGTAGAAGCGAACGCAACGGTAGCAGTGAATGCAACGGTTCATCTCGTGCTGAACCAGCTCCCCCAAATACTGGTCTCGATAGGTTCTCTTTTCCCCGGAAAACCGGCGCATTCCATGACCGCCGGAAACGGTCATATCCTGCAGCAGGCAGTGTCCGCCCTCATCACATACGGGGCAGTCATGAGGATGGTTAAGCATGAGCCACTCTATGACATGTCTGCGAAAATCCAGGGCCTCTGCATCGGTGGTTGAAATCACCATGCCATCCTGCGCATCGATCATACAGCTCATCTGCAGGCCCTTGAACGGTCCCTGCAGAAATTTGACAGCACACATACGGCAGGCGCCGACCGACCCCAGCCCCCTGTGATAGCAAAAACGGGGGATCATAATGCCGAGACGTTCGGCAGCATCAATCACTTTGGTTCCGTGCGGAACTTCTATCTCGATATCATCAATCGTCAACCGGGGCATGAAACTCTCTTCACGTCAGGAGTCAGCATTCCGAATTCGGCATGGAAGTGTAGCTTCCATTGCTGTGCATTATAGTCTCCCGCCTTCTCTCCTCCGTTACCTGAACGGACATTTCCGTTGACTGATATGCTCGCGCACCTCATCTTCAAAAAATGTCAGCAAGCTCTCCACCGGTGAAGCGGCTCCCGGCGCAAGCGCACAATAGGCATTCCACATGTGCTTGGCCATAGTTTCCAGTCGGGGAATGTATTCTTCTCTGCCCTCCCCGTTTTCGATCCGCCACAGCAAGTCCTGAATATACGGCAAACCTTCCCGGCAGGGTGTACACCACCCACAGGATTCCCTGCTGAAAAACTGTATGAGGTTCAGCGTAACTCCAACCAGACAGGTCTTGTGATCAAAAACCATGATGGCGGCGGTTCCCAGCCGATGCCCAATGGCCTTGAGAGAGTCAAAATCCATCGGCACGTCATAATGCTCTGGAGTCAAGTAGCGCGTAGAAGCACCTCCGGGAAGACAGGCCTTAAATTGCGAGCCATCCAGCATTCCTCCACAATGGTCTTGAATGATTTCGCTCAGTCGCGTGCCGATGGGCAGCTCGATGCAACCCGGTTGCCTGACCTTGCCGCTGATGCAATAAAGTTTGGTTCCGGCTCCGTTTTCCGTTGCTGCAAGGTTTTTGAACCAATCCGCGCCGTTTCTGATGATGTGTGGGACAAAGGCCAGGGTTTCGATGTTATTGACCACCGTCGGCTGCCCCCACAATCCTTTCACCGTCGGATAGGGAGGCGGTTTCATCGGGTTGGGGCGTTTGCCCATGATGGCATTCAGAATGGCGGTTCCTTCGCCGCAAATGTATCGCCCGCCGCTTCGGTGAACAACGATTTCAAAGGAGAAATCACTGCCGAGGATATGCTTCCCCAGGTATCCCGCCTGCCTGGCCGCTTCCACTTCCTGCTCCAGGATTACGGCGCTTGTCTCGTATGAAGGCCGCACAAAAACAAACGCCTTTTGGGCGGAAACGGCATAGCCGGTGATGATGATGCCCTCGATGATGGTGTGCGGGTCGGTGTGGATCAATACCCGATCCTTAAAAGTCCCCGGTTCCATCTCGTCTGAATTGACCACGATGTAGCGAGGAAAAGGCGCATCCTCGGCAACCAGCGACCACTTTTTACCGGCGGGGAAACCGGCACCGCCGCGTCCCAACAGGTTGGCCTCGGTTACGCGCTGGATGACATCGCGGCGGGACTTGTCCCTGAGGATCCCGCTTAAGGCCGTATAGCCGCCACTCCGGCGATATTCGTCGAGGGTGGCGATTCGGTCAGGCCGGCGGTTTTGAAAGAGCACCTGTACACTCATGACATCGTCGCCTGATCGGTCTGGGCGGATTCGGCAAGGCTCCTCAGCCGGTCCAGTATCCGGTCAATTTTTTCAGCGGTCAAGCGGCCATACACCCTGCGATTGATCAACATTGCCGGGGAGCGGTCGCAATAGCCGATGCAGCAGGCGGGCAGCAGTGTGAACAGGCCGTCGGATGTCGTTTCACCAAGCCTTATGTTCAGTCGCGCGCAGAGATGCTCCAGGATGGACTCATAGCCGTCCAGCCAGCACATGGCGCTGTCACAAATCTGAATGACATATTTCCCGACCGGTTCGCGAAAAATAAAATCGTAAAAGGTCGCCAATTCCTCCAGTTCCACGGGAGCCATGGTCAGCAACCGGGCAGCCTCCTGCATCGCTGCATCGCTCATGTAGCCAAAGTGTTTCTGAATCTCATACATGACCTCGATGGCCTTTTCCCGGGGGTATTCCGCCTCCGATATGACTTTCTGCAGATGTTGCCTCAGCTGATCCGGTAGCATGGCCAGAAAATCCTATCGATCCACGTCGGGCATGATGAAATCAACCGAACCGATAACCGCCGCCAGATCCGGGATAGTCCGTCCCACGGTCATGAGCGGTACGGCCTGCAGATTGGCGAAGGCGGGGGTCCTGATGCGCATGCGGTAGGCCATGTTGAGTCCGTCGCTGACCACGTAGTAGCCCTGCTCGCCGCGCGCAATCTCGACGGCGTGGTAGGCTTCCCCCCGCGGTATCCTGGGACCCCGGGTGGAGTTGATGAAATGATGAATCAAACTTTCAATGTCGTTCAGCGTATCCTCCTTCTGCGGCAGGCAATAGCGATAGTCATCCGTCATGTAGCGGCCCGCAGGCATTTGGGCGGCTGCCTGCCGGATAATCCGCAGGCTCTGGCGCATCTCTTCAATCCGAACAAGGTAGCGCGCATAGCAATCGCCTCCATCGGCAGTCGGGATATCGAAGTCGAAAGCTGCATAAGCGGCGTACGGCATTTTCTTTCGCAAGTCCCACTCCAACCCGGACGCCCGCAGATTCGGCCCGGTCACTCCCCACTCCATGGCATCCTGCAACGACAAACAGCCGACACCCCTGGTGCGGGCTTTAAAGATGGGATTGCGGTTGAACAGGGCTTCGTACTCTTTGATACGGCCGGGAAAAATGCGCACCAACTGATCGATCGGCTCCTTCCACCCCTCGGGCAGGTCGGCCGCCACCCCGCCGATGCGAAACCAGGCCGGATGCAGCCGACCCCCTGTTATGTGCTCAATAATATCGAGCACCATTTCGCGCTCCCGGAAAGTGTAGAAGGTGGCGCTCATCATGCCGATATCGTGAACAAACGTCCCCAACCACAGGAGATGATTGCTGAGCCGGAACAACTCGGAGAGCATTACGCGGATGTATTGCGCTCTGTCCGGCACACGGATCCCCGCCAGCAGTTCGACGGAACTGAGATAGGCCAGGTTGTTGGCCACCCCACTGAGATAATCGACGCGATCCGTGTAAGGGATAAACTGGTGCCAGGACTGGCGTTCTCCTATTTTTTCCGCGCCGCGGTGGTGATAGCCTATATCGATGTCCATGTCAGTGATCTCTTCACCCGACAGGGCCAGGATAAAGCGGCAGACGCCGTGAGTGCCGAAATGGTGAGGGCCGTAATTGAGAATGAGCTCTTGATCGATGTTGCGTCCACGCAGATGAGCCGCCGCATCCAAAGGTTGATGAATGCGTGCATCCTCCAAGGCATAGGGCGGCATGTCGGTCGCTCGACCGGGGTGGGACTTCAGCAGTGGATGGCCGGGCCAGTCGTGCGGCATGATCAGGCGGCGCAAATGCGGATGCCCGGCAAAGTGTATCCCGAACATGTCGAATACTTCCCGCTCATACCAGTTGGCGCAAGGCCACAGGTCGGTGATGCTTGTCACGGCGGCCGCATCGTTGCCGAGGGGCACTTTCAGTCGAATGCGGCTGACATTCTCGAAACTGAGCAGGTGGTACACCAGTGTGAAATCAGCACCATCTTCCACGTGGCGCGCCACTGCCGCGCAGTCGCCGGCGCCGCTGTTGGTCGGATCTCTGTAGGGACGACGGGCGCGCCGGGCCGATTCATCGATGGCAGTGACATCCTCGAGCCTCAGAAACCTGGGCGCCGCCTCATTTTTCAAATACCGCAAAACCTCTTTGACACGCTCCTGCCTTACTGTAAAGGTGATCATGTCCGATGTTTCTGGGACCTGGGCGACGGCATCGCCAAAGCGCTTGGCAAGAACCCCGGCCAGCGACTGGTCGGCTTCCGACAGCTCAATTCGCCTGGCCGGTGGAGTCCACATCACATCGGATCGGCTTCCCCAAAACCTGGGAGGAATGACCGAGGTTCCCCTGAACGCCGTCCCGTCATATCCCGGCCCACGGGTATCGCGGGATTTTGTCTTCCCGTCTGCGAGGATGGGCCTGGTGGTGCCCTGGCTTCCACCGCCGAGATGGAAAACCGCACGCGACGGTCTCTCCTCGGCCACGATTTTATGCTGCAGCAGTACAAGACCCTGCAACAGCGCTTCAGGACGTGGAGGGCAGCCCGGCACGTAAACATCGACAGGGAGGATTTGATCCACCCCTTGAACAACGCTGTACACGTCGTACATCCCGCCGCAGTTGGAGCAGGAGCCCATGGACATCACCCATTTGGGCTCGGACATCTGTTCATACAGCCTGACAATAGACGGGGCCATCTTTTTGAAAATCGTCCCCGAAGTGATCAGCAAATCCGCCTGCCGCGGTGATGCCCGGAACACTTCCGAGCCGAAGCGGGCAATGTCGTAGCGGGAAGTGAAGGCTGTGGACATTTCGATGAAACAACACGACAATCCAAAAAAAAACGGCCACACGCTGTTCTTGCGCGCCCAGTTGATGACGGTATCGGCCATACTGGGCGCCGGACCTGCAGACGCTGCTAGTTTCTGCCCCTCGATGGTCCCCACTCCAGTCCCTCCTTGCGCCATACATAGAACAGACTGATCAGCAAAATGATTATGAAAACTGATATTCTCAGCCAGCCCTGCCATCCCAGCTCGTGGAAGGCCACTGCCCAGGAAAAGATGAATGCCGCTTCGACATCGAAGATCAAAAAAAAGACCGCCACCAGATAGAACGGTACCGGATAGTTGAAACGTCCAGACCCGGTGGGGATAACCCCACTCTCGTAGGGCCTGAGCTTCTCACAACTCTCCTGCTTCACACCGAGCCGGCTGGTCAGAAAAAGAATGACCCCCATCAGAACCAATACGATGGATGCAAACACGCCCAGGGCAAAAATATTGGGATGCCAGGGTGATAAGGCTTCTACCAGATGTTGCGGGGCACGCTCCATAATGCAGCCTCAGGATCACACTCGTTGTCGCGCATCAGCCAAAAAATTCGGCAGCCGAATTATCCTTGCACCAAAACCATAGAGGATACAGCGGAAAATTTCCACCCACAGCCAGGGGTACGCTCGTTTTCCATTTTGCCTTATACTATCAATCCGTTGCTCCGAGGAATTGTTTTCTTTGGCGTAACAGGGACAAAAGGTAAAATCTTATGCTACAAAGTCAAGAGTCACCTTGATGCACAGCTTGAAACCCAAAGGGTGAGGTTGCAAAACAATGAACAAATCCTTTCTGGAGCGATTGGCCGAACCGCAGCCCGATCCTGGAGGCGGGGCCGCCGCCGCCTACGGAGGATCGCTCGGCCTCGCTCTGCTGGAAAAAATTGTCCGGCTGGAACACGCGCGCAATCGAGGCGCCGGCGAATCCGTGGACGACTGGCGGCAAATGTTGCAGGAAATTTCCGAGCTGTCGGGCGATTTTTCAAGACTCATGAAAAGCGATGTCGAGGCTTACAAAGCCCTTGTCGAGGCCCGCCGCAACGGCGATGCAAACCAGCTCCGGGAAGCAGTTGAAAATGCCATCCATTGCCCCGAGAAGATCATGTTGACAGTGCGCCGTGCATTGCAGCTGGCCTGCACGGTGGCAGAATCATGCAAACACCACCTGGTGGCCGACTTGCTGGTTGCTGTTGGGTTTTTGGGAGCGGCGCTGCGCGGCGGGCATCACATCGCGCTAGCCAATCTCCCTTTGATAAAAGAGATCGACCATCGGCAGATGCGTCGATCGGAGCTTTCACAAGTCCTTGAGTCCGCCCGTGAACTTGAAGATCAGACCACGGGGGAACTGCTCGGGCGCCTCCACTGCCGCCTCAATAGCGAATGCCACGGGAAATGTCGCGGCGAAAGGCATGACCCGTAGGGCAATTCGACCCGGGCATGTCGCAATCCTTGATCACTCCGATCCCTGTGCTCAATTGCCATTTGGACTCGCTGCAGGCAGTGGCTGCAGCCTCGGCATTTGCAGGCGCTCTTGCAGTCGACGCGTCATCTTTTCGAGGGCAATCTCCAGAGACGGCTCCATCACAACCACATCGCCCTGGGTGACAATGAGCCGCGTCAATTGGGGAATCTTCAAACGCCCTGCGGCCTTCAGATAGATTGGTAGAATATATTCCACCGTGCCCCCGAAGGGCAAAATGATCAGCTTGCCGCGCTGTACCTCGGTGCCGATCTGGTCCCAGAGGGTGAGCTGCTGGGCCACGTGAGGATCTTGATCAATGATTGCTTCAATTTGAGAAGGTCCGTAGACCACCAACCCCTTGGGAAAAGAGTAGACGATGATTTCACCGTAATGAGGCTCATCGCAGCGCACAACTGCCATGGCGCGCAGATTGTCGAGCCCCTTGGGACGCATGGGAACCATCAGGATGAATTCTTCGCGATCCTTTTCGATCAGGTTGAGTGTCAGATAATAGGGTTTGACCTCGATAGCTTTTTCGCCCCTGAATTCCCTGGCAAATTCCCAGATGTCCTCCTGTTTGTAGTAGGTGTCCGCATTGGCCTGATGGTATTTGGCATAGATACTCATCTGAATCTCGAAGATATCTTTCGGGTAACGCAGATGAGGTTTCAGCTCGGCATCCATGGCAACCATGGATTGCAGTAACCCCGGGTACATCCGGCTGTAAGCCCGAATAATGGGATCGTTTGGATCGGCTATGTAGTAAGTCACGCTGCCGTCGTATGCGTCCACTACAATTTTGACCGAATTGCGAATATAGTTGAATTCTTGTGACGCGCCAGGAAACGGCTGGGCGTTGGGATACCAATCAGAAGTCGTGTACGCGTCCTGGATCCAGTAGATCCTTTCCGAGGTGACCACGACATACGGGTCCTTGTCGAGAATGAAAAAGGGCGTGAGGGTCGTGATTGCGTCAACGATATTGCGCCGAAACAAGATACGACTGTTTCTGTTGGTTTCCGGCGTGAAGAAGATATTCTTATCTTTGAAATACACGGCAAACATCAACTTGCTAAACAGAGAGGAAATGGGAACTCCGCCGGTACCGCTGTAATCAGTCATTGCGAAGGAATCGCCCGAGGGATAATCAAATTCGTGGTTATCGTTTGGGGCGATGGCGTACTCGTAAGGTTCAAGTCCGTAATAGATCCCCGGTTGTTTAATGGTCAAACCATAGCCGGATCTGGGCGGGAGGTCCCCGATAAACCACGTCATCGCCTCCTCCCCCCGTTGGGCCGCAGGGTTCATGGCCACACCATAACCATGTGTGTATTTCAAGTGCTTATTAATCCAATTTTGGGCCCCTGCCGGAAGCTTTTCCAAGATCAGGTCCCGGGCCGAGATGAACACCTGCTGATAGACCCCATTGACCGTGTAACGGTCCACATCCACCCCGGTGAACTCATAATACGGCCGAATGGCCTGCAACTGCTCATACACCTCCAGCAGCACATCCTCGAACCAAACAGGAATATTGCGAATGCTGTCTTCCATTTTTGGCTCTTTGTCGATTTCAGGAATCGGAGAGACATTATATTCTCGAATCTTCGCCTTATCCAGATTGTAGGAAGCCATGGTGGATTGAATGCTGCTTTCGATGTAGGGAGTTTGCTTGGACAGTTCCGCCGGTTTGACCCAATACTGCTCCACGAATCTGGGCAAAAAGGAGGATTCGCGTGCTCCCAGAGCTAGCAGGAACAATACCGTGGAAGCAATCAACACCCTAAGACCCCGTTTGGTGTTGATATAGAATATGAGGGAAAGAGCGGTACTCATGAGCAGCAGCAGGGTAATCCAAATGAGCGGCAAAATGACGCGCATTTCGATATAGCCGGGGCCGAAGAAAAGCGGTTCGTTGTTGACGCTGTAGAGCAGTTCATAACGCTGTAGAATGTAGTCCCAAATTTCGATTGCAAAAATGACCAGAATGAGCAGGCTGAGATGGATCTTGGCACCCTGGGGCAGTTTTTGCTCGTGCTGAAAAAGCACACGACGTTCCATCCAGTAGAGCACAACCAGGCCAATGAAGAGTAGCCCAAAAGCCAGCAACAAGCGATTCTGCAAGAGGCTGTAGATGGGAAAGGCAAACAGATAATAGCTTATGTCCTTGCCAAACACCGGGTCGGTCACACCTTGATTGGGACCAAAGATGTACATCAGGGAAGCTTCCCACTGTTCGAACAGGGGCAAGGCAATGATGATTCCCAGAATGAGCGAAAGCGGCAGATAAAATTTCAGGGAACCGCTGCGAAACAGCCTGAAGATATCGCGATAGGCTTGCCGTATTTTGCTGTTGGTTTTGGATTCGACGGGCTCGGTGGTGCCAAGGAAGCGCGAGGCAACCCAGAAGTTGAGAAAAAAAATCAAGAAGAAAAGGCCCGTGACCGCCAGGAATATAGCATACCGGTAAAGCATTCTCAGCCAGAAATAGGCGCCGTAGTTGAGTGATTGAAACCACCAGAAGTCAACTATGAAATTAACGAAAAAGATATTGAGTAGAACAAAAAAAACGGCAAGAACTGAGAGACTGATTCCGATCAGCAAGACACTGCGTTTCAACTGCTGCATGATGCTCCCCTCTGGAGATGAAAATATTTTGCGAGAAAAAGCTCAGCTTTTTTCAAGTTTGAGTGTAATCACCCGGTCCATATAAGGCAATTCAGGGTCTGTTGTCCATGGGCAAGCACAATGATGCCGTCCATATACCTGACCCGACGACCCTGCCGGGAATCCAAGACCAATAAAGCCATGATCGTTCTTCTGAATCAACTGTAAAATCAATCATGGCCAATTGAACCGTTACGTATTAATACTACAGCAAGGCTTCTGGATAGAAGGTTGAATGACACAATCTGAACGGGGCCGGAAAATGTTCATTGAGTCAGGCAAAAAAGAGAAGTTTCCTATGGAGCGTCATGGCATGCTGCTGTTGAACCGCATTTTCCATCGCTTTCTGCTGCTGTGTCTTTTATGGTGGGTGCTTACGGAGGGTTATCCCGGATCGTGGTGGTTCGGTTTGCCCGGAGTGACTGTGACGACCGTTGCCACTCTTGGGCTGAGCAGCCGGTTCACGTGGCATTGGCGCCCGCTGGGAATGATCCGCTTCGTGCCGTTCTTTTTTCTCCAGTCTCTGCACGGCGGAATCGATGTGGCCTGGCGCGCTTTGCATCGGCAGACGCCCATGAATCCGGCACTGTTCGACTTCCCGCTGCGTCTTCCGCATGGGCCGGCGCGAGTATTCCTTGCCAACACCGTCAGCCTGTTGCCCGGCACTTGCAGTGCCGACCTGAGTGAGGAATGTCTGAAAGTGCATGTGTTGGATGGATCCATAGCGATTCATACCCGGCTGCAGGCAGTAGAAGAGCATGTAGCCGCGTTGTTCGGCCTGAGCATTCCACCTGCTGAACGCTTTGAGGAGGCCTCGCCGCATGAATGATTTTTACCTGGCAGTGAGTGCCTTTCTTCTGGTGAACATACTGGTTGGACTGGTGCGCATTCTACGTGGTCCCACGCCACCCGATCGAATGCTGATGGCGCAGATGTTTGGCACCACGGGCGTGGGCATTCTGTTGTTGCTTTCCGAAGCCATGGGTCTCCCGGTGCTGCGTGATGTCGCGTTGCTTTTCGCCCTGCTCGGAGCTCTCGCTACCGTCTCCTTTGTCAGGCGATACTGGCCCGTGGAATTCGCAGAGGAGGAATCAAAGGAATGATGTTTGAGGAATGGATCTCTTCTGCTCTGGTGTGTGCCGGCGCGTTTTTCTACCTCGCGGGGACTCTCGGCATGCTGCGCTTTCCAGATATTTACACCCGACTGCATGCGGTAACCAAAGAGGACAATCTGGGTTTGGGGTTACTGGCTGCAGGTTTGATGCTGCGCGCTGAATCATGGCCCGCCATGATCAAACTGGCCCTCATTTGGATGCTTGCTCTCGTAACAAGCGCAACCGCTTGCTATCTGGTTGCAAACAATGCCTTGCGGGCGGGGTTGCCTCCCGTCCTCGGTCGGTACCGTTCCGGGAGCAGGCCATGACTGCGCTGACCTGGATATTCGACGGATTGCTCACCGCCGCCATGGTGTACCTGGCATGGTCGCTTCTGTCGGAGCGCGATCTGTTCAAGGCAGTCGTCTTGTTCATCGCTTTTGGACTGCTCATGGCCCTCGCCTGGGTTCGATTACGGGCGCCCGACATAGCCCTTGCGGAAGCCGCCATCAGTGCCGGCCTGAGCGGAGTGCTGCTGCTCGATGCAGTGGGCGCCATCCGTTCTCCCAACCCGGTTCCTGAAGACACTTCCTCTGACTCCGGGTAAGGCGCTGTACCTGAACCCGCTGCAATGAGCCACAACCAACAGGAAATGATCAACCCGTGACCAGCAACAAATCGCCGACAACCGAGCCCGCTTCCACTCGAAGACCAAAGAGCTCCTCCGGCGCTGCAGGAGTAAGGGAGTTTGCTGCTGAAATCGGCTTTGCCCGGGTGGCATTTAATCTGCTGGTTGTGCTGCTTTTGGGTCTACTCTTCTGGACCGTGCTGGATTTGCCGCCGCAGTCTGCGGGGCTCCATGCCAAGGTTAAGGCGCACATGCATGTGAGCGGTGTGGCTTCTCCCATAACCGCTGTGCTGTTGAATTTTCGCGGATACGACACATTGCTCGAAATCGTCGTCCTCCTTTTGGCCTCCATTGGATGCCTGATCCTGCGCGATGCACCCCAATCGCATCCCGCCTTGGCTCCAGGCCGGCCGGGAAAATGGGTGCTTGACGGCATGATTCATGTGTTGATTCCAGTCATGCTGCTGACCGCCGGATATCTCCTCTGGGCGGGAGACCATGCACCCGGCGGTGCTTTTCAGGCAGGAGCCGTTTTGGCTGCAGCGGGCTTCCTCCTCGTCCTGGGGAACAGAATGCGCTTTTGGCGAACCCCGGAGTGGCTGCTGCGGCTCTCCCTTTCCTTCGGCATGATTGTTTTTGTGCTGGTGGCGAGCGTTGTGACCATCCTAACAAAAAACCTTCTGCAGTATCCGGAAAATTACGCTGGCATTCTGATTTTATTAATTGAAATTTCTGTTGCCGGGTCCATTGGCTGTGTTTTGATCACGCTTTTTGCAGGGCATCCGCCTGTCACTCGTACGCCTGCTGCCGATCAGCTTTGGCATTCCAACGATGAACCGAAGGAATAAAAACATGAATCAACCGACCTGGTATGCTCTGACCGGAGTCATACTTTTCTCTATGGGAATCCATGCGTTCGTAATACGCACCCACCTGGTGCGCAGAATTCTGGCATTCAATATCATGGGAAGCGGAGTGTTTCTTCTCCTTGTGGCGATTGCCCACCGCATCCCCGGTGCCGCTCCGGATCCCGTACCGCACGCTCTGGTTTTGACCGGTATCGTGGTTTCCGTGAGCTTCACAGCATTCGGTCTGGTACTGCTGAAAAAGATTTATGCAAAAACGGGAAAGACTGCACTGATTGATCCAACGGAATCGACCAGCGACCAAACCAACTGAAGGAGAAACAATCGTCGACTCGATAGCCTGGGAAGCATGGACTCTGATCCTGCCTCTCGCGACAGCAACTCTGACCTTCATCACGAAGAGGCATATACGCACCGTGCTGGTTTCGGCCGGAGCCGTTTCCACCCTGGTTTGCGTGGGTGGCCTGCTGCGGCGCGTGTGGCTCACCGGACCGATCCGGCACACGGTTGGCGGGTGGAGCTCCCCGCTTGGCATTGAACTCTATGCCGACGGCTTGAGCACCGCTCTGCTTGCAGTGACTGCGGTCATCATGGGCACCGCCGGTTTTTACGTGGTCGATGCAATCCGTCACAAGAACGGCCACACCGAAGGGTACGACAGTGATTTTTTCTGGCCCCTGTGGTTTTTCCTCTGGACCACGTTCAACGCGGTTTTCCTGTCCCGCGATGTATTCAACCTTTACATCACCTTGGAACTGCTGGTGCTGTGCGCCGTACCCCTCCTGATCCTGGCCGGAAGCGGCGCCGCTTTGATCGCCGGCATGCGTTATCTGCTGGTGGCCATGCTCGGTTCCATGTGCTATCTGCTGGGAGTTGCCCTGCTCTATGCTCAGTACGACACGTTAAGCATCCCGCAACTTGGCGCCCTCATGGTGTCATCACCGGGCACTGCGGCAGCGGTTGTTCTGATGACCCTGGGACTACTTCTCAAAACCGCACTGTTCCCCCTGCATTTTTGGCTTCCCAGCGCGCACGGCAATGCTCCTGCAGCAGTGAGTGCCCTGCTGTCCGGTTTGGTGGTGAAGGCCTCCTTTTACCTGCTCGTGAGGCTATGGTTCGGCGCCTTTGCCGGAATAGTTTCGGTCGGTGCGGGAAATTTCCTCGGCTTGCTCGGGTCGCTCGCCATCATTTGGGGCTCATTGCTGGCTTTGCGCCAGCAACGGTTGAAACTGGTCATTGCCTACTCGACGGTAGCCCAGATAGGTTATTTCTTTTTGCTGTTTCCTCTGGTGATCGGCGGAACCCAATTGTGTGCGCCGTCGGATCGGGTCGATTGGCTGACCATGGCGGGGTCGGGCGCCATGTATTTCATGTTGTCACACGCTCTGGCGAAGGCAGCCATGTTCCTGGCAGCCGGCTGCATCGCCCATGCGGCCGCTTCCGACCGTCTGAATGAAGTGATCGGAATTGGAAGATATTTGCCGGTGAGCGTGTTCGCCTTCGCGCTGGCCGGCGTCAGCTTGATGGGGCTGCCGCCCAGTGGCGGATTCGTCGGTAAATGGATGATGCTGAAAGCCGCCTTTGCTACAAATCAGTGGTGGTGGGCGATGGTGATCAGCTTGGGCGGCCTGCTGGCGGCGGCATACGTTTTTATGGTTTTGAAGCAGACGGTTGTTTTCCGCCTCGTTGACATCCGCTTTTATGAAGTCCCGCGCGGCATGCAATGGGCCGCACTGCTGCTGGCACTGTTCTCGCTGTTGCTCGGGGTGAGCGGGCAGGTCCCTCTGGATCTGCTGGCGGTAGGCTCGCCATTTTCCCCCCGGGCCGGCCAGGGGTGGCTGCCATGACCTTGCACGACTGGCTCCCGCTGCTCACTCTACTCACCTCTCTTGTGACCGGCCTGTTGATTTTTTTCCTGGCTGAGCAGCAGGTACGCCTGCGCACTTTTTTGAACATGGCGGGCGCCATCATAAAACTTGCGCTGGTGGCAGTGATGTTGTGGGGAACCTTTCACGGGCAAAGCTATGAGACCCGGTTGCCGCTGCTGGGGCAAACCGATTTGGTGCTGCGCGCGGATGCACTGGCGATGCTGTTTGTGGGGCTGTCGTCGCTGTTGTGGTTTCTCACAACCATCTATGCGATCGGCTATCTTGAAAAATCGCCTCATCGCAGTCGTTTTTTTGGTTTTTTCAGCATCTGCGTGACGGCCACGGTGGGTATCGCACTCGCCGGGAACTTGCTGACATTCTTTGTATTTTATGAGTTATTGACACTCTCGACCTATCCTCTGGTTGTGCATCGAGGTACGCCGGAAGCTCTGCGCGCCGGCGGCAGATACCTCGTTTATACCCTGAGCGGTGCTGCGCTGCTGTTGCTTGGAGTGGTATGGCTCTATGTGTTGGCCGGGCCAATCGAATTCACCGCCGGAGGCGTCCTGTCCCACCTTGAGGAAGAGTCGCACAGGGCTGCGCTCATTGCCATTTTTGTTCTTCTGGTAGGAGGACTGGGAGTGAAGGCAGCTTTTGTACCGTTACATGGCTGGCTGCCTTCCGCAATGGTGGCCCCGGCGCCGGTGAGTGCCCTGCTGCACGCCGTTGCGGTGGTCAAGGCCGGAGCTTTCGGCATCGTGCGGGTCGTCTACGACATCTATGGCATCAAACTGACTGAATCTCTGGGAGTCACGGGTCCGCTGGCGGCCGTTGCGGCCTTCAGCATCATTTACGGCTCGCTGCGCGCTCTCATGCAGGATGACCTGAAGCGACGCCTGGCCTATTCAACCGTGAGCCAACTTTCCTACATCACACTCGGAGTCGCCATCGTCGGACCGCTCTCCACCGTCGGCGGTGTAGTGCATCTGGTCCATCAGGGTATCATGAAGATCACCCTTTTTTTCTGCGCCGGTAACCTTGCAGAAACAGTCGGCATCCATCGCATCAGCGAAATGGACGGGGTAGCGAAACGCATGCCCTGGACCATGACGGCTTTCACCATAGCAGCGTTCGGCATGATCGGCCTGCCCCCAGTGGCCGGTTTCATCAGCAAGTGGTACCTGGGACTGGGAGCTTTGCAGGCGGGTCAAGGTTGGGGTGTTGGCGTGCTGCTCATGAGCACTTTGCTCAATGCGGGTTATTTTCTCCCGATTCTCTATGCCGCCTGGTTCAAGGAGCCGCATGCGGCGTGGAATGAGAAAGGCCTGAAAGATTGGTGGGAAAGCGATTGGCGTCTGCTCCTGCCGACTCTGGCCACAGCGGTTTTGTCGTTGACCGCAGGATTGCTGGCCGGCCTTCCCATAAGCCCCGTCGGCTGGGTTAGAATGATCGTCAAACAGGACTACAAGCTATGGACACCATTCTTGGGGATACCCTGACCCCGCATGGTCTGGCTGACGCTGGCGGCAGCGGCAGCCGCGCGCCCAGTGCGCAGGATGGCCCTGCCGCTTGCTCCCTGGTCGATGGTACCGGCCTTGGCTGTAGCTGTCTGGCCACTTCCGGCAGCAGATTATCCCTGGTTACTCCTGGGCCTCCGGTTGGGTCTGGACCAAACCGGGCGAATATTCCTTTCGTTCACCGCCTTTCTTTGGATCTGCTCCGGCATCTACGCCAAAAGTTACCTGGCGGAAGATCCAAAGCGCCACCGTTTTTTTGCCTTTTTCCTGCTCACGGCCGCCGGCAACCTGGGGCTGACCATAGCTCAGGATATGATTGGATTTTACCTGTGCTTTGTCTTGATGACCTTCGCCGCCTACGGCCTCATCATTCACCAGGGTAGTCATGCAGCGCGACACGCCGGGCTCATCTATGTTATTTTGGCGGTCTTTGGCGAGGTCTTACTGGTCACGGCCATCATCATGATCGGACTGGCAGGCTCCGGCAATGTGATCAATCCCGGCCAGGTGGTGTCGCAAGCAGTCCACCGCAACCTGATCATGGCACTGCTGCTCATGGGTTTCGGCATCAAGGCGGGCGCTGTTCCGCTGCACGTATGGCTGCCCCTGGCCCATCCGGTTGCGCCCACCCCCGCCTCGGCAGTGCTCTCGGGTGCCATGATCAAGGCCGGACTGCTGGGCTGGCTGCGCTTTCTGCCCCTGGGAGCAGCGGCTCTGCCGAATTGGAGTGCGTTATGCCTGGCGGCAGGGTTGACGGCTGCCTTGTACGGGGTGGCGGTCGGCCTCACCGAAGATGAGCCCAAGACCATTCTGGCCTATTCCAGTATCAGTCAAATGGGCGTCATGCTGAGCGCAATCGGTATCGGTCTGGCCCTTCCCAAATCATGGCCGCTGGTCATGGCAACCCTTCTGCTTTACGCGCTGCATCATTCCCTGGCCAAGGGCGCGCTGTTCCTTGCTGTCGGAATGACCGGAGCCGTCCATGCAGGTCGTTTCCAGCGTTTATTCTTTAGAGCGGGCACCCTGCTGCCGGCGCTTGCCATGGCCGCCGCTCCTCTGACCAGCGGCGCGTTGGCCAAAACGGCGATCAAGGAAGTCGCCCTTTTGCTTCCCTCCTTCTGGCGCGAGCTGCTGACGTGGGTGCTGACCCTGTCGGCGCTTGCAACCGCACTGCTGATGGCCCATTTCCTGTGCTTTTTCTGGTCTCGCAATGAAACCGAGCACGGCCACCATCAGCCGGCAGCCGGCCAATGGTATTCCTGGACGTTGCTGCTGATTGCGGTTCTGTCCGCCGCCTGGCTGCTCACGCCCATGCAACTCGAACCATTGAGAGGAAAACTCTTATCCCCGTCATGGTGGTGGGGCAGCACATGGATCGTGCTGCTGGGCGGCCTGCTCGGTTGGGCGCAATGGCGTCGAACCGGCCGCACCGGCAAGATGGTGCTGCCGGCCGTGCCGCCGGGAGATATATTAATACCCGTGGCGACACTCCTTAAACAACTGCACAAAGTTGGATACAGTGCCGTTCAAAGAGTCCGTGGGAAAGATTTGATGAGGCAGCTTTTGGCCTGGAGAACCGCGGTCCACCTCAGGCCCGCCCTGTTATCCATCCTGCGCGGGGGAGAGGAATCAATTTCTCGCTGGACTGCAGTCGGAACTCTGTTTTTCTTGCTGGCGATGATTCTGCTGACAATCATCCTTAGTTGATCACAGCCAAAGCCGGCGAACGACGCACCATGCTATAAGTATTCAAGAAGAGGCAGGAAACCCAGCCCAACCGAAAGCATTATCTTGGAAGCTATACAAAGAGACGGTCTTCAGCCCGCAAACAAGACCGCTCCCGCCGCCCAGGCAAGAACACCAAGTGTGGTCAAAGCAAAAACTCCGGCGGCCAGTTTGTGCACATACGCCTCAGGAGTTCTTTCGTTGTAGCCGAGCAGGAAACCCAGGAGGGCCCCTGCCAGCAGTCCGCCGCCATGCCCCCAGTTGTTGATGCCGGGCACCAGCAAGCCAAACACAAAGATGCCGACCGCCCAGCCGCCGACCTGCCCGAACAGCGTCCTGCCGTATTCCCCGCCACGGCTCCTGCCGTAGTACAGTGTCGCCCCGATGAGACCACATATGGCGGCAGAAGCGCCAATGGTAAAAGTTACTCCCGCCAGGTAGGACAACCAGTAGCCGAATACACCGCTCAGCGTGTAGATGATAAAGAAACGGTAGTTGCCATATTCACGGATGACCAGCGGTCCAATCTGATAGAGCGCAAACATATTGAACAGAATATGCAGCAAACCGGCGTGCAGATAGTTTGCGGAAAGGAGCGTCCACCAGCGGTGCAACCGGTCTATGGGAAGCGTTCCTGTCGCCCCCAGCAGCAGCAGGCTCCTGTTGTCCGGAGAAAGCAGCGCGAAGGGATTCAATGCCAGGCTCCCGAATCGGGGAACGAGCACGAGCGATAAGACGAACATTAGAATATTTAAATAAATTATATTCTTAATGAGCTGTTCGGGATTGTTGAAGCCCCGTACCAGCAGGCTGTTCTTCCACCACGATCCCGGTCTTGCCAGGCCGCAATGGGGGCACCGGGGCTCGTCTGCACTGATGAGCCTGCGGCAGTTGGGGCAAAGGATCGAATTTCTGTTAACTGTCATGCGCTGCCCTTCTTCGCGTATAAAAGTGTTCTTGGTCCCTTGAGCAAATGACTTACAGATATTAAAGTTGCTGTGGTCAAACCGCAACTGGACAGGAGGATAACAGAAAGTGAGCATCTTTTACCGCATTTTGATTTGTCTGGGCCTTGTCGTTTTGCACTATGCCGGGTTTTTCCTGCGGCTCACCGAGATCTTCCTGATCTACATACTGCTGTTTAATCCGCGTTGGTTCAGAGATTTTCTGAACAGTATGGCAGCGAGCGGCTGAGCACATAAGAAGCATGGGCACACTTTATTGTGCGGCGGCGTGCTGGATCTGGGAGCAGGCGACGCAGCACACCGATTCATGGCACCGTCACTTTCTCGGGTCTTGAGACGATGTCTTCTCCTCTATGTTTTCCGGGGAGTTTCCCGGCCGGTTCTTGCGGAAATACAACTGCCCTGTTCTAATGAATAAAGACACCGACAACCACACGCAGAAAATGCTCACCGGGATGGTCAGCACCAGGGGCCAGAACCAACTGAGCAAGGCGATGAGCAAAAGCAGGAGGCCGGCGGCGGCAGTGATTTTCGCCTCCGCATGGCCCAACAGGCGATGTTCCGTCAGGGCCGCCCCGACGGTATAGCCTATGCGGATCGTACCCCTGCCGGCGCGGCTCACACTGCCGGCGTGGACCTGCCGATCGCGGCGCTGTTTTCGAGGCCTGGCATCGACGAGGGCTACCCTGTTTTTTGTGCTCAGGACCACCTCCGTTGAATTCTCCAAATCCCTCAAGAACATTTCCTGCATGGTGCGCGCGACACCTGCATCCTCGATGGCAACATCGAGCTCATAGTTGCCTATCCAACTGGCGATGTTCAGGTTGGTCGACCCCACACGGGCCCACATGCCGTCTGCTACCGCTGTCTTGGCGTGCATCATGGTGCCGTTCCACTCGAACACCCGCACGCCGGCCTCGAGCAACGGTTGATACCCGGCCCTGGATACCGCCCGCAGGATGGGAATGTCGGTTGAACCCGGAACCAGCAGCCGCACATCGACACCATCGAGGGCAGCGGCTCGAAGCGCCTGCACATAGGAGCTCACCCCCACAAAATAGGCGTCACTCAGCCATAGGGAATGTCGCGCCAGTGCGGCAACAATATTGTCGAGCCGGTACAGGCCGGCCGTGTTGGGGACCGAGGCAATGACTCTTAGATCCACCTCTCCGGCCGTTGCCATATCCTCACGCGACGGCACCTCCTCGTCACGAATCGGTCGCCCGGTAGCCGCCCACACATCCGCGAAGGCCCATTCAATATCGGCCACGGCCGGTCCGCGAATCTCCACTCCGGTGTCCCTCCAAGGTCCGATCCCGCGCTCCGGATACCCCCGCCACATCTGTCCTATGCACAGCCCCGTTACAAAAGCCGTGCGCCCATCCACCACGATCACCTTACGATGATCCCTCGATAGCCAACCGAGAGGGCTGTCCAGCTGCGGCGGATTGAAGCACCTTACTTCCACCCCGGCCTCCCGCAACCTTTGCCAGTAGCGCCGCGAAGCCCTTAAAATCCCCCCCAGCCAATCGTATACCACGCGCACCCGGACACCGCGCCGCGCCTGCCGCATTAAAATTTCCGCAAACTCAAGCCCGACTTCGTCTTCGTGGATGATGTACATCTCGAGATGAATGGTCCTGGCGGCCGACGCGATACTGGACATCCAGGCCGGGTAGTTGTCAGCGGCGTCAGACAAGACACGGATGCTGTTACCCCCTACAAGAGGCGCCCCCGCCGCCCTGGAAAAGATTTGTTCGGCAAGTGCGCGACTTGCCAGCCAGGTCCGGGGTCTAGAATTCAAAGTCGCGTGGTAGGCCATGGCCGAGCAACCCTTTTTTCCCTTTTGGTTCAATTGACAGTGAGAAGAACTTGCCCACCTCCGTAACACTCCAACCAGGCATGCCGGCGCTCGGACCGAAGCGGGCAAACCCTGCTCCTGTTCCGGTCCCTGGCCTCGGCCTCCTGTGCTTTCGTTTCTGACCTGCGAGCTCTCACATGAACGAAGTTGGGCGCCTTGCGGGATGGGTACTGAATACCGTAGAATTTTCAGGTACACAAGATAACGGAACAGATGCTTATTCGATGGGCGAGCGGACCTTGCTCAAAAAGCTGATGGTGCGCTCATTGCGAGGATTGGCGAACAGTTCCCGCGGAGTGTTTTCTTCAACGATGACTCCTTCGTCCATAAAGATGACCCGGTCGGCCACTTCTCTGGCAAACCCCATTTCGTGACTCACGACCACCATAGTCATGCCCTCCTTGGCCAGAGTTTTCATGACTTCCAAAACTTCCCCGACCAGTTCCGGGTCCAAGGCACTGGTGGGTTCATCGAACAGCATCACTTTCGGTTTGAGGGCCAACGAACGGGCAATGGCAACCCTCTGTTTCTGCCCGCCGCTGAGCTGATCGGGAAAAACATGGGCCTTGTCCTTCAACCCGACTTTTTCCAGCAGCTCCATACCCAAGGCCTCCGCTTCTCTGCGGGGAATTCCTCTGACCTTAACGGGGCCGAGCGTGACATTCTTGAGGGCCGTCATGTGGGGAAACAGATTGAACTGCTGAAACACCATTCCCGCCTCGGTGCGGATCAAATTGATGTCGGTCTTCCTGTCGTTGATATCATAATCATCCACGATAATTTGACCTGAAGTCAGCTTTTCCAGACGGTTGATGCAGCGCAGCAAGGTGCTCTTGCCGGAACCGCTCGGGCCGATGATCACCACCACTTCCCCCGGTTGGACATGGAGATCAATGCCTTTGAGCACCTCGAGCGCGCCAAAACTCTTGTGCAGCCCGCGAATCTTTATCATTACCTGATTTCCAGTCTTCTTTCCAGCATGCGCAAAACCTTGGCTATGGTCATGGTGAGCACCAGATACATGACGGCTACCGTCAGCCAGACCTCAAAAGCCCGGAAATTGGCGGCTATGATTTCCTGACCGGTTCGGGTCAATTCGCCAACACCGATGACCACCAGCAAAGAAGTGTCCTTCAAGCTGATGATGAACTGGTTGCCCAAGGGCGGGATCATGCGCCGGAATGCCTGCGGCCAAATGATGTAGAGCATGGTTTTGACATGAGTCAGCCCGATGGAACGGCCAGCCTCCATTTGGCCTCTGTCGATGGACTGAATAGATCCGCGCACAATTTCCGCGATATAAGCACCCGAGTTTATGGCGATGGCCCCAATGCCTGCCGCCAGCGGCGGTATGCGTGCATTGAGCGCCAACGGCAGGCCAAAATAGAGGAACATCACCTGAACCATGAGCGGCGTACCGCGAATGCTTTCGATGTAGAATCCGGCCATGCGATAAAAAATGGGATTTCTGGAGGTTCTGGCCAGCCCGGCAACAGCTCCCAGACAAAAACCGATCACCAAGCCGAAGATAGTGATGAAGATGGTGTATTTGATACCAACCAGCAGTATCGGGATGGACTCCCAAATGACGCTCGCTTTGAAATTAAAGTGGCCGGCCATAACACTCCATTGGTGTAAACCTTCATTGATTTATGGTGCGTCGTTCCTGGTGCGCCAATTCCGCCTGGCGGCAGGCAAATACAACGGCTGGGGGAAAAGGGGTCAAGGGGTATAATGGATTTCACCGGCCGACGCTGCTGTGCTTGCCGCTCGGGAGACCGTCACCCGCCTGCACCCCCAATCTTTGCACCTTCCCATCCTGGTTATTTGGGTTCCGTTCCAAACCATTTCTTGTAGATTTGATTATACGTTCCATCTTCCATGAACTTGAGGATGGTGATCGTTACCTTCTCTCTCAGATCACTCCCCTGCGGAAAAGCGATTCCATAGGACTGTCCCTGATAAAGGGGGCCCACCGTCTTGACCGCTTCTTTACCTTCGGTCTTGATGTAGTAGAGGATTGCGGGCGAATCAAAGAGGACCGCATCGGCCCCGCCCCCACGCAATTCCATGTAGGCTCCGTCAATGTTGGGGAAAAGCTTGACCTCTTTGGTCTTGAGCCCCTTGGCAAAATCGGCGCTGGTGGTTCCCAGCTTGGTGGCCACCACTTTGTCCGCAAGATCCTCAACCCCGCTGATGCTCTTGTCGTCCGCCTTGACCATCAGGAGAAGTCCTGCATCGTAGTAGGGATAAGCAAAATCGACCACCTCTTCGCGTTTTGACTTGATGGTCATGCCGGCGATGGCCAAGTCGATGTTTCCCGTCTGCAGGGCGGGAATGAGGCCGTTGAAATCCATCGGTTGCAGCTTGTATTCGAGGCCTAGATCTTTGGCAATGGCATCCCACAGATCGATGTCAAAGCCAACATATTTGTCGCCCTCCTTGAATTCGAAAGGCATGAAATTGGTGTCGCAGCCCACTACCAAGGTCTTGGCATGGACACCAACAACGCAAAAGATGGAAACAAAAAACACAGCAACAAACAATCCGGCCAACTTCTTCATGGTACCCTCCTTCTTCTGTTGGTTTGCACTTGCCACCAGCCGCACAACTCACGCGCCCCGAAACCTATTCGGGAATATTGGGAAGCGTGGTGAGCTGTCCTTTGTAATTCCTCAAAACATACTCTCCGGCATTTTTTTCAACAATGTAATAATCCGGCATCAGTGGGATCTTGCCGATGTTTGTGGCGATCACATACATGGGTTGCGCCAGCCCGGTCGTATGTCCTCTCAGGCCGTCGCGGATGAGCTGCGCCCCTTTTTCCACCGGGGTGCGGAAATGGTCGATCCCGGGGGCCGGTTCACAATAAAAAACATAATAGGGACGGATTCGCACGGACAAGAGTTTTTTGTGCAGGGTTTGGAAGGATTCCATATCGTCGTTGATCCCTTTCAGGAGCACCGCCTGATTGCCGACGTTTACCCCGCAGCGCAACAGGCGGTAGACGGCCTGGGCAGTCTTTTCAGTGATTTCCCTGGCATGATTGCACTGGGTGTTGACCCAGACGGGCACCCGATGAAACCCCTCCAGGACTTTCATCAGCCCCGGGGTAATGCGCTGCGGCAACACGATAGGGGTACGGGTGCCGAACCGGATCATTTGAAGATGTGGAATCTCGCGCAACTTGCGAATCAGATATTCAATTTTGTCGTCCGAGAGGATAAAGGGATCGCCACCGGTAATGAGCACATCGCGTATCTCCACATGCTCCCGAATCCATTGCAAACCCTCATCCACATCGAAGCGCAGAGTGAGCTCCCGATCCACTACCAGTTCCTTGCGAAAGCAGTGCCGGCAGTAGTTGGCGCACATGTCGGTCACGGTGAATGCGACACGATCCTCGTACTGACGGGCGATGCTGTCCGGTCTGTTCTCGCCGTTGGCCCGATTCTCCTTGAAGATGAGATAATCTTTTATGCCGTAGCGATTTTCCTTCTCTTTAAAGGACGGGATCACTTGCCTGCGGATGGGGCAGGCGGGATCGTCCGGGTCCATCAGGGATGCAAAATAGGGCGTTGTCCCCCACTTGGTTTGAAGGCTTTCAATGGCTTGCCTTTCCCGCTCCGTAACATGGATGACTTTTTCCAATCTATCCAATGTATTGATGCTGTTTTGCAGCTGTTCGATCCACTCTTCCATCGATCTTTCTCCCTGAAAAAACGTCTCAATCGGACTGCTGAATTTCACCCGTAAGCGTTTACTCCAGCCTCCAGAATTATCTTTTGGGTTAGGTCGGGATTGCCCTCTTCCTTGTTCAGCCGGAACTCGCCGGCAATACGTCGGAACCAAACATGGTCATCATTTTTCCCGTCACCAGGTAATGGTTGCGGATGCACTGCTCTATGCCCTGGGGATCGCCGCCGCGCAATTGATCCACGATCACCTGGTGGCGTTGTCGCACCTGTTCGGGCTCGTAGACTTTTGTCCAGTGTTTGCAGAAAATGAGGTGCAAGAGCAGCGTGAGGTTCTTGGCAAAGGCTATCAGTTGTGCATTTTGGCATTTGCTGAAAATGATTTCGTGGAACTGGTTATCGATGTTGGCCAGCTGGTAATGCTGCTTTTGCCGGGCCGCTTCATACATTTTGGTGACCAGTTTCTCCAACTTGGCCAAGTCGCTCTCCTCGAAGCTCTGTACGGCGTAACTGGCAGCGAAGCCTTCCAGCAGCCCGCGGGTGACATAGGCATCGTAGATCTGCCGCGCCGACAGGGACGCGATGAAATTGCCCACTTGCGGCCGGTATTCCACCAGGCCGTTTTGAGCCAACTGCCGCAGTGCTTCACGAATGGGTGCGCGGCTGATCTTGAGCTGTTCCGCCAGCCAGGTCTCGGAGATGCGCTCGCCGGGATTGAGCCTGCCTTTCAAGATGGTGTCATAAATGAAGGCAATCACTTGATCTTTATAGGTGCTTTTGGTGAACTTGGCCATATCCTCTCCCAAAGTCGAACGTCGATTGTCGACAATAACTCATGGGTGATCGACTGTAAAGGCAAAAATCGGTCGGACACCTTGCCAGCACAGAGCACGCATACCTTCGCCAGCCCCGCGATCAAACGCCGGAAGTTTGCTCGAAAGCATCTCACCCGCCACTCAAGGAGCTTTCAATTTTATGCTTTTTATCATATACTTCCCCACAAGATCATAGCCACGCGCCCAAAACGCCGACAACAAAGGTAACTTGAAAAACAGGAGAACAGCGATGGAAAAAATGCAGGTTCGCGATCTGATGCGGCCCATCGACGAGTTTCCGCGTATCTCCAATCACGCCACCCTGATGGAGGCAGTGGAAGCTCTGCAGGAGGCCGACAAAGAATTCCAGGCGGGGCGTTCACCCCAGAGAATTCTGCTGGTTTACGACGAAGCCGGCCATGTGGTGGGCAAGATATCGCCCATGGATGTCGTGCAGGGACTCGAGCCCAACTACGATAACATTGAAGCCTTGAAGCACATGCCCCGATATCATCTTGCCCCGAGTGTGGTCGATTCCATGAAGGAAGAGCTGCTACTATGGCAGAGACCGCTGGCCGAACTTTGCAGCAAAGCCACCGGCGTCAAGATCGGAAACTTCATTAAGTTGCCCACCCCCGACCACATGGTGAACGCCAACGACAGGATGGACAAGGCCTTTCATTGGTTCGTGGTAGGACGTCACGATTCCCTGTTTGTCAAAGAAGGCGAGCGTATTGTTGGAGTCATCCGGTTTTCCGATGTCTATCGTAAAATCACTCAGACCATGCGCGAGTGCCCTGCGCCGCAATAGCATGCGCACAGGGGCTGCTTACATCGCCAGCGAGGCTCGTGCGCGATTGCGTTGCGAAGAAAACTTTATCCGCGCGCACTTTGAAAAACCATCAACGGCCCAAACCCATAATCGCGGAAGGAGAGACAACATGGCTTTTTCATTGCCCGAACTTCCTTACAAGAAAGATGCCCTGGCGCCCCATATCAGTTCGAAAACCTTGGATTTCCACTATGACAAACACCATCAGGCGTATCTCACGAATCTCAACAAACTGCTGGAAGGAACCGCTCTGGCGAGCGAAACCCTTGAGAGCGTCATCCACAAATCGGCTGGGAAAGCAGACATGATTGGAATTTTCAACAATGCGGCACAAGTCTGGAATCACACCTTTTACTGGCATTCCATCAAGCCGGGAGGCGGCGGCAAGCCGGCAGGGGCCATAGCTGAGAAGCTGCAGGCCGATTTCGGAGGCTACGATGAATTCGTGCAGAAATTCAAGAATGCCGGCCTCACCCAGTTTGGCAGCGGATGGGCATGGCTGGTTATGAAAGACCACAAACTTGCAATCACCAAAACAGGCAACGCCGACACTCCCATGGTTCACGGCATGACGCCGTTGCTCACGGTAGACGTTTGGGAGCATGCCTATTATCTCGATTATCAGAACCGCCGCGGCGACTATCTGGACGCTTTCGTTGCGCACCTGATCAATTGGGATTTTGTCAATTCAAACCTTGCCTGAACAGGCAAGGCGGCGGGTTCGCTTTTTTCATCTCTCTTCGATGTTTGGGCTCCACTTGCTCGAATTATGGGTGCGACACGGCCCCGACCAGGTCAAATGTCAGGGTGTCTCCCGGCTCGAGCTGGTAGATTTGGTTTTGAAACGAGATCTTGGTCGCCTGTAGTTCGCACTGGTCACAAGCAATGGACAACAGCTCCGAGGTTGCGGAGAGCTCAAACCAGCTGCCGCGGTATTTGATTCTCATGGAAAGCCTGGGCAAGTTTTCAGGAATGCTCGGGTTGACAAAGAGAATGTCGTCGTGGAACTCCAACCCGGTGTAGCAGCGCTGGAGAATGTCTACGGTTCCCGCCATGGCGCCGAGATGGATGCCTTCATGGGTGGTACCCCCCTGGACATCCGAGATATCGCTCTCCAGGCCTCGGCAGAAAAGCGTGAGCGAGCGCCGCCGATCGGAGCGGGCCAGGACCCAGGAATGGACAATGTTACTCAAGGTGGAACCGTGGGAGCTCCGCTTCCCGTAGTATTCGATGTTGGCCGGTATGCTGGCGGGCTCAAAGGCATATCCCATACAGTCGAAGAGCTGTTCCAACTCCTCGGCCGAGAAGAGGTAAAAGAGCATGAGCACGTCGGCCTGCTTTGAAACTTTATAGCGGTTGGGAGTATCCCCCTCCGCTTCGAGGATGCGGTCCAGGCGCTGTATATTGCCGTATTTTTCCCGGTATTCCTCCCAGTCGAATTCCAGGAGCCGGTCGTACCCTTCAAACTGGCTGATGATATTATCTTCATGGAACACCACGCGCATCTTTCGGGTGATGTCCTGCCAGCGATCCAGTTCGACTTGTCCCAGACCCAGCATCTCCAGCAAATCATTCCTTCTTTTGGGGGCGAGCGTCTCAATGGCTTTGCGGGCCGTGCGCAGCACATAGACGGTCATGACATTGGTATAGGCATTGTTGTCGAGGCCGGGCTGCTCCGCATCCGGATAGCGGTCGTGATATTCGTCGGGCCCCATGACGCCGAGGATTTCGTAGCGGTCCAGTTCATTGTTATAGGTGGTGATGCCGGCCAATAGACGGGCAATTTCCACAATCATCTCCGCGCCGTAGGTGGAAAGAAACTCGCGGTCTTCGGTTGTTTTGAAATAGTGCCAGACATTGTAGGCGATGGCGGCATTGACATGGCGCTGCAAGTGGGTATTGTCCGGCAGCCAGCGGCCCGATTGCGGATTGAGATGGAGCTGCTGAGTTTCCTCGCGCCCGTTGCTGCCGCTCTGCCAGGGGTAGAGTGCGCCCTTGAGCCCTTCCCTCTGGGCCGCCCGGCGCGCCTCACCAAGGCGCCGGTAGCGGTACAGCAAGAGGGACCTCGTGAGCATCGGCTGGCGCAGGTTGAGATAAGGAAAGATGAAGAGCTCATCCCAGAAGATGTGTCCGCGGTACGCCTCGCCGTGCCAACCCCGGGCAGGGACCCCTACATCGAGGTCGATGGAGTTTCTCGAAACTGTCTGGAGCAGATGAAAGATATGCAGACGCAGGATCATCTGCGAACGGCCGCTGTTCTCAAGGGCAATGTCGCATCGCTTCCACAAATGGTCCCACTGCAGCAGGTGACTTTCCAAAAGCTCGGCAAAATTTCCGGCATGACCGACGGCCTCCGCCGCATCCAGGGCCGGTTCGGAAATGGCAAAATCCCTGGAGGTGAAAAACGCCACAATTTTTTCGATACGCACGGGGTGCTTTTCCACTCCCTCCACACAAAACTGTTGCCCGACATAGCCGGGCCGCTCGACAAGCTTCCTGGTCACCTCGATCTGTTCATCTCGAGCATAAACCCGAATCCTGGCGGCTTCGGCCACGCGCAGATGAGACTGGTTGGTCTCGGCCAGCAGAAAAATCGATTCGTCGTCCACCGCCCCGCTTTGGACGGGCTCGAGGTGCTTGCTGTTCAGCTTCTTATAGCGCTCGACCCCAGCGTTGACCACGGTCCCGTCAAGACCCGAAAAAACCTCGATCGATCCGCACCAGTTTTCCGGGATAATGATGGTTTCAAGTGCTGCCAGGTGCATCTGCTCCATGTGTACGAAGCGCCTTTGCATCAAACGGGTCTCCCGTCCCTGAGGGTCTCTGAAGTGGACCGTCCTGGAAAGCAGCCCCTGCTTCAAATTGAGCTCCTGGCGATAAGCAAGGATCTCGACCCGCTGAAGATCGAACCACTGGCCCCCTTCGGGACGGAACGAGGTTACCAGCCAGTTGGGCATGTTCACCAGGTCTTCGTTTTCGACGATGTGTCCTGCAATCTCAGTTTTCAGCCGGTTGTAACCGCCGGCCAGATAGGTGCCCGGGTAATGCACCTCGTCCGCCGTGGATTCGGGTGCCGCGCCGCGCGTGGCGAAATAGCCGTTTCCCAGGGTGCACAGGGCTTCACGCAGGCTCTCTGTCGATGGTTCAAATTCTTCATAAACTAGAGTCCATGGATTCATGACGACCTCCTGCTCGAATGGATCGGTTGGCGAGAAACCGGCGGATCTCGCTGGGGTCTTTCAGGCTCCGGGTTGAAAACGCAAGCGGTGCCTTGCAAACCGCACCGACCAAGCCCATTGGTTGCTTTTCGTGTCAGGGCTGAAGCCAACCGGCGAATGTCACCCAGGTAACGGTGCATCACCGCGCCGCTGGATGGATACCAGGGTCGCCAATCCCGCACCCCGGTCCAGCATTTCCAGGCGGGACCTTCTTGAATTTGTCAACCTGTCGTTCGGTACTCCTGGTGATTTTGCTGACCGCCGAGGTGGATACGCCCAATGCCCTTGCCGCCGAGGGAACGGATCAAGCCGTCTCCCACCAACTCGGGCCGGCGCCCCATCGCAACGCCATCTTCTGTCAAATTTGCGGTAATTCCTGATGGCCGTCCTGACGGTTCCACCGAAACTGTGCAGCACGAACTCCCGGTCCCGGCAGTCGTTTTTGATTTTGCCGGTCACCACCCCATGCCCGTACCAGGCATTTCTTTGCAGGCCTGCAAGGTCGTCAACAAGCTTGGCACGTAATGGATTCAGGTGGATGTAGCGGACCAATTCCTGGAAATAGGTTGTTAATCAAGAGTCAGCAGAAACACGGGAATTATCGCTCGGCCGAACATGGATTCATAGGCACCCACGTCCACCCTGCCTTTTAAGATGCGCGCATTCCCTTCGAAATCCTCGCTTGGAATCTCGGGCGCCGTGTTGAGCCCTCTATTGATACAGGGAGAAGAGCAATCCAGATGGTAGTCCCCATCTACCCAGACATCATCTGCAGTATCTCCGGGAGTTCCGGCATCGTCCCAATAACCGGTTGCGATAAACCGGGGATCGGCATCCAGGTTACCTGCTCCAAAATCCCAGGGAGCAGAAAGACTGGTGTAATTGTTGTGGTAGCCGTAGGCAGTGCCAAGGGCCAAGGTGATATCATCGCCGCTATTTCCCCGAATGATATTGTTGTAGACATACAGGTTGTGTTCATCCGAGTTGAGATAAGCCCCCCCATAGCTGAAGGCACTGTTCTGCGTGATGGTGTTGTTGGTGAGTGTGACGGCGCCTGTGGCGCCTCCCACGTTTGTGGCAGAGTCGCACTTCAGGCCGCCGTAGGAGTTGACAGCCACATTCCCGGCGACCACGTTGTTGACCACACGGATGGAGCCGGCTGTCCCGGAGAGTGCAAAAGATTTGGCAAGTACTCCACCGCTGTAGGAAGCCTTATTCCCCGATACATTGTTCCCCGTGAGAAAGATAGCACCGGCAGCACCCATATGTGTATAGGTGTTGGCGTATGCTGCGCCACCGTGCTGGCCGACGACATTGGCGCCAAGAGTGTTTTTCTCGATGGTAACCCCACCGGCGCCGGTATATCCATTCGATGTGGCATACAATCCCCCGCCGCTGCCGTCACTGGTGTTTTCAGTCAAGATGTTTTCCCGGACGCTGATATTGTCCGCTGCACCAGAGACTGAATGAGATTGACCGTATATTCCCCCGCCATGATTGCCGGCATGGTTTTCCGTAAACGTGTTTTTTTCTATGGTGACGGGTCCTGACGATCCTGGATCGGCATAGCTTGAGGCAATTATCCCTCCGCCATTTTCACCGGAGCTGTTTTGTGCAAAAGCATTATGGGTGATGGTGATCATGCCTGCACCGGCTTTGCCATACGATCTGGCATCTGCCCCCCCGCCCCCGCCCGGGGCGGTGTTCCCAGTGAAGATGTTGTTCGTGACAATGACATCGTTACCCCTCCCTGAATCGGAATCGGAGTCGGAATGGGCAGATAACCCTCCGCCACTGCCCAAAGCGGCACGGCCGTTACGGATGGTGAATCCGTCCACGGTAACGTTGCCTCCGTTGGAATTTTCAAGCACCAGAACCCTCCCGCTGCCGCCGCCATCGAGAATGGTGCTCGCGGGATCAATCACCCGGGTGGCGCATCCCGTACCGGGTGTGTATCCGCCGCGCAAAATAATAGAGTAGCCCTGGTTCGAGTAGCTGGTAAAGTGTCCGGTGTAGGTTCCCCGAGCCACCTTAATCAGATCGGGAGCTCCATTTCCTGTCGCAAAATCCAAGGCGCTCTGAAGGTCCGTAAAATCTCCACTGCCGCCGTGATCCACACAACGGGTTATCAGTTGCGCTGCCCATGCGCTCTCGTTCTCAATGACCACTGAGGTAACACTCAGAAAAATCAGCAGCAATGCTTTTTTCATCTCCGCTCCTCCCGATTGGTTGAGACCGCGGCCCCCCATGAGCCACAGGGCCGGACTGTTTCAACATGAGTATACCCGCTACTGGACAAAAAGCGGGTTTTCGGCCGGCAGCTATCACATGAAAGTCTGAAAAAGAGCGGGCGTTGAGTCCTCCGAAAAGAAGGCAGAGCCTGCGAGAACTGACCGGCAGGGCCAATAAGCAGATGAGGCAGGAGGTGAGGTGGCCGCATGAAACCACCCGATGCGCATACGCCGCCGTTGCATCAACGCGAATACTCTTTAATCCTTGCAACTTTACATATGAGACTACGGAAGCAGACATTCTCTGTCAAACAAAAACGGTGATCGTCCGTCGCCACAGCTCAGCCCTGTCCGTAACCCGTATCAGTATACCTTGAACTGAACTCTGATCTTTCCGTCAGGGCAGAGGTTTCTAGGCCAGGCTAAAGCAGTCCGCGATAGCGGATAAAGGTCAACACGATGGTCCAGGCTCCGAAGGTCACCTTGAGTGCGATCAGAACATTCAACAGAGGAATAAAGACATTGTCGAGGGGCACCCAAACCGGTTGGGCAAGCATCCTCAGACCGGACAAGCTCAAAATCGCCAGCAGCAGGAAAACCAGCACAGTCGCTTTCTCCCAGCCGCCGATATGCCATTTGACGTAGTGCTCGACCAGAACTGATGCCTCGGTGGTTATGGCCACCAGCCCGATGGCGGTGCCTCCAGCCACTCCCGCTGCGAATGCGCCGCCCGGCGCCAGGTGCCCTCGGAGGGACAGCTCCAGCGCCACCAACGCGGCCACCATGGCTCCAATGCGAGCCACGATGACGGTGGTGTCGTCGGAAATATGAACAATTTCTTCCTTGGCTTCATGATGAGACAGGTAGTGTTGAACACCGAGCACCGCAATGGTGAAAACAAAGACTTCAAAAATGGTGTCATAGAGCCGGTTGCGCAATAGAATACCGGTCACCGCGTTAGGAATGGCGGCTTCCCCGGCAATCGTCGCCGCGATATCCAAAGGCGGCAACTGCACATTGGTCGGCGTCCAGGCGATGCAGCCAAAGATGGCCGCAATCACAGCGGCGTAGACCCAGCGCATCATGGGCAATTCTCCTCAGTGTTACACTAACAGGCTGTCTGCACACGGGTTCAAATTGCAACTCCGTCATTCCAACGAATGCCAAAATCCAGTACCCCTGCTTGGTTGCGAATTCCCATTTGGACCGGCATGATGCAAGCCCGAGGTTCTCGCAGAGGCTCCCAGGGTGCAAACGAACAGTTCGGCCTCAGCAAAAAAACTCTTCATCTTCCTGCCGATGGAATCACCGTGACGCGCCAGACAAACTGCATGGGCGGCGTCCCGCGGAGGTTCAACGAAGGTCAGGTGTGAGGTTTTTTCCGCAACCAGGCCGGCGGGCCCGTAAACGGCGTCAATGGCGCCTTTCTGCAACGCGTCCAACAGCGACTCCCAGTCATCAAAATAGAGATAGCGCAGCGCCAGCTCATGGTGTGCGCAGAACAGGCGAACGGGTTCAAACATCGGGCTGCAGGCCGGCCCGTCCGGCTCCACACCAAAGTCTGCCACCCAGCCGAATCGCAGCACCATGGAGGAACGGACGGCGATGGCATACAGCAGTATGGTCAGCAAGGTACCAATCAGGGCTTCGGTCAGCGCGACGTCGGGGGCACCAAGCAGAGCATAAATCAGGGTTGCGGCCACACCCATGATGCCTCTCGAGATCAGGGCGAAATAAGGCCTTCTCTGTATGACCGTAAACAATGCCGTGATAGGCAGCAAGGCAACTATGGCCAGTTCGATATAATTCAAGAATCGCTCCGCCTGGCAACCGATTTGGCCAAAATAAAGGCAAGCATAACACCCCAGAAGAGGATTGATCCCAGCGGCAGCAGCAAATTGTGCCATTGGGCGGGTGAGCGCAGCAGCAATCCGACGACGATGAAAAGCGAGCCGAGGGTGTCCGAAATGCCCAAAGCGTGCAGCTTCCAGAGGTAGGATTTGTTGCCCGGCAGCTTCGCGGTGCCCCACAGCCAGAACAAAACGCCCACCGCCACCATGGCCGTGCCCATAATCAGTCGCATCTGTCTTCCAATCGTTTCAGTAAATGCGCCAGCAGCATGAGGTCCGCGTTGCCCAGGCTTAGGGCGACCACCGCCACCAACCCAATCATCGAATCGTCCCGCAAAACGGAAAAGACGATCACAATGACAGCGGCCTTAGTCGAGACGCTGGCATAGCACAGCATCTGCTCCCAGATATCCCCGCAGCGGACCGAATGGACAATGGGAATGAGCAGCGCCAAGAGCATCAAGGCCATCAAGTACATCATGATCGAGTCTTCCGCTCAAGTTCATGAACATTTATTTTTTCTTCCGATACTTCGCTGATGGCAAGAGACTTGGGAGTGAGCGTGATCAGGAATACTGCTTCGAACACTTTCCAGGCATTGCCGGACTCTTCGAGTCGATCGCTGTAGATGCGTTCATAGCGGTGCGGCAAGACCATGATCTGGATTGCCTGACCGACGGCTGCCGGCAGCATGGTCAAAATTCGAATCCCGGTGACGGACATTCGCCAGGCAGACACCTTATGTTTCGGCAGAAAGGCGACGGCCACCGAAGCCAGTGCCCCAACGGTGAGATTCACCCAGGAAAAATCGGCCGTCAACAAGACCCAAAAGAGAAAGCTTAGCAATATCGGCCCACTCATGGCATTACTCCAAACAGCAGAAGAATCAACAGCATCACACAGGTCATACCCACTAGATGTTCGAAATGCTCCCAGTCCGCCGGCAGTTCAATCCGGTTCAACCGCCCGAGAAACAAGCGGTGCAGCAGCCAGCCGACAAGCAACGTGATGGCGGCTTTGGCCCAGTCGGAGAAAGCTTCCGGTACACCAATGATTCCAAACAGCAGCATGATACCGGTCAGGAACAATAACGCCTGCCAGTGATCCAGCGACCCTGGCTGCGCATCACGCTCACGCACGGGCAAAAACAAGAGACGTGCCAGCAGCCCGGCGGTGCACGTCGCCGCCGCCAGCATGACCCAATACCGCCACGAGACGAGGGATTGAAAGACCGCGGTTTTTGCGTTGAAGCCGACCATCAGGGGCACCCCGCAAATGGACAGGCCGGCGGCGGTCAGCGCTGTCATAGAGATTGCTGAAACACCGTTCTCCCGCAACGTTGGCAAATCTCGCGTGGGCAGATTCGCAGTGGCAAGAAACAGTGAGGCTTTCGCCACTCCGTGGCCGAAGGCATACAGGGCTCCAGCCGCGGGCGCAACCAGAACAAAGCCCACCTGGGACAGGGTGGAGCACGCCAGAAAGCGCTTGATATCGCGCTCAAAGGCGGCCAAAGTGATACCCAGCACGGCAGCGCAAATGCCTATAACGCTGACCACGGAGCCCAACCCGGGGGAGAGCTCAGCCAATCGAATGAGAGGCAGCAGGCCCATTTTGACCACCACACCCGAAAGTATGGCCGACACCGGGGTTTCTGCCTGCGAGTGAGCATGGGGCAGCCACAGCCCCGGCAGAAACACCCCGCCTTTGACCAGCAGACCGGTGATGATCAGCAGCGAAGCGGCATGCGGCGCTTCTGTCAGGCTTGCCAGGGCAAAATCTCCTGAGGATTCATAAACCATGATGGTTCCGATCAGAAAAAAGAGCATGCCGATGTTGCTCAGAAAAAGGTAGCGCAGCGCGTTCCACAAATGCCGGTCCTTCAGCGTGCAGCCGATCATCAGAAAGGCAATGATGGTAGTGAGCTCCAGCACCACGTAGAGATTGAACAGGTCGTCTGCAACAAAGCATGCATTCAGCGACCCGTGCAGGAAAGCCATCAACATCAGGAAGAAGGGAAGGCGCTTGCGCTGGATGATGTAGATCAGCACAGCGGTAAACACCACACCATTGGTGAGCATGAACCACGCGGCGGTGGGATCGGCCATGATGGCGACACCATAGCTGTCGATCAGATGGTAGCGCAGGGTGATCCCAGCAAGGATAATGAACAGACTGCTGCTGCAGGTCAGCAGAAAGCTCAGCAGCAGCATCCCCACAGCGATCCGCGGAATGAGAACACCAATGACACCGGCAGCAAGCGGGCCGAGAACCAGAGCAAACAGCATTCAGTCCTCTCTGTACCTTTCAATCTCTTTGACATCAAGGGTGGGAAACCGCTTCGCAAGGGAAATAGCGCAAACGAGCAGCAATGCGACGATGGAAAATCCAATCACTATAGAAGTGAGTACGACCGCCTGCGGAACAGGGTCGGCATAGGGACTGGCAGGGTTTGTAACGATGGTCGGCGCGCGCCGTCCGGACCGGGCCGCGGTGAACACAAACAGGCTTATGATGCCGGTGCTCATGACGTCCAAAGAGAGAATCCGCAACAGCAAGTTTCGTTTAAACAACACCCCTACCAACCCGATAACGATGGTCATCAGTATCATGATCTTCATGGGTTGCATGGCCTATCGCCTCTCTGTCCCTGTTGCAGTAGATCCCGTTGAATTGAATTTACACTCGCATTGGAACATCTTATTTTAAAGATCGGAAGCAAAGAAAGAATCCTTTTTTCAAAGAGAAGTTAATCATGGCACCTGAAAAGTCTGTCCCAAAAATTTCCGAGGAGTCTCTCTCATCCCATACGGATGACCCTTTCATCAACTTTCTGCATGCCATCATTCGGCTGGCGGTCAGAGTTCTGGCGGTACTGATGATATTTGTCATCATCTGGGGGATCTGGGATGTCATCTATGTGCTTTATAACCAGCTGGGAGAACCCCCTTTTTTGCTGCTGAATATCAGCGACATCCTCAACACATTTGGCGCATTCATGGCGGTGCTGATCGCCATCGAAATATTCATGAACATCTCGCTGTACCTGAGAAAAGACGTCATACATGTCAAACTGGTGGTCGCGACCGCTCTCATGGCTGTCGCACGAAAGGTCATCATTTTTGACTTCAACAAACTGGACGCCCGGTACGTGTGGGCCACGGCCGCGGTCGTGCTCGCTCTGGGCATCACTTATTACCTGCTGATCAAAGAGGGCGAAACGGTCGTTTGCCAACCTGAAAATCTCAGCCCATTGCGGCACAACGAACAGGTTGCAGCGCAAGACTCACAGAGCAATCGAGTCGCTTGAATCGCACGGGAGCTCCCCGCCGTTCCCATACTGCATTAACAAGTGTTTGATTTACTTATCTTTTTACGATTTCTTCCGGTTTTTTGTAGACACGTGTAGTGCCTTCTTGATAAGTATACCTAAATTTGCTTCTACTTCATTTTGTTTGATGACCTCAACCCTTGGATAAGGGTGGGTGGGTGGTTGGGGGGAAATCAAAGAAAGGGGGTGGATGCCATGTGTAATCGAACACTGCGCAGGTATCTCGGAATGGTCTCACTCTTTTACATTCTCGGCCTGGCGGCAGCGCTTGGCAGCATAGCCGTAGCCAGGTTGGGACTCTAACAAGGAGCAGGTTATGCCAGACGTTAACCTTGAAGACCAACAACACATCCGTGACAGCTGAAGGTTCCTTATCACCAGCTGTCACGGACCCTTCCAGGCAAACCCTGAGCCATCCTTTTCTCTCCATTTCAACCGCATTTCATTCAGCCGGGCTTTGCACTGCCGCGGCAGACAGCCTTCAAATTCATTTGCAATATGCCAAAGTTTGGTTACTTTATTGCTGCATTGCGCGGCGGTGCGGGTAGCGGATCTGCTGCTGGACAGGATGAAGGAAACAGACGAATGCCCAATAAACTTCGCCTCTTGGATGTCTTCGAAGGAAAAAGGAACCTGAAGCTCGTTTTGGGAGTCAGCGTATTTTTGTTTCTCGCTATCGAGCTACTGATTTTCATCGCCGCGTCGGCTTCTTCCGGCGACCGCTCTTTCGTTGAAGTCAAAAACCAGAACGGCCAGGTAGTCTATCGCACCCCGGGCAGCACCGTCGGGCACATTCACCGCCCGTACTTTGAAAGGCACCACGGGTCACTGGATAATTACGTAATAGAAATCACCACCGAATACAAACCTTTCCCGGTAAGAGAATGGGTCGTGGCGTCGGTCGGTATTCCCATCGGCTTGATTCTCCTGGTTTCGTTCCTCATTAAAGTTTATCTTTCCCTGATCTATGGTGAAGAACCACCGGACAATGCAGATCCGCTCATGTTTGACGGCAGAAAGCAGGCCCTTCTTTCCTGGTCGCGGCTGATGAGCAGTGTTTCTGTGTTTACCATTGGAGCACTGGTGCTGTTTCTGGTATTGCTGTTCTGGCTGGTGCCCAATTTTTTCTGGAACATGGTCTCATCCAGCGTGTATGCGGTTCAGGAGCACAAGGGACTATTTTTGGGAGCGCTCATCTGCTTGGCTTTGTTCATTAGCTGGATCGCCTTTCTGCGCTACAAGCTTTCCAAAAAGATGATGGAAAATCAGCTCACCTTGGAGAAATATCGCATCGACAAACAGTTTCAGCTGGAACAGGAGCGGCGTGAACAGCTCCCGCCGCAAGAGGATAGAAAGCAGCTGGAGCCTTGAGGAGACCTGCAGAAGGAACGAGGCAATGATGGGACGATGAAACCGAATCTGACTCTCATTCGCGGCCTGGGGGCCAACAATTCATCGCACAAACCATTCCCCATGCCAAGATGACGGTGATTGAACACTCCGGCCACCAATGCGGAAGTTTGCGCGTACAAACCGGCGCCTTGCTCCACTCAGTCCCCTCCGGGGTCATCCGTTCTCTCATGGGCATAACTGCCCAGCTCCAGTTTGCATCGATCATAGCGATCGCACAGGTGGTCAATGATGGAGTTTTTCCAAAGGGGAACCTGCACGATGTAGGCTGATCGACCGATCATGTGAGCGGCCACCGGAGCCGTTACCACTACAAAGATAATGGTTGCCGTTGCACGGCTGCTCACCCCGAACTGACCAAAATGGACCGCCAGTGCCAGCAATATGAAGCCCACACCCAGGGTAGAGGCTTTGGTGGCGCATGACATGCGCATAAAAAGGTCGGGCATGCGCACAATACCCAGGCCGGCAATGAACATGAAGGCACTGCCGATGATCAACAGAATCGCACTGACTGCCTCTTGCATTGTCCTTTCCTCGAGTCAGGAATCTTCGATACGCTGCACCGACTGCTCTCGAGACAGCTCTTCAGCCTGCCCTCTTTTGGCAACATAATAAGCGAAAGCAATCACTCCCAAAAATGAGACGAGCGCCAATACACTGGCCACATCCAAAAAGACCGGAGCCCTGGTGGCGATGGCATACACGGCGACAGCCCCAATCCCGACGGTCGACATCAAATCCAGGGCCACCACCCGATCGGGAAGGCTGGGCCCGATCAACAGGCGCACAAAAGCCAGGACCACCGTGATGCTCAAAAGCAACACGGCCATACCCAGTGATATCTGCAGCAGACTCATTGAAACACCTCCCGAATCCTACGTTCGAATCCATCCTTGATTTGCCGCTGAAATTCGTTCACATCGTCGATATACATGGAATGAACGTAGAGTACCTTGCGATCGGTCGATACGTCCAAACTGAGGGTTCCCGGCGTGAGGGTTATGAGATTGGCGAGCAGGGTGATTTCGAGGTCCGATGTGAGCTCCAGGGGAATCGCCACCACGCCCGGTCGCATGTGCCATTTGGGAGAAAGGACGTCGTAGGCCACCTTCAGATTGGCTTTGATCAATTCCCAGAGGAAAAAGGTCAACAAGGCGATCATCTTGGGGACCCGGGCAAAATATCCCGAGGGATCGGCTTCCACCTGAGCCAGCCACAGGATCAGGTAGGCGACGGCGAACCCCACAATAAAGTTGGAAAGCAGGAACTGCCCGGTCAGGGCCATCCAGGCTATGGTCAGCAAAAGATTCAGCAAAAGGGTCTTCATGGCAATCTCCCCAGGACCGTCCTCACGTAGTCGGTTGGATTCATCAGCTGTTCTGCAGCACGGCCGGCAATGTCATAAAAAGGCTCAGGCAGGGCTCCGATGAGAACCATCAAGCAGGCCAGCACCCCCACTGGAATGAAGTACAACAGCCGGGAATGAAGTTGCGCTGTCGGCAACAAGGGCGCTTCGGCTTGCCGATCGTCCGGCGCCCTTTTCCAAAAGGCTTCCGACCAGACAATGGCCATCGAGTAAAGGGTCAGCAAACCCACCACCAGAGCCACAGCCACCAAGAGATAGGCATGCCGATCGAGGCCCGCTTTGATCAGGATGAATTTACCCCAGAACCCGGAGAGGGGCGGTACGCCCGCAAGGGAGAGAGCCGGAACGAGGAAAACAACGGCAACCACTGGTCGGGCTTGGTAGAGCCCTCCCAGCTTTGACAGTTTATACGTACCCCGCAGACGGTAGATGATCCCCCCCACCAAAAACAGGCACGTTTTCACCAGCACATCGTGGATGGTGTAAAACACGGTGCCCGCAAGGGCCAGAGGAGTGAACAGCCCCAGCCCCATGATCATATAGCCGATGTGGCTCACCAGGTTAAACGAGAGGACGCGCCTGAAATCATTTTGTACGAGCGCACCTAAAATGCCGGTTGTCATGGTCAGACCCGCCGCAACGAGGATCAGCCGGCTCAGCTGTTCCGACTGTTGCACAAACATCAGGGTGAAAACTCGAACCAGGGCATACACGCCCACCTTGGTCAGCAGCCCGGCAAATATGGCGGAAACGGGAGCCGGCGGGGTGTGGTAAGAAGCCGGCAGCCAGAAGAACAACGGGAAAATTGCCGCCTTGATCCCAAATGCGAGCAAGAACAGAACGGACACGGTGGTAAGCATTTCCTGCCGATCGGCGCTTTTCAGCTGCACCGCCAGGTCGGCCATGTTGAGCGTGCCAACCATGCCGTAAAGAATGGCAATGGCCGTCAAAAACAGAGCCGAGGAAACCAGGTTGATGGTCACATACTTGATGGCGCCTTCCAGCTGGGCCTTTTCTCCGCCGAGCTGCAGCAGCACAAAGGAGGAAATCAAAAGGACCTCAAACCAGACGTACAGGTTGAAGATATCGCCCGTTAGAAATGCTCCGCACACGCCCATCAGAAGAAAATGCATGAGTGCATGAAACCCGAACGATTCGCGCTCGGGGTCGATTGCCGCCAACGAATAGACCACCACACCAAGCCCCGTCAGGCCGGTAAGAACAACCATCAGCGCGCTGAACAGATCGGCGACCATGGTAATGCCGAAAGGCGCCGGCCAGTTGCCCATTTGGCTGGCTTGAACGCCGTCCTGCCAAACCACAGCGAACAATGCCAGACTGACCCCAAACAAAGCACAGGCGCCGGTGGTACTGAAGACCCGCTGCAGACTGCGATTGCGCCAGGCCAGCAGCGAGGAGATGGCGGTCAGCAAGGGAATCAGGATTGGGAGGATCAGCAAAATGTTCATTGTTTAGTCCCGGCTGTTAGTCAAAGCTGTCGGTGGACCGCATCTCATCGAGATCGTCTGTGCCGACGGTTTCATGGGAGCGCCAGATCAGGACAATGGCAAAGGCGGATACGCCAAAGCCGATCACGATAGCCGTCAATATCAGCGCCTCTGGAACCGGATCGGCAAATTGACCGATCAGGTGAGTCTTGCCGTGGTCGATGATTGGGGGAGCACCCCGTACCAGCCTGCCGATGGTGAAAATCAGCAGATTGGCCGCATGCCCCAGCAATGCCAGCCCAATGATGAGCTTGACGATGCTGCGGCGCATCATCAGGTAAATCCCCGCAGCGTAAAGGCCGCCGATGACAAAGGCCAGGGTGACTTCCACTTTATTCCTCCGAGAGCGAATAAATGATTGTCAAAACCACACCAAGAACCACAAGGTAGACCCCCATATCGAACACCGCGGGCGTGCCTATCTTCCCCAGAATTGTCAGCCCATCACTGTTCCAGATGCCGGTCATGAAGGGCCGGCCTGCAAACAGCGACAGACTGCCGCTGAGGGCAGCGGTGAGCAGTCCGACGGCTATCAAGGTTCTCGGCTGGACGCGCAGCACACGTTTGGACGTCTCCACCCCGTGAGCGATGCAATGGAGAGCAAAGGCGGCTGCTCCGACCAAACCGCCGACAAATCCGCCGCCCGGCAGGTTGTGCCCGCGCAGCAACAGGTAAACCGACAACAGCAGCAACAGCGGCAGAAGGTAGCGGGTGGCTGCAGACAGAATCAGCGAGCTCATGGGTTCCCCTCCGACTCTCTTTTCCCCTTCAGAAATAATTTCAACAGGGAGAAGACGCCAATGGCGGCGATGGAAAGCACCGTGATCTCTCCCATGGTGTCCAGGCCACGAAAATCCACCAGAATGACATTGACCACATTCATCCCTTTGGCGTCGGGGTAGCTGTGTTCGGCAAAAAACGGAGCCAAACGGGCTTCCCTGGACAAGGCGGTGACGGTCAGCACAAGAATCGTCATCAGGCCGCCGAAAATCAAGGCCGGCACCGCATCGCGCACGCGTTCCGAAGTCCTGGAATAGCGCTCGATTTCGGGCAGTCGAAAGAGCACCAGCACCAGCAGCAGAACACTCAGGGATTCAATGGCAAATTGAGTCATGGCCAGATCCGGCGCACTAAAAAACAAAAAAAACAGCGCGACCCCATAGCCCACGACCCCCAGGGAGACCACCGCGGTGATCAGTTTCCTCGCACGCACCACCAGAACAGTAGCCGCCAGAACCAGAACGGCCAGAACAAACTCGTGGATGCGCACATCCGACCAGCGGGAAACCCCCAAAGGCAGGTGCTGGGTGAGCAGCGAGCCGCCGATCAAGGCGATGGCCGTCACCACGATGGTGAGCAGATAAAAATGCAGGTGGCCGCTCTGCAAAATGCGAGTCGTTGCACGGGCAGCGGCTGAAGTGGCGGTCAGCAGCAGGTCGTAACCGCGCGCCGGCCCAAATGACGCGGAAGCATCGAGGCTGGTACAGACCGCGCGAAATCCATCCCACCTGGAATAGACGAACATACCGGTTGCAAAGGCAAACAGGGTGAGCAGTAGATTATAATGGAAACCGTGCCAGAGGGCCAATTCGACCGCAACCGGTTGAAACCCTATGGCACTGGCGGCAGGGGCAACCAGCCAGTGTTCCACCAGGCCGGGCGCCACGCCGATGATCAACCCCAGGGCCGCGAGCAAAGCAGGACCCAGACAAAGACTCAACCCGGGCGGATGCGGTTCTCGCGCAACATCCCTCATCCCTTCAAAAAATGGACGGTACCCGACCACACCGGCGACGGCCACAAATGAGATGCTTGTGAGAAGCATCGCCCCCAACAAAATTGCGTTCAAAAGGTGCTCGGAAAGCGCCTGATAAACCAGTTCCTTCCCCACAAAGCCCAGGTGAGGCGGAACTCCGGCACTCGACAAGGCGGCCACCAAACCCGCTATGGCCACCACCGGCATCTGGCCAAAGAGGCCACCCAGTCGCGTGGCATCCCGCACCCCGGTTGCATGGTCAATGGCCCCGGCCACCAAGAACAGTGCACCCTTATACAGCGCATGAGCCAAAAGAAAGACGACACACGCCTGTATGGCAATCGGAGTGCCGATGCCAAGCAGCATGGTCATCATGCCCAGCGCGCTGATGGTAGTGTAGGCAAGAATCCGCTTCAAGTCCACGTGCACCAGCGCGAGATAGGCTCCAGTGACCATGGTGGCAGCCCCGAAGGTTGTCACGAGGGCACTCCACATTACCGTATCGCCCAACACGGGGTTGAGACGCGCCAGGAGATAAATGCCCGCTTTCACCATGGTCGCCGAGTGCAGATAGGTGCTCACCGGCGCCGGTGCCTCCATGGCATTGGGAAGCCAGAAGTGGAAGGGAATTTGCGCCGACTTGGTGAAGGCAGCGCCGGCAATGAGCAACACAATGGGAAGATAGAGCACATGAAAGCGGATGGCATCTCCGGTCAGCATCCACTGTGAAATCTCCAGCGTGCCGAACACGCTGCCCATTAGAATCAAACCGGCGAGCAGCGCCAGTCCACCCAGGCCGGTCACCAACAGCGCCTGCAGGGCTGCGTGTCGCGCGCCAGCCCGGCGATGGTCAAACCCGATGAGAAAATACGAGCTGAGGCTGGTCAATTCCCAGAAGATGAATAAAACGATGGCATTATCGGCCAGTACCAGTCCAAGCATCGAGGCCATGAAGGCGAGCATGTGGCTGAAAAATATTCCCTGCTCCGCGTGCCCTGCCAGGTAGCTCCCCGAATAGACGATCACCAATGCGCCTATGGCGGCGATCAGCAGAGCAAACAGCAGGCTCAGGCCATCCACATGAAATGTCAGGTCGATCCCGAGGGAGCCAAGCCAGGTGTACGCAAACCTGGGGGTCTCGGCCTCTGCAATGCGCCCTGAAAAACTCACAAAGTAGACGAATAGCCCCGCCGGCAGGGTAGCAAACAGCCACCCGCTGTAACGAGGCAGCCTGCGATGAATGAAAGGCGCAAAGAGAGCAGCAGCAAAACCGGAAACAACCGCCAATAGCATTTTTTACTCCCTCATTCTGTTTGCAGACTCGCTGATTCTATCGCTTCCCAGAGCAGACTGCCGCTATTTCATGACATGGTTCACATAGCCGTAAAGCTCGGCCGCCTGCCGCCTGCTCAAGGCCGATTCCGAAAATGCCGGCATGGGAGCATCGGGAGATCGAATCCACGTCAAGAACGTATCGAAATCAGTCAGCTTCTGGGAGCCTTTAACGGGTTTGCCCGCGTTCATGACGTTGCCCCCGCGGGGATGGCACCCCGCGCAATTGGATGCATAGAGTCTGGCTCCAGCTTGCTGCAGACTTTCCTGGGCACCTTTTCCCGCAAAAACTATCTCACCGCCAAAATAACCCAAACCACCGACCGTCAGAAAACAGCCAAGGTAAATAGCCGTCAGTGCTTTCCCCGGCAGCTCTTCACGCCGCGCCGCAAAAATTCCTGCGAGCAGAAGCACCAGCAGCAGCACCGCCAGCAGCATTTTCATTTTAAAGGCAAAGATCCACGCTCCGCCAAAGAAGTGCTGCCAGTCCATGAATCCGAACAAAACCGTTGGGAACCAAAAAAAGAGCGCCAGTCCCATGCAATGGCGAGCGGTCCTGAACAGTCCGGCGCGGCGCAAAAGTACCGCACCCAGGCAAAAAACAAAGGCCCCCGCCACAAGGCCTATGGGCATATGGGCCTGGGTGGGATGAACCGGATGGGAATAAGGAATACTCTCAAGAAATCCATAAAAAGTGCTGATCCATGAATCAACCATCGTGACTACCCTCTGGGAAGCGATTGCGCATCCATCATAATGCAAATGCCCGCCAAAAAGAAGAAGGACCATCGGTTGGGCCGGGAAATCCGCAGCCCGTCATTTGCCCAAGGGCAACCGCCGCACTGCCCGCCGTCAATGCCCCAGCCTCAATACCTGGTGGGGCAAACCGGCCGCCTGGGCCAATTCCAGTAAATGAACATGGTGGGTGAAGAAGATGATCTGGGTCTTTTTCGAGAGATCCGCCAGTACTCTCAATGTGGCTTCGGCGCGCTGATCGTCAAAGTTGATCAGGATATCGTCCACGATAAACGGCATCGGCTCATTATGCTCCAAATACCTCTCAAGACTTGCCAGGCGCAGGGCCAGGTAAAGTTGATCGCGCGACCCGTCGCTCATGCCCTGCACGCCCACCCGCTCTCCTGCAGGACGAACCCCGAGGAGGATCGGCTGGTCGGCTTCATTGAAATCGGGCTGCAACCCGACAAAAGAGCGCAACGTCAATTGCGCAAACAGCTCCTCGGCTCTCCTCAGCACCGGGTCCTGATTCTCCGCTCGATAGCGCTCCATTTCCCGATTCAGGATGATACAGGCGAGCTTCAAACGAATGTAGCGATTGGCGTGTTCACGCATATCAGTCAAAACGGATTGCACTTGCTCAGCGGCTTCCGCCGCTTTGGCGCCGCCGTCCATCAGCGCCAACTGGGTCTTTTCTCGACCGATCTGCTCGAGATACTCCACTCGCCTGGCCTCCAATTCTTCACTCTGCTGCATCAGCGCGGCAATCTGAGCCGGCAATGCATCTGCATCCACCGCCTCCACTTCCGCCATGAGCTCATCCAGGCCGGCTCCTCCGCTGTAATCCAGCAGCTGTTTTTCAAGCGATTTCAATTCCTCCAGCAAGCGCTGTGCCTGGAGAGAACGCTCTTCAATCTCTTCCAGTTGGCCAAATTCCTGACAACCGGCTTCGCGGCACAGCTCTTTCAGTTTCAGTTCGGAATCGCGCATGACCGCACTCGCGTCACCCATTGTCTGTTCTCTTTCCTTCCGCTGATTCTGCAATTCCAGTCGAGTGGCCGAATCGGTGCGGGCCTCCTGAAGACGTTTGTGCAGATCCAAAACCGCCTGTTCCGCCGGGAGCGACCGCAGATCGGGTTCAAGCCTTTCCACCAGTTGAGTCACGTCCTTTTCGAACGTCTCGCCGTCTCTCGAAATCCCCTCGATGCGATGGTCCAGTCCGGTTATTTTGTCGACTTTGTTGAACAGCTCTTCAATCCTGTCGAGCACTGCATTGGCTTCTGCAGGCGAGGTCTCGACGGGCAATCCCAGAACAGAGAGGGCATCCTTCCATCGCTCGCGCCACTGGACCAGGTCCCCCTGGCAACCGGCAAGACTCTGCCGGGCGGCCGCCGATTCTTCCATCGTCGCCTTAACGGCCTCCTGCAAGAGCTTGTACTTTCCGGTCACTTCGTCGATCCTGTCAATCACCGCCTGGCTTCTGACAATGAGGGATGCCAGTGATTCATCCTGCACGCGCGGTTTTTCACCCAGGCTCTCCAGGCATCGGCCCAAATTGGCGCGATGCGCTTCCATCCGCTGCAGCAGAGCATCAATGCGCCCCTGTTCTTCTCTCAGTTTAACGCTTTGCACAACCAGCTTCTCCTGCCTGGCAAGCCACGGCCGCATCTCGGCAGGTGTCAGAGGATTTGCCCCAAGGGAGCGCCACAACTTCACCCATTCCTGCTGCAACGCGTCGATCTTTGCCTGCCTCTCGCGCTCTTCCCGCTCCCCCCTGGTGAGAGCTTCAGCACACTTCTGGGCCTGAGAAATGAGATGTGCCACCTGAGCCACCCGGTCAGCCTCCCGGCGCAGTCGATCGGCTATGCGGTCGGCTCTTTCGACACTTTTTTCATAAGCAGTCGCCAGCGGATTGTCGGGATCGAATGTTCGCTCGGACTCAGGGTCGGGATCGCTCTCGAGCCATGCCCGTTTCACCAGAGACCAGCCGTGCTCTCTTCTTCCGCGGGCCGTGTCGAGATCGACTTCGGTCGGCACCGGGCCGCTCAGCTGGAGCTCCCTGAGCCTGACTTCCAGCTCCAGCTTGAGGTTGTGATTCTCCCTGTTGCGCTCCTGCACATTCTGCAGGTGCTTGAGTTGGCTGCTCAATTCCAGGTCAAAGCGGTTGATGGTCTCAGCCGACGGGATTGGGACGGCTTCCAGCTCCTCGAGAGTTCCAGACCAGAGTTCCAGCTTGGTGAGCTCCAGCTGCGCCTGCTTCTCACCAGTCTCCAATTCACGGCCGGCTTTTTGTAGCTCCTGTTCGATTTTTCCTTCCTGCAGGGCGAGCGCAATGGCCGCCCGAAGCTCACCGCCGCCGGTCGGAGTTTGCATGGCGGACAGCTCCTGCTTTCTGGCATTCAGTTTGATCTCACATTTCTTGACATCCTGCTGAGCCCTTCGCAACCGCTCCTGGAGAGTCTGAAAGCGGATGCCCAAATCGCGAATTCTGGCTCGCCTGGCGGTCGAGAGTCGCAATCTTTCAACTTCTTCAAATGCCGCACCGGGGTTCAGCTCCTTCAATAGATTCTGAGCGTCCGAGGCGAGCACAATTCTTTCGCCCTGCAAGCGTGGTAGATCCCTGAACGCCTTCCGGTGGCTGCCCAGCCTTTCCACCAGCTGAGTGACCTGGTCGGCCTCGCGCAGAAGCTCCTCCGGAATAGTCAGGCTCGCGACTTTTTCCATGATCCGGCTCAAAGCTTCCCCGGCTATGCGCTCCGTTTCCTTGGCCCTGTCGAGATTCTGCATCGCTTCCCGACGTTTCTTGGAAAAGTTCGGGGAAAGTATTTTCACCTCTCCCAAAGCACCAAGCTTCAACATCAGCTCTTTACGCTCGGCGATTCTGGGGAGCGCTTTGTGCAGGCGCTGCAACCGGCTCTTTTCCTTTTCAATGGAGCGGATCTGCTGCTCCAATCGTTCTCTTCCGGATACGGCACTGCGCAGGGCCTGATCGTGCTCACTCCATTCACGACTGGAAAGAGACGCCTGCACCATAGCCTGCCGGGCATCGCGGTAGGCGTTGATGCTGAGGGGGATCAACTGCGTCCTTCCCCGCGGAAGAAACAGCCTGGCCGCCTCTTCCTCGAGCCCTCTGATGACTTCGCGAATGTTGGTCCTCCCCATACCGGCCGCAAACAGGCTCTCGCCGATGGCTCCGCCTCCGCACAGAATTTGTTCGCCCCCCTTGATGAGCACCTCATGGTTCAAACCAAACATGGTCGAAAAAAACGCTTCCTCGGCACCGTTCAAATATTTGTTCAGCGCCGATTCGGGTATGGGCCGGCCGGTTCTGTCGAGAAGAGTATCCTTTCTCCCCTTGCGCCGCACAAAATACAGCTCATCACCGTCGGAATGGATGATGCGGGCAGCGATACGCAGATTTGGATTGTCATGCAGGAAATTGTCGGGGGTACGTTCCGGAATGCCGAAGAAAAGTGCCGTCAGGGCTCGCAGCGAGGCGCTCTTGCCCGCTTCATTGGGACCGTAAATGATATGCAGCCCATTTGGGCGCTCGGCCAAATCCAAACTCAGGTCCGTAAAGGGACCAAAAGCCATGAAATGCAACTCACGAATTTTCATTGGGAAACCCGCGCCTTACGGATCAGTTGGGATCATCGTGAGAGAGCAGCCTCCCCACCAGAATCTGCTTGACATCCTCGATTATGCTCTGGTGCTCGTGCGGATCATCAAGCTCGATAGCCTGTTCACCGAAGTGCAGTTCCGGAGGAAGCTTGCGCCTGAATTCCGCCAGTTCGTCGAGCAGGGACAGGAATTCTTCGTCGTTGGCACTCAGCCGCTGAATGGAGCGGAGCAGACCTCCAATGGCATCTTCCCGCTTGAGCATTTCATCCAGGCTGGTGCGCGAGCGGGTCTGGATTGCTATTTTTTCAAGCCACACATTGCCACCGCTGAAATCTGTGGCCACCATTCTCATTTCATTGACCCAGCGGTCGGTTTCCCGCATCAGCCGGGAATGCGCGCGGCACATGCCGACAATGTGCAAACGCATGGCCAGCGGTCGTCCATCGCTCTGGTCGAGCTGTTCTTTCACGGCGGAACCGAGCATCTCCACCACTTCCTCGGGGCTGGAAGCGCCTGTCACATCCAAATCATGGACCACCCACCTCAGCACATCCAGATCGCGATGCTCGACGGCACTGATGCGGCCGTCTTGGACACCCACCACGGTGCATCCCTTGGCCCCCGTCTCCCGGATATGCCGCCCCTGGATATTGCCGGGGAAAATGATGAAAGGGTCCTGACACAGCACTTCGCGTCGGTGCACGTGTCCCAGCGCCCAATAATCGTAACCCTTGGTGAGGAGCCCCTGGATGGTGCAGGGTGCGTAGGGTTCGTGCCCTTCTCGGCCGTTCAGGCTGGTATGCAGCATGCCGATGTTGAAAAAACCGGGGACGGCCTGAGGGTAAGCGAGCGAAAGGTCTTCGGTCACCGCCCCTTTGGGAAATCCCTGGCCGTGAACGGCAACACTGAGATCATCAAGAACCACCGTCTGAGGCTTCCTTGCAGAAAATCGCACGACATTGTCCGGCATACTCAGCTGTCGGCTGATCTGGCTCGCAGCATCATGATTTCCGGCAACGACAAACACTTTGACGCCGGCTTCGCGCAGTTTCGACATCTGTGCGGCAAAGAACAGACCGGTGTTGTAATCTTTCCAATCGCCGTCGTAGAGATCCCCGGCAATCAAGAGAAAGTCCGCCTCCTCAGCCAACGTCACATCCACCAGATTGTTGAAAGCCTGGCGGGTGGCTGTGCGTATTCTTTCCACCGGGGCACCCTCATAGCGGGCCAAACCGCGCAGCGGGCTGTCCAGGTGAATGTCGGCAGCGTGGACAAACTTAAACATTCCGGTCTCCCCTGCTAACCTCTATGCCCTCTCGCACCCCACAAAACATGAAAGGGACTCTTTCTCCGTTCACCGAACACGGCCCTTTCACTTGCCCGCAACAACATCATTCTCCGAACCAGGTCACTTGCAGAGGATCG
>FWPV01001032.1_pt1 | contig 80678 bp, 71 predicted proteins | sample 2228371 | NCBI WGS metagenome assembly FWPV01 (sample SAMEA103939776, study PRJEB20133) | metagenome
GAGTGTTTACAGCTTTTCCAGCTGACATATTAAAAGGAAAACTATTCGCACTCGTTCCGTTATTAAAATTGTAATATTGCGGAGTCTGTGCGAATGTTAAAGAAACCATCAGGAACAGAATCAAAAATGTTACTACATTTTTGAAGCAGAGGTTGTTAATGTTTTTCATTTTGATTAATTTAATTTATGAAATGGTGAATTAGGTAATTTGATTGTTTAAGTAAAAGAAATATCTGAAGTTCTTGCTATGGTAAATGCAGCAGTGTTTTTCCATATTTAACGTTTTTTTAATATATAAAAACAAATTTTAAAATCAAATGTTAAAAAGTAAGGTATTATTTTTACATTACCGCACAGTTCAAAATCAGAATTTGGTAGACTTACTTGATCAATACCATCTTAATATAAGTTGAAAAATTCTCTGTTTTAAGTCTGCAAAAATAAATTCCGGAAGAATAGTTAGAGGCTTCCCATATAAAGATATAGGTTCCAGCCTGATAAACTCCTTCTGTAACCTTATAAATATTTCTACCAAGTACATCAAAAATTTCAAGTTGAACATTTGAAGTTTTGGGTAAATCTATTTTTATTGTTGTTTTGGGATTAAATGGATTAGGATAGTTTTGATAAAGTTTATAAGATAAAGGAATGTTTGTGTAATCAGAATAAGATATTGCAAGTGAATTAACCGCTTTAAAGCCAATACTACCAATTATAGTAGCGCTACCAGACAATGTATCATATTTAATTAATGATGAAACCTGATTGCCAAGCCCTGATATCCCGAATAAATTCCCGTCCTTGTCAAAAGCTATAGAAGGCGTTAATGTAAAACCGGGGGTACCAATAAAAGTTGAATTAGCATTTGTTTTATTAATTTTATAAATCTTATTGTTTAACGAGATACCCCAAAGTTCATTATTTAAAGGATTAATAGTAATACCGTATAAATTAGTTATATCAGTAAGTCCGATAAACATAGTATCACTGGTAGAAATCTTATACTTATAAAGTTTCCCATCCTGAGTACCACAGTAAAGATCATCATTATAATCAAATGCAATTGCCACAATGTTAGGAATAGGCATATTATATGTAAGATATGCATCACCCTGGGAGGAATTAATTCTAACCAATTTTGATTGAACCGATCCGGGTATGCATCCAAAAATTACATTATCGCTTCTGCGAATAGAAATAGACCTAATGTCCACGAAACCAGTTAATCCGATTTCGGTTCCATTTCCTGTAGAATCATCGATTTGAAGAAAAACACCGTTGGATTGAGAACCAGTAACAGCGTAAAATCTTTCTGATACAGCAGGATTGATTTTATAAGATTTTGCTTTTAGTATAATATTAATGTTTTCTGCATTAGATAAAATACTTAAAGAATCTTTGTAATTTCCGGGTGTCGTAGGATTAAATAATAAATGAAATTCTTGCGATTGGTTATACCCGAGTTTTATTGGGTAAGAATAATTATCTGTTAAAAGAAATTGTGTATTACTTAAATTAATTTTTGAAATGACAAGAGTATCATTACCTAAACTTCTGACAGAAAATTTTAATGTATCACTTAAATGATTTACTTCAACAGATCCAAAAACCAAACTATCTTTATCAGAAGCAATATGTTTTCCATCAAGAGGAATTAATCTTGCATGACTGACCTGACATGCCCAGGTATTAACAGGTAGTTCAGCATATTGAGTAATCATCCATATATTATATTCATCTGAAGGGTCAACCCAGATACCGTTATAATCGCCCCATCTGTTTCTGCCACTTCCAAATGTCTTAACATAGTTCGCCTTTCCTGCCTGTAATAATTTACTCCCGGTTAAAATATTGGGTGGCATAGAATTTAATCGGGTAGTAAAATAAGCTCCAATATATTCTGTCAATCCGGATCGGGAATAAGTAATAACAACATTGTTATCTTTATCTAATATAAGCGAGGGGTAAAAATGCCAGTATCCATCTAATCCCATAGCACCATCTTCAATAACTTCATTTGTATTTGTATTAAATCTTAAATAGCGGACACTTGAATATGCGCCTCCGGTTCCACTTCGCACCTGATGAACGCACCATATATTACCGTTTTTATACACTGGTTCAAACCGTAAAGCAACATCTCCACTTTCTATTAAGGGAGTTCCCCCGCCAAGCTGTTTTGCCTGTGTAGGTGCGGAGTATTGAGTAACAGGAATATTAACACCTGTCATAACAGGATTTGTAAGTGGAGTTGAAATCTTATATAATGTAAAAAATGTTCCTGTCTGATATGGGGAATGAACTATAAGATAATAATCATTATTTGAAGTATTCGGAGTAAAGAATATAGAAGGTCTTACATTAAAAGTTCTAACACTAAAATTTGCTGGATCTCTTATATCCCATAAATCAGTCCAGACAACTTCTGCAGGGATAGTATTGTATAAATACGATTTATTAATTATTCTTATTTTTGAACCACGAAAACCAGCATTAAAACCAAATTGGTTAGCAGTTATATAAATTGCCTGGGTATCGAATCCCACACCTTCATAATCTCCCCAGTCATTAGAAAAAGTTGAACCGTTAACATTTGAAGGTAATGCCCAGTTGTTCCAGAAGCCAAGAGGAATGGAATCATCTGAAACAGATATTAGAAAATAACTTTTACTATTTATGTTATCCACATGAAGCCAAATCATTATCCATCTCTTGGCAAAATTATCATACTGAACTTTTGGATCAAAAGCATTGACACCTCCTAATGTACTTGAAAACCAATAATCAATATTTATTGTTTTTATATGTTTTCCTTTTTTATCGAAAATTCTGAACCTGCTATTATCCACTGCAACTATATGTGTCGGACCAACTGCTATATATTGGTCAGGTGGTATATAGTTGCCGGGGTCAAGGAATCCCTGGAAACTTTTAATTACAACGGGCTCAGGTTCATTTAAGTTATTAGGAATTTTTCCTGATGGATCAACAAAGTAATTTGCCCCTTCAGGTGCAGAAGCGGGGGTTTTATTCATCCCATCAGGATATTTTTCAAACGGAATTTTATTCCTTACTGGTCTTTGAACAGTAGGTGGAATTGGTTTGGGTTCATACAATCCAATAAAATTGTCGGTTGATACTGTAACCCCATAAGGTACAGAACCAGTTGCAGGTCCCTGGTATAATTGAGAAAAGGCTTTGATTGAAAGAACAAATAACAAAAAAGTAAATAACGAAAATAAACGATTTTTCAATTTAATTCTCATTTATTTATACAAGTATTAACAATAAGTTAATAAATTATTTGTATTATTTAAATTACAATACAAAACTGATACAAACTTTTTATAAGCCGAGACAATAAAAAATTAAATTAAAATAAAAAATTCTTAAAGAATTTCTTAAAAAAATTTTTTTTCTCTTTAATCTTAATTCATAATTTTTAATTTTGGAAATAGTTATGGAATTTATCCACTTACACAATCACTCACATTACTCAATTCTTGACGCAATTTGCTCAATTGAAGGGCTTGTAAAAGAAGCGGTAGATAATAAAATGAAGGCTTTAGCTTTAACAGACCATGGTGTAATGTATGGAATTATAGAATTTTATAAAAAATGTAAAGAGGCAGGAATTAAGCCAATAATAGGATTCGAAGCATATGTAGCACAGGCATCTTCAAGATTTGAAAAGGGAAATAAAGATACAAATGAAGATGATACTTTTGCTTTAGAAGATGATATAAACACTGAAAATACAGATGGGCTTTCTGTTTCAAACCTTAATTATGCACATCTTGTTCTGCTTGCCAAAAATAATACAGGATATAAAAACTTAATAAAATTAAATTCAATAGGACATACAGAAGGGTTTTACAAAAAACCGCGTATAGATTTAGAAGTATTAAATCAGTATAGAGAAGGGATTATTGCTCTTTCTGCCTGCGCGGGAGGTGTTTTATCTGCTTATATAGTAAGAGATAATCTCAAGAAAGCAAATGAAATGGCAGGGGTTTATAAAGATATTTTCGGGAATGATTTTTACTGCGAACTGCAAAATCATTTGACATTAGAAAGTGAAAAATTAGTTCTGAAAGAACTTCCCAAGATAGCAAAGAAGCATAATTTAAAACTTGTAGCAACAAATGATATACACTATATAAAGAAAAGTCACGCAATTGCTCATAACATTTATTTACATATTAGTGCTAAGCAAAGTAAAAATATTGATTATTCAAAAATAATCTCTGATTTTAGGTATGGGACAGAAGAGATTTATTTCAAATCTACGGAAGAGATGTGTTCTTTGTTCAAAGATTTTCCGGAAGCAATCAAGTCAACAATAGAGATTGCTGAAAAATGCAATGTGAACCTTGATACAAAAGAATACTTTATGCCAAAGTTTCCGGTTCCTAAGGAGTTTTCGGCGGAAAATATTGAACTGAAGGATGGAAAAACTAATTTAGATTTATACCTTGAAAATCTGGTAAGAGAAGGATTAAAAAGAAGATTTACAAAAGTAACTAAGGAAATTGAAGAGAGGGTGAATTATGAGTTATCTATAATTTATAAAATGAAATTCAGTGGTTATTTTTTAATTGTTCAGGACTTTATCAAATTTGCAAAACAAAAAGGAATATTAATTGGGCCCGGAAGAGGAAGTGCTGCAGGGTCACTTGTGTGTTATTGTCTTGGAATAACTAATGTTAATCCTCTTGATTATAATTTATTATTTGAGAGATTTTTAAATCCGGAGAGAATATCAATGCCGGATATAGATATAGATTTTCAGGATGATAGAAGAGATGAGGTCATACAATATGCAAAAGAAAAATATGGTGAAAATGCAGTTGCACAAATAGTTACATTTAATAAACTTGCCTCAAGGGGAGTACTTAAAGATGTTGGCAGGGTTTTAAATTTTCCTTACAACGAGATAAATAATTTAACAAAAACTATTCCAAGTCTTTTCGGAAGGACTAAATCACTTTCAGAATGTATTAAAGAGGTTGTAGAATTCAAAAATTATTTTAAAACAGGAACAGAAGAAAAAAAACAACTCAAGAAAAAACTTCTTGAATATAGCTTTATACTTGAAAACCTTAATAAAAATCCATCAATACATGCTTCGGGAATTGTAATAACCCCAAGTGATGTAACCGATTATGTCCCGTTATCTAAAGTCCCAAAAGAAAATATATTTGTTACACAGTATGATATGAATTCACTCGAAGATGCAGGGTTGATTAAGATAGATTTTTTAGGGCTAAAAGAATTAAAAGTTATTCAACGAACAATTGATAAAGTAAATAAGAGGTATAATCTTAATATTACCCCGGAAACAATTCCTCTTGATGATAAAAAGACTTTTGAGTTATTCTCAAGTGGTGCAACAATTGGAATATTTCAGTTTTCAAAAAGTAAAATGCGTGAATATCTCTCAAAGTTAAAACCAAGAAATATTAATGACCTTGCGGCAATGAATGCTCTTTACAGACCTGGACCAATGAAGTTTATTCCTGATTTCATTGAGAAGAGATTTGGGAAAAAACCCGTGTCTTATCTGCATCCGAAATTAGAAAATGTATTAAAAGAAACTTACGGTATAATAGTATTTCAGGAACAGGCAATGCAAATTGCAAGGGAAGTTGCCGGGTTTACAATGGCGCAGGCAGATAATATGAGAAAAGCAATGGGTAAGAAAATCCCTGAAAAGATGAAACAACTGAAAAATGATTTTTTAAAAGGTGCAGTGCAAAACGGGGTTGATAAAAAGACGGCAACAGAAATATTTAATTTAATACAAAGTTTTGCTGATTATGGATTTAATAAATCTCATGGGGTTGCTTATTCTATTCTTGCTTTTTATACCGCATATTTAAAAGCTCACTTCCCTCTGGAGTTTCTTGCTGTATCTCTTGATTGCAGAAAAGACAACGATGCAGAATTACAACTCCTTGCTGAAGAATGCCGTAGAATGGGTATCAAGTTAAAACAACCAGACATCAATTCAAGTTTATCAGGTTTTGAAGTTAAATACGCAGATAATACTAATGCGAATGAAGAAAATTGTATACTATATGGTTTAAGCGCAATAAAAAATGTAGGCGAAAAAGCTGCGGAAAATATTGTCCAGGAAAGAGAAAGTAATGGTAAATATATTGATTTTGTTGATTTTTTAAAAAGGGTTGATTTAAGATTAGTAAATAAAAAAGCGGTTGAGTTTTTAATTTATGCAGGTGCTTTTGATTCTCTGGAGCCTAACCGGAATACGTTATTTTCAAATTTAGAAAGAACGCTTTTATATGTGCAAAGATACAAGGAAAAACCAGAAGCAAATGGTCAGGAGTTACTCTTTGATGCAAACATTAAGCTCAATGTATTAAAGGAAAAAACTGAAGATTTTATTCTTGAGAAGTATGACGAATTTCCAGAAAAAGAAAAGTTTAACAAAGAAAAAGAAGCAATCGGATTTTTTCTTACGGGACATCCTTTATCAAAATACAATAATTTAATAAAGAACTTTGTAAATTTTTCTTTAGGTGAAGACATTAAAGGGGTTGCTCCGGAAGATATACCTGCTAACATAAGAGCCGCAGGTGTGGTAAGTGATGTGGAAGGTAAGTATTCCAAGAGGGGAAATAAGTTTGTTACTTTTAATCTAATTGATTTTTACGGTAAGGCAGAATGTATTGGGTTCAACAGCTTAATTGAAAATAAAGCAGAACTTATAAAAAATAATAATCTTGTTTTTGTTGAAGCAAAAGCAGAGGAAAACGGAGATAAAATAAAATTGATTGTTGAAAATATTTATCATATAGAAAAATTTCAGGAAAAATTAGCAACTAATATTGTAATAACCCTTTTCGAAAACAAAAATTATGATACTGAATTAAAAATATTTAAAAATCTTATAGAAAGAAATCCGGGTACATGTAATATTTATTTTCATACATGCAATAATTATAACAAAAATGGAGAATGTGTAAATGGAAATGGTCTGTCTTCAAGGCTCTTTAGGGTTAAAGATTTTAAGGTTAAACCAACAATTGAATTTTTAAATGATCTCATAAAATTATTCGGTGAAAAAAATATTTCTATTAATTAATTATAATATATTTAATTTGAAAAGATTTTTATACTTTAAATTTAATTTTGTATTTCTAAAATTTAATCAAATAAATTAAAGATAAATTTATGCATCCATTAGAATTTACCGATTCAAATTTTGCACAGGAAGTTGAAGCCTCTGATATTCCTGTATTAGTTGATTTTTGGGCTGTATGGTGTGGCCCCTGCAGAATGATTGCTCCAATAGTAGAAGAACTTGCCGCAGAATATCAGGGCAAGATAAAAGTAGGAAAAGTTGATGTAGACAACAATGTAGAGGTTGCAACAAAATATGGGATAAGAAGCATCCCAACCCTTCTGATTTTCAAAGGGGGTAAAGTTGTTGACCAAATAGTTGGTGCTACATCCAAGGCTTATATAGTTGAAAAACTTAATGCCCAACTTTAATTTTTATTTGCATTTATATCTTTTTTAAATAACACTAATAATTATATGTTTAACAAATACTACAATCTTAAATTATTAGTCGAGGGTGATTTATTATTAAATTTTAATATATGAAAAAGGTAATTATCATTGGAGGAGGAATTGCGGGCTTATCAGCAGGATGTTATGCTCAAATGAACGGTTTTGATTCGGAAATTTATGAAATGAATAATATTTCCGGCGGGCTTTGTACTGCATGGAAAAGAAAGGACTATCTTTTCGACGGTTGTTTACACTGGTTGGTGGGGACTTCTCCCGCAAATCCGTTTTACAGACTTTGGGAAGAGTTAGGAGCATTAAAAGGGAAAAAATTTTTCTCTTACGAATACTTTAATAAAATTATCGATGAAGATGGCAGATTATTTACTGCTTATGTAAATCCGTACAGGCTTAGAGAAGAAATGCTCGAATACTCTAAAGAAGACAAAAAACTTATTAATAAGATTGCAGATAATATGCGGTGTTTGATGAAAATAAAAATGCCTTTAGATTTTAATTTATTATCATTTTTTAAATTATTACCTCTTATTTTTATTTTCAGGAAATATTCAATGGGGGCAACTGAGTTTTCCTCGCTTTTTAAGAATAATATTCTAAGAAAATTTATTAAGCATACATTTGATTGGCATGATATGTCCGTTGCTTTTATTCTCTGGACTATGGCGCTTATGGCAGATGGAGATGGCCAATATGTTTTAGGTGGGGCGTTGGAATTCGCACGGACGATTGAATCAAGATACAAAGAACTGGGGGGAAAAATATTTTTTAATAAAAAGGTTAAAGAAATTATTGTAAAAAATGACTCTGCTGCAGGCATTCTACTAAATGATGATACGGAAGTAACAGGAGATTTTGTAATTTCTTGTGCAGATGGTTATACAACAATATTCGAGTGGCTAAAAGGAAATTATTTAAATAATAAAATCCGGAAATATTACAATGAACTTGAACCTTTTCCTCCGTTAGTATATGTTTCTTTAGGTTTAAATTCAGATTATTCCAAAGAACCTTGCAGATTGACGCTACTTTTGAAAAAAGAAATTGATGTAGGGGGAAAGAAAATTAACAAATTAGAATGTGTCAATAAAAGTTTTGACAATATACTGGCTAAAGAAGGGAAAGGTATATTACATTTTATAGCTTCCGCTGATTATTCTTTCTGGAAGAACTTATATAATAATAAGGATAAGTACTATGAAACGAAAAACAAAATTGCGGAAGATATGATTACAGCCATTAGTGAAATTTATCCAGAAATTAGAAAACATATTGAGGTAATTGATATTGCAACCCCGGTCACTTTTGAACGTTATACGGGAAATTGGAAAGGTTCCTATGAGGGATGGTTACTAAAAAAGGAGACAATGACTATAAGATTACCTATAACACTTCCGGGTTTAAAAAACTTTTATATGGCTGGACACTGGCTATCACCCGGCGGTGGATTGCCATCTGCTGCATTAACTGCAAGAAATGCTATAAGAGTTCTTTGTCACCATAATAAAATAAAATTTTTTACAACAACAAATTAAAGTTAAATATTATTAAAGAAATTTTTTCTGCATATAAAACTAAGTTTAAATTACCGCATAATATTTTTTTATTAATTCGAGGTTTAAAGTAGAGAAAAGTTATTTATCTTTATTTTGATATTACTTATATATTACTTATTACAATGAGAAACTGGCTACCGAAAAATAACAAATTTACCGCATGGTTATTAATTATTATTTTGTCCTTTATATGGGGCACTTCATATATACTTATTAAAAAGGGGCTTGATGGTTTTACGGCTATTCAGGTTGGTTCTGCGAGAATGTTTTTTGCTTTCATTGTTGTAACTCCTTTAGCAATTAAAACTTTTAAAGAAATTCCTCTATCTAAAAAACCACTTGTCTTTTTCCTTGGGTTAATTGGAAATTTTATTCCTGCTTTTCTTTTTTCAGTAGCAGAAACTCAGCTTGAAAGTTCTTTAACGGGAATGGTAAATGCTGTCACACCTGTTTTTACTCTTATTATTGGAATTTTATTATTTAAATCTGAAATTAAAATAATTCAAATATTGGGGGTAATATTAGGATTGCTTGGAACTGTTGGTATTACTTTTGTAAACAATACCGGAGGTCTTGGTAGTTTCAATTATTATGCATTATTTGTTATTCTTGCTACTTTGCTTTATTCATTAAACGCTAATATGATTAAGCACTATTTTCAAAATACTGGTTCAATTGCTTTAACAACACAATCTTTATTTTTCGTTGGTCCTCTTGCAATAATAGTACTATTCTCGACAGATTTTATTGATAGAGCTTTAAATATAGATGTTAATGGATTTTCTCTTTTTTCAATATTTATACTTGGAGTTGCAGGAACTGCTATAGCATTAATATTATACAATAAACTTATCAGAATAACTTCTCCTGTTTTTGCTACAATGGTAACCTATATTATGCCATCAGTTGCAATAATCTGGGGATTAATTGATGGTGAAAATTTATTTCTTTTACACTATATAGGATTAACATTAGTAATATTAGGAGTTTACCTAACAAATAGAAAATAATTTATTAATATTTTCACTTATTATTTAAGTCGTTAAAAATTATCACACCTTATCAAAAAATTGTATGGCAAGGAATTTTTTTAAAAAAAACTTTTAAAAATCACTGTCAAAAATTTAAAATATTTAATTAATACTATCTATCGTTCGGGGAACTATTATATTATTTAATTGTTTAATAAACTAAACCTTAAAGAAAGGAGAAATTCCCATGAAAAACTTTATTTTTCTTTTAGTATCCACAATATTAACATTACTTCTAATTTCCCAGCCTTCTTATTCTCAAAAGGACACAAGGGAAATATTAACAACCCCGATCTATGAAATGCCTAAAAACGGACCTCAGGGGGGAGAGATAAAAGAATACAATAATGATAAGATACAAACTGTTTTATCTCAAATACGAGAAGCCAGATTAGCCGGAAATGAATCCAAAGTGGAAAATTTACAGCACGAGTTGGAAAAAATTTCAGGTAATATATCTCAGGATAATGCTGTCTATTCGAACAATGGACCACTTCCAATTATTGAATATGTAAATTATCCTTTAGGTAATCCTGATTATAACCTAACTGTAATTTCACCATCTGATCCGGCGTGGGCAATTGCAACTTCAACAGACCCCATCACAGGCAGACTTTACGCAGTACAAACAAAATATGTTAATGCAGGGTCAGATACAGCTAAAGTATATACTTCTACAAATCATGGAATGTCCTGGAGTTTAATATATAGAGTTTACTATACAGTAGATATAGATTACAGAAATGATGAACTTGATATAGAAGCAATTAATAATGGTACATCTTCTTATATTTATATCGTTGCAGGTTTTACAGCATCAGGTGTAAATTACTCAACTATTTATAGAATGAATAGTTCCGGTGGAGAATTTTTTGCTGCTAATTTTTACAATTCTGCATCCGGAAATGCATTCATCTACCCAAGAATAACAAGTGATAATGGAAAATACACATCGCTAACTTATGTTTATATAATATTAACTCAGGATTCAACTACAGGTTCTACTCATCATTTAAAAACTAAATTCAGTATTATTACAAATCCTTTCGCTTCAACTCCAACAATAACAAATAGAAATTTTACATCTGCTAATTCTTATTGGTGGAACCAACCGGGATTACCAGATACTTCAATATTGTACAATGATATTGTATACTCTGATTCAGCTGCAACAGATTGGATAATTACTGTATCAAATTTTTACAGGGCAAATTTAAACAACTTATATCTGACATATTCAAGTGATTATGGTGCGACTTCTCCGGCAAGGTACCCAACATTAACTGAATCAAATGTTAACTATAAACCAAGATTAGCAAGTTCAAGAAATGATGATACAATTGGCGGGCAGTATATTATGCTTGTTTATACAAGACAATTTAGTAGTACAGATTGGGATCCATATTATAGAAGAACCACTGATAATGGAAGTAATTGGTCTTCGGGCTATATAAGTGCTGTAAGTGATACCACTGTATATACAGATGTAGCCGGAATTCCTGGAATAAGAAATAAGTTCCGCTTTGCTTATGCGGTAACAACAGGATCCTCTTCAGGTTCAATATGGTTAAGAGAATATAATAATGGTTCTATGCCTGCTGCATTTAACTTATCAACAAATATGGGTAATAACTTTACTCCGGTAAGAGCAGGTTATCGGTTAACTACTGACAGTTGTTTCACTCTTGGGCATGGAGTTACCGGAATAGGAGTATATGCATTTATGGGATGCAGTGGTTCTTTAATTAATGTTGGGAAAAATGAGATACCTGTTGAATTTAATTTATCCCAGAATTATCCTAACCCATTTAATCCCAATACAAAAATATCTTATTCAATTCCTCTTCCGGGATTTGTAACTCTGAAAGTTTACGACGTTCTTGGAAAAGAAGTTGCAACTTTAATTAATGAAAATAAAAATGCAGGAAACTATATAGTAGAGTTTAATGCTGAAAATCTAACCAGTGGAGTATATTTCTATAAACTTGAAACTAATGGTTTCAGCGCCATAAGAAAAATGATTCTGATGAAGTAAAATTAAAAAAATAAATTATTATTTATATCCCGCAAAGTAGTGATGTTTTGCGGGATTTTTATTATATTTGATATTATTATTAGTAAAACAAAACATTAATCAGAATGAAAATAAATAAATTTTTTGTTTTATTTTTAATCATTATAAACTTTCTTTTATTAATTAAAAATATTTCAGGTCAGGATACTTTTTCAATTACAGCAGTCGATCCGATTACAGGGCAGGTAGGGAGCGCGGGTGCTTCCTGTATAAGTGGCTGTATTATCCTGAGTGATGTTCACCCCGGGGTAGGAGTAATTCATACTCAGGCATATTATAATGCAACCAATCAAAACTATGCACGAACCTTGATGAATATGGGGCTTTCTCCTCAACAAATAATAGATTCTTTAATTGCACACGATGCTCAGGGAAATCCAACGATAAGGCAATATGGAATTGTAGATTTAATAAATGGTGGAAGAACAGCAGCATATACAGGAGTAAATTGTCAGAATTACAAAAATCATATTATCGGACCAACTTATACAATTCAGGGAAATATACTTCTTGGACAAAAAGTACTTGACTCAATGCAAGCGAGATTTTTAAATACACAGGGTACTTTAGCCGATAAACTTATGGCTGCTTTACAAGGTGCAAAAATGATCGGAGCAGATACAAGATGCACTCAATATAATAAATCCTCTATTTCTGCTTTCATTAGAGTTGCTAAACCTAATGATCCTCCAAATTCTTATTACTTAAACTTAAATGTAAACAATACTCCAACTAATAAAGACCCTATTGACTCTCTTCAGGTTTTATATAATTTGTGGTTATTAACAGGAATTAAAAATATTGAGGGAGAAATACCAACAAAAATTTCTCTTGAACAAAACTACCCAAATCCTTTTAATGCTTCAACAAGAATAAGGTTTAGTATTGACGGTAACTATTTAGTTTCAGTTAAGATTTTTGATATTCTTGGGAAAGAGATTGTTACTTTATTTAATGATAATTTAAGTGCAGGAAACTATGAACTCAGATGGAATGCTGATTATGTCCCAAGTGGTATATATTATTTACGATTTCAGGCTGGTAGTTTTATAGAAACTAAAAGAATGGTTGTACTGAAATAAGTAATTTTACTTTTTTTTATCTTTCATCATATTTAAGTTGATTAACATCTGCTTTGCTTCTGTTCTTTCCGGAACTAATTTTTCCGCATTCTTTAATAATTTTTCTGCTTCCTCAAATTTTTTATACTGAATAAGGTAACCTGCTCTTGCTAAATAACTACGATAATAAACAAAGACAATTATAGTATAAAAAGGGTCTTCCTTAATTAATTTATCTAATGGTTTTTCTTTTATCTGATATTTAAAATCAGGATTTCCATCATCAATAAAATTAGTATCTTTTGTAATTTTAAAGAATAAGCCATACGGGACAAGGGAATAATCTTTTATTATATCATTTAGTACTGAATTTTTTAAATATTGACTGACAAATTCCTGAGTAAAATAAACGTCATTATTTTCAACTATATTTTTATATAATGCTATATATGATAGAACAAGGTTTTTCCTATCAAAATTTTTCTTTCTATTATAATGATATTCAAGAAGATATTTTAAATACATATCAAATTCGTTTTTGCTTCTATTAAAAAATTCACTATAATGATTTTCAAGAAATTTAATATACCAGGGCGCGGATGAAATAAGATTGTCATTAAAAATTACAACAGTAGGTTTTATTCCCTTAATAATCTGATAATAGAAAGAAGCAAGCATTGCGACATCCATTCCCTCTGTAACAACAACTGAATTTTCCGGAACACAACTTACAAAATTTAAATAATAATCCTGTATAATATAATTATCACTTTCGTCAACTTTATTATAATTTCCAAAAATTGTAATTAATATTATAATTCCCGCAATAGAAAAAGCAATAATATTTTTCAAATGTAAACTCCCGATAAGAAATAATAACCCAAAAGCAAACCATATTGCAACGCATAAAGGAGTTAAGTAATAATAATTTTCAAAATCAAGTATTTCGTAATTTATTGCTAAAATTAAATTGAAGACAAAAAGTAATAGTGTGAATAAAAAATATTTTAAAGAAACCTTCCACAGAAAAACGAATCCAATTGCGCTTATAATTAAAGGAAAATAAAAGTATTCTCCCGGGAAAAATTTAACAAAATTAAAAAACATATTCAAAGATGAGTCAAAAGATTTAAACATCAATCCACTAAAATGTTTACCAGTAATGTGATAAAACAGATTATATAAATCTAAGGGATAAATCCAGGTAATAACATTATTGTTTGCTCTTATGATAAGGTAAATATAGACTGTTAAACCTAAAATAAAGAAAATTGTCATATAAAGGAATCTTTTAAAGGATATTTTATTTATTCCTTCATAACAAAAATATAAATAGCTAAATCCAAGAATAATAAAAATTGTTGATAAATGATTAGTAAAACTTAATCCTAAAATATATGCAAACAATAAATAATGTTTCTCGGAAGAATAAATAATAGCCTGCAAGAACACATAAATTATCAAAACAATCAATAAATTATGAAGTGACCATACTTCGATAGAGTTTGCTGAATCCCAGAATGTTCTTGAAAAAGCAAGGATAAAAGAAGAAAGAATACTTATTATGTTAACAGTTAAACCGCTTATTTTTTTATGATAGTATTTATAAACAAAGCGAGTTCCAATTTCACTGAGAATTAATACTAAAACATTAAAAAAAACAAGAACTGCAAGTGCGGAAAAAACCGCACACATTAAGTTAAGAATATAAGCTTCTTCGCCAAAGTGAAACAAAAAAAATACTTTTCCTAAAATTGTAAAAAGAGGATACCCTGTCGGATGAGCAATAGCAAGTTTGATACATGCTAAAGCTAATTCTCCGGAGTCTGTATATGAAATTGTGGGGGCTAATGTAAATAGATATATTGTAAATGCAATAACAAATGATAATAACTGGAATACCAGTCTGTAATTCTTATCTTTAAAGTAAGAATACATACATGTTAAATAGAAGTATTAATATAATTGTATAATTTAATTTATTCTCCAATTATTTTTATTAATACTCTCTTCTTTCTTTTTCCGTCAAATTCACCATAGAATATTTGTTCCCAAGGTCCAAAGTCCAGTTTCCCATTTGTTACTGCAACAACAACTTCCCTCCCCATAATAGTTCTTTTCAGATGTGCATCAGCATTATCTTCAAATCCATTGTGTCTATATCTTGAATAAGGTTTTTCCGGGGCAAGTCCTTCCAGCCACTTTTCAAAATCCTGATGCAAACCTTTTTCATCATCGTTAATAAATACACTTGCGGTAATATGCATTGCGTTAACCAAAACAAATCCTTCTTTAACATTACTTTCCCGCAGTGCTTTTTCTACCTCTTCCGTAATATTAATGAATTCCCTTCTGTTTTTTGTTTCAAACCAGAGTTCTTTTCTATAAGATTTCATATATCGAAAAATTTAATTTATAGATTTATAACTCTTAAAAATTTTAATTCATTAAAGCATATACAATTATATTTGTACCCATTTTAAATGCTTCTTCTCTTTTCTCTGGTGGGTCCTGATGCTCTTTTGTATCAGCCCATCCGTCAGTTATATTGGTTTCATAAGCGTAAAAGACACATAATCTGCCTTCCAGTGAATATATTCCAAAACCCTGTGGTGGTTTTTGGTCATGTTCATGTATTTTGGGAAGCCCGTTAGAAAAGTTATAATGCGAGTTATAAATCGGATGATTAAAAGGAAGTTCAGCTAAATTTTTGTCGGGAAAAACTTTTCTTATTTCTCTTCTAAATGATTCATCCATTCCGTAATCATCATCAGCAAATAAAAACCCTCCGGATTCGCAGTATTTTCTAAGCCTTACAGCTTCCTCCGGGGAAAAGTTTATATTGCCGTGTCCCGTCAAGATAAGTATCGGAAATTTAAATATCTCATCTGAAGAAATATCAACTGCAATAAATTTGGGTTCATCAACATCTATTAATGTGTTTTTCTTTAAATATTCAAGCATATTTACTTCAGCAGAAGGGTCGTTAAACCAATCTCCCCCACCTGAATATTTCAATCTTGCAATACTAACTTTACTTCCTTTATTAATTCCCTGTTCAGAAAAAAAAGAACTACTATAATTATTATAAGATAAAACTAACGCGCTATATAATATTACAAATATTACAATCGTCTTTTTCATTTATAGTATTTTATAAAAGTTGTGGTTTATCGTCTAAATGTTATTAATGCTTTTAAAACCTGTCCTGCAATATTTGGATTCTCTTTAAATCTCCTCATCGAATACTGATACCAGCGAATTCCAAATGGAACATATATTCTCATTTTATATCCTTCTTTCACCAGTTTATTTCTCAAGTTTTCTTTTACCCCCAATAGCATTTGAAATTCATATTTTTCTTTCGGAATGTTCAGTTCTTCAATCATTTTTTTAGATTTCTCAATTAAAAAATTATCATGGGTTGCTATACCAACATATGCTCCTCTTTTTAACATTATTTCAAGCGCCTTTAAGAAATTTTCTCTTATCTCATCCCTTTTTTTATAAGCAATTTCTTTCGGTTCTACATAAATTCCCTTACATAATCTGAAATTTGCTTTTTCTTTTGTAAGTCTGATTACATCATTAAGTGTTCTTTTCATATATGCCTGAATTGCAAGACCAACATTGTTATATTTTTTACGCAAAGTTTCATAAATTTGAATTGTTTTCTCCGTTACTGAAGAGTCTTCCATATCTATTCTAACAAAATTATTTAAATCCTTTGCTTTTTCTACAATTTCGGTAAGTAATTCCAAACACAATCCTTCATCAATAGTTAAACCAAGCATCGTTAATTTTACTGACAAATTAGAGTTTAAATTATGCTTGTTAATATATTCAAGTACTTCAAGTGATTCATTTTTAGATTGAACTGCTTCTTCCTTATCTTTAATACTCTCACCTAATACATCCATCGTTGCAATAATTGATTTTGAATTCAGCTCAATAACTTTTTTAACAGCATCATTAATATTATCCCCTGCTATATATCTGTTAGCAAATATTCTAACAACTTTTTTAGGAAACAGGGGAATTATCGCTACTATTAGTTTATTTATTAGATTCATTGAAATATTTTTTTGTTAATTTACATACATTTTTTAATCATATAAAGTGATAAATTTTTCTTAAAAATAAGACTACTAAATTCCGTTGTTTGCTTAAATTAAACATTGTAATTTATATCAAAACTAATTCCTGGTTAATTGGGATTTATATTAAAAGAAGCAAAAGGTAAGAAGTTTACTATCAGATTTAAGTTATTTACTTTAATTACTATTATACTTTTGGTTTATATTTTCCACCGGCAAATACTTGAGGGGTTTGGCTCATTCTTAATAGAACAAGAATATCAGATAAAAAATGCAGATGTAATTTTATTTGAAGAAGAAAACTTACTCAAAAACAGCATAGAAAAATGTAACTTATTATATCAGGAAAATAATTGTAAGGAAGTCTGGATAATTAGATTACCAATGAAACAATATATTATTCCTGAAGAGAAAATAAACAAATTATTCAAGGAAGTTTTTGATTCTCTTGGTTATAAGTTTAATTACAGATATTTCTTCTTCAATTTAGAACATCCCTATACGTACAACAAATCAAGTGTGATAGTAGATTCTTTAAAAAAATATGGATACAATAAAGTATTAATATTAACTAATGCTTTTCATTCAAAAAGAACATTAAGTGTATATAGAAAACTTTTACTCCCGTATGGTATAAATGTTTTCTGTTCTGTTTACTATACGGATTATAATTCGGGTGATTGGTGGAATTCAGCGGAAGGGGTTAGGAATATAGTCTCAGAATATCTTAAATTGATTTATTATTGGTTAAAAGGATATTTATAATTGATACCTCCCTGAAAAAATTCAGATTAAAGAACTAAATTTAACGTAAAATGTAAGTTATTTTTTCTTAATGTTATCGTGAACTTCAAACCAAATTTTTGTTGTCTCCGGATATATCTCAAGCATTATATCTTTAATAACAAGAGCGTATTCTCTTATTTCCCACTGAGCATGCGGGTCATCGCGTAAATCAAGAAAATTCATAATTGCTTGAAATGATGCCGTCCAATATATCTCCGTGTATTGATTCAGTGGAAGTATAATCCGTGCTTGCTCTTTTGCAATTCCAAGAGATAGCAGTTTTTCATAAGAACTTTTTATTATATCAAGAGTGTTCAGAAAAACTTTGTTTGCCTCTTCCTGATTTTCTATAGAGCCTTCTGATGCCTGTCTGTTGTCTTCTGATTGCCTGCGCCAGTTAGTTGGGTAATAAAAATCTGTTACAGGAACATATCTTCCACTTATTTCATTCCAGGCATGGTCTTTGGTAGGATAACTTGAGCTTGTTTCAATTCCTACAACATGTTTATACCATTGCCTCATTACAAATTCAGGTGCTTTTATGTGAAATTGTACAATTAAGTGTCTAAAAGGAGAATAATGTTTATTTTCTGCAAGGAACTTTACAAGTATTCTATCCCTCTCATCAAAAGTTCCTTTTTGTTTCCCAAAAGAAACTCTTGCAGAGTTAACGACGGTAAGATCGCTACCGATATAATCAATTAATTCAACAAAACCTTTATCTAAAACCTTTTTCTTCATTATTTAGCCATCAAAGACTTCATTATTTTACCACCAATTGTTAATGCTTCTTTATTTACGGCAAGTAAGTGATGATATCTCTCTGGTAATACCTTTCTCAGTGCATCTATTATTGCATCTATATTTACAAGGGGTTTCCGCTCAAGGTATGCTCCCAGTAGCACCATATTTGTAACTTTCGTGTTATTTAGTTTATTTGCTTCTTCCGCAGCTGGAATTGGATAAATTTCTATATCTTTTCTATCAACAACTTTTAAAATATTAGTCGCTTCATAAATAAGTACTCCGTTTGGTTTAACTCTTTCCCCAAACTTTTCCATAGAGGGCTGATTCAAAACTACAGCAGTATCAAAACGGGAAACAATCGGCGAACTAATTGTTTCATTGGAAATGATTGTTATACAATTTGCCGTTCCCCCTCTCATTTCCGGACCATAAGAGGGCATCCACGAAACATTTTTACCCTGTAACATTGAGGCATAAGCAAGAGTTTGTCCCATTGATAAAACTCCTTGCCCTCCAAAACCAGCAAAAATAATTTCTTCTACCATAAAATTTATAATTTAAAATTTAAACATAACATTTAAGATAACATATCATTCTTTAGCGGGTACTTTTACATCTCCCAGTGGATAATATTTAAGCATTTCTTCTTCCAAAAACTTCAGGGTTTCAACAGGGTTCATTTTCCAGTTTGACGGACAATTAGTAACAATTTCAACAAAAGAAGTTCCTTTCTTTAACTCTTGATATTTAAAACCATTCAGAAGTGCTTTTTTACATTTTCTAACATTATTTGGAGTATGAACAGCCTGTCTTGTTACATAATATGCGCCGGGAAGGTTTGCTAACAACTCACACATTTTCAACGGATATCCTACATTATTTACATCCCTTCCGTATGGAGATGTTGTAGTCTTCATCCCCGGTAAAGTTGTAGGTGCCATTTGTCCGCTTGTCATTCCGTAAACGCCATTATTAATAAAAATTATTAATATATTTTCACCTCTATTAACAGTATGTATAGTTTCTGCTGTACCAATAGCGGCAAGGTCACCATCTCCCTGGTATGTAAAAACATATCGATCAGGTAAAACTCTTTTTATCCCTGTCGCAAGTGCGGTAGCTCTACCGTGTGCTGCTTCCTGCATGTCAATATCAAGGTAATCATAAGCAAATACAGCACAACCTACCGGTGCTACTCCAATGGTTTTATCCTGAATACCTAATTCTTGTATTACTTCACCAAGAAGTTTATGCACTGTACTGTGGCCACATCCAGGACAATAGTGAAATCTTTTTTCTGTTAATGTATATGGCCGTTCATATACTAATTCGTATCCTTCGAGCTCCTCTTCTGTTAAACATTTCGGAATTTCATGTTTTTTATCTTCTTGCATAGTTTTATAGTATTTGTTAGATTATTTAATAAATTAAAAATTTGAAAATATTTTTTCTAAGTTTTCTTTCACTTCTTCAGGGCTCGGAATAATACCTCCCATTCTGCCGTAGTAACTTACAGGTACTTTTCCATTTATAGCAAGTTTCAGGTCTTCTACCATCTGACCAGCGTTTAATTCAACGGTCGCTGCACCTTTCAGATGATTTGCTATTTCCTCAATCCTTTTGTATGGAAATGGATAAAGGGTTATTGGTCTTAGTAAGCCCCACTTTTTCCCTTCTGCTCTTGCAAGTTGAATTGTTTTATGGGCTATTCTTGCGCTCAGCCCATAAGCAACTATTAAATATTCTGCATCTTCCGTCATTATTTCCTCACATCTTACTTCTTTTTCACAAATTTCTTTATATTTCTTTATCAATTCAATATTTACAACCTCCATTTTCTCCGGTTGAATAAAAAGAGAGGTGATAATATTTCTCTCTCTATCCTTTGTTTTACCGGTTGTTGCCCAGGGTTTAGGAACTTTTTTTATTTCCCTTTTTTTAAAGACAACTTTTTCCATCATTTGACCTATCGCACCATCAGATAAAATCATAACAGGGTTTCTATACTTATCTGCAAGTTCAAAGCCAAGAAAAACAAAATCTGCCATTTCCTGCACTGAATTCGGTGCAAGGACAATCAAGTGATAATCTCCATGACCACCGCCTTTAGTCGATTGAAAATAATCCCCCTGAGAGGGCTGAATTGTTCCAAGACCCGGACCTCCACGGTTAACATTAACAATCAGACAAGGAAGTTGTGCACATGCAATATATGAAATTCCTTCCTGCATTAAACTAATTCCCGGAGAAGAGGACGTAGTCATAACCCTTGCACCAGCTCCAGCTGCTCCATATATCATATTAATTGAAGCCACCTCGCTTTCTGCCTGAAGAAATACGCCTCCGCGTTTGGGCATTTCACGGGAAAGGTATTCGGGAATTTCTGATTGCGGCGTTATCGGATAACCAAAAAAAGCATCACAGCCAGCCTGAATAGCTGCCTCTGCTAATGCTTCGTTACCCTTCATTAATCTTATATCAAGCTCTTCCATTTTGTTAATTTTAATTCTTATTACTTAAAATAAATTAATTCTCTATTAATTTAGCAGAAGAGGGGAAAGCAAAATGTTAAGTAAATTTTATATATAATCCATCTTAGATAGATCTTCTTTAGACGGATTACTTATTTCAACCTTTATATCAGATTGAACATTGGAAATAGTTGCCACTAATTCTTTCTTCTTCTTACTCTCTCTGTATACTTTTATTACACCATCGGGACATAAAAGGGCACAGTTTGCACACCCGGTACATAAATCATTAATAACAACAGCATACCTATATCCCATATTATTTATTCTTTTAGACATTGAAATAGCACCTTCTTTACAGGCAGTTACACATAATTCACACCCTTTACATCTTTCAATATCTATTATTGTCTTTCCTTTTATTTTACGTTGCTTTGATTCCGCTGTGCTTGTTTTTGCATTCATATAGTATTCTTTTTATATTAATATTGTAATTTATTTAAAAAAAAACATAATTAAAAGGAATTTTTCAGGCGTATCTACACCTGTTAAAAATATGTATTTGTTAGATAATACCATAAATATTCATAAATTCTTAATATCTTTAAAAGAAGTTTAGAAATAAAATAATCAGGTAGTCAGAACAAATAGAGATATGCTGTTTTATATAAAAATTAACAGATAATACTTTAAATAACAAAGAAATATCTACTAAAGTTATATGTGGGATATTTTATTGAATTTTCTCTAATAATTAATTACTTTATTGTTTAAATAGATAATATTTTTATTTATTAAATAATAAATATGATTATTTTAGTTGATCTTGATGATGTCCTTGCCGATTTTGACGGGGGATTCTATGCAGAGTGGAAAAAAAAATATCCTGATAAATATATTGTACCGCCCGATAAAAGAACAAAATTTTATTTAAAAGAAGAAATGCCGTCGGAATATGGTTCCCTTATTACAGAAATAATTATCTCAAAAGGGTTTATAAAATCATTACCGGAAATTCCCAATGCAAAAGAAGCAATTAATCGAATGAGGGAGTTGAAAAATGAAGTTTTTATATGTACAAGCCCGTTTAGAAATTACAAATATTGTGTATCGGAAAAAATTGAATGGGTTGAAGAACATCTTGGAGAAGAATGGGTTGAGCGTTTAATATTAACGAGTGATAAAACATTAATAAGTGGTAACTATCTAATTGATGATAAACCAGAAATTACTGGTTGTGCTAAACCAAATTGGGAACATATATTATTTGATAGGTCATACAACCGTTATATTACCAATAAAAAAAGACTTACCTGGGATAATTGGGATAAAGTAATAAATGTAACCGGCTAAATATAAAAAGAATACTCCGAAATATTATTTTGCTGATAAATAATTTTCTTTTATATAGTTAATATGGTGTCTTTCGTGCCCTGCGAGTACATAAAGTATTGCATTCACGGAAATTTCGTAGTCGTTGACAATTCCTCTTTCAGAAAGTTCTGTTTCGTCAAATCCTTTAATTAACAGTAAATCAGCAACGCGAAGTAATAGCATCTCTTGAGCCATCTCTTCTAATGTTCTTCGAAAGAATCTTCCGTTCTTAACATAAGAATCCTGATCATACCCTGGTAATCTTTGCTTATCACCTCTTGCAATTCGAAGGGCTCGGGCAATAAAAAGTCTTTCGTTATCAATCATATGTCCAATTACTTCCTTTAATGTCCATTTACCAAAAGCGTAACTCTTATCAGCTACTTCTTCGGGTATGTCTTTCAATAAATCTTGTAATTCTTTCGATTGTAACATAAGAACATTAACTATGTCATCATCTTCTATTAAGTTTACGTAGATGCTAAAAAAGTTCGGGTATTCTTCTGGGGTTGGTTTTGGCATATTTTTTTTATAAGATAAACTTTTTAACTTAAATAAAAAAGCATTTTTTATATATAAATTTTCAAGAAAGATTTATTTAAACATATGAATATTTCCGCCTGTATGGATAAATAGAATATTCTCGTTTTTATTAAAATATCCCTTCCTGCAATAATCAATAAGGGCTGCCGCAGCTTTTGCCGTATAAACAGAATCAAGCAAAATGCCCTCAGTTAGAGCAAATATTTTAATTGCTTCTTCTGCTTGCTTTGTATATGCACCATAGCCTTTTCCTATATAATTGTCATCTATTATTATTTCAGGTTCAGAACTTTTCAACTTTAGATTTATCATTCCTTCATTAACAAGTTTCAAAACATCCTTATATAATTCTGTATTATCTTTAGCAACGGAAATTCCAATGATTTTTCCTTTCCATCTATATTTCATTTTACCCAATATCAATCCTGCCTGTGTTCCTGCTGAACCTGATGCGTGTATAATTGTATCAAATTTAATATTATGTTCTCTTTCAAATGTCATTATTTCCTTAAAACATTCTACATATCCTAATATTCCAATTGCATTTGAGCCTCCGATTGGCATTCGAAAAACTTTTTTACCCTTTTTTTCCAGTTTGTTTGCTAACTCCTGTGCTTTTTCTTCCCATAAATCCCAGTTTTCAGTTTCAATATAATGTATATTTGCTCCAAATATTTTCATCAATAACAAGTTTGCAGTTGCTTTTTCAGGCTTTTTTTCTCCTCCAAGAATTAAGTGTGTTTCAAATCCTTCTTTTGCTGCATAAGCTGCGGTAATTCTACAAAAATTAGATTGAAAACCACCTGTGGTAACTATAGTGTCAAATTTTTTAATTTTAGCTTCTGCAATTAAATAATCAAGTTTTCGCGTTTTATTGCCACCAAAAGCGAAACCCGTTAAATCATCTCTTTTACAATAAATATTTACTCCTAATTTATATGATAAAATTTTTAATTTATGTAATGGAGTCGGTAGTATTGAATTATATAATTTTTCCATTTTTAGTTTTCTCAATTTCTGAAAAATAAACAGGCATCTCCATAACTAAGAAATCTAAACTTATTATCAAGGGCATATTTATAAATCTCTCGCCATTTATCACCTATAAATGCTGACACAAGCAATAATAGAGTACTTTTGGGCAAATGAAAATTTGTAATTAATCCATCAACAAATTTATATTTAAATCCTGGTATTATTATTATTTCGGTCTCTCCTGAAATTTTATTAATCGATTCTTTCTGCATAACTTCTAAAATTACTTCAAGTGATTTTTCAATTGAAATATTTTGTTCTACTTTATATGGCATCCATTGACTTATGTTAAAAGATAATAAATAATCAGAAGATCTTAGTTCCCGGTTATCATATATCTGTTTACCTAAATAGTAAAGTGTTTCAAGTGCTCTGGTTGAAGTAGTTCCTACAGATATTATCTTTTTTTTATCAATATCATATTTACCAATATTTGTGTAAAGTTTTTCAATGATATCTTTCTCAAAGCTAACAAACTCAGAATGCATTTTATGGTTTATAATACTTTCACTTTTTACGGGTTTAAATGTACCAATGCCAATGTGGAGAGTAATATACAAGAAATTTATGTCTTTTTTTCTTAAACTGGTAAAGACTTCCTCTGTAAAGTGAAATCCAGAGGTCGGAGCAGCTACTGACCCATTTTTCTGAGCGTAGATTGTCTGATAAGTTAGCTCATCTTGTTCAATTGCTTTCCTTTTTATATAGGGTGGAAGAGGTGTTTCGCCAAATAATTTTAATATTTCACTGAATTTTGTTTCTTCGGGAAACCAACTAAATTCTATTGTAAAATACTGAGGGGCTTTATCTATTACTTTTGCTATTAATTTATAATTTGTATTGTTTTTGACAATCGTTCTTTCTAAAATATTTCGCTTCCATTTCCCGCTTTTCCCTACAAGACATTTCCAGGTTGTTTTTGCAGTTGAAGAGATTGCTTCATTAAAAAACGCCATTCCTTTTTCCGGTTCTAAGCAAAATATTTCTATTTGTGCTCCGGTAGGCTTTAAAAAAAACAATCTTGATTTTATAACTTTTGTGTCGTTAAAAATAAGATAACTGTTTTCCGGAATGTATTTATCTATGTTTTTAAAAATATCTTCTTTTATGTTTTTATTTCTGTAAATAAGCAATCTGGATTTGTCACGTTGTTCTAACGGATATTGAGCAATAAATTCCTTTGGCAATTCGTAATCATAATCATTAATATTTATATTTTCATATTCCTGCATTATTTTATAAGAGTTAATTTTCAGTACAAAAATATAAAAACATAGTAAATACTCGTTACAAGTGGTTAAAATAAAAATATTAGTAATAAATATATATGTATTTAGTCTTGCAGTTGGTTGATTATTACTATATATTTGTAATGAAGTAAAATAAATTTGAGTTTTAATACCTACCAACTGAAATTTAATTTGCTGTTTGGCAAGAAAGTTTTCGGTTTAAGGGGTTTAAAACAAAAGATTTATTAACTTTGTTTTAATTATTTTTTTGCACTAACTAAATCTTTTAAATGGAAGAAGGAACTGTAAAGTGGTTCAACCCTGAAAAAGGATTCGGATTTATTTCCCGTGAAGGCAAACCTGATGTATTTGTTCATTTTAAATCTATCAATACAGAAGGTTATAAAACACTGAACAAGGGTGATAAGGTTCAATTTGAAATAGAACAGGGTCCAAAAGGTCCACAGGCGGCAAACGTTACAAAAATATAGAATACGTTTTGCTTTAAAAGCCACTTTAGCTTTTGTTAAAGTGGCTTTTTTTATTTTTAAAAAATGAAAAACACTTAATAAAAAAATTATTATACTTGCTTTTTTAATAATTATACCATATATTATTATGGTATAATTAATTATGGCATATGAAAAAGGCAAGCTCATTTTTCTTCATTCCAAGAGAAACAGACTCTTTCTTTGAGGTATTTAAAAGGGTAAGGCTTATGCCCCTTTATTCTCACCCGCATTTTAAAGACTTCAACCCGAATTTAATTGAACATAAAGACAGATGCTTTGTACATATTGATTTTGATGCATTTTATGCACAAGTAGAGCAACGGGATAATCCCAAATTAAGGGGAAAACCAATCTCAGTTGGGGGTACCCCAGACGGAAAAGGCATAGTAATGACTGCTTCATATGAAGCAAGGGCATTTGGTGTCGATACAGGAATGAGCGTATGGCAGGCTAAAAAAATATGTCCCCAGCTAATTTCGATACCTTGCTATGGTCCAAAATATGAATCGATAATGGAAAGTATTATGGAGGTTTTACAAATGTTCGCTCCCCCCGAAAAAATTGAACAGTATAGTATAGATGAGTGTTTTATTGATATCTCCCATCTTGTAAAGAATTCCTCTTCAAAAGATATAAACTGGGAAGAAGCTTTAAGAATTTCCCGTCAGATTAAATCCAAAATTCGCATCCGTGAAAATCTTACAACTTCTCTTGGGTGTTCTTACAATAAAACATACGCAAAAATCGCAAGCAAACTTGAAAAACCTGACGGTTTAACAATTATAACCCCGAAGGATAAGCCGATAATTTATCGCTTACCTGTAAAAAAGATTTGGGGTATTGGAACAAGAATAATGCGGCGTTTGAGTATATATAATATATTTACAATAGGAGATCTTGCAAACGCTCAGGAAAATGTTTTACGACACGAATTTGGAATTAATGGTATTGTGTACAGAAAACTTGCAAGGGGGGAAGACACATCTGAAATATTTCATAAACAGACACATGAAAAAGGAATAAGCCACCAGCATACTTTAACAACTCTTATTTACAAGTCTAATGATATTCAGCAAGAAATTCGTCGCATTTGTGAATATATCGGAAGGAAACTGAGAGATAAAAATCTTGTCACCGGGTACCTTGTTCTAATAATAAGATATGAGAATTTAAAATATGCTGTGAAGGATTTAAAATTAAAAATATATACAAATGACGATCGGGAATTATTTTCTTATGCAATAGAAATCTATAAAAAACTGCCACCCCCAACATCAAAAATAAAGGCTCGTCTTTTTGGTTTAATGGCGGGTGATTTACATATTGATAATAAATGTGTAAATTTTGATTTATTTAATAATAAAGTTTTTTTACCATATCATACTCTTGATGAACTAAAATACAAACATGGTGAAAAAATAATTCGTGTAGGAATTTCAACATAGAAGTATTCAGCTGTTTTCTTATTTCCTCCATTATATAACATTGAAGATTGAACTTTCTTTTACTATTTTATTCCATAAAGTTCAAACAATTAAATATGAATGTAAAAGGTTTAAGAGTTGGTTTAGGATATGATGTTCATAAATTTGCTAATGATAGAAAGCTAATTTTAGGTGGTATCGAAATTCCTTATAAATACGGATTAGCCGGACATTCAGACGCTGACGTCTTACTTCATTCGGTTTGTGATGCACTTTTGGGAGCAGCGGGATTAAAAGATATTGGCACACATTTTCCAAACACAGACAAAAGATATAAGAATATTTCGAGTTTGGTCTTACTTGAGAAAACGTATTATATGCTTAAAGTGAAAAATTGGCAAGTAATTAATATTGATTGTGTAATAGTTCTTGAAGAGCCAAAGTTATCTCGTTATATAAACAAAATGAAAAAAAATATTTCCTCCCGCTTAAAATGCTCAAATATTTCTATAAAGGCAACTACCTCAGAAGGGCTTGGATTTGTTGGGGAAAAAAGGTGATGTATAGCATATACAATTGCATTATTATCTAAATTATAATTCTGAAATTAATTACCTCTTTATTTTTCTCTTTAATCTTAATTCATATTTTTTGATTTTTATAAGATAAATGTTGGATTTATTATATAATATTGATGTACAGATTTTTTATTTTATTAATGTAACATTGGCAAATCCAGTAACAGATTTTTTAATGCCTTTTATTACTGAACGTAGTCATTGGATGATTTTTTATGTTATTATGTGGTTTGCAATGCTAATAAAAGGAGGCAGGAGGGGAGCAATTGCCGCCATACTTATTTTAATCTGCATATTAGTAAGCGACCAAACAAGTAGTTCGGTTATAAAAAATTTATTTTGCAGGGTACGCCCTTGTAATGTATTACCAGGAGTACATTTATTGGTTTCTTGTACGAGTTCTTTTTCTTTTCCCTCGTCCCATGCGGTTAATCACTTTGCCGGTTCTTTTGTTCTCTCACATTTTTATCCTGAATACAGACTTTGGTTATATGGGGGTAGTTTTATTATTGCAATATCAAGAGTTTTTGTGGGGGTGCATTATCCTTCTGATGTTTTAGGGGGTATATTAATTGGTTTATTTATTGGTTTTATTATTCTACAGTTGTGGCTATTAACTAATAAACTTTTGAAAATTAACTATAAAAGAAAATAAATTTTAAAATATTGAATTCTTCTACTCATCTTAAAAAAAATACATCTTCAAAAAATACAAATACGAAAACAGAAAAAAATAAATATTATAACATAGTTATTCTTATTATCACAGGATGTTTTATTGGATTTGCCTTTCCCCCCTTTAATTTTAGCTTTTTAATAATCCCGGGATATTCATTACTTATCTATATTATACATACCTCAATTAATTATAAAAAATTATTTATAAGAGCACTTTTTGTTTTTATAGTTTTCGACTTAATTTCTTTATCGTGGATTTCTCTTTCAGGTATCCGACCAGATGCAGATAAATTTTTAATTTTAGGTGGTATATTCACGATAATTCTTCATTGTTTAACCTTGCAAATTCCAGTATTTGTTTTTTATTTTATTTTAAAACAATTCAGAAAAATTAAGCTCGAAATTCTTTCTTTAATACTTTTTCCTTTTATATTCACCGCATACGAATTTTTAATGTCCGTTACAGAGGTTAGTTTCCCATGGTTAATAACAGGAAATGCTTTTTCAAATAATTTAGAAAAAATTCAATTTGCAGAAATTACAGGTGTATATGGTGTTTCCTTCTGGGCTTTGTGCCTTTCAACTTTATTGTATTTTCTTTTTATTAATCTTAATATAACAATAAAAAACCGCTTCAAATCAACACCGCATAAAAAACCTTCTTTTATTCCCGCAATAATATTGGCATTTTTATTTACTTTTCTCCTAATTTCTCCAAATTTATATACAATCTTTTCAAAAAGTAAGGAGCTGTATTCAAAAAATGAAAACTCAGATACTTTAAAGGTAGGAATAATACAACCTAATATAGATCCATGGGAAAAATGGGGAATGCGATATAGTGAACTTATGAATAAGTACTCAGATTTAATTCAAGATTTATACAAAAAGGATAATAACGTTCAATTGTTTGTACTCCCGGAAACAGCGGTTACTTTCTATCTTTTACACCCATCTTATTATAAGGAGTATATTGTATTAAAAAATATTTCGGATAGTTTAAAAGTACCGATTTTATTAGGCTTTCCTGATTTTTTCATATACAAAGATTCAATAACATCAAATAATAAAAATATTAAAAAACCCCGCATTGATTCAAAACAATCTTCCGATGGAAGTTTTTTTTACGATATATTTAATTCCGCTGTACTTTTAGATACAAATAATAATACTGAAGCGCTCCAAAAATACAATAAGATAAAACTTGTAATTGGAAGTGAAAGAATGCCTTATCAGGAAAAATTAACTTTTCTAAAAGACCTAATTAAATGGGGGGTGGGATTAAGTTCTTACCAAACAGGTAATGATACTACTATTTTCAATGTATATAACAAATTCAGATTCAATGTTGCTATATGTTATGAATCAATCTACCCGGAATTTTTCTCAAGGTTTGTTGATAAGGGAGCGCAATTTTCTGTTATTATTACTAATGATGGGTGGTGGGGAAAATTACAGGGAACATATCAACACAATCAGTTTGCAGTTTTCCGTGCAATAGAAAACCGAAGGTGGTTGATAAGATGTGCTAATACCGGAATCTCGGGAACAATTGATCCTTTCGGCAATTATTATAACAAAACCCCAATCAATCAAGAGGCAACTTTTATTGCAAATATTGGTCTCAGAGAGGAAAAAACTTTTTATACACTATATGGAGACTGGCTACCTAAAATATTTTGTTATATAACTGGTTTGTTTTTTCTGGTCGGTATATTAATACAACTTTTTATAAAGCGAAATCCTATATAATATATTCTTATTTATCGTTATTGTTGTTTCCGTTTTCTTCTTCTTTATCACCGTTGTTGGGTATATCAGGAAATTTTTTTATATTATTTCTTGTAATTTTCTCAAAATAATCATCTATACTTTTAGGCATTTCAATATTATTAAGCGAGTTAAAAGGGGGTTCCTTTTGCGTGCCGGATTCGCCGTTTATTAAAGGAAACTTTTCTTTTTTTGCAATTTCATCCATATAAGATTTTATTTCATGTAAAGTCTTCTCTATGGATTCTTCTATATCATCTTCAACTTTTCTATTTTTTAAATCCTCAATTGAAGATAGAGGTGTTGTTTCTTTTTCCGATTCTTCCGTTATACCAATTTCCTGTTGTTTAGTGGATGATGATTCAACCGGGGTAATGGTTCTTGTTTCTTCGGTTTCGGGTAAAATTTCTTCCTCTACAGGAGCACCTACTTCGACAAGGGGTTTCTCACTTATGATTTCTTCCGGATATGAAATATCTTCTTTTGATAATTCTTCCCTCAGTTTTTCCTTTAATCTTTCATATTTTCTGATAACATCTTCCATTGATGTATCAACAATTTCGGTTGGTTCTTCTTTTACCATTGCCTCGGCTTCCTCTGAAATTACTCGGGGAAGGCTTACGTCTGCTTCTTCTTTTATTGTTGGTGTAGTTTCATCTTCAATGAAATTTTCCCCTTTTTCTTCCTGCTGTTCCTGTGTAAAGAATGAAAAACTATCCTTAAGTCTTCCATATATTTCGCTTATAGATAGCGCATCTTCATCTTCATAAATATCCGGATAAACTGAAGAAATTTCTTTTTCTTCAATTGGTGGGGTTTCTTTAATTTCTACTTTGGTAACAGTCTCTTCGTAGGGTTCGGCTATTTTGTCTGCTGGTAAGAACTCGGCTGTTTCAATTTCTTGTTTTGGGCTTTCTTCTTTTAACGGTGGTTCAGGAATAACTTCTTTAGGTTCAGTAGCGATTCCTTCGCTGATTACAGGGGATTCCTCGGGGAATGATACTTGCTTCAAATCTTCTATTTCGGTAGGTGTTGTAGAAAATATCTTTTCTCTAAGTTCCTTCCATTTTCTTTCAAATGATTCTTCCCAGGATTCTTCTTTTCTCTCTTCTGTTACTTTTTCGATTGTTGTTTCCGTTTCTTGTGGTTGTTCTTCCTTTAAGAGAACTTTTTTTGCTTCGGTTTCTTCAATTACATATCCTTTTTTATGTTCTTCCTCGGAAATCACTTTCTTTATTTCTTCGGTTATCTCTTCTTTGGTTTCTGGCTCTTCTAATTGAATTGTTTCTGTTTCTTCAACCGGAGGTCTTTGTAATGCTGGTTCTTTTTCTTCAATATTTTCCAGTTCATCTATATTAATACTATCCCAATCAATCTTATCTATATCAATTACATCTTCATCTATTCCTTCTTCATCACCGTATTCTCCGCCCTCACTCACTTCATCATCAGAAATTTCTTTTTTTAATTCCCTTAACATCTTTTCAATATCTTCCTTAATTTCTGCCTCTTCCTGTTGAACTGCCTCTGTTTCATCTTCTTCTAACGGTGGTTCTTCCAATATAGACTCTTCCTCTTCTTCTGCAATTATCGCTTCGGGCTCCTTCGTTTTTCTAATTGCTTCCTCTATTTTCAAAAGTATTTCTTCATCTCTTCTTTCCAGTAATTCTATCTTCTCCTTTAATTCATTTATCATATTTTCCAATTTCGTTTTTTCTTCTCCATACTTCTTTGCCGTGTCCTCAATTTCTTCTTCTGTTTTAAGTAAGTCTTCAATCGCCTTTTCTTCTTCTCCGATCTCCTCTTCTGATACTAATTCTTCAACGTCGGTGTCAACTACCATAGTATCGCTGGGGGAATACTTTTCTTCTATTAATTCTTTGCCTATTTCTTCCCTTTGTGTTTTGAGTGCGGAAATCTCTGCCTGATTTAATGACCTTATAACAACTGTTTCAAGATTGTTAAAGTTATAATTAATTTCATCCTGAAACTTTTTTGCGGGCGAAAAACTCACCTTTCCTTTACCTGAGATTCTAAATTTCCCGAATTCTAAAATATTTACATTTGTACTTTTCTTAAAACAATCTTTTATTATATCAAACAATGTAAAATAAAAATTATATACATCTATTTCGCTCAGGTTATTTTCGGCGGCAATTTCTTTTATTAATTCTTTTGCATGTAGTTCTTTTTGTGTGCGTTTCTCTTTGTTTTCTTTTTCATCTAAGCCATTGTAAAAGACAAAAATTAATTTATCTTTTGGGGGTAATAACACAACCGCCTTTTTATTATAATCTATCATCTTCTGCATTTTTCGCCTTACAACTTTAAAGCTGCCAAAGTTTTCTATACAAAATTCTTTTTTATCTTTCAGATATGTCTTAATCCCCTCAAAAATTTTTGTGAAAATCAACTCACAGCTTTTTTTATTCAGGCTGAACTTTGCAGAAATTTTGTTTATTAAATTTGAATTATTCATTTTATATTTTAAAACTTTATTTAATTATTTTTGCGGTTGAATCTGCTTCTTCAATGGAGTTAAATTCGCCGAATCTTACTCTGAAAAATTTACCTCTTTCATTTAAATCTACCGGTTCAATTCTTGGTTCAAAGTCTTGCTCTGAAAGCCACTCCATCCTTGAAACAGCATACAGACTGTCTTTAAATGAACCGGCTTGAAACTCAAAACCTTCGTCATTAACTACAAGTACAAGTCCTTTTTCAATCATTATATTTTTTAAGTCTTCTCCTAATGTTATTTTATTTGTGTCCTCTCTTTCGTAAATAATTAAATTTTTGGCTTCTTTCTGTGATAACGTTTTCTCTTCTGTCTTATCATCACTTTCCTTTAACAACCTCATTAATACAACTACTCCTATAATTGCTAAAATAAGTAAACTAATAATTATATATAATACAGTATTGCTTTTTCGTGGTTCGGTTATTAAGGGCTTTTTAGCGGGGCTTGGAACTATTCTCTCTTCTTTAAAACTTTTTTGATAATCTTTTTTTTCTTTTTGTTCTGTTCTTTCTTCTTTAATAATATTTTCTAATATTTTTGTTTCTTTTTCCGCTTCGGGTTTCTTATCTGTTATCTCTCCAAAATCTAATTCCTTTGTTTTAAAATCCTGCTGTGGCACTTTTATTTCCTGTTTCATTTCTGGCGGTAAAACAATTTCTTCGTGCAGGGTTTTTACTTCATCCGGAATTTTTACTTCAGAAACCAAGTCATCAATAGATTTTTTTTGTTGTTCTTCAGGTTCCTCAACAAACGGAGTAGATAAAGTCTCTGTCTTATGTTTCGCTTCAAGAACATCTTCTACTATTATGTTTTCCAGCTCTCCTTTACTTGCAGGTGTCGGGATTTTCTTTTTTTCATTCGTTGTAAATATATCTGAAAATGATTTTTCTTCCGGCTTATCGGTCTCCTGTCCTTTGTCATCAAAGTTAAGAATATTTGCTGTTTCAAACTGAGTAGCGTCAAATAAACCCTCAGATAATTTCATCCCGTTTTCTATTGTCATATTCTTAAATTCTTCTCTTTTTTCTTCGTAGGTCTTTAATTTTTTTTCTTTTTCTCTGTCTAACTCTGCTTCTTCAGTTTTATCAAGAGTTGGTGGTTTTGGTTTATTTGATTTATAAAATTCTGCCTTTTCTAAATCTTCTTTTGCTAATTTGTAATCCTTTTTAAGATTACTATATACAAGACTACGATTGTAATATGCGCCGCTATAATCAGGTCTTAAAGAAATTGCCTTTGTAAAATCATTAATTGCTTCATCTGGCTTTCCCAGCAGGTAGTAAATACTTCCCCTGTTGTTGTATGCTTCTGCAAATTTACCAAAAAGCTCAATAGCATTGTTCGCATCTTTTAGGGCTAATTCATAATTGCCCAACTTCCTATATGCTTTTGAGCGTAAGTGATAAGCGTCATAATTATCAGGATTATACTTTATTGAATTTGTAAAATCCTCAACAGCGTTAGCAATATTATTTGTTTTAAGATCGCAAATTCCTTTTTTCTTATAAAGTTGAGATAAATTAATTTTGTTTTTATCGCTCTTCTCGTCTGTCAAACTAATCGCTTCCCGGTAATTAATAAATGCAAGTTCATACTTTCTAAAATATAAAAAACAATCTCCCCTTAATTCATACCCTAAAGGATTAAGCGGGTAAAGGAACACTAACCGGCTACATTCAGTTAATGCTTCCTCGTATTTGTTTTTTTCAATTAAGTTTAAAATTGTATCTATTAATTTCTCCATTTAAAAAAATTATATAAACTTACAAATTAGAATTTATAAATAATAACAAATAATTTAAAGGTTTAAAAAAAGTGTTAAAATTTTTTTTGTTTCAGAATTATATGTATAAAAAGTGAGTGACAGAAAACTAATACTCGGACTTGCAATACCAGCAATACTACAAACAATACTAAGGGCTCTTTTTATTGTTGTTGATGCTTTCTGGGTGGGGAAACTTGGCAGTGATGAACTTGCAGCTCTTACATTTTCTATGTTTGCTGTCTGGGCATCTCTTGAGCTTGGGGAAATGCTTGCCACCGGAACAAATTCATTAATTGCCCAGTCTGTTGGTGCTAAAGATTTCTCGCTTGCTAAAAACATTGGGGTGCAAAATATAATTAATTCCTTAATCTATTCCTTTGTAATTGGAATAGTATTTATTTTAGCATTACCATTACTATATACGATTACAAATTTAAATCCTACCCTTTCCAATCTTTCAGATGAATATCTCATCACTTACCTATTGGGCTTTCCGATAATTATTTTGCTTTCTGTAGTAAATTCGGTTTTTCGCGGAAATGGAAATACAAAAATTCCTTTTTATCTTTTATTAATTGCTCTGTGTCTTAACTTTATTACTACCCCAATTTTAATTTTCGGATTTAAGTTTATTAATCCTTTAGGTATAAAAGGTGCGGCACTTTCCACTATTATTTCTTATTTTATTTCTTTTGTTATCGGATATTTTTTATTATTAAAGAAAAATTTTATCTACTCAATAAATAAATACAACTTTAATTTTAAAATAATTAAAGAATCAGCAAGAATTGGATTTCCGATTTCATTAAACGGTTTTGCTTTTTCCTTAATATATATATTCATCTCAAATATACTTTCTTATTACGGCACGCTTGGTTTTGCAGCGGTAGGAATTAGTCATCGTTCTGAATCTGTTTCATATCAAATTACAGTTGGGTTTTCCATTGCAGCATCAATTATAACTGGTCAACAGATTGGAGCGGGAAATCCGGATAAGGCAGAAAAACTTGCCTGGAAAACATTATTTTACGGAAGCGTGGTTTCAATTATTTATTCCATAGCCCTGTTTATATTCAGCAAAGAAATTGCATCCATTTTCTCTACAAACAGTGAAATTGTTCATACTGCTTCATTTTTTAATAAACTAACAGCTATAGTAATAATCTTTTCTACAATAGAAATAATTTTAGAAGGCGCATTTACTGGTGCAGGTTATTCTATTCCTCCGGCAATTGTTGGGTTGTCTGTAAATTTCCTAAGAATTCCGTTATCTGCTTTGTTTTCACTTTATTTGGGCTTAAACGGAATCTGGGTTGCAATTTGCTTTACTGTTTTTTTAAAAGGAGTTATAATATTTTTCTGGTTTAGAAAAGGTTCGTGGAAATCTAAAAAATCAAAATTACTAAAAAAGGAAATTCCCTATCCTGAAATGGCGGATAAGTACTTTCCTTTTAGCTAATTTAAATAGACTATATTTTTAATTAAAAATTCTAATACGACATATTCGGGTCAATATCGCACTTAACTTTCAACACTACTTGTTGATTATCAGGGTCATTTGTAAGAACAGTAATTGTTTTTTCCTGTTGCCCAACTCTACCCTGAGTTTGGAATTCTACTTTTATTGACCCGCTTTCATTTTTCTTATATTCAGTTTTATTACCCACTTCCGCAGCGGTACACCCGCACGATGTCTGTACTTTCTCAATCTTTAAAATACCACTTCCTTTATTTGTAAATTTAAAATTATACTGCAATGAGGGTCCCTGCGGAACCTTTCCAAAATCATGTTCGGTTTCTTTAAATACAATTTTAGGTCCTTTATCATAAGCTGCAATTATTGAATTATCACTAATATACATCATAAGCACCGATATAACAATAAGCCCGAGTATGAAGTATAGTATTTTGGCGGTTTTAGTTTGAATTAATTTTTCCATAATTTTTATTATTTAACCATTTTTTTGAGCTAAAAGTTTCTCTTTATAGCTATATAAAAAAATCAGGATTATAGCTATCAGCATTAGAATATCTTCAAAGATTCTCAGTAGAATATCGCTACTTGAATTTGGATTGTCAAGCGAAAAACACCCACAATTAATATCTAACCCCCTTGCATATGCCTGAATTAAACCAATTAAAAAGAAAATCAACATTAAACCGATAAGGAATGAACTCCCGATTTTAAATTTCCCGAAAATCAAAAATATTCCTGCGAAAAATTCAAGATAAGGAATAATAATTGCCGGAATGTTAATCAAACTATATGGCAACATATCATAGTTCTTAATTGCTATAGCAAAATCATTAGGGGCTATAATCTTACCAAAAGAAGCATAAATGAAAATTACTCCAATAATTAATCTTAAAATAAATATAAAATATTTATATCGAAAAATTTTTGTTTTCAAAGTCTTGTTATTCTCGTTGTTAATGTTTTCCTGCAACATATTAATCTACTTTATAATAGTATTATAATTTTTATTTTTCTTCTACAGGATATCCCTTTGACTTCCATTCTGAATATCCACCTAAATATATATTTACACTATTAAACCCGATTTTAGCAAGTTCATAACCGAGATCCACGCTAACATCGCACCCACCGCCATCACAATAACATACAATTACGCCATTCTTATTGTATTTTCTCATCATTTCTTTTCTTTGGTCAACAGTTAATTTCATAAACTCCTCATAAGGAATATTAATTGCTCCTTTTATGTGTCCTTTTTCAAACTCTTCTTTTTTCCTTCCGTCTATAAACAATCCATTTATATCAAAAAGCGTTTTTGCTTGTGTTAAATTTATATTCTGGGGCTTTATATATCCTTCTTTTGTCATTTCCCCACCAGAAAGTACAGCTACTTTATTGTTCACAGTATCGTAAGGATCGTTCCATACTTTACTGTAATCAATATTATTATTGGTTGAATCAATCTTATATCTGGTCTCATCAGGAAATAAAGATATACCTTTAGGATTTAAAATATTTCCAAAGAACGCAAATATAATTGCAATTATTATTACTATCAGCGATTCTTTTAATATTGCTTTCATATCATATAAAAATAAGTTAATCTATCTTCATTTTCTATGATAATATTTAACATTTTTGGGTATTTATGACTATTCTTAGTAGTAGAAAAAATAAGTATGTTCATAAAACAAATTAATTTTCTTTACCCTTTGCTTAAAAGAAAGGCCGGCTTGTATTTCCCAAATATTCCTACCTAAAACAGTGGTTTTGTTTTGCCTTCTTTTTCTTTTATAATTCCAAGATGTTTATATGCCAATTGTGTTGCTTCACGTCCTTTTGGGGTACGTTTAATAAATCCTTCTATTATTAAAAATGGTTCATACACTTCTTCAATTGTTCCGGGATCTTCTGAAATAGAAGCAGATATTGTTGAAAGCCCTACTGGTCCTCCATTGTATTTATAGATTATAGTTTCAAGAATTTTCTTATCTACTTTATCAAGCCCGTGTTCATCAACTCCCAGTGCTTCAAGTGCAATTTCTGCTATTTCTTTATTTATAATTCCTTTTCCTTTTACCACTGCAAAATCTCTTGTCCTCTTAAGTAAACGATTCGCTACTCTCGGGGTTGCCCGGCTTCGTTTAGCAATTTCCAATGCTCCATCGTCATCGATTTTTATCTTCAAAAGTCTTGCAGAACGTTTAACAATATTTAAAAGGTTATCCACAGAATAGTAATCAAGGTTACAGGTAATACCAAATCTATCTAACATTGGTGACGATAGTAACCCCTGTCTTGTGGTTGCTCCAATTAGGGTAAACTTTTCCAGTTTTAAAGGGATACTTCTTGCGGCAGGTCCCTGATCAATCATAATATCAAGTCTGTATTCTTCCATTGCTGAATATAAAAACTCTTCCACAATCTTAGGTATTCTGTGAATTTCATCAATAAATAAAATTTGACCTCGTGTTAACCTTGTCAGCATTCCGGCAAGATCTCCCGGCTTTTCTATTATAGGTCCGGAAGTAGAAATCAATTGTACATTTAACTCATTAGAAATTATATGAGCAAGAGTAGTTTTTCCAAGTCCCGGCGGTCCTGTAAATAATATATGATCCAATGGCTCTTTTAGTAGCTGTGAACTTTGAATAAAAACTTTTAGATTTTCTTTTATTTTATCCTGCCCTACAAATTCCTTAAAACTTTTGGGACGTACTAAAGTTGTAAAATCCTTATCATCTTCAGGTAATTCTATGGGGGTGTTAATTGTTGTTTTTGATTTCATTTTAATTAAAAATAATACTAAATTTAAGTATATACAATTAAGAAAACCCGCAACGTCAATAAAATATGAACAATCAAAAGGAAAATTCTAAACCAATTTTAAACAATGATTACAAACCCCTTTCAACAAAATTGCAAATTGAGTTTAATTTCGTTTTAAGACGAATAAGACTTTTATCCATTGCAATATCTCTCGGGATTGTTATTATTTTCTTCATTGGTTTGTTTACACCTGTTATCCAGGGAGAAAATGAGTCAGATGTATCTGCATTACTACCTTTAAAAATTATATCTCTAATTGTTTGTATATCAGCTTGTGTTTCTTCGTATCCTTTAAAAAGTTTCTTGCTGAAAAAAGTTTCTGAGAAGAACTTTATGTCTTCATATTTCAATGCAATTATACTTCCAATGGCTTTATGTGATTTTGGGGGCTTATTCTGCATAGTAACAAACTCATTCCTGTTAGATGAAAAATTATTCTCTACTGTTGGATTTATAATATCTCTGCTTTACATATATTTGAATTTTCCTTCCCTCAATGACCTGAAGAAGACGATGATACGCTAAATAATGCTATTATCTTTTTTAAAATTTCTATCCCATCTCTTTATTTCTATCAATAATCCATTAACATTATATAAAAACTACTTATTTAAAAAGTGTTTCATATTCTTAATTTCTCATTCCGCTTAGAAAACATACAAAGTTAACATCAGACACATCCGACTTTTAAGGCGGGTGTCTGAATACATTAATATATTGCATTTTTTTAAAATTTTTTCTAAAATGAACTTTTTACAGAAGAATAAATCAATAATTCTTTCTGATAAAGTAGTAACAAATTATATGAAAGAAATAATTGAGTCGGTAATAACAGAGGGTGCAAAATCAAAAAGAATTAATGACCTCATAAATTTCTGCCATAAAATTGCTGTTACTACTTTAAAAATTTCAAAGTATATAAATTTTATTACCGAAAAATCAGGGCTATCAATTAGTGATTTAGCGTACGATGTAATTGCAGATATTTTTATTGTTGATAATAACAGATATTTGATTATAGATAATAATTTTTCTGATCTGATTCGGGAAAAAAATATCAAGGGAGAAGTTATAACTTCAAAAATATATGCGCTTGTAATATCAAGAACCAATCAGAAAATTGTTGAGTTAAGAGAAGAATATGGGGAGTTATATTTTAAGATAAAAAGGGCAATCTTTTTACATATATCAAGGAATAAAAAATTTTAAAAAGTTTTTTTATAAATCTCACTGCTTCATTCATACCTGCAATATTAAAAAGTTAAAGGAAAATTTCTTAGAATTTCCGGAAGAGGAATTATTGGAATATCTTTTTGCCAGAAACACCAAAAAATTCTCTGTTTCATCAACGGTTAATTCTGTTTTCGAAATAATTAATTCACAGAATAAATATGCTAAAGTGATTAGTGAGGTAAAATTATATTTCGTAATATCAGAGTTTTACAAGAAAAGATATGAAAGCTATCTTTCGGATTTAAAAAATGTACATTATATAGATATAGAGAAAGAAATATGAAAATTATAACAGATGAAATATTACATCTATATATTATTAATTCTTTATTAGTTGAGAAAGAACTAAAAGAGGAAATTGAAAAAAGGGTTACTGTTGATCCGGAATTTAAAGAAAGAATTGACTGGGTAAAAAAATTTCACAAAGAATTCAAATCGCAAAGTAAACCCGAGGGGATAATCGCTTTATATCCCATGAAACCTGTTGAATCTTCATTAAGGTATCCAAAACTTGCTGCTGCAAATGTAAAAGAAAAAGAAAATGTGTTTAAATATTTTGCGTCATTTATTTCTGCTGATAATGTTATTATAGTAAGGATTCAGAAAAATGAAGCTACCAATGAATTTAAGATTCATTTAATAACTGAATCTCCTGTTGATTTTTCAAAGGTTAGAATATATCTCGGCGGCTATCAAAGGGAGATAATTCCTGATAGCAGGGGAACTGCTTTAGTTAATGATTTCAATATTGATTTGAATACTAATATACATATAAATTTAGGATCAGAAAATTAAAATTTAATGGCGCCCACCAGATTAATTGAAATTGAAACTCATTTTCAACATTTACTCGACCTTTTAAAATTACCCGCTTCAAACAGCTTTAAACTAAATACAATATTCAATTTTTTAAAAATACTTCTCAACGAGGAAGATATTTCAAAATATAATTCATACTTTTCAGACCTTTCTTATTATATAAATCAATTGATTGAAAGCAAAGATTTTGAAGGTTTGTCATTAGATTCATTAGATGAATTTCAGATACTGATTTTAAAATTAAACACTTTGAATATCTTTCCAAATGAAGAAATATTGATTGATATTCTGGAAGAAGCAAAGAAGGGGGTTTTCAAAAAGTTTGACAGGAAGTTACTTGATAATGCAATACCGGTAGTGTTAATTGAGAAGCCCCTTGATGATCATTCGGGTAAAACTCCGGAAATTGCTATTATCCGAAAGCTAAATTTAATTTCTTCAGGAAGGGAAAGAAAAGATGCTTTTGATAAAATTGAATTTACTAATTATATCGACTTAAAAGAACCTGAAATTATAAACAATCTGCAATCAATTGTTGAATTAGCAAAAAGTAAATATCAGTCAATAAGTAATAAAAGTAATTTTTATAACTTTACTTTCTTTTTTGATAAAAGAGAATACATATACTCCGGCAATTCTCACGGTTTGGCTGCACTATGTTTAGCGTATAATTCAATATTAATAAATGAATTTGAAAAACAATATTATAAATTCTGGAACGACTGTCTTTTTACGGGGGAAATTGATGAAAACGGAGATGTTGTTAAAATAGATGATAAATATTTTTTAATAAAATTAAGATCGGTGTTTTTCTCTGGTTATGAAAAATTTGTTATACCGGAAGAAAACTATTTTTCAGCAAAAGATGAATTGGAAAAATTAAGTTTAAAATACCCTGACAGAAAATTAAAGTTAATACCTGTTAAAAATTTTCAGGATGTTTTTTCTAATCTTGAAATCGTAGAAAGATTTGACTTAAAGTTTATACAAAAATTAAGAGCGGAATATAAAAGATATAGCACTATAATTAATTCAGTTCTTAGTATCATTTTTATTATTTTGATTATATTTATAACCTTCGATTTCATAGTACCAAGGCTTGACCGAAATCCCACATTACACAGTTACATAGACAACCATTACAGTATATTTAATGAAAAGGGAATAGAGCTGTGGCATTCAAGAGATTTGCCTTTATTTAATAAGATACAATATTTCGAAAACATCACCAGCCAGATTAGATGTTTTTTAACAGATGTCAACAATGATGGAAATAATGAATTGATTTATATTTTCAGGGGAGAAACCGACACTTCTGAAAGCAGAACTATCTACTGCTCTAATGAACAAATAAAAGCATTTCCATGTTTACTTCCCCTGAGAAAATTAAATTATCCAAACGACCCAATTCGTAATTATTATTATTATCTGGAGGGGATTTCCTTGCTTGATTGCAATAATGATAACAGAGATGATATACTATTTTGGGGAATGAATACTCAGTTTTATCCGGGTATTATCGGAGCCATAGATTGCAATGGAAACTTAATATCTGAATATTGGAATGAAGGAATGCCCAGAGTTATAAAAATTTTTGATGCTAATAATGATGGTAAAAAAAGAAGTTTATTGCGGCGCCTGCAATAACCGGGATTCTCTGGAATGCGCAGCGTTAATAGTTTTTGACCCGGAGTATATTTCAGGAAGCAGTCCTTATACTGACCCGCTCGGTACTGGTGTCAGGGGAACAGAAAAATATTACATTTTATTTCCGAAAACTATCTTGTTTGACTTATCAGGCAGAGAAAGAAACGATATTCAAAATATCCAGCTGAATTCAGATTACTCTATTGCCTGCTGGTCTGTTGAGAATTACACAAATAATAATTGTGAGTCTGTAATGTATGAATTTGACAAAGATATGAATATCATTAATATAAATTGCAATGACGAATTTAAAAATAAATATAATAAACTTAAAGAAACAACTTTTAAATAATTACCTGATTTAACAATTTATTTAAACAATTTAAAATCCAAAATTCGCTGGTGGGACAGCGATAAATTTGTCAATTACCCCACTGTAAATAAAAATTACCTGAAAGCAAGTTCATCCAAATAGTTTTTTCTTATAATACAAAATTTATTACATATACACACCATTTTATTTCATTTCTATATTAAATAAAAATTAGAATTACAAACTCCGGACTTTCTTAGCCCTGAACAAGAAAATCCTTATTTCTTTACCATAAAAATTTTATTATAATAATCAGGGTATTTTATTCTGTCGTTCTAAAATGTACAGTATATATATAATAGAGGAAAAACCAATAGACTGATGTATAAAAAACCTGTTAATTATAAAATTAAACGTTTTTTAAAAGTCTCTTTTGAAAAATGTACAGTATATAATAAGTAGAATAATAGGTATGTTTATCAATTCCGTATAAAAAAATAATTATTAGAAAAAAACTCTTCGGAGTAATATGTTAGAAAAAACAAACATTTTTAAAATTAACCTTAAAGGAGAAAAACATGAAAATAATATTATTTCTTTTTGTGCTTTAATTTTTATTAATACTGGCTTTGCTCAAGTAAATTTTCAATGGTTTCAAATATACAGTGGAGAAGCAAACAGATTAGACAGATGTGAAGATATGCGTATAGATAACAACGGAAATATAATAATAACTGGATATAGTAAACGAAACTCGGAAGGAACGGGTTGGGATTACTTAACTCTTAAATATGACTCTTAAGGAAATTTAATTTACTCAGTTCATTACAATGGAACGGGTGCAAGTAGCGATTACGCAGCTGCTGTTGATTTTGATGGGCAAAACAATATTTATATAACAGGATCAAGCTATACTGGAGCACCGGTTTATCAATTAACAACAATAAAATATAACTCAAATCTGGTTCAGCAATGGGTTATGCAAACTCCCTCAACATCTACTAACGATATACCAGATCATTGCATAGATGTTACACCAAATGGTGATATTTATGTCGCAGGGGTAACAACGGGGCCTAGGGGATATAATATAGTAATAGTAAAATACAATACAAGCGGAAATCAACAATGGATTTATACCTATAATGGTACAGGTAATGGAGAAGATAGACCAAGGGTAATACGTGTTGATCCACAGGGAAATGTATACGTTGCTGGCTTTAGTTATGGAAACGGATCAGATGTTGACTACATTCTTTTAAAATTAAATTCTCCAACCATAGTATCAAGGTTATCTATGAATATTCCAAATTACTTTTATCTATCCCAGAATTACCCTAATCCCTTTAATCCAACAACGAAAATAAAATTTGATCTGCCAAAATCGGGATTGGTAATACTTAAAGTTTTCAATGAACTTGGCAAGGAATTAGAAACGCTCGTGAACGAACAACTTAGTCCAGGAACTTATGAAACAGAATGGAATGCAACGAATTACCCAAGCGGAATATATTTCTATAGATTGCAAACCGAAGCATACAATGAAACCCAAAAAATGATATTAATAAAATAAAAATTACAATAACTTCTCCCCTGTAAATAAAAGATACAGGGGAGAAATTTTTAAATTAAATGATTAAAAATATGAAAAAGATAATTATTCTTTCGATAATTTTATTAATAAGTAATTTCTGTTTTTCACAGTATAAAGACAATTTTATTCTTTCTGGCGGTTTTGGATTTGCATTACCTGGATCAGGTTTAAATAGTTATAAAACAGGAATAAATCTTAATGCAGATTTTCAAACTCCTTTTAGCAATACCGTAGGGTTAAGAATTGATTTGCAATACCATTCAGTACCGATAGAAGAAAAAGAGGTTTATGGATACATAGAAGGCGGAAGGCTTAATCTATTTTCATTTTGTCCAAATTTGACAATAGGGTCTATAATATATAAAGATATTAATGTTTCATTAGCATTATATGGAATTGGGGGATTAGGTTTTTTTATTCCATCAACCAGTGACGTAAAAACAAGTTTAGGAACTATACGAGAAAAAACAGCTGATATAAACTGGGGAATAAATATAGGGGTTCGAGGAGTGTCTAAATTAAAAAATAAACTGGGTTTTTTCAATGAATTTGGAATAAAATATTATAATAAAATTGGTGGTAGTGAATCAGGAAAATATATTGAACATCTTAATATTGGAATATGTTATTTTCTGAATAAATAATTCGTACTAAAATGATATTTTAAAAAATTTGAATTTACTGTACTTACAGCTATGAAAATATTTATAAAAAGAGATATTTCTATTGTTTTCTTATTATTTTTATCATCGCGCTTTATTTTTCGCTGTAATTTTGCATCAAGAATAGTTGCCTTTAAATTACTCGTGTGGTGTAGGAATATTGTTTCGTTTATGATTTTGGATATTTTCTTTAACTTTGTTATTAAAACTTTAAAAGTCAACTTTTTTAGAAATATATTATGTGTTGTATATTCATCGTACAATTGTAATTTTATATCTTACCCAAAATTGGGAAAAGTATGTTCAACTGGGTTGGTTAAAGATAATTTGTTTTATGGTTACTTTTTAATAATATATGAGATTTCTATCGGTTTGCCCATTGCTGTAGATATTATGGCTGTTTATTATAATACAAAAATTGCTTTCTAGCATTTAACAAAAAGTTAAATTATTTCAAAATGAAAAGTATAATAATAATATTTACATTTCTAATTATAAATAATGTATTTTCGCAAACTGATAGTAATATACTATGGTCAAACTGTGAAGATGCTTTTAATAAAAAAAATTATACAGAAGCAATTAACTGTTATATGGATTTTCTAAAATCAAATCCTAATAATGATACAGTTATTTATAAACTTGCACTTAGCTATCAGAATACTGGGGATTATATTACTGCAGGAAGGTATTTATTAAAAGCAATTGAGTTAAATAAAGATGAAATTGTCTATATAAACATTCTCGGGCTTAATTACGACTACCAGAAAAATTACGATAGTGCTATAATATGTTTCAACAAATGTTTGGGTAAGGACCCCAATTACCTTAACGCTCTGTTTAATAGAGCCTCTTCTTTTCAAAAAACTGGAGATTACCGAAGATGCTACGAAGATGCTCTAAGGTGTCTTGATATTGATAAAGAAAAAGTTTTTGAATGGCTTGAAGAATCGGTACAAAACAAAAATAATGATACATCATATAATAATATCGGATTTTTTTATTCTTTGGCTAAAAATTATAAAAAAGCTATTGAAAATTATAACAAGGCAATAGAAATTAATCCCTTATGTTTCACGGCATATATCAATAGGGGAATAGCATATGTACTACTTTCAGATTACCGAAGAGCAATTAAAGATTTTGATAAAGCAGAAAAATTAGACCCTAAGAATCCGATAGTTTATACCAACCGGGGAATTGCATATCACAATTTAATGGAAGAAGAACAAGCAATAAAAGATTTTAATAAAGCAGTTCAAGTAGCTCCAAATTCAAGAGAAGGGTATTTAGAAAGGGGTTTGTACTTTGTTTTAATTGAAGAATATGATAAAGCAATTAAAGATTTTGAAAAGATTATTAAATTATTTCCTGAGGAGGAGTTTGGGTATGTTGGAAGGGGAATTGCCTACGCATTACTTGAAGAATATGAAAATGCATTAGAAGATTTTCAAAAGGCATTAAAAATAAACCCTGGGTAAAAAGATGAATTAAACGGAAAAATAGAGTATTTAAAAGAACTTTTAAAATAAATAACTAAAAAGGAGTTATACATGAAAAAAGTAATTTTTGTTTTATTATTTTTATTACTTGGGTGTTACACTTATGCGCAGGAAATTTTGAACACGGTTGACGTAAAAATTAAAACAAAGTACAAATCAAACTGGGCTTATGAATATGATGATGACTTATTGAACGAACAAATTATCGGCGATGTTGTATACATCAATACACTCAAATCTATTACTGCAGTATCTGCAACTGATGGAAAAGAGTTATGGAAATATACATTCCCAATAAACAAAGGAATCAACAGTCCTGCTGCAATTAGGGGTAAATATGCTGTATTCACTTCCTATTACTATAATAAGAAAAATGATGTTGGCTCAAGTTTCCTAACTGTAATAGATTTAACTACAGGAAAAGAAAAATGGAGCTTAAAAGCAAACGACAAATTTTATAATGAGTATTTTGAAATTTATGATGAAAATTTGTACGTAATTTGTGGTAATTTATCAGACTGGAGAGAATATGATGATTACTACAAAATAATACCAGAGGAACCAAAAGTTTTAGCATTCAATTTAAACGATGGAAAGATAATTTGATAGTACCAGTTACCTGATGATGAGTCCTTAATTCTTTCCGTAGAAAAAGATTTTGTTTTTGTAGGTTATGACTGGGATTTCGATGAGAAAAATCTGAAAAATAAACTACTTGCTATATCAGCGAAAACAGGTAAAGAATTATGGACTTATAATCCAAGTGGATTATTAATAAAAGTTATGATAACTGAAGTTAAGATGTATAATGGACTGTTATTTGCTTTTTCGAAGAGTCAGATAGCCTGTGTTGATCCTAAAAGCGGTACTGAAAAATGGAGTAAAAATGTATTTGACAGACCTAATAAATATTTCTTTTTGAAAGATGAAATTTATAGTTCTGGGGAAAACTGGTACGGATTTAGGTTGAAAGATGGTGAAATAATTTTAACCAAAAAAATAATAAGCCGCTCGTTCTTAAGTGAATTGGGTTCTGCTTTTCTCAGCGTTTTATTAAGTAGGTTCTCTGGATTCATAAAACTAGGTATTGCTATTTTGGGAAGTAATGATGTATTTAAATATACATATATACCTAATAAGTATGTATATGAAGAATTATTTTTAACAAGCTTGGCAAATGATAAGGGGTTGTACGCTATGCAGAAAGATGATAATGAAGTAGTTTTAAAATTCCAGAGTAAAAATAGTAAGGATGATAAAATAATAGAATCTAAATTCGGGAAGGAATGTCAGGATTTAAATTTCGCAAATGGTTTTTCAGACAGCCAGGCATTTGTAACTACGAGAAGCAAAGTTGCTGCGGTAAATCTCGCAACGGGAAAAATTGACTGGATAAAAGATTTTGAAGCCGGGAGTATATCAATAGGGTTGAAAATTATAGGAGAAAAAATGTACCTGTTTACAAATAATATGGTATTGCAATTAGAAAGTGAATAATATTATTCGTTAAGATTTACTAGAAAATCAAAATCCGAGCGGAATATATTTTTACAAACTACAAACAGAAGCATATAATTGTACAAAGGTAATGATACTAATAAAGTAATAATGCTCAGTTTTTCTATGCTTTTCTATAAATTATGAATATGCTCTTTATTGCTCCAACAAAAAGAAAAAACTAAATAGTATTTACTACAGATTTTAGTTTTAATTTTTAAAATTCCTAATTTAAAAATATGTTGCGTATTGATTTTTACGTTCATATAATCTATTGAATGTTTTTTATATAATTGTTATTTTAGTGGTTTAAAAAAATTATTTTTTTTATGCCATTAAGACATAAATCAGCGCAAAAAAGGGCTCGTCAAATTAAGAAGAGAACTGAAAGAAATAAGAAATATAAAGCAAAAATACGCGGTGTAATTAAAAAGGTTTATGCTCAAAAAGAAAAATCTTCTGCTGAAAATGAATTCAAAACCGCGGTTTCTACTCTCGATAGGGCTACCACTAAAAATATAATACATAAAAATAAAGCGGCAAGATTAAAATCAAAACTTAGCAAGCATTTAAAGAAGCTGACATAAATTTTTTAATCTTCGCAATAAATTATAGCGTCAATTTCTATTCTAACATTTTTCGGAAGTTTTGAAACTTCGGCAATACTTCTTGCGGGTGGTGATGTAGTCATAAACTTACTGTAAACCTCATTCATTTCTGAAAATTCACTAATATCGGTAAGATATACATTAATTTTCACAACATTATTAAAGGTTAGTTTATTATCCTCAAGAAATAATTTTAGATTATTAAGAACAGTTTCAGTTTGTTCTTTTATTCCCCCCTCAACAATATTACCATTAATATCGATAGGTATCATTCCGGAGGTAAAAATTAAATTATTCACTTTAATTGCCTGCGAGTATGGTCCAATTGGTTTGGGAATTTTATTACTTTGTAGTACTTTTCTCATAAAGTAATTTTTTTATTTTTAATACTCTTTACTATTTTGACATTTATCAATGATTCTTTCAATATCGTCGTTGTTGTAATAGTCTATTATGATTTCACCTGAAGTTTCTGTTTTGGGTTTTATCTTTACTTTTGTTCCGAAGTAATGCATTAATTGTTCTTCAAGTTGTTTTAGTTTACTGTTTTTTTCCAGGATTTCTAATTCTAATGATGTCCTTTTGTTTTGTCTTTTCTTCTTCTTTGGCTGCCTGATAAATTCTTTTGTGTAGTTATATAACTTTTCTACTGTTAAAGATTCATTAACCGTTTTTTTCCAATATTCGATTTGTTTTTCCGTCTCATCTATCCGGAGTATCAGTCTCGCGTGTGCTTCTGTAATTTCTCCTTTGCGCAGAGATTCTTTTATCTCTACGGGAAGTTTTTGAAGTCTTAAATAATTAGCAACAGTACTTCTGTCTTTTGAAACCCGTTTTGCAATTTCTTCCTGCGTTAAATTAAATTCGCTAATTAATTTCTGATATGCATCTGATAATTCCATTGGGTTTAGATTTTCCCTCTGCAGATTTTCTGTAAGAGCAAGTCCGAGCAATTCTTCAGGGTCTTCTGAAATATCTTCTTTTACATACGCCGGGATTTTTTCTAATCCTAATTTTAACGCAGCTCTAACCCTTCTTTCACCTGCGATTAAATAATATTTAATACTTTGTGTCTTACTTTCTCCGCCAACTTCCTTCTGAGGTTTTACAAGAATTGGTTGTAAAACACCATTAATTCTTATCGATTCTATTAATTCCTGGAGTTTTTCGTCATTAAAATCTTTTCGGGGTTGTGATTTACTATAAATTAGTTTGTCTAATTCCAGATAAATTATATTTTCTTTTTTTTCTTCTGTTGAATCCGCCTTTATATCCTTTTCTTCTGAAAGTAAATCAGATGTTTTATCACCAAAAATTGCAGATAAACCTTTTCCTAATACAGGTTTTTTTTCAGTCATTTTAGTTTTTGTTTTATATTACTTAAATTTGTTGCTGTTAATCCTTCTAAAGTGCAATCTTTAAATTGGGTTTCGGGTAAGAAATTCCTTTGCTAATTCAATATAATTTTGTGCACCTGTTGAAGTCGGGTCATAAATCAGAACCGGTTTTCCAAAGCTCGGTGCTTCGCCAATCTTTACATTCCTTGCAATTTTTACATTAAAAACTTTATTACCAAAATATTTTCTCAGTTCTATTTCAACCTGATTTGCTAATCTTAACCTTGAGTCAAACATTGTTAATAAGTATCCTTCAATATTTAAGGAAGGGTTAAAAGTATTTTTTACTAACTTCAAAGTATTTAATAATTGTGATAATCCTTCAAGGGCATAATACTCGCTTTGCACAGGTATTAATACGGTATCGGCTGCTGTTAATGCGTTTAAGGTAATTAATCCCAGAGACGGGGGACAATCTATAAATATAAAATCATAGTTTGATAATGAAAATTTATTTTCTGAAATATATTCTTCAAGTTTTAGCTTTAATCTTGCTTCCCTTTGGGGTAAATCTTTCAACTCAAGTTCTGCTGCAACAAAGTTTATATGGGAGGTTATTATATCAAGGTTTTCAACAATTGTATTTTTAATTGCTTCCGATAATTTCTTTTCCAAAACTGTTACTTCATATATTGTGTTACCATCGTTTTTTGCTTCAATTCCCATTCCCGTAGTTGCATTAGCCTGAGGGTCAGAGTCAATTAGAAGAACTTTCTTCCCTGCAAGTGCTATAGCTGTTGAAAGATTAACGGCAGTTGTGGTTTTTCCCACTCCGCCTTTTTGGTTTGCAATTGCTATAATCTTTGTCAATTTTTTTGTTTTATTTTTTATTTCTATAAATCACAGACCTTAAAGCTCAATTTGTTCCCCGGGTTTTAAAATTTTACATTTCTTACCAATTGACTCTATCTTTCTGCAAAATTCTTTTTCATCAGATTTAATAAGGTCAAAAGTATTATAATGAATAGGAATAACAGTTTCTGCACCTATATACTCAGCTGCTTTAACTGCATCGTCTACTCCCATTGTGTAATTATCTCCAATTGGTAAAAATGCTACATCTACTTTATTTGTTTCTCCTATTGTTTTCATATCCTCAAAAAGAGAAGTATCACCAGCATGATAAATTGTTTTCCCTTCTATATAAAGCAAAATACCTGCGGGGTCACCTGCATATCCTCCCTCAATTGTTGAAGAAGAATGATATGCCGGGGTAAGTTTCACGCGACCAAAAGGAAAATTATATCCACCTCCAATATTTAACTCGTGGGTTTTTAAGCCTCTCTTGGAAGCAAACACTGCAAGTTCATATATTGCCAATACTGTAGCATTAAATTTCTGAGCAAGAAAGTCTGTATCTCCATAATGGTCGCCGTGTCCATGGGTAAGAATAATGTAATCACATTTTTTTATGTCATCCTTTGAAATATCACAAACCGGATTACCGGTAATAAAGGGGTCTATAAGGATACTATAGTCCTTTGAGAATACTTCTAAAAATGAATGTCCGTGATATATTATTTTCATAATTAATTAATTTTAATTTTTAAATGATTTTAAATCTAAATTATTTGCATTTATTATTCAATTAATAAATTGCTCACCTGAAAATATTTAATTGCTTTAAAGCGAGATTTTCCAGTTTTTTATTTTTTCGTATGTTTTATAATCTGTTAAATCATAATGTATAGGCGTAACTGAAACATAATTTTTATCAACTGCATATACATCAAATTCAAGGGTTTTGTCAGTTTTCACCATATAACCTGTTAACCAATAGTACTCCCGGTTATTGGGGTCAATTCTTTTTTCATATAAATCATTCCAGAATGACTTACCTTGTTTTGTAATTACTATTCCCCGTATTTTGCTTCGTGGTACAGGTGGAATGTTTACGTTTAGCAACGTTCCCGGGGGTAATCCTCTTTTTAACACAGCTTTTGCAATTTTAACTGTTATAGCTGCTGCTACGTCAAATTTTTTATAGACATAACTTGCTAATGATACTGCAATAGAAGGTATTCCTAAAATTGTACCTTCTGCAGCAGCGGAAACAGTTCCTGAATATATTATATTTATTGCAGTGTTTGCGCCCTGGTTTATACCTGAAATAAGTAAATCAATTTTTTTCCCTTTTAACAGGTTATGTACTGCTAACTTTACAGAATCTGCTGGCGTTCCTTCTACTGCATAGCCGAAAAATTTTTTTCCGTAATATATCTCACTCATCCTTATAGGGTTAGACATTGTAATTGAGTGTCCTACTGCGCTTTGTTGTGTATGGGGGGCGGCGACAATAACATTTGCAAATTTTCTTACTTCTGTGGCAAGCTTTATGATTCCTTTAGATTCTATTCCGTCATCATTAGAAATAAGTATTGTAGGTTTCATTATGTGTGTTGATTATTTTTCTCTTTGTTATCTTTATTTTCAGAAAGTAAAGTCTTCTGCATTTCAAGAATTAATTTATCTAAATTTTCTCCCTTCACTGCTGAGATACAAATTACTTCCGGGTATATGGTTTGAAGTTTTTTCTTTTGTGTGTTATTCAATATATCTATTTTGGTTATACAGATTAATTTTGGCTTTTTAAATAATTTTGTAAATGTATTTTCTGAATATGCTATTAGCTCCTTCTCAAGTACTTTGTAATGTTTTTCCAGAATACTTTTATCGTCAGATATTTTTCCCTTTTCTGTCACCAATAGTGAAACATCAAAAAGGAAAACAAGTACTTTTGTTCTTTCAATGTGTTTTAAAAATTTCACTCCCAAGCCTTTTCCCTGAGATGCACCTTCAATAATACCGGGAATGTCCGCTACAACAAAACTAAATCCTGTGGTATCGTAATCCGGAGATTTAACAATCCCTAAATTAGGTGATAAAGTAGTAAAAGGATAATCTGCAATTTTGGGCTTTGCAGATGATATCCTTGAAATTAATGTTGATTTACCAGCGTTTGGAAATCCAACAAGTCCAATATCTGCAATAAGTTTCAACTCGACTTCTACAATCATTTTTTTTCCGGGTTCACCTTTTTCAGCATATCGTGGTGTTCTGTTTGTAGAAGATTTAAAGTGTGTATTTCCTCTGCCCCCTTTTCCGCCTTTAAGAATTACTATTTCTTCTCCATCTTTCAATAACTCTGCAATAATTTCTCCGGTTTCATAATTTTTTATCACACTACCACAGGGTACTTTGATTATGCAATTCTTTCCGTTCTTACCATTTTTATTTCCTCCCTGTCCATGCTTTCCTCTGCCTGCTTTATATCTTTTCTGGTAGTTTAAATCGATTAATGTAGATAATGATGATGTTGCTGTAAATATTACATCGCCCCCTTTTCCACCATCACCACCGTTTGGTCCTCCTTTAGGTACATATTTTTCCCTTCTAAAACTGATACATCCATTACCGCCTGAACCGGACTCTATTTCTATTTTCGCAATATCAATTATTTTCATTCAAGAAATTTCTATAAAAATTTTTTAATTAGTAGGGTTGGTTTTGTTATGTCTCTGTGAAATAGTTATTAAGTTTATCTACAAAATTTACAACATCTTCATCATAGATTTTTACATCATTGTTTTCAAATAATGTTTTAAGTTTCTCGGTTGCTTCGTCCCAGTTTTTGCAATTTTTTAATAACTCAAAAAACTCATATAATAATAGTTTATTATTTTTAAATATTTTCTTTTGCACTTTTTCTATTTCAGTCTTAGTAAATATATCTGTGATTTCCTTTTTTTCTAAACCACTTTGCATCTCATCTTTTTGCTCATTTTTAATTTGGGTTTTTCCTTTTTTCTCTTCAAAAGCGTCTTCTAATAAAAATAAATAATCGTTGTTTATATCCGGGGTTATATACTTCATCTCTGCTTCTTCAACTTTAACCTGTCCTGTTATAACTTTTATGATATCTTTCAGTTGAATTTCTTTTGAGTCATAAAGGCTTTCTTTTTCGGATATATCTTCATATAAGTAATTACAAAATTGCATAAATCTATCAAGAACGCCGTAAAATGCTTTATCCTCCAGAAAAATTCTAATAAAACCAAATGGAATTGTATCATTAAGTTTCGGTTGTGATATATCATCATACTTTATTCTGAAGAGTTGCAGAAAAAAGTTTTTTACTTTAATTGAAGAAGGATTCGTTAGTAATTTATCGTGAATAATTGTATCTGTTTCTTCTAAAAGGTTCTTAACTCTGCTTTTAGTAATAATTATATTATCCTGTACTGGTCTGTCTTTTATATAATTTAATATGGTATCAAGATAATATCTATAAAATTGAAAAATAGATAATTTATTTCTTACACTATCTACCGGGGCTGATTCCATCTTACCAAAAATGTAATTTATCAATGTCCATTTTGGTCTGATTGTATAATTGAACTGCAATTTTACAGATTTATCAATAATTCTATTAAGTATATCCGTGTTAATAATTGAGTTCAAATTCAAAACCAAACCCGACGCTGTGTCTGAGAGTGTGCCAATTTCGGGTGTTGTTATATTATCATTTCTATTTATTATTTCAACTTTTATAAATTGTTTTGTAAACTCAGATACATTACTTAATAATACATCGTTTATAGTGAATTGTTTTTTGCTTTTTATATTAACAAGAGATTTAGAAATTTCTGATTTTATTTTCTTTTCTATTATATTAGTAAACACTTAAGTAATTGCTTTTTTTAAAATTTTCGAATTAGTATTAATAAAGATAATTTTTTATCAATTTAGTTTAAATGTAATTACTAATACTTCTTAAAATTATTAACTATAATATAAAAGTTGGTTTCTATTATTACTTTAATAAAATCAATTATATTGCTAATTTATAACTAACTTTTTAACATAAAATAAAACAGCGTATGAAATACTTTAAAAATTTTTTTTTAAGTGTACTTTTAATAACAATTTTAGTAACAGTATATATGAACAATTCTTTTTCACAAGAAAAGGAAATACCTGATTACTCTCTTACTGAAAGAAAAGATATCCCCGTAGAATACACATGGAAAATTGAGGATTTGTTTTCTTCAATAGAAGACTGGAAAAAAGAAAAGGAAGAGGTTGCTTTGCTTATGTCAAAATTGGACGAAGCAAAAGTCAATTGGACTTCTTCTTCAAAAAATATGCTGTCTCTTCTGAACTTATTAAATGAAATAGATTTGCGTGCTTCTATTCTTTATGAATATGCAAGTCATCAAAGTAATACAGATATTAACAATACCCTGTTTCAGGCAATGAAAGGAGAGCTCCAATCGTTATTTGTACAATTTAATTCCAAACTCTCATTCTTCAACTCTGATGTAATTAATCTTGGTTCAGAAAAATTTAATGAATATATTAAAGAAGAGCCGGGATTGGAGCAATATAGGTTTAAAATTGAAGATATAATTAGAGGAAAAGAACATGTTCTTCCTGATGATCAGCAAAAAATTGTTTCTTTAACAGGACTTTTTAGCGGAACACCATCAAAGGTTGCTAATATGTTAAATGATTCCGAATTACCTAATATTGAAGTCGTATTAAGTAATGGCGAAAAAGTAATTTTAAACTATGCTAATTATGTTAAATATCGTTCTTCAAAGATTTCAACCGATAGGAGTATAGTAATGAGAGAGTTTTGGAAAAATCAAAAGAAGTTTCAAAATACTTTTGCTTTACTTCAGGATGGGGCTGTAAAACAGCATTATTTCAATGCTATGGTTCATAATTTTAACACCTGTTTGGAAGCAAAATTGTTTGATGATAATATCCCTGTTAGTGTCTATGAACAACTAATAGAATCAGTTAACTCAAATTTAAATACGTTACATAGATACTTAACCTTGAAAAAACAATTACTTAAAATTGACACGTTTAAATATGAAGATATTTATGCTTCGGCTGTGCCAGCTGTTGATAAATTATATACATATGAAGAAGCCCAGGAAATAATAATCAATTCTATGAAACCTCTTGGTGATGAATATAACAATATATTAAAACAAGCATTTAATTCAAGATGGATAGATGTTTATCCTAATAAGGGCAAGCAATCGGGTGCATACTCAAGCGGAGTATATGGAATTCACCCATTTATAAAAATGAATTATAATGGTAAATATGACGCAGTTTCAACCTTGACCCATGAGCTTGGCCACGCATTACATAGTTACTTATCTGATAATAATCAACCATATGCATTATCACAATATCCAATTTTTCTTGCTGAAATTGCCTCTACCTTTAACGAAAATATGTTAATGGAATACTTAATCAAAAATGAAAAAGATGATCTTTTTAAGCTTTATGTGTTAGATAGTTATATTGATCAGGTGCGAGGTACTTTATTCAGGCAAACCCTGTTTGCAGAATTTGAATTAGAAATGCATAAAAGGGTAGAATCTGGTAAATCTCTCACTTCTGATTGGCTTAACCAGAAATATTTAGAGCTTACAAGAAAATACTATGGACACGAAAATAATATATGTATAGTTGATGATTATATACAAGTAGAATGGAGCCGAATTCCTCATTTTTATTATAATTTTTATGTATACCAATATAGTACAGGCATAATAGCTTCAATGGCATTAAGTAATTATGTTTTAAATCAGGAACTTAACCGTGAAAATAATTCTGTAGAACGCTATTTAAATTTATTAAAATCAGGTGGTAGTAATTATCCGATTGAATTATTAAAAGCCGCCGGGGTTGATATGTCTGATAAAACAACTTATATATCAGCCTTTAATCGCTTAAATTATTTATTAGATGAAATGGAATCAATTGCTAAAAAGTTAAATTTGATAAAATAAATAGATACTTTAAATTTTATTAATTAAGTAAATTTTTAGAGAATGTTTCTTAAGAAACATTCCTTATTATTATAAAAGATGGAATTTGATATTGTAATTGTGGGGTGTGGCCATGCAGGGCTTGAGGCTGCGGTTGCCGCCTCAAAGATAGAGTGTAGTGTTTGTATTGTTACAATGGATATAAATGCTATTTGCAGAATGAGTTGTAATCCCGCAATTGGGGGAACGGCAAAGGGACACTTAGTAAAAGAAATTGATGCGCTCGGCGGTGCAATGGGTATTTTAGCTGATAAAACAGGAATACAATTTAAGATGTTAAACAAATCGAAAGGTCCTGCCGTCTGGTCCCCTCGTTGTCAGTCAGACAAGGAACAGTATGTTCTCGCTGCTATTAATTATCTAAAATGTTTTGATAATATAAATATAATACAAGATACGGTAATAAAAGTACTGGTTGAAGATATCAATAATGAGGATATCAGCAAGTTGAAAGACATTGATGCTGAAAATAATAAAAATGATGGTTATTTAAAGTATAAGGTGGTAGGTGTTTCAACACAAAATAATTTGATTATAAAATGCAAAGCTGTAATTATCTCTTCGGGTACTTTTCTGAATGCAATTATGCATGTTGGCACGAAGTCTTATGTTGGTGGCAGGTATGGAGAATCTTCGGCACAAGGTCTAACAGAAAATCTGGTACAATTAGGTTTTGTTTCAAGTAGATTGAAAACAGGAACACCCCCAAGATTAGATATTAGTTCTATTGATTATTCAAAACTTGAGATACAATATGGAGATAATCCACCTATACCATTTTCAATTTATACTGATAAAAACAAATTTCCTTACTTGAAACAAGTAAATTGCTATCTTACTTATACTAATGATAAAACACATAAAGAATTAAGAAAAGGTTTTAAAGATTCTCCTCTATTCACAGGTAGAATCAAAGGGGTTGGACCTCGTTATTGTCCATCAATTGAAGACAAAATTTCACGGTTTTCTGATAAACAAAGACATCAAATATTTCTGGAACCAGAAACCCTTGATGGTAAAACAATTTATATGAATGGTTTCTCAACTTCTCTTCCCGAAGAAGTTCAATATAATGCATTAAGAACAATTCCCGGATTAGAAAGGGCAATTATGTTAAGGCCCGGATATGCTGTTGAGTATGATTTTTTTCCTACCCACCAGATTTTCCTGACTCTTGAAACGAAATTATGTTCTGGTTTATACTTTGCCGGGCAGGTTAACGGAACTTCCGGATATGAAGAAGCAGCAGCACAAGGTATTATAGCAGGTATTAATGCTGCACTAAAAATTAAAAACCGTCCACAAGTTGTAATTCGTCGCAATCAGGCTTATATCGGGGTTTTGATAGATGACTTAATTAATAAGTGTCCGGTTGAACCTTACAGAATGTTTACTTCATCAGCTGAATATAGATTATTATTAAGGCAGGATAACGCTGATATAAGACTGCTTCCTCTCGGGTATGAATTAGGACTGGTCGAATATTCAACATATAAAAATTTAATTCATAAAAAACACTTAATCGAAAACTCCATTACTTTTTTCAAAACGCATACTATAAAGCCGGAAATTATTAATAATTTTCTGAAATCTTTGAATTCTTCTATAATTTCACAAAATGAATTTCTTTCTAATATTGTAAAAAGAACTGAAGTTAAAACTAAAGATTTACTGAACTATCTTTTAAAATATTCTGACACTTTATACAGTTCAGAGGAAAATAATTTTTTGTTATCCATTTATGATAATGAGGAGGTAATCAATCAAATAGATATAGAATTAAAATACGAAGGTTATATAAACAGACAACAAGAACAGGTTGATTCTTTCATTAGAAATGAAAATATATCTATTCCTGAAAATTTTCCTTATGATAAAATAAAATCCCTTTCTCTTGAAGCAAAAGATAAATTAAAGAGAATCAAGCCCCGGTCAATAGGCCAGGCATCAAGAATTGCTGGGGTTAATCCATCAGATATTGCTGCTATATTAATATATATGAGGGGATGAGATTATTTTTTCTCAGCATAGTTTAACATATCTTCCGCTGCTTTTAAAGAAGCGTCTGTTATTTTTTCGCTACTAATAAGTTTTGCAATCTCTTTTATTTTTTCTTCTCTGTTTAATCTCTCAATAACTGTAATTGTTTCTTTACTGCTTTTAGTTTCTTTGATATATTTTGATACTCTTAGATTATTATCACCAAATACTGCTATTTGTGGTAAGTGAGTAATTGAAATAATTTGATGACTCTTTGCTAATTCTTTTAATATGTTACCAACTTTATCTGCAATTCTTCCACTAACTCCAGAATCAATTTCATCAAACACAAGAATTGGCACTTTATCTTTATCTGAAAGCACAGCTTTAATAGATAACATTATTCTTGAAATTTCTCCTCCGGAAGCAACTTTTTTTAAGGGAAAATAAAATTCTTCTTCTTTATTGTTTTGATCTAAATTATTGTTTTTACTGATTTTATAGTTTTTCTTTTCTACCACATTTGTGTTAATATAAAACTCTACTTCATCTATTCCTAAATTACTAATTGTTGTTTCTATTTTATTATTATTACCATTAAATTCTATATCAAAATATTTATCGTTACTTTTTTTGTTATACCAAAACTTTATTAAAAATCCTGCATTCTCAAGTCCTACATCATTAAAATATTTTTTTATCTTTTCTTCCATTTTTTTTGCGATACGCTTTCTCACATTAGAAATTTCTATTGCAATATTTTTCAGTTTTTTTTTTTTTTAATTACTTTCCTTTTCTTTTTTCTCAATTTCAAAATCATAGTTCTCTGCAAAGTTAAGATCTTTTTTTAATTGTTCCGACTTTTCTATAAGTTCATTTATTGTCATTCTATATTTTTTCTTCAAAAATGAAATCTGTCCTAATCTTTCTCTTATTTCTTCAATTCTTGCATTATTAAAATCAATATTTGTTATATAATTACTTAGTGAATTATTTAGTTCTTTTAAAATAGTATATATTGTTTCTAAATCTTTTAATATATCACTAAATTGAATATCATACTTAGTTAACTTATTTATTTCTTTAATGATAAAATGAATATTTCCTATTATGTTTATTCTTTCTCCCGATAATAATTCTAAACAATTACTTACAGAATGTGTTATTTCCTCAACATTTTCCAATTTACTTAATTCTTTTTCTAATATTTCATCTTCTCTTTCCTGGGGATTAATATTGTTTATTTCTCTTAACTGAAATTCTAAAAATTCTTTTCTACTGATAAATTCATTTTTTCTGTTTATTAAATCCTTTAGTTCTTCTATAATATTTTTATACTCTAAATAGTACTTTTCATATTCTTCATATAAAGAATTAAAATTTTTGTCTTCTCTTTTAACATATTCATCAAGTTGCAGAATATGAGTATTTTTATCTAATAATAGTTGATGCTCGTTTTGTGAATGTATATCTATTATTAATTTCCCAAATTCTTTTAAATCATTAATTGATATCGGATAATCATTAATAAAACTTCTGCTAATTCCTTTCTTAAATAACTCTCTTCTTATAATTATAGTATTATATTCTTCTTTATCTTCGTTCAAAGAAGGGATATTTTTACTTCTTAAAAATTTTATAATCTCATTATCTCTAACGATTTTTTTGTTTTTATTTATCATCGTAAAGTCAAGAATCCCTTCCACAATCAGTTTTTCATCTTTTTCTCTGATAATTGAATAATCTGCTCTTTCTCCTAATATTAAACTTAATGCATCTATAATAATAGATTTTCCTGCTCCTGTTTCTCCTGTTAAAATGTTTAATCCTGGTGTAAATTCAATATTTGCTTCTTTTATAATCAGATAATTTTTAATATACAATCTTTCAATCATAATTAAATATTATAAAATAAAGAGATAATGATAGTGTTGTTAATAATATTAATAATAATATTTTATAATTGTAAGATATAAAAAAAGCGTATTATTTACATTATTATTTAATGTCAATTCTTCGTTATTAACTTGTACCTAATATTGATAATTATTAAAAATAATAATAATAATTTATAGTTTATGTTAATAAGTATTAAATATTAACAGCTAACTAACAACCAAAGGTGAAACTATAAATTTTCTAAAATTTCTTTAATTTCTAAAACCTGGTTATTAATGGAAGAATCCCTTTTAATTAGTTCTTTTATACTATTATATGCGTAGAGAACAGTTGCATGATCTTTTCCCCCAAAGTTTAAACCGATTGTTTCTAAAGTTAAATTTGTAAGATGTTTTGCTAAATACATTGCAACCTGTCTGGCAAAAGCAACTTCTTTCGTTCTTTTTTTAGAAAGTATGCTATTTTCAGATATTTTGTAGTATTGTGCAACCGTATATATGATATTTTCTATTGATACATTCTTCGTTCTTTTTATGTGTCCAATAACCCTGTTTAATGTTCTTTCTGCAATATCTAAATTAATCTGATTATTATATAAGAATCTGCTTTCAGTTATTATTCCGGAAATACAACTTTCTATTGTTCTTATACTATCAGTTACATTAGTAGCAATAAAATGAATTACTTCCTCGGAAAAAATAACAGAAAGTTCAGAAAGTTTTCTTTTAATTATTGCAACCCGCATTTCCCAGCTTGGTGGTTGAATATCTGCAATCATACCACAACGAAAACGGGAAACAAGTCTTTCTTCTATATCTTTTATTTGGTTAATTGGTTTATCGCAGGATAAAATTATATGTTTATTATTGTTGTAAAGAGTGTTAAAAATCTGGTAAATAAAATCCTGTGTTCCTTGTTTACAGGCGAGATTTTGAATATCATCAAGAATTAATATATCCAAAGATTTATAAAATGCATCTAATTTCTTAGTTCCGAAAGAGCCGGAAGAAAAATCACCTCTATCTTTTGCTATACTTGATGTGAATTGTGTAGTAAAGTCAGGTGTAGTAGTATAATAAACTCTTTTATTTGGGAATCGTTTGAGAACTTCATTCCCGATAGCTTGAATTAAATGTGTTTTACCTATTCCTACACCACCATAAACAAAAAACGGATTATATAGATTACCTGGGTTCTGTGCGATTGCATAAGCAACAGCTGCAGCTAACTCATTACTATCTCCTCTAACAAAATTTTCGAACGTGTATCTTGGATATAAACCATTACAATAAGATTGGATTTTTTGTAAGCTGTCTGTTTCTGAATTTGAAGATATAAAAATATTGCTTGTAGAAATTTCTGTTTTAGTTTGATAATTTGGTAGCTCTATATGATTATCTGCAAGAATTTCCTCTCTTGGTAAAACCTCATAAACTAATTTTCCATTTGTACCAAGAAGCCCGCTCTCAAGAATTTTGGTAATTTGTTTGTTAAACCTTCTTTCTATAATTGCATAATAATCACTGCTTGGAACATATAAAGTAAGAATATTATCAGAAAAACTTTTTGGGATAATTACTGAAAACCATGCCTGAATTTCGCTTTCCTTGGTAGAATGAGATAGTAAATCTAAAAATTTTTCCCATATTAAATTTGCTTCTTTTTCGCTATTAATCTGTATATTATCATTTTTAGGATCAATATCATTAGCCGGAAAGTTTTTATTTGCTAAATTATTTTGTGTTCCCATTATAAAAACTGTTGTTATTATTAATAACCAATCATATTTATTAACAAAATATAACCGATAGATTTATTTATTTAAAAAAATACTTTAAAAAACACTTAGCGGTTAAATATGTTATATACGATTGTGTATGAAGTTATTAACATATTTAACCGAATATAAACTCAATAAAAACATAAGATTATCTCAAAGAACAAAATAATAATTTACAAGAGATGTTAATAACATTAAATAGTGAGCAGATAATAATTTGAAAACGCCGAAATTAAGAGAACTTAATAAAATTTATTAACAAAGTATTAACAAAATAAAATCAGAACATTACAAGTATAATATTATAAAACTTAATTTTAATGTCAAGTATAATTATTTTTTATAACCTTGTTTTATAATATCTGAAAAAAACAAAATATAAAAATAGTTTTCTTATTCATTACAAATTTAATTTATAATTTAATTTTATTATTGTATATTAAATTAAAAGAATACGGAAATATAGAGTGATATTTAATGAAAAAAAATTACCTTATATATCTTCTTAACGAATTAGAAAGTGATTTACTTTCTTATGCAGATAATCAGAAGTTCAAAGAACTATACAAATTATTAAGTGTTCTTAAAAAAATTTCAGAGAAAGATTCGTATGACGAATTAATTAAATATACTTATGTACTTTTAAAAACAAAACAATTTGAAGGGCTTGGCTCGTATCTATTATTTGTTATTAAAAAAGCAGAAGAAGAAGTTATTAACTTCGAAAATTTTAATGATAATCTAACACTTGACAAAGGTTACCTGAAGAATTACTTTTTAACTTGCTTTGGAATAGAAACAGAAAATATTCAAGAAGAAGAAAAAGATTTTGTTAAAGAAAACACAGAAACTATATTAAAAAACATTGAAGAAAGTCAGCAAGTATATGAAACATTGGAAAGTGAATTTCTTAATTCAAAGACAGAAAGCATAACCGAAGAAATGAATATTTCAGAAGAATCTGAAAAAAATGATGTACATACCGTAGAAAATTTACAGGAAGAAACAACAGAAGAGCCAGGCTTAACATTGATTGTACAGAAAGATAAAAATTCAACAGAGGAAATTTATGATTTACCAAAGGAAGAGGATGCAAAGAAAGAAAAAGATAAAAAAAAGAAAGAAGAACAAGAAATATATTCCGAGGACAATTTAATGTCAGATAGGGAAAAACCAAAAACAGAAGACAAAAAAGAAGAAAAAGAAAATAAAACCTTAAAGAAAAAGATATATATAGATCATTTTGATGAAGAATTTAAAGATTTTAAAACTGAAACTATGGCAAATGAAATTGTGGAAAAGAAAGAAGATCAAGAAAAAATAGTTGAAAAATACGCCGGGGAAAGCGAAGAATTTAAAAAATACGAAACAGAAATATACCAAAGAAACTTAATTATTTCTGAAGCACTTGGAAAAATTAAAGAAACAATAACAAAAGACGAAATAGTTAAAATACTAAGAGTAAAAGAACATGAAGCAACACAAAAGAAAAAAGGTTATAAACAACTAAAGAAAAAAGAAGAAAAAGCAGAAAAACTAACATTTGACGAGGAAGAGAGAGAAAGAGAAATAAGTAATTTATTAAAAAACCTTGAACCACTAATAAAGAGTATAATTTCTGAATGTGATCACATGGAAAGTTATTCGAGAGAAATGTCATTTGAAATCATTACTAATATATATGCTACCATATCAGCATTAATGAAAAGAGTATTAGAAAAAATTACAGATAAAGAAAAATGTATTGATTTATTAACGGAAGAGAATATAAACTTATTCATAAACGGAATAATACTAATCAGAAAACTTGTTGCAAATGAAGATTATAAAGGTTATGAAACCGTTGTTGAAAGGATCGAGGAAATAAGAAATAAACTAATAAAAGAAAAAGAAGAAGAAGAGCGAAAAAGAAGAACAGAAGCCGAGAAGAAAGAACTCGAGAAAAAACTATCTGAGAAATTTCCCGACTTAACACAAAGAAGAAAACTATTAATACTGAAAGAAAAAATTCTTGGTATAGAAGGTGTTTTTAAATCTCTTGATGAGATAGAAGGCGAATATCAAATTTATAATGCGTTAAGAACACTATCAAGAACCTTTGTTTATTTTAAGGACGTTGTAAAATTATCTAAAGAATTAAAAATAGATAAGATGGCAAAACTATCTGAATCAAGTTATATATTTATAAAGTTTATACAAAATTACAGAATGGATCCTTTATCTAAAGATATTAGAGAAATACTTAATTACATAGTTGTTAATATGAAACTTCTATTTCTTGATAAAAAAACCAAAGATCTTGACCTTTTTATTTCTTATTTAAATAACCCGGAGAAAATTTTTAGCTAAATAAATTAAGTAAATGAGTAAGAGCGACAACACATTTTACCATAAGGAAAACAAATATGCTATTATAATGGCAGGTGGAGTTGGAACCCGTTTGTGGCCAAGGGGAACGGTAAAAACACCAAAACAGTTTTTAGATATTGATAACAGTGGAGAATCATTAATACAGAAAACATATAAAAGGCTTGAACGTATATTTGAAACAACGAAAATTTTTGTTGTTACCAATGTATCGTATAAAAGTATTGTAAAAAAACAAATTCCACAAATACCAGAAGAGAACATAATTCTTGAACCAATTGGAAAAAACACAGCCCCATGCATAGGCTTATCGTGTTTATATATTCAAAATTTTAACCCAAATGCATTGGTTTTAGCAATACCAGCTGATCAACTGACAAGAAATGTAGAAGAATTTGAGAAAGTTGTTAAAACTGGGTTAAATTTTGTGGAGGAACAGAAAGGAATTGTTACCATTGGAATTACGCCGACCAAACCTGAAACTGGTTATGGATATATTCAATATGTTACAGATAGTAAAATTGAAAATAAGGAAACACAAGTTTCTATATACGAAGTGAAAACGTTTGCTGAAAAACCAAGTCTTGAAATTGCAAAAGAGTTTATTAAAAGCGGTGATTTTCTCTGGAACGCAGGAATGTTTATATTTAAGGTTAATGTAATGATGGAAGAAATCAGAAAACACTTGCCGGACTTATATAATTTTCTGGACGTATTAAGCAAAAATATTTATTCTAAAGAATTTAGTAGAATACTTGAGCAGACATTCTCACAAATAAAAGGTATTTCAATTGACTATGGGGTCATGGAGAAATCTGATTGTGTATATACAATAAAAGCAAATTTTGATTGGAGCGATGTAGGTTCATGGGATGAAATTTATAATTTGAGTAAGAAAGATGCTCTTAATAATGTAACCCAAGGAATGACAGTTATGATTAACTCTAAAAACTGTTTTGTCCTTAATGAGCAAAGAATTACAGCGGTAGTAGGATGTGAAGATTTAATTATTGTTGATACAGACAATGGATTACTGGTATGTAAGAAGGGAGATTCTCAAAGCGTAAGAGAGGTTGTAGATTTTTTAAGAAGAAAAGGATATGACCAATACTTATAAACTAAAACACATTTATGAAATTAGAACATATTGGAATAGCAGTAAAATCACTTCAGGAATCAATTCCTGTGTTTGAAAAAATATTTAAGGTAAAAGCAACTCAAATTGAATATGTAGAGGAACAAAAAGTTAATGTTGCAAAACTTCACCTTGAAAACATTGATATTGAACTTCTTGAGGGAACAGATGTAGATTCTCCTATAACAAAATTTATTGAAAAAAGAGGAGAAGGAGTTCACCACTGTTCTTTTGAAAGTGAAAACATTACAGAAAAACTCAAAGAGTTGAAAAATAACGACATTAAACTTGTAAATGAAGAACCTAAAATCGGCTCGGATAATATGTTAATAGCGTTTCTTCATCCAAAATCAACAGCGGGAGTGTTAATAGAATTATCACAAAAAAGAACAAAAGAATAAAAATTCTTCACAGAAGAAAAACACTTTTTATAGAAATTGCTTTCCACAATATCAATGAAACACCTGGAAGATAAAATTAAAAACATACCTGAAAAACCCGGAATATATCAGTTTAAAAATAAAGAGGGGAGAGTAATATATGTAGGAAAAGCAAAAAACTTAAAAAAAAGAGTAAAACAGTATTTTAGAGAAACTTTTACAAATCAGTTTTACTCAGATAGTAAAACATTGGCAATGCTCTCAAAAGTACAAGACGTTGAGGTTATTAGTACGGATTCAGAAGTAGAAGCTCTACTCTTAGAGCAAAATATGATTAAAATGTTAAAACCGAGATATAATGTTAACTTGAAAGACGATAAAAGCTATCCTTACATAGTTATTACAAACGAACCTTTTCCCAGAGTATTTCCAACAAGAAATAAAAAATCAGATGGTTCAAAGTATTTCGGTCCCTATACAGATGTTAAAGTGATGAGGCGCTCATTAAAGATATTAAGAGATATTTTCAAAGTGAGAACCTGTAATTTGAATCTGACAGAATCCGCTATAGAAGAGAAAAAGTTCAAAATTTGTTTGGAATATCACATAAAAAAATGTGATGGTCCGTGCGAAGGTTTTATGTCTAAGGAAGACTATAATTCAATGATAAAACAAATTTCACTTTTGCTAAATGGTAAGATTGAATCTGTAATAAAAGAACTTGAGAAAGAAATGGATATTAAATCTAAAGAAATGAAGTTTGAAGATGCAGCGGAGATAAGAGACAAGATTGAAACACTGAGAATATATATAGAAAAACAAAAGATAATATATGAAACAAGCGAAGATATTGATGTATTTGCAGTTGAAAAAACAGATGATGATGCTTGTGGAGTAGTTTTAAAGATAAGAGATGGTAAAACAATTGGAAGGTCACATTATTACATTTCAAATGTTCTTAATGTTACGGAAAAAGAAATATTAGAAAAATTTATTGTAAAATATTATTCGGAGAACGATTTTATACCTGATAAAATAATTTTGCCCAAGATTGTAATGGAAGATAAAATAAAAAATAATATAGCGATACAGGATTTAGAAACAAAAAGCAAAAATAATGAAATAAACAACGACACAGAAATTGAATTTCTACAAACTATACAAGATTGGCTAAACACGAAAAGAAAATTGAACAATATAGAAGAAAAGCTAAAAATAATAATTCCACAAAAAGATGAAGAACTAAAACTTGTTACAATGGTGAAAGCAAATGCAAAACTTATGCTTGATGAACTGTTGATTATGAAAACCAAAAAATATTTTATTCCGTCCGCTCTTGAATCTTTGAAAAGAGATTTAATGTTGGAAAATATTCCACGGAGAATAGAATGTTTTGATATATCACATATTCAGGGTAGTGATATGGTTGGTTCATTAGTTGTATTTCAGGATGGTAAACCCAGAAAATCTGAATATAGAAAATACAAAATACAACACACGAAAAAGATAGACGAAAATTTTAATAACAACGAAGGTAATTTGGTCTACAACATACCTGATGATTATGCAGCAATAAGAGAAGTAATTTATAGAAGATTTTCAAAGTTATCGAAAGAAAATTCAGAAAATGTAATACCCGATTTAATTATAATTGACGGAGGAAAAGGGCAACTGAACGCAGCGATAAAAGTGTTAAAAGATTTGAATCTATATTCCAAAGATAAAAAACCTTTTGTAATATCTCTTGCAAAAAGATTAGAGGAAGTATATTTCCCCGAAAGAGAAGGACCCTATAATATACCAAAGTCGTCAAGCGGTTTAAAACTACTGCAAAAAATCAGAGATGAAGCACATAGATTTGCAGTAACTTTTCATCAGCAACTTAGAGCGAAAAGGACAGTAAAAACAGAACTTCTTGATATTAAAGGAATTGGTAAAATAACAGCGGAAAAACTTTTGAGAAAATTTGGTTCAGTGGAAGAAATAAAAAAATTAATTATAGAAAATCCCTCTAAAGTAATCGAAATAATCGGGAAAAAACAAACACAAATTTTAGAAAAATATTTTAAAAAGAAATAACTCTGATAAACAGAACTATTTTAATGCTTCAAAAATCTGAACCTGTAAATTTAGATTTCTCCATTCATCAGATGATAATCCGGCTTTTTGGCATAAGGAAGAAATAAATTCTTCAGGCGTATTGAAATGCTCCCAGACCTGGGGAAGATAAACAGCTGTATAAAAAGACTTTCTAATAATTACCCCCTTGTTTTTGATTTTAGAGAAGAGTTCTTCTACTGTTTTATATTTGATTTCTTTGGGTTCTGATAATACTGTTACCTCATAAGTTAAATATTTTAACTCTTCTTTTGTTACAGGCGGGAACCTTGGATCTCGCACAGCAGCACCTATTGCATTTTCTATTATAGAATTATATAAAGTGTTATGCGGTATTATAGTACCGATGCACCCCCTTAAATCTCCATTTTTCCTTATTGTTACAAAACAGGCATGTCTCTTGTTGAGCTTTTCCGGAATGTTATACATATTGTCTGGGAACATTAAAAAATCATCCTCATTAAAATTATATTCACCATCATTTGCCCTACCAGTTAAAACATACTGCTCAACCGCATTGCGAGCAAGGGATTTCATATATTGTTCTTCATCTTTTGTAAAATACATTTTGAAAAATTTTAAAAACGTTAATAAAATACTATTGAAGAATATCCCACAACCCTACTTTTATCACCGGTAATATCTCCACTATTTTTGTAAATTAATAACTCCGGTTTCCACTTTAAAATTTTACATATATTAATTAAAGTCATTACAGCGTAAGGAGAATCTATTTCAAGGTCAGGCACATCATTTTCCTTAAGAGCCAGTATAGTATTTATAGCCTTAGAATCAAGCTCTCTTGCTTTTTCGTAATTATGAAAATGACTTAAGTCAACTGATACAACGATAACAGTACTTTGGTCAATGTAATTAATTAGTATGTCTGCAAAATTTTTAGAATCAACATTTCCCACAAGAAGAGGAACTATTTCAAAGTCTTCTAAACAATATTTTAAAAATGGAAGTTCTATTTCTATTGAATGTTCATAACTATCAGCCTGTGGAACAAATTCTGCAATTCCCCTGTTAATTAAATCTTTTACATCTTTACTTACCTTTATATTACCCAAAGGAGTTTCCAGGAAATCATAGTCAAGCGCACAAACACCCTTCATATAATAATGGTGTAAAGTTCCCATTATGATTATTTTTCTTGTAGTCTTGGGAATTTGTTTAAAAGAATAAGCCGCAACCTGTCCGGAATACATATATCCTGCGTGAGGAACAATAACCGCTTTCACAGGTTTATTTAGGTGCTTTGCTTTTTCAAGGTAAGATTTTATTTCTTCGCTTAACTCAAACGGATCGTTTTCATACCAACTTCCGGCACAGATTGCTTTTCTAATTTTACTTTTCATAACAAGAAAAATTAATTTTATTAAATATTAAACGTTACCTAAGTATACATTTTTTAATTGTGTTTTTGCAATATTATAAAATTCTCTTAATAGTTTAATAGGAGTTGGATTAAAGTTAAGTTTATAATGTGGAAAGGCTCTTGAAATATGCAGGACTAAATCTTCATTGCATTCCTTTAAAAATTTGCACATTTCTAAGAACTCCTTTTTATCATCATTATAATGCTCAATTAAAAGAAAAGTAACCTCCAAATGTTTTTTTTCTTCTATAATTATTCTGATTGTATTTTTAGTAGTTTCGATATCTCCGTTGCAAAGTCTTTTGTAAAAGTTTTGATTAAAAGCTTTTAAATCAATATTAAATGCATCTATATAGGGCAATAAATCTCTAAGAGGTTTCTCATTAATTTGACCGTTAGAAACGACCACAGTTTTAATTTCATAATTTCTCATTGGGTCTTTACATAATTTTGCAGTATTATACATATATTCATAATAAACGGTTGGTTCATTATAAGTGAAAGCAATAAACTTAAGACCATAATGAAGACATAAACCAACAACTTCTTCGGGAGATACAAACTTAATTTCTTCTAAAATTTCAGAATTTTCATCCGGATGAAACTGACTTATATCATAGTTCTGACAAAACCGGCAGCTTAAATTACACCCAAAAGTACCTATAGAAATAATTTTTGAGCCAGGATAAAAGTGATATAAAGGTTTTTTTTCGATTGGGTCTATATGAATAGCGACAGGTTTTCCATAAACAAGCGAATAAAGTTTTCCCCCAATATTTTTTCTTACACCACACGTGCCGGTTTTCCCATCAACGATTACACATTCTTTCGGACATAGCAAGCATTTTGTTTTATTTTCATTTGATAATCTGATATAATAGCTTGCTTCTTGCATTTAATTTTAAATTTTTAGTTTGAAATTCTCTTCATATATCTCATTTTCAGTTATCAATTTAGCGATGAATTCATTCGGAATACTTTCAAAATAGTAATTTTCAATATTGAATTTATAAGTAGAAGCAGAAGTTATAATTTCTGAAATGGGTTTCTTATTCTCAGGTCTAATATATTCAACAGATGAAAGTTTTCTGCTATCTGTTATTATATAGAAAGGAATATTATATTTTTTGCAACCAAGAGCAATTGCTTTAGTTCCAACTTTATTTATAAAATACTCAGGATAAACGCTATCGCATCCCATTAAAACAAAATCAACCTTAGAAAGATATTTTATTGCTGCAGCATCAATTATATATGTAACCTTAAACCCAAGAGAAGAAATGTAATCTGCCTGAACCCTTCCCTCACATTTGGGACGAGATTCTGTTTGTATAATCTCAACAGAAATAGATTGCTTTCTTATATAGTTAAAAAGATGTCTTACCGTACTACTATTACTATGCAACAAAATTGTTTTATCTATAAAATCTATATTTTTTAAAGCATTCATTGCGATTCTGTCGTTAACACTTACCCAGGTTTTAATATAGCTATCAACTTTTGTTAGAAGAAAATCTTTTAATGTAATCTTAAAATCGATATCAGGATTTTTTGCATCGATTAATTTAGTAAAGTATGAATCGCACGCATTCATTATTTCAAGATTGAAATGACGAAGAAGAGCGAACTGATTATGTGATTCAAGAAGACTTCTAAAATTAAACTTTATAATTTTGAAAAGCTCTTCATTAGTCATTGATTCTAATTCTTTACAGTTAGAAAGAAATTTTATAAACAGGTTCAAAAAATCGTTTAAAACTTTTTGAGACCCTGAGTACTTATCTTTTTTAATATGTTTTAGTTCTACCTGAAAATCGGTTAAGGTTATTGTCTCCTTCATAGTTTAAGATAATAACTTGATTTACAAAATACAATTATCTTTTTAAAGTAGAATGAAAATTTAATGTGATTATTTAATATAATATAAAACATCTTATATAAAGGAATATTTGAAAAAAAATATTTAATAAAAGAGAGTTTAGCAATTAAACAATTGAAAAAATAATATTATATATCTGAAAATATTTTTAAATTTTATATAATAAAAAAACAAATTTACATTAAAATGGATGTACTTATCTGTTAAAAATTTTCCATTAACCATTAAACCTAACAACAAATAAGGTAGAAATAATTATAGATAAAAATGTATCATAAATTTTTTATTCTTGTATTTTAATAATTAGTTTTGTAGTATATAGAAAATTAAGTTTTTCATAATATACAAATTTGATTTAAATAAAAAAAAATCTAAAAGCGCTATGGGAAAAACTAAACAAAAAAATAAAACATCTCTACCGAGACCCAAAAAGGATATTGAATATTTCAAATTGGGACGGGAACAGCTTAAAAAGCTTAACACTGAAGGAGCGATTAAATATTACAGTAAAGCAATTAAATTAAACCCTTATTTTATAGAAGCATACCATGAGCGAGCATTTGGATATTTTGTAGAGCAGGAATATATAAAAGCAATGAAAGACCTCAACAAAATAATTGAAATTGATTCTCGAAACACAAATGCATATATGTTTCGTGGGTTTATACATTATATATTTAGAAGATATAATAAAGCAATATCTGATTTTAATATGGCAGAGAAACTTGATCCTAACAACACTAATTTATATTACAGACGTGGGGCTGCTTATTATAAACAGGGAAACTATAAGAAAGCAATAATGGATTATTCAAAATTTATTGAAAGCGATAACCATTCTTCACACGGGTACTTTTTGCGGGGTAATTCATTTTTTGAAGACGGAAAATATGAGGATGCGAAAAAAGATTATAAAAAAATTATCGAACTTGACTCTAAATTCATTGAAGCTTATATCGGTTTAGGAAAAAGTAATATCTGTCTTAAAAATTATAAAGAAGCAGTTGATAATTTTAGAAAAGCAATTCAGGTGGATAGAAACAACTCTAAAGCATATACATTGCGTGGTATTGCATATTTAGAATCTGGTAATTTTAAAAAAGCCTGTGAAAACTGGCAAACGGCTTATTCACTTGGAGATGAAGAGGGACGGGAACTTTTACTTAAATATTGTATGAAAAATTAAAAGCGCCGGAACAGTCGCTTATTGTTTATTTAATTTTTAATAAGGATTTGTATCAAACTATTTAAGAATGCATTTATTTGTAATTAATAGAAAAAAAACACCTCCTATATTATTTTATTATATATTTCCTAAATTAACTTTTTGAATAAAACATAAATACATTTTTATAGAAATATTAACTTTAATAAAATTTAATAAAAAACTAATTTTATAAAAATTATTTACATCTATGAAACGAACAATATTATTTTTATTCTTCTTTTTAATAACAGTAAATACTTATTCTCAGGACGTTAATTTTAATGAGTATTTTATTTCTCAAACTTTACGTATTGACTTAATACACGCAGGGAATTTTGAAAGCGAAAATTATTTTTTGGAAAAGCTTATTAAAGAACCATACTGGGGAGGTTCTAAAACGCACTTAATTGATAAGTTTAGATATGGGGAAAATATTGTTGAGGTTTATGATTATGCAACTGACAAACTTATTTATTCAAGAGGTTATGCAACATTATTTCAGGAATGGAAAGCCACAGAAGAAGCAAAAAAAATTTCAAGGAGTTTTTACGAAACTGTTATTATTCCTTATCCTGTGAATAAAATTAGAGTAGTAATTTCAGGAAGAATGAGAAGAGCTGAATTTACTAAAATGTTTGAATTTATTGTTGATCCCCGTGATTATTTTATTCAGCCTTCACAACCACCTGTTTTTGAAGTTGAGAAAATTCTTTACAATGGTGACCCCGCAGAAAAAGTTGACATTGTAATTTTATGTGATGGATATACAATCAACGAAGTAAAGAAAATGGAAAACGATGCAAACAACATTAAGGAGTATATAATTAACTGTTCTCCGTTCAAAGAATTCAAAAATAATTTCAATATCTGGCTTGTTAAATCAATCTCTGAAGAGTCCGGCACAGATATTCCGGGAGAAAGAATTTATAAAAATACGATATTAAACTCTTCGTTTTATACTTTCAATATAGATAGATACCTGATGACAACGGATATAAAAACAGTAAGAGATCTTGCAGGGTATGTTCCCTACGATCAGATATTTATCATTGTAAATACTGATAAGTATGGAGGTGGCGGGGTTTACAATTATTATGCTTTAACCTCATCTGATAATCCTTATGTAGCCTATGTTACAGTACATGAATTTGGTCATTCCTTTGCTTCGTTGGCAGATGAGTACTATACTTCAGAAGTCGCCACCGAAGATTACTATGACTTGAAAATAGAACCATACGAACCCAATATAACAACATTAGTTGATTTTAAAAGTAAGTGGGCTGATCTTGTAGAAGAAGAAGTTCCTATTCCAACTCCATCGGAGGAAAAATACAAAGGTAAAGTTGGAGCTTTTGAGGGAGGTGGATACGTTGCAAAAGGAGTATTTAGACCTATGATGGATTGTACAATGAAATCTATAAAGTACAATAATTTTTGCAAAGTTTGCTCTAACGCTATTATAGAAATGATAAAATTTTATTCAAAATAAATTAACGTATGAATATCTTTAATTTATAATTGAAAAAGATTTATATATTTATTATATTAATAAAATAGTTCTTTATATTAACGAATATAGTCAATGGACAGGTAGCTCAGTTGGTAGAGCAATGGACTGAAAATCCATGTGTCGGCGGTTCGATTCCGCCCCTGTCCACTTTGTTTTTATATAGATAACAACTAAAAAAAATTGTTATAGAGAACTGTATTCGGAATAACTATTCTACTCTTAATCTCTTAATATCTTAATATCTTTATAAATTATGTTTATATAAGAGACTAACCGAAATTATTTTAACCCAAAATTATAAATGCCCCCTTTAAAAACGTTGCCCCAAATATTATCCTTATTTTGTTTGTTTTAATATTCTGGATTGAAACATATGATATGTATATTTTTAAATTTTAATAAAAATTAATTAACTTAGCAAATAAAAGTTTATTTTAGAAAGGTTAATCTTATCAGTGTAAGAAAAACTGCTTAATAATAAAATAAGAAAGCGCTCCACACAATCCGGAGAATGGTATTGTCAATACCCACGCCCAAATAATTTTACCCGCCAGCCCCCATCTAACAGCAGTTAATCTTTTAACCATACCAACCCCCATTATAGCACCTGCAATTGTATGTGTGGTACTTACAGGAATACCTGAAATTGCTGTACCACCAAGAACAAGAGCACCCGCAGTTTCCGCGCAGAACCCTCCAACAGGCTTTAAATGAGTTAATCTCATTCCCATTGTTTTAATTACGCGCCAGCCTCCTGCTAATGTACCAAGCCCTATTGCAGTATGTGAAATTATAACAACCCAAAACGGAACATAAAATTCTTCCCCCAAAAACCCACTTGTATAAAGTAAAATAGAAATTATTCCCATTGTTTTTTGAGCATCGTTTGTTCCATGTCCAAGACTAAATGCTGCTGAAGAAAGAAGTTGTCCGTATCTGAATATTTTATCTACTTTACTTCCCCTTGAGTTTTTAAATAACCACATAACAACAATCATAAATAATGTTCCAAGAACCAATCCAATTATAGGAGAAAGAAAAATAAATATAACAACTTTTGTAATTCCAGCTGGAATTAAAGATTCGAACCCTGCTTTAATTATTGTAGAACCGGCTAATCCCCCAACAAGTGCATGAGAAACACTAATTGGTAATCCCAATCTCGTACAGGAATGTGTCCATACAATAGCTCCTATTAAAGCAGAAAGAATAACATATTGATCAACAGCAGAAGGTTCAACAATTCCCTTTCCAATAGTTGTTGCAACCTCAACCCCGAAAAAGAAAGCAGCGGAAAAATTAAAGAACGCAGCCCATGCCACAGCAATTTTAGGTGTTAAAACTCTTGTTGCAACAATCGTTGCAATAGAGTTTGCAGCATCATTCATTCCGTTAAGAAAATCAAAAAGTAAAGCGAGAATTATGATAAATAAAGTTAGCTGAAACATTAAATAAAGTTATCCGTTTTTAATTAAAATACCTTCCATAACAGTAGCAACTCGTTGACATCTATCAACGGCTTTTTCAGTAATTTCGAGAATTTCTTTTTCTTTTATTAATTCTATGACATCCTTTTGTTTTTCAAACAAGAGGGTTAAAGCATCTTTAAACACTGAATCACCCTCTGTTTCTAAATTCTTAATTGCTATAATTTTTGTTAATGTTTGTTCCCCTTTTTCTAATGATTTAACTATTTCTACTATAAGTCTTGTTTGTGAAAGTAGGATGCCGGAAAGCTGGGGACCAAAAACAGTGCTCTTTTTAAGCTTATAAACACACATTCTTCTTGCTATTGAGTCAATTGAGTCGATTACATCATCAAGAGCATTTGTTAGTTGGTAAATATCTTCTTTATCAAGAGGGGTAACGAATGTTTCATTTAATTTATTTATTATTGAATGAGCAATTTCATCACAATCATTTTCCAGGATATGTATTTTGGAAGCGTTTTCAAGCAATATTTCCTTATCGCTTAATAAATTATGCAGCAACTCTGTTGCTTCATTTATCTTTTCTGCAAGTTGTATTAATAAAATATAAAAACTTTGTTTTTTCGGTAAAGCTTTTTTAAATATACTCATATTAGAAAATTTAACTTACAAACATTATGATTTCTAAATAAAAAAGAAATGTAGTTTTTAATAATGCTAACAGTCGAGATAAATCCTTGGTACTCTGTCGGCAACAGCGCAAATAATTTCATAAGGTATTGTACCTGCAATCTTAGCAAGCATGTCAGCTCCAATGTAATTACTATTTTCCATACCCATTAAAAGAACATCATCACCAATTCTTACATCTGTTTGCACCCCAAGGTTTATCATTAACCAGTCCATTGTTATAGCTCCTACAATTGGATAAGTTTTATGATTTATAAATACTTTACCTTTGCCTGAAAACGCTCTCCAATATCCATCCCCATACCCTATTGGAATTGAACCGATAAAAACTTTTCTATCGGTGAAATATTTTCTTCCATATGATATGCTTGTGTTTGCATCAACTCTTTTTATAAATGTGACCTTTGATTTAAGGTTCATTATTGGTTTTATGTTTATTTTATGTTTTATTTCATCAGAGGGGAAATATCCGTAAAGTATTAAGCCTGGCCTAACCATATCAAAATATGAATCTTTTATATCAAGTATAGCTCCACTATTTGCGCAATGAACAATTGGGAATTCCATCCCTGCTTTTTTCAAATTATAAAGCAATTCATTAAATTTATTCAACTGCAGACGGGCAAAAGATTTATCTCTATTTTCAGAAGTTGCAAAGTGAGTGAATATTCCTTCAATTTCTAAATTTTTGTAATTGAAAACCTGTTCAACATTTTTAAATGCTCTTTTAACATCGAAGCCGATTCTTTTCAATCCGGTATCTATTTTTATATGAACCTTGAATTTTCTGTTTAACTTTTTACTATAAAAATCCAAAAACTTTGCAGTACTTAAAGATGCTACAGTTGCAACTAAATCATATTTTAATAGTTTTGACACATAAGCAGCAGGTTTAAGTTTTGAGTGTATTAACGTTCCAAATACAAGAATTTTTGCTTTTGGAATATGAGTTCTCAACTTAATTGCCTCATCATAATTTGCTACTCCTAAATAGTCAACTCCTAAAGAAACCAGTTTCTGACTAATCTCTTTTAAACCATGTCCATAAGCATTAGCTTTTACAACTGCACATATTTTAATTTTTTTATTTGGGTTTGCTTTTTGTAAATGTTTTCTTATCTCAGTGTAATTATGTTCTAACCTTTTCAAAGATATTTCAGCTCTGGTGGGATTCATTTTGATAATTAAAATTTAACAAAAATAACCTATTTATATTTAATCTTCTATTTAAATTAAGTATTAAGAAAATTATAATTTCAAAAAAAATAATTAGATTTATTCTGATTAAACACACATTGTTATTAATGAAACAATTATAGTGGAAAATACATATAAATATTAACTTGTTATTTTTATATTTATAAATTAGTAAAACTAAAACCAATTATGAAAATTTTAAAATACCTAAACAAAAAAACTATTCTTGTATTACTTATTCTGTTTATACTAAACCCGGCATTAATCTATTCTCAGAAAAGTGATATCTGGGTTACAACAGTTCTAAAGGAAAAATTTTATGATAAGAGAGGAAACCCTTTAACAGGTAAAGGAGTTGTAATCGGAGATATTGATTCCGGTGTAGATATCTTTCATCCAATGTTTTTCTTTGCCGACGGTGGCGAAAATGATTGGATTGATGTAAATAAAGATAACGTATTTACCCCGGGGGTTGACGGAGTTGATTTTAATAAAAATGGAAAACTGGATACGGGAGAAATTTTGGAGGTACTTGAAATTTGGAATAATACTTATGGATTAATTTCTTCAAAGCAGGGAGTATACGAACCTGACTTTGATTTTCTGTATTTAGATTTGAACGGAAATAAAAAACGAGACTTCGGAGAAGAAAAAGGTTTTACAGAAAATGACCCAACATATGGCGAGCCTCTTTTTATTTCGATGGATGTTAATAAAAACAATAAACTTGATATTTCTGAAAAGATTGTAGCACTAAAGACCTCCAAAATTCGTGCAATAAGGGAAAAAAATGGAACAATAAGGCGAAGAGGAATAGATTTGATAAAAGCTGAACCAGATAGTATTGGGCATGGTACCGGAGTATGTGGAATTTTATGTGGTGGACATTACGGAGTCCAAAAATTACATGGATTTGCTCCTGATGCAGAAATTGTTATGGCAAACATATTTTATGATTATACCCCCAGATTTGTTAGAAACTTTCCTGACCTGATTAATTTTATAAAAGAAGAAAAAGTTAATATCCTGCTTTTTGAAGATGGCGAATGGATGTGGGAATTTATGGATGGTTCTACGGAAGAGGAAGAGTTAGTCAACCAAATGGCACGCGAAGGAATTTTTATAGTTGGAGGTGCGGGTAACCTTGCAGATGGAAATATGCATTTGAAAGATACTCTTTCAGCAAATCAAAAAACAACTTACAAGTTTATATCACCAAAAGAATCCGAAGGGAAAAAAGTGGACGGAGCTTTTGTTTCATTTATATGGAAGGGCCCTGAAAATCTTATATCATTTTGGATTACAACCCCGGAAGGAGAAACATCCAAAGAAATTAAACAAGGAGCAGAATTTTTTTCATTAGGTAACTATAATATTTTTTATTCAAGAGATGTATCATCGAGAAATACTGTAATGTTTAGATTTGGATTTTCCAAACAAGATTCAGGTGCAGTTAATGGTAGTTGGATAATTACAGCTCAAGCAGAAAATGATATTGTTTTAGATGGTTTTATTGTAGATGTTTCTCAGTCCTGGTCGGGTTCAACCCATTGGGTCTCTGATAAAATTACCCCTGAAGGAACCGTTACATTTCCAAGCACTGCTGATAGTATTGTTGCAGTGGGTGCTTATGTTGTTAATATGGAATGGCCCGGATATGGTAAATTGAATAACCTATGTTCATATAGTGGGATTGGATATAATATTTCAGGAAAAATGGGAACTGATATTTGTGCGCCGGGACATACTACTTTTACGGTTGAAAAGGGTAATAAATATGGGATTTTTAGCGGTACGAGTTCTGCCGCTCCCCACGTTGTTGGAACAGCCGCACTTATGCTGCAGTATGAAAGAAGCCTTACCCATACGATAATTAGAAATATTTTGCTATCAACTGCTATTCAGGATAAGTTTACAGGTAATACCCCAAATACAAAATGGGGATATGGCAAGCTTAGCCCGGAAGGAGCATTGAAATTATTAATTAGCTTATACTAAAATATTAATACTTTTATAAAGTTTTATGTCGAAAGCAGTAAAAATAGTAATTACTCCAAATAATAACTATAAACTTGAATATATTACACAATTTTTTTCTCAACATGAAAGTTTATTTGATAAAGAATTTAATCGAAATGAAGTACTCAACATAATTGAAAAAGGAAAATACCAGTTTGTTATACTTGATTATTCGGGGAATGAAAAAGAAGGAGAAAAACTCTTGAAAAATATAAAACTAAAGCAAATAAAAACCCCTGTAGTGATTTTTACAAATCCTAATAATAACCATAACATTATCCTTACACAAGATGATTGGATGAATGATAAAACAGGAAAAAGTGAAGAACCATACGAATTATTAAATCTCTTAAATAAATTTATTAAGTATAGAAATAGTGATTTTAATAAAAGCCGGGAAGAATAAGTTATTGGTAAGATAAAATATTATATTAATTATATAAAATATATTAATTATTTTTATTATAA
>FWPV01001033.1_pt1 | contig 80607 bp, 57 predicted proteins | sample 2228371 | NCBI WGS metagenome assembly FWPV01 (sample SAMEA103939776, study PRJEB20133) | metagenome
TGCCGAAGACGCTCGATCAGCTCTACAATCGGGTGCGTAACTTCAACGTCGCCGAAGCCGGCGGCGAGGTGATCGGCTGCGCCGCCTTGCATATCACCTGGGCCGACCTGGCCGAAGTGGTGAGTGTCGCGGTGCATCCCGCATTTCAGGGTCGCGGGATTGGCCGTCGCCTGATCGAGCCGCTCTTTACCGAGGCGAAAGAGCTGGGGATTCCTACGCTCTTTACGTTGACCCTGCAAGTCGGGTTTTTCAGCGCGCTGGGTTTCCGTGAAGTGCCCAAACTGCGCTTGCCGCATAAAATCTGGCAAGACTGCGCGACCTGCTTCAAGCAAGATCGCTGCGACGAGATCGCAATGGTGCGGTCGATCGATCTTTAAGTGTGGAACGCTGCAAACTCGTGCAACGATTCGCTGCCGTGATGCGTTATGATCAATAGACGCAGCGGCAGCGGGTTGTCGCTGGTTGTATTCTGGTCGCAGCTTCGATGCATCGTTACGTCATCTGGTTCTGCATCCTCTGTCTCATCCTCGCTGCCACTCCTGCGCGCGCGCAGTCGCCGGTTGCGCCCGATGGTTGGAGCGTGGCGCGTTTCCTTGCCCAACAACCCGGCCCGCTGAAGGATTTTACCGTCGATGACAAATCCGCCGCGCAGATCATCGAAGAGCAGAGCCTCGCTTTCGGGGTAAGTCCGTTTCTGACCCTGGCTCTGCTGGAGGCGACTGCCGGTCTGCTCAGCAACCCGACGCCGCCAGCCGATGCGCTTGACTATCCGTTTGGCCGGCATGGCCCGGCTGGTTTTGCCGATCAGATCGCATGGGTCAATCGAGAATTGCGGGCCGGGCTTGGCCCGTATCAGCAACCGCCCACACTGCGCTTTCCTGATGGGATCACAGTTACGATTGCCCTCAGCGAACCTGCCGAGTGGATTGCGATCAAGCGCTTTCTGGCCCAGGGGCGCGACTCGGTCGCATGGCTGGCCGCGGTCAAGGCGACGATGGCAGCAATTCGGACGTATTTCGATGGTCAACTGGCGCCACCCGCGGCTGCGCCGGCCAGCGTCACCGGCTGGCTGCGCGCGCCCTGGCCGCTCGGCACGCGCGTCGTCCATCTGGCCTACTTCGATCACATGTACCCGATGGTCGATCTGGGCGGTGATGGCAACGGCGAGATGATCGACTATCTGGGTCGGCGCAATGTGCAGTACAACAGCCACGATGGTCATGATTACGCCTTCCCGGATGCGCCTTTCGCCACCCCCATCCTGGCTGCGGCAGCGGGAACAGCGTATGCCTTCAGCGAGTCGCGCGGGCTGGGCGTGGTGATTGTTCATCCCAACGGATACGAAACCGTCTACTGGCATCTCGGCGCGCTCGATCCAATCTTCCAGACCGGTGGCGGCGTGGCGGTAGCCGCCGGTCAGCAGATTGGGATCAGCGGCGCCAGCGGCGTCAGCGGCACGCCCCATCTCCACTTTGAGGTGCGGCGCTGGGAGGGCGGCATCCGCAAGCAGATTGATCCCTACGGGTGGTATGGCCCCGGCCCTGATCCATGCCCGGCCTACGCTGGTTGCGCAGTTAGTTCATGGCTCTGGCATCCTGATCTGATCGGGATGGATGATTTTACCCCTCCCGATGATGCGTCGCCGCCAGCGGATACCACCCCGCCGATTGGAACGCTGCGCGTGGCCCCGCCGGAAGACCTGCTGTTTGCAGTCACGTTCGACAATCACCCGTTACAAACCGTCGGACAGGGCCTACCGATCATCAGTGGCACGCTGCGCTTCGCCGAGGGTCGTTTCGGACAGGCGCTGATCGGCGATAGCGCTGAACTGGCCTTTCCCACGAACGGCAATCTCGCCCTCGAACAGGGTACCATCAGCCTGTGGGCGAAGCTGCCGGAGCAGTATCCGGGCAATTCGCTCGACCGCCACTACCTCTTTGCAACCAGCGCCGATCCGGCGGGAGCGCCGATCTATACCGGCACGCTGGCCTTGCGCCGCGATCGCCTTGGCCCCAATGCCAGCGCGCAGTGGACATTCTGGACGGTTGGCGATGCGGTGAGCGGCAGTGATCTGTTGAGCGTCCCCGATACGCTGGCGCCGGGCTGGCATCATTTCGCCGTGCGTTGGGATGGGGCGACCGGTATGAAAGCGCTCTTCATCGATGGCGCACTGGCGGCTGAGACAACCACCACTGCGCTGCCGGCCCTGCCTGGCGCGCAGCTCCATCTGGGGCGCTTTGCCAGTGGTGGCGCGTCGGCAGGTATGCGCTTCGACGAACTGGCGATCTTCGCCCGTCCGCTCTCGGCGCGCGAGATCGCTGAGCTGGCCGCCAACCCGCCGCTCGCGCCCGACCCGATGGGCGTGACCGATCGCGTGATCCGGATTGACACCAATGCCATGGACGATGGCGGCGGCATTGTCGCCGTGATCGCCGGAATAAACGGCGAACTGAGCGATCCGCTGCCCTACTACGAGAGCTATCGCTGGAGCCTGCCGCCCATCGAAGGCGAGCGCGTGGTTGAAGTGCATTATCTTGATCGCGCCGGCAACACCACAGTTGTATCGCAAACCGTCATGCTCAATCTGCCGCCGCGCGCGAGCATTCAGACCCGCTGGCCCGATCCGTATCAGGTTCATCTGCTGATCACGGCAACCGATCGACACGAGCCGATCGAGATGCAGTTCAGCGCCGCGCCTGACGATGCCGACGCGCCCTGGTTGCCGCTCGTGCCGGAATTGTACTGGCGCTGGGATGAAACTGAACAGCGTCGGTTATTTATCCGCTTCCGCGATAGCGCTGGTCAGATCAGCGAGCCGCTGGCGATCGATGCGCTGGCCAATGCCGTCTTTGTGCCGTTAGTGACGCGATAGAGCGCCGGGCGTCGCGTGGTATACTACGCCCATGCAAAAACACACTCGCTTTCAGGCAGTTTTGTTCGACCTCGACGACACTCTGACCGATCCCTTCGACGGCATCGCGCGCAGCGTCAATGATGCGCTGGCCTGCATCGGCCATCCGCCCCTGTCTGATGACGCGCTCAGAGCATGGATTGGGCCGCCGCTTCACGCTTCCTTCGAGCGCTTGCTGGGCGATGCGGCGCTGGCCGATCGAGCCGTCGCCCATTACCGGCAGCGGTACTGGGATATCGGGATGTATGAGAATACCGTCTTCCCCGGTATCCCGGAGCTGTTGCGCGATCTGCGCGCCGCCGGTCTGCGCCTGTTCGTGGCAACATCGAAGATTCGCCCGCCAACTGAACGCATTCTGACGCATTTCGGGTTACAATCATACTTTGAGGCGATTGCGGCGGTTGATCCCGATGACCGCGAGGCGAGCAAGGCGATGGTGATCGGGACGTTGCTGCCATTGCTTGGCCCTGATCGCGCTTTCGCCGTAATGGTTGGCGATACCGTCTACGACATTGTCGGCGCGCGCGCGCACGCGCTGCCGTGTATCGCTGTCACCTACGGCTACGGGGCGTATCGCGATCTCTATCTGGCCGCGCCGCTGGCAATGGCCGACTCGGTTGCCGATCTGCGTTCGTTGTTGCTGGAATAGGCGTGGGTGCAGCCCGCCGACGAATCGGCAGACGGCTGAAGCCTTGCATGAGTTGTCTATCCTGCTGATAATCAGCTTTTCCCTCGTGGCTGAGAACAATTGTGGCAGCAGAGAACGATCCGCGCGATGGCTGACCCATCAGCGTGACCTTCGTGATCTTCGGGCCTTTGTGGTGCGTTCTCTGCCTGCCTGCCAGCGCAATATTCCGCGAACATAGCTCAGGCAATCATCAACCGGGCAGCCGGATCGCCGAGCAGCAGGTAGTTACGGGCGTCATTGCGCGCCATCCAGAGCCGCGAGAGTTCAGCCGGATCCGGCTGCTTGCCAAACTTGATATTCTCCAGCTCTTCAGCCAGCGTCATCGAGCGCGCCGCCTGAACAATATTGAATTGATCGGTCGCGCTGCCCAGCCGTTTACCGACAATCAGGCGCCCGATCACATCTTCAAAGCTCTGCGTCTGCCCGCGCGCGCCATCCAGACTGAAGCCATACGTCCAGGCGCGTTCAACGTGCCCAATTACGCCAAGTGCGCCGCGCAAGAGCAGATGCTGAGGCAGGCGGGCCACAAAGGGGAAGGGCGCGATCGTGGGGCGGCCTTTCGCCGGATCAAAGATGAATTCATCCTGTTGCGGACACCCGGCGCCATAGCAGGCAAAGAGCAGCGCAACCATGCCGTCCAGCGACAGATTGCCGGGCAAGTCTTCGGCGGCAAACCAGTGCTCACGCTTGATACTGCCAAATCCCGACCAGTCTTGCGTGACCAGCGCCCCCTGATACGGAATGAGATCGCGGTCATTCCAGGGCAGGCCAAGGCCGTGGGTGGCGCTGAACAAAATCGCCGGCGGCTGCTGTTGATCGCGCAGCGCCTGTTCAAGCTGGCTGCGAGTAGCATCACCGGCCAGCAACAGCCGCTTCGCAAACCCCTGGCGGGCGGGCAGGCTGCGATCGTGCCACTCCGCCAGCGGACGAACCAGCTCTGTGGCGCTCCGTTCGGTTGACCGGTCGAGATCGTGGCGCGTGCCAAAGTAGACGATCTCGCGACGCACTCGCGCGTCGCCCGGCGCGTGCCGTTCATAGTCGATCAGGCGCTGCGCGTAGGCAGTGTAGGCCGCATAATCGTGCTGACCGCGATCATTAGAAAAACAGAGCCGACCAACGCCCCAGAAGATATCGAGTTCGTACTGGAAGTTGAAACTGATGAACGCCTGATCATTCGGCGTCAGCGGGCCGGGGCGCGCTGCGATCAAGAGATAGAAGGGCACGCCCTGACTCGGCTTTACCGGGCCGGGCATCGTGCCATGACGGGCCAGCCAGCCATTCACCCGCTCACCGGGACGATATACCAGCACCGGCGCGCGCTGCTCCCACGGTTGTTTCGGATCGGCAAATCGCGCCGCCCACTCGCCGCATGTCTCGCCAGGCCGGAAGCTGACGCCGGGCAGCGTGATCCCCTGCTGGCGCGCGCGCTGCTCGATCAGCGGCCAGAGCGCCTCAATCAGACGCGCATCATCACTGGCGTTCACCACAACTGCCCAGCGCGCCTGCGCCAGATCCTCCTGATCGACATCGGCCACCACCCCAAAATGCTTCTCTTCGGCTTCGTTGCGCGCTTTATGCAGATCGCGCACCTCTTTAGGGTCTTCGCTGCGCTGAGCAAGCGCGCTGGCCATCTTTGCGTCGATCCGCAAGAGCGGTTGCCCGCTCCGGGCATCGATCCCGTTCGGGTAGAGTTCCTCGGCACTGGCTTCGTCGCTCACCAGGATCAGCGGGCCACTATAGCCGCTGCCAACCGGCGGCGCAGCGACCGGCGCGACCGCCGGCGGGGCTGGCGTTGCCCGTTCAGCAACCGGCGCGCCCTGCGCGATTGCGCTCAGGCGGGCGATCAATCCGTCGAGCCGATCGCGAATCGCCTGCGCTTCCCTGAGCAGCGCAGCCAGATCCTCCGGCGCGGCAGCGCCCAGCGCAACCGGTTCGGCTGGCTCAACGATCACCCCGCTGGCCGTCAGCGCGACCATGCCTTCATCGAAGATCAACTGGTATGGCACGTAGCAGTAGCCGGGGCCATCGGGATTCTCGGATGCCCAGTCACTCCCCCATGAGTTGCGAACGATCAAATAGCCGCCGCCGGGCGCGGTCGGATCATCGCGATAGCCAAGCGCGCACATCGCATGTCCGCCCAGCCGTTGCTCGCCGGGAAGCGCGCGACGCACCCGCCCAATCCGGCGCGCCTGACCGCTGGCTGTCCAGTGTTCGTAGATCATCAGCCCGATCAACACCGGGCGCCCCGCCGCCAGCGCGGCTTTGATCTGGTTGACATCGCGCGGCGGCAGCGGCGGTTCAACGGCGCTGAGCCGGCGCTGGCGCGCTTCGCGAAAGGCCGCTTCACTGGGGCGTTCGTGGCCGGGGTTGAGATTGTCAACCGGTTCGGGACGGTACGGCCAGGTCTCTTCGCGACAGACACCCAGCTCAGCGACGGCCCGCAGCGCAATCAGCGGGTTGGTGCCGACATCGCCGGGAATGCGGTCACGGTCTTTGCTGATCCAGTAAATAAACTGTTCGGACAGGTCGGTTGGATCGCGACTCAGGGCCTGCATCATGGTCGCAATGCTGAAGGCGACGCAGGTATTGCGCGGCCCCTGACTGATCGGCGGCGGCAGGGAGATGATCGGCGGCACCTCGGCGGGCAAGCCAACCGGCGGGCTGAATGAAGCGGCATCGACCTCAGGCAGATCGTCGAACAACGCGCCGGTGCCCACGGGCGGCATCGCCACATCGACGCTGAATGAGCTGGCTTCAGGCGACACTTCCAGCGCTGCCATCACCAGTGCCCGCACATCGTCTTCACTGCGCCCAAGCGCCTGGGCCAGCGCCGCGAGGCCGGTGCCCAGACCGGCGTTACTGGCGCGCGCCGTCGCCACCAGCTCCTCCACACTCGTGATCCAGTAAGCCGCCAGCCCAGCGCGGGTCGCATCATCGATGGCGTCCACTTCGGTCAGGGGCGTCAGGGTGCGCATAAGCGTTCCTCGTCTCCATGCGAGCCAGAATACCACGCAAGAGTGCGGCAAAACGGGGCTTGGCCGCTTCACCCGCAGCAATCACCTCTTCGTGATTCGCCGGCGGGCCATCAGGCAGGGCCAGGTTGGTAATCAGCGAGAAACCGAGCACGCGCATACCGGCATGCACTGCCACCACAATCTCCGGCGCTGTTGACATCCCGACGGCATCGGCGCCCAGCGCGCGCACCAGCCGAATCTCAGCCGCGCTCTCGAAGTGGGGACCGCTCAGCATACAATAGACCCCTTCGCGCAACGTGAGCTGCAACTCAGCCGCTGCGGCGCGGGCCAGCTCCACCAGTTCATTGTCAAACGCGCCCACCATGGCCGGGAAGCGCGGCCCTAACCGCTCGTCATTCGGGCCGCGCAGCGGATGATGCCCGGCCATTCCCGGCAGAAAGATCTGGTCGCTGATCCGCATAATGTCGCCGACCTGCCATTCAGGGCGCAACCCGCCAGCCGCATTCGTCACGATCAGGCTCTCACAGCCCAGCGCGCGCATCACGCGCACCGGGAAGGTGACTTCCTGCATGCTGTAGCCTTCGTAGAAGTGAAACCGTCCGCGCATGACTGCCACCGGTTGCCCGGCCAGCAAACCGATTGCCAGTTCGCCGCGATGCCCCACCACCTTCGGCTCATGGAAACCAGGAATGTCACGGTACGGGATGACGACCGCCTCGGTCATCTCATCGGCGAGCGCGCTCAACCCAGAGCCAAGGATCAGGCCAACCCGCGGCGTATGGCGCAGACGCGGCGCAATCGCCGCGCGCGCCTGTTCAATGTCATGAAAAAGCATCCACCACTCGCTTGAATACAAAACCGCTTCACCCTCAAACGTGAACGATCGTCTGCGTAGCATTCGCGCATTTGTGGCGCGAACACCATCCGATGGCGCGCTGTCGCAACCGCTCAGATCCGGCTGAGCAGCTCGCGCTTCTTCGCCTCGAACTCCTCCGGTGAAAGAATGCCGCGGTCGCGCAGGCGCGCCAGCTCTTCCAGCGTGCGCTGAATATCGAGCGCGCCGCCAACCGGACGAGTCGGGTTGTACCCGTCAGTGTCGAAATACCCGTAGCCGCGATCGATGTTGTGCTTGGCTTCGAGCAGCATCCGCTTGAACTCGAGCGGCGCCTCGATCCGATCCATCACATTTGCGCCTTCGCTCCCCGACGCCGTTAAAATCTCGATCGTGCCAAAATCGAACAGCCGCCCCAAAATGCTCTGGCGCAGTTCGATATCATTGATCTTTTCCAGCGAGGAGTCAATGACTCGCTTGTTGAACACGCCGCGCACCTGCAAGACCCGCCGGTCGGTGATGACAATCTGCTCGGAGTTCCAGCGCAGAAAGTCAATGAACCCGCTGATCAGCACGATAACGCTGATCACGATACAGATCAGCAAAATCAGATCGCTGATGCTGATCCCGCCAATCGTCGCCGATGGATTGTTGCGAAAGGCGAGATTCGAGGTCACGCCAGCCGCGACCAGCACCGCAATGAGCGACAGTTCAGCCAAAATGTTCGTGATCAACACGAAAATATGCTGGCGGGCAATATACAGAATTTGCTCTCCCCGCCCGAGCAGGCTTTCTACGTAACTCATGGCCCGCCCTCCTCACTTCCCTTCAATGGTAGCATTGTCATGACGGATTACTGCGACGATAGCATTTCATCAAGAAAACTGGCCGACTTCAGATCACGTTCGAGCAGATGGCGCAGACTGGCGCGCAACAGATCGGCGGCCTCGCGGCGGGTCGGTTCTGAAATGCGCAATGCGGCGCTGGCAGCCACAGGCTGAGTTTGCAAATAGCGGAGCAGGCGAAATGTGTGCTCACTCATCGGCAGCGCAGATGGATCGGCTGCCTGATCGCGCGGGCAGAGCACACCGCCTAGCGCTGGACTGTAGCGGTTAGCCGCGGGGGTGAGCAGGTCGTCACACACGACGCAGCGGTGCAACTGAGGCTGGTAGCCGAGGATCTGTAAGAGATGCAATTCAAAGCTCCGGAGCGCTAGTTCGGGCGCCGGACTGTCATCGAGCGTCTGGAACGTTTCGACCAGCAGCCGAAACAACGGCGCATTCTCTTCCTCCTCTGCGGTGAGACGATCGTACAATTCAGCAACATAATACCCGCATCCCAGACGCATCAGATCGCCACGCAGCGCAGCGAAGGGATTGACGATGTGACTCTGGGTCACGATGTCAAGATTGCGCCCCACCGCCAGCATCATCTGCGCATGGGTAAACAGCTCGATATGGCCGGCCAGGCGGCTTTTCATCTTCCGCGCGCCTTTGGCAATAACGCGCCGTTTGCCAGCCGGCGTCGCCAGCAGCAACAACCGGTCGGCTTCAGCAAAATCGCTTCGGCGGAGAATCACCGCCTCGCTGCGATAGACTCGTTCTCGCATGATGGTTGTGATTGCCGTTCCACGCGGATAGCGCCAATGCCGCGCCTGGAGCTGGCCTTCCAGATGGGTTCAAAATCTGACTCGTCGATCGTTTATATACGGCAGCGCATCAATACTTCACGTATTATAGCCGCTCATAAAAGGCGGATCAAGCATTGCGATCAATGCGGTCATACATGCTCTGCATCTTTACCGCGACCCGGCTCTGCGCTACAATACCACGCTGGCACATCGCAGACGCTGATCTGAAGATATGGTGGTTCAATGTATTTGAAACGGCTGGAGATCCAGGGCTTCAAGACCTTTGCCGCGCGCACCGTCTTTGAATTCCGCCCCGGCATCACTGCGATTGTCGGCCCCAATGGCAGCGGCAAGTCGAATCTGGCCGATGCCGTGCGCTGGGTGCTCGGTGAACAGAGTATGGCGGCGTTGCGCTGCAAACAAGCGCCTGAGCTGCTCTTTGCCGGCGGCGGGCGCCGACCACCGGCTGGCCTGGCAGAAGTGGCCCTGACGATCGACAATACCGATCGGCTGTTGCCGCTCGATTTCGACGAAGTCACAATCACGCGCCGGATGACCCGCGCGGGCGAAAACGAGTATTTCATCAATCGGGCGCGCGTGCGGTTGCGCGACTTGCTGACTGCGGTTGAGCCGCTGGGCGGTTCGTACACGATCATCAATCAGGGGTTGGTTGATGCGGCTCTAACTCTGCGCCCGACCGAGCGACGGCGCCTGTTCGAGGACGCAGCCGAGATTGGCGGGTTTGAATTGCGCAAAGCTGAAGCGCTCCGGCGTTTGCGCGAGAGCGAGACGAATCTTCAGCGGGTCGCCGATCTGCTTGCCGAGCTGGAACCACGACTGCGCGCCCTGCGTCGCCAGGCCAGCCAGACTCGTCAGTATCGCGAGTTGCAGGCGGAATTGCAGACTCTGCTGGCCCACTGGCATCATACGCAGTGGCGCGAAGCGGAAGCGCAGGCGCAGATGGCGCAGGCCCGCGCTCAACAGGCCGATGACCATCTGACTCGTTGTCGAGCAGCCCAGACCGCGGCCAGCGCTGCCGTGCAGGCCCAGCGCGCAGCCCTGCGCGAACAGCGCGAGACGCTCGGTCACTGGCATCAGCAGGCGGCAGCGCTGCATCAACAGGCCGAAGCGTTGCAACGCGATCTGGCGATCGAGCAAGAGCGCATGGCTGCCGCGGCCAGCCGCGCCGATGAGCTGGAACGACAGATGATCGATCTGCTTGGCCGCCAGCGCGAAGCGACGGAAGCGTTTGAGCGCGCGCTGGCTGAACGGGCGCGATGCGAGCAAGACGTTGCGACGGCGCGCCACGAGTTGCGCAGCGCGGAACGCGCAGCGGAAGCGGATGCGCAGACCCGCGCTACGCTGATCGCAGAGGCGCGGGCCGCGCAGGAAGCGGCGCTCCAGGCTGCCCGCGCCGAAGCGACTGCGGCCAGCCGACTCGAACAGATGACCAAACAGCAGGAGCGGCTGCGCGCCGAACACGAGCGAGTCACGACCGCGCTCCATCAGGCTGCCGCGACTGCCGCAACCGCGCAGACGCGCCTTACGGAAGCGCAGCGCGTCCTTGATGCGGCCACTGCTCATTATCGGTCTTGTGGCGAAACCGTGCAGACAATCCGGCAGGAACTGGAACGCCTGCGCGCCCAGCGCGCCACGCTCGACGAAGAGCGCGCGGCGCGTCGTCACGAGCTGGCCGAGCGCGAAGCGCGCCTGGAAGCGCTCAGTCGACTGGCCCGTTCGCGCGCTGGCGCGTTCGCTGGCGTGCGCGCAGCGCTCGAGTGGGCGGAACGGACAGGCCGAACCGATTTTGCGCTGGTGCAGCAGATCATTCGGGCGCCCGCCGAGCTGGAGACAGCCATCGAAGTCGCGCTCGGATCGCGCCTGCAACACATTGTCGTCGATCACTGGCGCGACGCCGAAGAGGCCATCGCCGAGTTGCGCCGCAGCGGAGTCGGTCGGGCCACCTTTCTGCCCCTCGACAGCCTGCGCCGTCCGCCCGCTGATGGTCGTCGCCCCGCCTTTTCGGCAGCGGTCATCGGCGTCGCCGCCGATCTGGTCGAGTGCGATCCAGCCTATACCGTGGTCGTCGAACAGTTGCTGGGGCGCGTTCTGGTTGTGGCCGATCTGCCGACCGCGCGCGCCGAATTGCGCCAGCTCCCGCCTGGCTGGACGATCGTCACGCTGGCGGGCGAGCAGGTGCAGAGCGGTGGCGCAGTGACCGGCGGCGCTCCGGTCAAAGAGAGCGGCACGCTGCGCCGCGAGCGCGAATTGCGCGAATTGCCGATGGAAGTCGCTGCTGCGCGCGATCGCCTGGCCGAAGTCGATGAGCGGCGGGCCACGGTTGAGAGCGATCTTCAGGCAATGACCAACCGTCTGCGCGCCGCCGAACATGCCGAACGGGAAGCGCAGCGTCAGCGCGATGCGGCGCGCGCCGACCTTGAGCAGGCGCAGCGCCAGGCCCGTCAGGCTGAACAGGAACAGCACTGGCTGGAGAGCCAGCGCGATCGCCTGGCCCAGGAGTTGCAGGCGCTTGGCGAGCAGCTAGCGGCTCTGAACAAACGCCTGGCGGCGCTGCGCAACGAACGGCTCGCCGCCGATGCGACCGTGAGCAGTGTGCGCGCCCGCCAGGAGACGCAGGCGCAGGCTGATCGCGCCGCGCAGGAGCGCCTGGCCAACCTGCGCGCAGCTCTGTCCACGGCAGAGAGTCGATTACAGATGACCGCCGATCTGCTGGCCGGTCACGAGCGCGCGCTGGCGACGCTTGCGCGTCAGCGCGAGGAACTGACCGCCACTATCGCCGCGCTGCGCGATCAACGCGAGTGCCACGAAGCCGCCTACGCTGCGACCGCCGACCGGCAGATGCGCGCGCAGGCTGAGCTGCAAGCATTGCAGGCCCGCATCGCGCCGGCTGAAGCTGCCTTGCAGGCTGCCGAAGCCGAACTGGCCCGGCTCGAGGCGACGGAAGCGCAGGCAACCAGCGCGCTGCTGGCCGCTGAAGCCGAGCATGGTCAGCTTGCCCGCGAAGCGCAACGCGCCAGCGACCGGCTCGAAACGCTGTTCGAGCGCGCAGTGGCCGATAACGTTGATCTGACCGCGCCGCCGCCTGCCGACGATTGCCCGCCGCTGGCCGAACTGCCCGCCGCAATTGAAGCGCTGCGCGCGCGCATCGTCCGGCTAGGGATCGTCAATCCGCTTGCCCTCGAAGAGTACGAAGAGGCTGCCAATCGGTATCACTTTCTGACCGCGCAGGCGGAAGATCTCCGCGCCGCCGGCGCCACGCTGCATCAGCTCATCGCTGAACTCGATGAGGCCATGCGCGAACGCTTTCAGCGCACCTTCGAGGCGGTCGCTGCCGAATTCAGCGCCACCTTCCACGAACTCTTCGGCGGCGGCAGCGCGCGCCTTGAGCTGGTCGAGGCCAGCGTCGACAGCGATGAGACCAACGGCAGACGCGCTGCGTCGGGCATCGAGATCGTAGCCCGCCCACCGGGTAAACGACCGCAGAATATCTCGCTGCTCTCTGGCGGCGAACGCGCGCTTACCGCGGTGGCGCTGCTCTTCGCGATTTTGAAGGTCAATCCCAGCCCCTTCTGCATTCTCGATGAGACGGATGCCGCGCTCGATGAGAGCAATGTCGGGCGATTTCGTGAGATGCTGCAACGACTGAGCAACCGCACCCAGTTCATCGTGATCACCCACAATCGTGGTACGATTGAAGTGGCCGACACGCTCTACGGGGTGAGCATGGGCAACGATAGTTCGTCGCGCGTCGTTTCCTTGCGGGTCGAGGAGTTCGTAGGAGCGCCGACATGATCAGTGCTGCTGAACTGGCCGATGTCTTGAATGGACGGATCGGTTCGCTGACCATTGCGCCTGATGGAACCATCTTCATCGACAATCCGCCGCCAGGCGCCATTCTGCCCGGCAGTTTCAATCCGCTGCACGACGGGCATCGTGGGATGCAGCGGGCGGTGGTGGTGATGACCGGCCAGCCGGTGCATTTTGAGCTGACTGTGCGCAACCCCGATAAAGGAGAACTCACGCTGGAGGCGATCGAGCAGCGCATAGCCCAGTTCCGGGGGCGCTATCACGTCATTCTGGCCGCCGCGCCGCTCTTTGTCCAGAAAGCCCGGCTCTACCCCGGACGGGCCTTTGTATTGGGGTACGACACCGCCGCGCGACTGATGCAACCGCGTTATTATGGCAGCGAGACGGCAATGGCTGCCGCTTTTGCCGTCTTTGCCGCCATGCGCTGCCGCTTCTTCGTCGCCGGTCGGCTGGTTGACGGGCAGTTTCGCTCGCTTGCCGATCTGGCGCTGCCTGTCGGGTATGAGCATCTCTTCACGTCGATTCCCGAACATCTCTTTCGTTGCGACATCTCGTCTACCGAGCTGCGGGCGCGGCAGGCCGCGGCTGGGCCATGACGTTATCACACCATCTATTCGCCATCGGAGCGCTGTATGCCAAACCTTTCTGTGCGTGAAATGCGTGAGGCTTTGGAACGAGAGATTCTTTCGCCATTCGCCGCGAAAAGCGCCGACGCCACGCGCGACCGTCCTGAACCGCCGTGCGCCATCCGCACCGCCTATCAGCGTGACCGCGACCGGATTCTGCACTCGAAACCATTCCGCCGCCTGAAGCATAAGACCCAAGTCTTCATCGCGCCGCTCGGCGACCACTACCGCACCCGGCTGACCCACACGCTCGAAGTCACGCAGGTGGCGCGCACAGTGGCCCGCGCGCTGCGCCTGAACGAAGACCTTACCGAAGCCATTGGGTTGGGGCACGACATCGGCCACGCCCCGTTCGGGCACGCTGGCGAAACTGCGCTCAGCCGGATCTGTTCCGGTCACTTCCGCCACAACGAGCAATCGCGGCGGATTGTCGAGGTGCTTGAGAATGACGGCGCCGGGATGAATCTGACCTATGCCGTGCGCGAGGGCATCCATCTCCATTCTAAAGCGCGGCGCGACATCACTGCGACGGCCTGGGGCACGGCCAGCACGCTCGAAGGCCAGATTATCAAATTGTGTGATAGCATTGCCTACATCAACCACGACATCGATGATGCGATTCGCGCCGGCCTGCTCAGCCCTGCAGCGTTGCCGGCTGATTGCGTCGAAACGCTTGGGCACAGTCACAGCGCCCGGCTGAATACGATGGTCAGCGACCTGATCCAGACGAACTGGTGGGCGACCGGCGAGGGAACTCCGCCCGATCCGCCGTTGCTGACGATGAGCCAGCCGATTCTGGCTGCAACCAACAAATTGCGCGATTTTCTCTTCCAGACCGTTTATCACCGGCCAGAGGCCAAAGCCGAAGATGAGAAGGTGCGTTTCATCATCGAGACGCTCTATACCCATTTTCTGCGCCATCCTGAAGAGATTCCGCCGGAGCTGATGCGCATTATCGAACAGCGCGGCGAACCGATCGAGCAGGCTGTGGTCGATTACATTGCCGGTATGACCGATCGCTACGCGCTAACCGTTTTTAAGCGAATCTTTGTGCCTAAGACCTGGGGGGCATAACAGGGGCGACACGAATCGCAGCGCTATGAACGTCATCGACGAGATCAAAGCCAGCATCGACATCGTTGACCTCATCAACTCGATGGGGGTGGGACTGCGTCGCAGCGGGCGCAGTTTCGTCGGCTTTTGCCCGTTTCACCCCAATACCCGCACCCCGGCGTTTCACGTCTATCCCGACACGCAGAGCTTCTACTGCTTCGGATGTCATGCCGCAGGCACAGCGTTCGATTTCGTGATGCGCAAACAGGGTCTCGATTTCAAGGGCGCGCTGGCGTTGCTGGCCGAACGGGCCGGCATTCGGCTGGAGCCGAAGAACGACGCGCAGCGGCAGGAAGATGCCCGGCGCGCGCGCCTGCTCGAGATGAATGGGGCCGCCGCGCGCTACTTTAACTATGTGCTGCTCAACCTCAGCCGCGGCGCGCCCGGTCGTGACTACATCGCCAGGCGCGGCATTCATCAGGCGGCGATCGACGCCTTTCAGCTCGGCTATAGCCTCGACGACTGGAGTCATCTCTTCACCTATCTGCACGAAAAGAAGGGGTACAGCGTTGATGAGATCATCACTGCCGGGCTGGCGATTCCCGGCGAGCGCGGCCCCTACGATCGCTTCCGCAACCGGATCATGTTTCCGATCCGCAATGCGCGCGGCGAGGTGATCGGGTTTGGCGGGCGCGCCCTGGGCGACGCTCAACCCAAATATCTCAATACGCCCGAAACCCCCCTGTTCAAGAAGAGTGACATCCTCTACGGACTCGATTTGGCTCGCGAACCGATTCGCGCTGCCGATCGCGCAATTGTGGTCGAGGGGTATGTCGATGTGATCACTGCGCATCAGCACGGCTTCCGCAATGTCGTTGCGCCATTGGGAACAGCGCTGAGCAAGGCGCATATCAACCAGCTCAAACGCCTGACCAGCAATGTCTACCTGGCGCTTGACGCTGACGCTGCCGGGCAAAAGGCGACTCTGCGCGGACTGGAGACGATTCGCGCCGCCAGCGAGGAAGAGGGGGACGGTCGCATCGTTGCCACTGCCCAGGGGATCGTTCGTTTCGAGAGCGATGTTACTATTCGCATCATCCGCCTGCCTGCCGGGCGTGACCCCGACGAAGTGATCGCCGCCGATCCGGCGCTCTGGCAGCAGTTGGTTGAGCAGGCTGCGCCGGTCATGGAGTTTTACCTCGCAGCCTACACCGCCGGTCTCGACATGCGCGATCCGGCGCAACAGCGGCAGGCGCTCGAACGGATCATTCCGCTGCTGAGCGAACTTGATGGCGCTACCCAGCGCGTGTATGTGGCGCGGGTCGAACAGATCACCGGCCTGCGCAGCGAATTGATCGTTGATCTGCTGCGCGCGCGCGCGCCCAATGCCCGCCGCAGCGATCGCGCCCGCAGCGCCCGCCCTGCCGCGCCGCCTGTGCCTGCCGCCGCGTCCGCAGCCCCCACAGCGCTCGATGAGCGTCGTCGCAACGCCGAAGCCTACCTGCTGGCGCTGGCACTGCGCTACCCCAGCGTCAATGTCGCAGTGGAAAAGCTGCTCGAAGCGTACCATGCCCGTTGCCGGGCAGCGGGCGACCTCTTTGGCGCCGGGATCGAAGACCTGCTGGAAGAGCCGTTGCATCAGGCGATCTGGCAGGCCTATCTCGCAACCCCGCTCGAGCAGCGGCCCACCGACATGGAAAGCCTGCGCGCCTGGATCGCCACGATTGGCGAACCGTTGACCAGTGAGGCGCAGCCGATCATCGCCCTGCTCGAACGCCGTCCTGACGACATCCGCTTCCGCCATGAGGCCGAACAGTGCGCGCGCATCCTGCGCCGGGCGCAGGTGCTGGCCCGCATCCAGCGCTTCCGCGACCATCTGCGCGATCTCGACGACGAAGAAGAGATGCAGCGCATCGTCAATCATCTCCGCGACCTGAGCATCTACGCCGAATATCTTGCCCAGCCCCGCCGGTCGAGCACCTTCCCCGATCTGCGCGACCTGCTCGGTTCATAACCGACATCTGGCCGATCGATGCCAAGCGACCGGACGATGATCGCGCCGCACACGTGCGCAGTCGAGCAGGGAAAACCCGCCGGGTCACTCACGCATCACCATCCATGATGGAATGTGCCGCGCTTGCTGCGAAGGCGCTGCCTCGCGATCAGCGTCATCATCTGTGCTACAATTCAGGCTAAGCAAGGCAGAAAGCTGGCATGCCCGCAGGAAGTTCGCCAGCACGAAAGCGGAGGTTCGCGATGGAGCGCAACCTGGGAATGGATCTGGTACGTGCAACCGAAGCAGCCGCCTTACGCTCTGGTCGCTGGATGGGGCGCGGCGATAAGAACAGCGCCGATCAGGCCGCAGTTGACGCCATGCGCATGGCGTTGAACAGCGTCCCGATGAATGGAATTGTCGTGATTGGCGAGGGCGAAAAGGACGAAGCGCCGATGCTGTATATTGGCGAGCGGGTCGGCACCGGTGAGGGAGATGAGATCGACGTAGCCGTCGATCCGGTTGAGGGGACGACCCTGCTGGCCGAAGGCATGCCCGGCGCTATTGCTGTCGTGGCCGTTGCCGAACGCCATTCGTTCTACAACTGGCGCGGTCTGCCCTACATGGACAAACTGGCCGTCGGGGAACGAGCCAAGGGCGTGATTGACATCACGGCGCCGGTGGCCTACAACATTCGGGCCGTGGCGCGCACCCTGAATAAGCAGGTAGAGGACGTGACGGTGGTCGTGCTTGATCGTCCGCGCCACAAAGATCTGATTCGCCAGATTCGCGAGATTGGGGCGCGGATCAAACTCATCGCCCACGGTGATGTCAGCGCCGGAATTATGACCAGCATCGAAAATCCGCCCGCCGACATTCTGATGGGGATCGGCGGCGCGCCGGAAGCCGTCTTGACCGCAGCCGCCTTGAAGTGTCTGGGCGGCGAGATACAGTGCCGGGTCTGGCCGCGCAACGACGAAGAGCGCGCGCGCGCCCTGGAACTGGGCATCGATCCGAAACACGTGCTGACAACCCGCGATCTGGTGCGCGGCGAGAATGTGGTCGTCGCTGCCACCGGTATCACCCACGGCGAGTTCCTGCGCGGCGTGGAATATTTCGGCGGCGGCGCCCGCACCCACAGCGTGGTGATGCGTTCGCGCTCTGGCACCGTGCGCTACATCGATGCCACCCATCGCTGGGATAAACTGATGCGTATTTCTGACATGCCTTATGTCCATTGATCTCTCCGCGCCATCGTTGTCGTGGCGTGACCGGCTGGCGCAATCGCCGGTCGCCATCGCCGGTCTTGCCCTGATCTCCGGCGGCCTGATCGGTGGCGTTACCGCCTTCGGGCCGCTCTATGCTGCTGCCGGTCTGTTGGCGCTGGCCGTCGCCACGGCGCTGCTGGTCAGCGTCAATGCTGGCCTGATCACCGCGCTGGCCGTGGCGACGATCATTCCGTTTGGCACGCTGCCGTTCAAGGCGATCATCACGCCTAACTTTCTCACCCTGGCGCTGGTGGCGCTCAACGCGGTCTGGTTTTTGCGCGCGCTGGCTCGCTCGGATGTCTATGATGTTCGCTTCGGCGCGCTCGGCCTGCCGCTGGTCGGGTTTCTCGGCCTGACCCTCTTTTCGCTGATCCTGGGCGCGCGCGGTCTGCCCGATCCGCAGACTCTTCACAATTATGTTAAGTTTCTATTGGGCGTATTCTGTTATCTGACGGTGATCAATTGCGCGCGTGATCGCGACACGGTGCGGCTGATTGTGCGGGCGTTGATTGTGGTGGGCGGCATCGCTGCGCTAATCGGGTTGATCCTGTGGGCCTTGCCCGACCAGATCACCCTCCAACTGCTGGTAGCCCTGGGCCGGATCGGTTATCCGACCAGCGGGCGGGTATTGCGCTATGTCGAAGATGATCCGAGCGGGTTAGAACGCGCCATCGGGCTGGGCGTCGATCCGAACAGCTTCGGCGGGATGCTGGCGCTGGTGGCCGTGCTCACGCTTACCCAACTGGCCGCGCCCCAACCACTCTTGCCGCGCTGGCTGCTGGCGACACTGGGCGGCATGCAAACGCTGGCGCTCCTGCTCACCTTCTCGCGCGCTGCGCTCTTCGGCCTGATCATCGCTGCCGCCTTTCTGGCAACGGTGCGCTACCGCCGACTCTGGCGGCACATGATTGCGGTCAGTCTGCTCGGCGCGCTCCTGCTCTTCGGGCTTGGCTACGCCGACGAATTCATCAACCGGGTGCTTTCCGGCGTGCAGTTCCGCGATCAGGCCCAGCAGATGCGTCTCGGCGAGTATGCCAACGCAATCGCAATCATTCAGCGCTACCCCGCTTTCGGCATCGGCTTCGGTCAGGCTCCTGACCTCGATCTGTCGGCGGGCGTGAGCAGCATCTACCTGGCAATCGGCCAGCGCATGGGTCTGATCGGCCTGGCCGTCTTCCTCGGTCTGATCGGGGCCTGGTTCACCCGCAGCCTGCGCATCTTGCCCCAGCTCGATGACGAAGCGGCGAGCTGGCTGCTCGGCTGCCAGGGCGCGATCGTCGCGGCGCTGGCAGTTGGCCTGGCCGACCACTACTTCTTCAACATCGAGTTCAGCCACATGGCAACGCTGTTCTGGTGTACAATCGGGCTGGGGAGCGCCATCGAGCGGCTGATAGGCGAAACCCAGCGCTACCAACAATAGAATCATGGCAAACAAATCGTCCCATCCGGGCGTGGTGGCCGAGAATCGCAAAGCCCGCCACGACTACGACATTGAAGAGACCATCGAAGCCGGCATTGTCCTTTCCGGCAGCGAAATCAAATCGGTGCGCGCCGGTCGCGTCAACCTGCGCGGCAGCTTTGCCCGTGTTGTCAACGACGAGGTCTTTCTCTACGATGCTCACATCGCGCCCTACGAGCAATCGGGCAAGTATTTCAACCACGATCCGATGCGCCCGCGCAAACTGCTGCTCCACCGACGCGAAATCAACCGGCTCAACGGGCTGGTGCGCATGAAAGGCATGACGCTGGTGCCGTTGAAAATCTACTTCAAAGGCCGGCGGGCGAAGCTGGAATTGGGCGTGGCCCGCGGCAAGAAGATCTACGACAAGCGTGAGGACATTGCCCGCCGCGACGCTGCGCGTGATATCGAACGTGCGCTGAAGCGTTCGCGTCAGGAGCGCTGAGCTGGCAGCCCCTGCCCCCGGCGCGGCAATCGATGGAACACAGGAACAGGCCATGACCGACCGTTTTCACCGCATGCGTGACCGCTACCTCAGCGGCGAGATTCCATGGGATCACGCCGAACCGCCGCCCGAAATCATCGCGCTCAGTCGCGAATTGCCGCCGGGTCGCGCCATCGATCTGGGCTGCGGCACCGGACGCGCCTGCATCTGGCTGGCCCGCGCCGGCTGGCAGGTTGACGGGATCGACTTCGTGCCCGAAGCGATCGCCATCGCCAGCGAACGAGTCGCGGCTGCCGGCGTGACCGAGCGTGTGCGCCTGTTCGTCGCCGACGCCACCGATCTCTCGTTTCTCAGCGGGCCTTACGATCTGGCCATCGATGTTGGCTGCGGCCACGGCTTTAGCGATAGCGAACTGCGCGCCTATCTCGACGAAGTGAAGCGCTTGCTGCGCCCGGATGGATTGTTCGCCTTCTTCGTCCATCTGCGCCAGCGCGATCAACCAGAGGCCGAGACGCTCAAAACCAGCATCGAGCAATCGGCGCTGATGGATGCCCTGCGCCAGCGCTTCACAATTGAGCGGTTCGTGCCCGGCGAGACCATCGTGATGGGCAATCGCGGCCCTTCGGCCTGGATCTACCTGCGCCGACCCTGACCTTCGCTTTGCATGCAACGAGGAACAGGCATGAACGCCATTCAGGACACCTATCCCGCTGAATTGAGCCACTGCTACGGCTGTGGCCGGCTCAACCCCGACGGTCTGCACATTAAGAGCATCTGGGACGGGCAGAAAGCCATCGCCCGCTTTACGCCCCGCCCGTATCACACCGCCGTGCCCGGCTACGTCTACGGTGGGCTGCTCGCCTCGTTGATCGACTGCCATGGCACCGGCACCGCCGCTGCTGCCGCCTACGCCGCCGCTGGCCGCGAACCCGGCACTGCGCCGTACCTGCGCTACCTTACCGCTTCGCTGCGGGTCAATTTCCTCCGTCCCACTCCGCTCGGCCCCGAACTGGTGATTCACGGCCAGGTCAAAGAGATGGCCGGGCGTAAAATCGTCATCGAAGCCTGGATCGAAGTCGATGGCGAGGTGACCGTGCAGGGCGAGGTAGTGGCAGTGCAGGCGCCCGATCAGATGCTGGCGCAGTTGCTGCGCGGGGGTGATGGGGGACACAGCAACCGCTAAATCGCCTCTCATCTGTCTATCGCTTTGATTGTAGGGGCTGCGCCGTCTACCTGAAAATTGGCGATCTTGCTCTAGTCTTCCGCAGTAAAAGTATCGCTGCTTCCCGGCAGCTTGCTGACGGACTTCGGCGCCAGTTTGATCTTCAGCGGTCAACCGATCTCAATCTCGCCGAGGGCAAGCCTGCCGTGGCGCAACAGGATCGTCAGCGTAACCACGACAAGCGCTGCCGCGCCGATCGCTCAGCCATGATTGCCTCGCTTTCCAGGACGAAATCGCGCTATCGCTTCGGCAAGGACTATTGCTGTTAGCATAGCATCTCTGATCGGCGACTGACAAGAGCTATAACTGCGTCAGCCAGAGCGCCAGTGACGCTAGCTGATGTTCGCTGGTCAGGTTCGCGGCATTGCTTAACGCGCCGGACTCCAACTGTTGCCAGATCTCTGTCGCCATTCGGCGCTCAATCGCAGCCCCAACGAAGAAGAGCTGCGGTCTGGTATCTGTTGTGGCGAAGGCAGATTGAATGCGATCCAGCGCAGCGCGAGCCGTTTTCCAGTGCTCATCTGCGCCCGCCGGATCGATACCGCCCTTTAGCTCGCCCAATGCGAGATAGGCGGCTGGATGAGCCAGATCGCTGGCCTTTACGTCTGCTGAATCCAGGCTCAGCAGACAGAGATCGACATTGCTTCTTACCAGCGGCACCGTCAGATTGTAGAGCAAAATGCGCCTCCCGTTCTGATGTTGCCAGCTCAATCCGCTCGCAGACAGCTCAATCGCGTCATCATCGGGATCGGGATTGAGCCACTCCTGACTTTTGGCCGGTCGCCACCGGTAACTCACGTCAGCAATCGCCAGCGCAGCGCAGATTGCGCGAGTCAATCGGCGCTGAGCAAAAGCGCCGATAACATTGCGCATTGAGCCGCCCAACGAGTCGCCGCGGAATAACAAAAAGCGAAATACCAGCTCCTCGACAAACCTGTCGCCAGCCGGTTTCAGAACATCGTTGATCAGGTTATTGATTGCTTTGTCTTTATCATCAGGCAACAGATGACTCAGCGCTTTGTCAGACAGTCCTGCCGCTATCATCAGACCGGCCTTGATCTCTGAGATGGTCAGCAGATCGGTCGGCGATTTCGCGCGCGATGCAGCCGCCTGCAAAGCGCGCGCTTCCGCGATGAGTGGCGACGCCCGGCGACTCTTTTCCAGTGCCAGCGCAATGAACCCTGCTCGGACTGCCTCGTAGGTTGTCACCAGATCATCACTAGACCGGAGATGGCGCTGATATGGTTTCATTGTCTTCTCCAGACATAGATGCACTTGCGCAGCGCCTCCCGGCCATGCTCACCCATCTGCTGACTACTGTTGCCTTTGCCATTCGGCAATACCAGAATGCGCTCAACCTGAAATCCCAGAGCTTCAGCGAAACTTGCCAGAATGAAATCAACCGAAATGCTCACTCCGGCGTAACGAACATTGTCGTTGACCATGATGAGCGGCGCCTGTGGCCGCAATACTCTGGCGCTTTCGGCAATAATGCATGCCATCTCATAAAAATAGCCGCGCACCATTCTAGGGATGCCGGGGTTATTGAGGTTGCCCATTGCGCGTTGATTGTCCAGATACTGAACAATTGCCTGCAAGAGCGGTTGCTGATCGGCGATGGCCAGCGCCTGAGACCAACGCGGGTTGATCGCAAGCAAGTCTTTGGCCCGATTCTCAACGGTGCAACTGAGCATCTCCTGGCGCAACTGAACGAGCTCCTGTTCCGTCACGTTCAACAGTGCCAGTTCAAGCGCATACGTGCGGGTATAGTCATACCGGTTACAATACGGCGGCGATGTCACGATCGCGTCAAAGATGCTGTCTGGCATTCCTGGCAACACGGTCAGCGCTGAATCGCGATACAGTTGGATATCGCCTCGCGCTCCAGGCGTCGGAAACAGGCTTGATTGACTGACAGGATTGGTATCATCAATGATTTCCTGTATCTTTGCGGCCACAGCCTGCTCAAATGCCGGGATTGGACCTTTATCAAAGCGCTTGCTGCTTTGTCTGCGCCCTGAACGATAATCCCAACGGAGATACTGACCATCTTTGCGCGTAAAACTGACCGACTCCAGCACGCAAAGCAAGGCAAAGCGCAAGACTGCTCTCACCCTGTCCGACTCCTGCTCACTTGCGGCGAGAAACTGTTCAATTGCAGCCTGAGTTTCCGGGGCGTATGCGCCCCGCGTGATCCGCAATTCCGGCAGCGCAACTGGCCGCTCAGTTCGCTTCCACATCGGTTCGGAGGCCCATCGGCGCAACGTTGCCATCTCGTCATGGGTCAAGCCCGACTCCAGCATGGTTCTGACGGTCACAATCTGCTGACCGATCGGCAGCACCTCGATGCCGATAGCATTGATCCCCATTGCGCTGGCGGCAAAAAGCGCGGTGCCGCTGCCGGCAAACGGATCCAGGATGGTTCCGGCGACAATATTGTGTCGTCGCAGTAAATGCTCAACCAGCTCTGCCGAAAATGCCTCTTTGTACTTGAACCACCGATACCGCGGACGCTGTTTGTTCGCCTGAAAACTCACCAGCGCGCGGGTCAATCCCGGTTCAACCGCCAGCCGGTCCTGGAAACGAGCGCGCAATTCCTCATCGAGCCGACGAATATCGGCTAGCTCGCAGGCTGAAGGCTGAGAAAGAAGCAACATTGATACGGTTCTCCGATGTTCGGTGGCTACAGCGCAGTGCGCATCAGCTTTTCGTATCACCGGGCATTATCATAAAGCACAGATGCGTGATCTGTCTACACTGGAGCCTGTGTGCGACAACGAGCGCCAGGTCCCTGGTTGACAGACTTCCCGCCTCATTCCATAATCGCAGTAGATATAGACTGGCATTGTTGCCGCCAGCAGTCAGGAACAAGATGATGAAAAAACTCGGCGTGATCGATCTCGGCTCAAATACGACCCGCCTGATCGTGATGGCGTATGAGCCAAAGAGCTGCTTTCGGCTGACCGATGAGGTGAGCGAGACGGTGCGGCTGGCCGAGGGGATCGGCCCTGGCCGCGCCTTGCAGCCGGTTCCAATCCGGCGCGCAGTCGAAGCGCTGCGCATGTTTTACTCACTCTGCCAGTCTACCGGTGTCGATCAGGTGATCGCAGTGGGCACCAGCGCCATCCGCGAAGCGGCCAATCAGGCCGATTTCTGGGCGGCTTTGCGCGCTGCCACGCCGCTCGACTTGCGGATCATCTCGGCTGAAGAGGAGGCCTACTACGGCTATCTGGGCGCAATCAACGCGCTCCCGCTGCACAGCGGCGCGCTCTTCGATACCGGCGGCGGTTCGACGCAGGTGATGGCTGTGACCGATCGCGCCCTGATCCGCAGCTTCTCGGTGCAGGCCGGCGTGGTGCGCCTGACCGAGCAGTTTGTGCAGAGCGATCCAATCAGCCGCGCCGATCTGCGTCGCCTGCGCGAAGCGGCTAAGGCCGCCTTCGCCTCGCTCGACTGGTTGTCCGATCAGTGTCGCGGGCGCCTGGGCGGCATGGGCGGCACGGTGCGTCAGCTCGCCCGGATCGATCAGAAACGACGCGGTTATCCGCTCGAGCGGGTTCATGCCTACACGCTCACCCGTGAGGCGATCGACTGGATCATCGACGAGCTGGCCCGTCGTTCCCGGCGCGAGCGGTTGCAGATTCCGGGCATGAAAGAGGAGCGGGCCGATGTCACGCTGGCCGGGGCTGTGATTATCGCCGCGCTGATGGATCAGGGCAAAGCCGACCAGCTCCTCGTTAGCGGGCAAGGGGTGCGCGAGGGTATCTTCTACCAGCACTTTCTCGCCGATCAGCCGCAACCATTGCTCGCCAATCCCCGTCAGTTTAGTGTGTTGAATCTGGCCCGCCTGACCTACTACGAACCGGATCATTGCGACCGCGTGGCTCAGCTTAGCCTCTCGCTCTTCGATCAGCTTGCGCCGCTGCACGGCTATGGCGCATGGGAACGCGAACTGCTTGGCTATGCGGCCATTCTGCACGACATCGGGGTGAGCGTGGGCTACTACGATCACCACAAGCACGGCGAGTACCTGATCCACAATGCAACCCTGCTGGGCTTCAGCCATCGCGAGATCGTGATCATCGCCAGCCTGGTGCGCAACCATCGCAAAGGATGGGGCGATCTGACACCGTACAGCAGTATCCTCACCCCCGATGACGAAACCCGGATTGCCCGCCTGAGCGCGATGCTTCGTCTGGCTGAATATCTTGAACGCAGCAAGAGCCGGATCGTTCGCGACGCGCGCGTTCACCTCGGCGACGAGATTGTGATCGATATTATTGCCGACGGCGATGCTCACGTCGAAATCTGGGAAGCGTCGCGCCGCAGCGGTCTGCTGAAGCGCAGCTTTGGCCGCGAGGTGCAGATAAGACCGGCATGAGCCTGTGCTATAATGCTCGCAGAGTGAAAAGGAACAGTGCGACTCATGCGGTGCCCGTTCTGCCATTTTCAAGAGACCGATGTCATCGACACTCGCAAACTCTACGAGGGCGAGGTGATCCGGCGTCGGCGCAAGTGCCGGTCATGTGGCCGTCGCTTCACCACCTACGAGCGGATCGAGTCGGTCAGCCTGATGGTGATCAAAAAGGATGGCACACGCGAACCGTATGATCGCGAGAAGATCGCCCGCGGCGTGCGCACGGCCTGCTACCGCCGACCGGTGTCGGCTGCGGCGATCGAACAGTTGGTCAATGATGTGGAAGCGACGGTGATGGCCACCGACGATCAGGAGATCCACTCGCAGGCGATCGGCGATGAAGTGATGCGCCGTCTGCGCGATCTCGACGAAGTCGCCTACATCCGTTTCGCCTCGGTCTACCGATCGTTTACCGACATCGGCAAGCTGCGCGAAGCGGTTGATGAATTGCTTGACCGTGATGGCCGGTCATCACCAGCAACAACAGAGGATTCGATGGTATGAGCGTCGAAACGACACCGCAACCGGTGTCAGAGCAGGTTGCCCAACCTTCATTGTTCCAGCGCATCATGCGCTCGATTCGGGCGATTGCCTGGATGCAGGTGCTGCTGGTTGGCATGCTGACGGCCATCGCCTGGTGCTCGCTCTTTCTGGCCGACAGTATCTTGCAGATTCTGGCCGGCGTGGTTCCGGTGATGGCTGGCATCTACCTTGGGCGCAAGGTGCGCGGCGACTATCTGGCCAACGGCCTGGCGCTCGGTTTTGTCACCTTTCTCTTCGGCCTGGCGATCATGGCGGGGTACGGACTGGCCGGCGAAGCCGGTATCGCGCCGATGCCGGTCGTGCAACTCGATCCTGACCAGCCGGCAGCGCCGGCCAGCGCCGGTGATCTGATCACCATCTATTTTATCTTCTCCGCATTCGCGCTGATTCCTTTCCCGGCGTTCGGCACGGTCATGTCGGGCCGCGCTGAGGAGCGGAACCGCCAGATGCAAAAAGAGATTGCCGAGCGCGGCGGACGACTCGAACGGCCCGGCGTGGTGCGCACGCTGGAAGACCTGCAAGGTCTGTCGTTGCCGCAGTTCGGTTCGTATGTGCTCAAACTCTTCCGCAAGCATGGCTTTGAGTTCAAGGATTACCGCTTCATCGACAAAGATAAGCACCTTGACCTTGAGCTAATCTACGAAGGGGTGACATACCTGCTTCGCCTGTCGGTGGCCGATAAGGTGCGCCCTGGCACGCTCGAAAGCCTGCTGCAGGATATGAAGCGCCGGGAGATTCCGAAAGGCATTGTCATTACGTCAACCGAGTTTACGCCTGACACGGTAAAAGCGGCGAGCGGGCGACGGAATGTGTTGATCATCGATGGAGCCACCCTGTTTGCAATGGCGGAGGGATAGCAGGTTATGCTGCTCGATCTGAGTGGGCGCGTTGCGCTGGTTACCGGTGGAAGTCGTGGTATCGGGCGGGCTACTGCCGAACGGCTGGCGGCCAGCGGCGCAACCGTGGTGATCAATTATCGGGGCAACACGGCGGCGGCAGAGGCAACCGTTGCGGCAATCACCGGAGCGGGCGGCACTGCGCTCGCAATCCAGGGTGATGTTAGCCATCCAGCCGATGTTGAGCAGATGGTCAAGGCGACCCTTGAACAGTTTGGCCGGATCGACATTCTGGTCAACAACGCCGGTATCACCCGCGACAATTTGCTGCTGCGCATGAAAGACAGCGATTTCGACGAAGTGATTGCCACCAATCTGCGCGGCGTTTTCCTCTGCACGCGAGCAGTGCTGCGCCCGATGACCCGGCAACGATACGGGCGGATCATCAACATCACCTCGGTCATTGGCCTGATCGGTAATGCCGGGCAGGCAAACTACGCTGCGGCCAAGGCCGGAATCATCGGATTGACCAAGTCAACTGCCCGCGAGATGGCCAGTCGCGGCATCACGGTTAATGCCATTGCGCCTGGCTTCATCGAGACCGAGATGACCGATGCGCTCAACGAGGAGACACGCAGAGCCATTCTGGCGACGATCCCGCTCGGTCGGTTTGGCCAGCCGGCTGAAGTAGCGGGACTGGTGTGCTTCCTGGCCTCTGATGCCGGCGCCTACATCAGCGGGCAAACGCTGACGATCGACGGCGGGATGGTGATGTCCTGATGATTCGCAAAGTCTTGATCGCCAATCGCGGTGAAATTGCGGTTCGCATTATTCGCGCCTGCCAGGAGCTGGGCATTCGCACCGTGGCGGCCTACAGCACCGCCGATCGCGATTCGCTGGCCGTGCGGCTGGCCGACGAGGCAGTCTGCATCGGCCCGCCGGCTCCAGCCAGGTCGTACCTGAACGCGCCGGCGCTGATCAGCGCGGCGCTGATCTCCGGCTGTGACGCCATTCATCCCGGCTACGGCTTCCTCTCGGAAAATCCGTATTTCGCCGAGATGTGCGCCGACTGTAAGCTGATCTTTATCGGCCCGCCAGCCGAAACGATCCGGCTGATGGGTGATAAGGCGGTTGGCCGCGATACGATGCGCGCCGCCGGTGTGCCGACCGTTCCCGGCTCAGATGGCGAGGTGCGCTCACTCGAAGAGGCGATTGACATCGCCCGGCAGATTGGCTATCCGGTGCTGCTCAAACCGGCAGGCGGCGGCGGCGGTCGTGGGATGCGAGTTGCCTACGACGACGCCGATCTTCAGCGCGCCTTCCCCACGGCGCGCGCTGAAGCCGAAGCCGCCTTCGGCAACGGCGCGCTGCTGCTGGAAAAGTTTCTCACTCGCGTGCGCCACGTCGAGATTCAGGTGCTGGCCGACCAGTATGGCCATGCCATCCACCTTGGCGAGCGCGATTGCTCGGCCCAGCGTCGCCATCAGAAGATCGTCGAAGAAGCGCCTTCGCCGATCGTTACCCCCGAATTGCGCGCTCGCATGGGCGCCGACGCCCTGCGCGGCATCGCTTCAATCGGGTATGTCAATGCCGGCACGCTGGAGTTTCTGGTTGATGAACAGGGCAACTACTACTTCATTGAGATGAACACGCGCATCCAGGTTGAACATCCGGTGACCGAACAGGTGACCGGCGTTGATCTGGTGCGCTGGCAACTGCTGATCGCCAGCGGCGAACGCTTGACGCTCCGTCAGGAAGACATTACAATAACGCGGCACGCGATTGAATGTCGGATCAATGCCGAAGATCCGGAGCGTGATTTCCTGCCAGCGAGTGGCGAGGTGGAATTCTATTTGCCGCCAGGCGGCCCTGGGGTGCGAGTTGACTCGCACCTCTATTCTGGGTATACGCCACCCGGTAACTACGACTCGCTGCTGGCAAAAATTATCACGTATGGTGATACGCGCGACGAGGCGCTCAACCGCATGCGACGGGCGCTCAATGAGTGTGTTATTACCGGTATCAAAACAACCATCCCGTTCCAGTTGGCGCTGATTGACGATCCGGCATTTCGCGCCGGTCAGATCCATACCGGCTACGTTGCCGAATTGCTGCGCCAGTGGAAAGAAACGCTCAATCCGGCCTGAGCCGGCAACGGGATGCGGATGGGGAGGGCGAGATTGGCAAGTCAGCGGCATCGCATCCGAATAGCAGCATTGCAGATCCTCTTTGAGGTTGATGAAACCGATCACGCCATCGATCAGGTGCTCGAACGACGGCTGGCCGAAGAGCCGATGTCAGCAGAGAGCGCAGAGTTCCTGCGCCGACTGGTGTTCGGCGCCTGGGAACATCGGCTCTACCTCGACCGGATTATCGAGGAAGCGGCGCCCAACTGGCCGGTCGCCCAAATGCCCGGCGTTGACAAGGCCGTATTGCGGATTGCGCTGTTTGAACTGCTGATCGATGATGTGGAACGCACCCCGATGAAGGCGGTGATTAACGAAGCGGTCGAACTGGCCAAACAGTTCGGTAGCGATAATTCAAGCCGGTTTGTGAACGGCGTGCTCGGTACGGTCGTCACCCGTTACCTGGCCGAGCGCGATATGGAGTGATAGCGATTCTGAAAGGAAGGAAGACAATCAGTATGGCTTCGCCGGAGATGGAGGAGCGCCTGCGCAAGATTATCGTGAATCAGCTCGGCGTTGATGAGGCGCAGGTGGTGCCGAGCGCATCGTTTACCAAGGACCTCAATGCCGACTCGCTCGATCTGGTTGAACTTATTATGTCAATCGAAGAAGAGTTCGGGGTCGAGATCTCAGACGAAGAGGCCGAGAAGATCCAGACTGTGGCTGATGCCTTGCAGTATCTGGAGACTCACCAGAGCAACGAATAGACGGCTGGCGCAGTCGTGATGTCGGCGAAGCGATGTCGTTCCGGCATCGCTTCGTCGTGTTATGCGCTGGCCGCCTCACGCCCCTCCATTCCGCGCGATCTGCTGTCCGGTTCAACTGGCGCCATGAACGACTCCTTCAGAGACGAAGGCGCGCTGTCTTCCCATGCAGGCGCAGGAATGATCCATTCTACTGTTCCTGTCTGTCACCGGCATTGCGGCCATGCCCCTACCCCCCGTTCGGTAACTCGTGGTAAGATAGTAGCGAGCAATGCTGGTATCCGCCAGAATGCGGAGGCGTATGGAGATTTTTAACGTCCACCTGTTTGAGTTTATCCTGATTGCCGGGTTGGCTCTGGTGCTCTTCGGCCCAGAACGCTTACCCGAAGTGGGGCGTTGGGCTGGCAGGCAGGTCGCCAAATTCCTTGCCTGGCAGCAGCAGTCGCCCGAACTTCAGATGATCAACGAGATGCGCAGCGAGTTTGAGCGTGAAATCGCCCAATTGCGCGATGAGCTGGCCCGCGCCCGCAATCAACTCGATGTGCGTGATGATGTGAAGATGATCGTTGACGAGGCTAAAACAGCCAGCCAGCAGGTGCAACATTCGCTTGATGAGCTGAAGACGAGCGCAACGCCAACAATCCGGCCTCCAGCCCAGCCGCCGGTGCCGGCAGAGCCGACCACATTTGCCCCGCCTGCGCCTACCGGCGTTGCCCAACCAATTACCGATGAGGATCGCGCTCTATTTGGCGTTTCGCCCGAAGTGGAAGCAGTCACTCCAGATCGGGCCGAGAGTGAACCGCTACCGATCTCACAGGCTGAGCTGACTGAATTGATGGATCGACTGACTGCGCTAACGGCAGAGTTGCAGGCGCTGGTCTTTGCCTTGCAGGAACGTGGCCTCCTTGACCAGAACTGGCAACCCGTGGTTAAACGCGCGCCGATGCCTGAGGAGCTTGACTCTCGTCTTGCAAATCACCCTTTGTAGGGTATAATAGCGCTTATAGAACGCGCGATGAGCACTGGCAAGACCGCCAGGCTGCTGGACGTGACGGTCACGACGCTGCAACGGTGGGAGCGTGACAGTCGCCTGATCCCGTATACGTGCGCCGACAGTAAGCGGCGGCTATGCGCCGAATCGCGCGCACGCGAATTCCTGCGGCTACGCCGCAACGAGCGAGAACCCTCGCGGATCATGGCGTACTGTTGTGTATCGAACGCTGACCAGCAACTCGATCGCGTGAATCAGCGCTAGGTGGTGGAAGCATTCATGGTGGTCAAGGGGCTGGCAACCGTCGCGTTCATCGAAGCAGTGGGCAGCGGCCTGAACGTCACGCGCAAGCGGTTTCTGAAACGCATGGATGCGATTGGCAGAAGGGGAATCACAACGCTTCTTCTAGCGCATCGGGATCGGCTAACCCGCATTGGGGTTGCATGGTTTGCGCGCGATGTCGCAACCCACAGATGCGAGGTGTGGGTGCTCAATCAGGAGCGCCGTTCACTGGAGCAGGAGATGGCGCAAGACCTGATGACGATCATACACCGTTTCTCATCGCGGCTGAATGGGCTGAGGAACGACCGCAACAGGTGCAACGAAGCCTTGCAGCAAAGTGCGGCAGGGGGTGATGCGCCATGCAACTGACACACAAGATTGCCCTTTGCCCGACGCCTGAGCAAGCGGAATACTTCAAGCGTGCTGCGGGCACCGCGCGGCGTGTCTGGAACTGGGCACTCGCGGAATGGAACCGGCAGCATGCAGCAGGAATGAAACCCAGCGCGATGACGTTGAAGAAGCAATTTAACGCCATCAAGTACCGTGATCCCGCGTGGCTGGACGAAAACGGGCAACCGTGGCTCACGACCATTCACCGTGACGCGCATGCCCAACCGTTTGCGTACCTCCATCTGGCGTGGAAGCGGTATGTTCAGGCCCGGCAAAAGGGAAGAAACGACGTTAGTCCGCCGCAATTCAAGAAAAAAGGTCGTTGCCGCGACAGCTTTTATGTCGCTAACGACAAGTTCCGACTGGCTGGCAAAGTCATCTCCCTGCCCAAAGTGGGCAAGGTAACGATGGCTGAACAACTGCGTTTTGAAGGCAAGGTGCTGGGTGCAACCGTTTCCCGAACCGCAGATCGCTGGTATGTAGCAATCCAGGTCGAAGTCAACGACCGCGACTTTTACCGCAAGCGCAGCGGCAGCGGCGCTGTTGGCATCGACCTTGGCGTCAAATCAGCGGCAACCCTTTCCACGGGTGAGGTGATCGCAGCGCCCAGGCCGCTCAAGCGCGCATTGCGGCGACTCAAAATCCGTAGCCGGCGGCTGAGCCGTAAGCTCACGGCTGCCAAGGGTAACGCCGGATTGGAACCGAATCAACCCATTCCCAAAGGCGCCAGGCTGCCTGTCTCGATCAACCGGAAGAAGTCTGCGTTGACGTTGGCAAGAACGCATGCGCGCATTGCCAATCTCCGAGCAGATTTCCTGCATAAGCTCACGACCCGGCTGTGCCGCGAAAACCAAGCGGTGGCGCTGGAAGACCTGAACGTACAAGGCATGATGGGCAACGGCAACCTTGCCCGCGCGATTGTCGACGTGGGCTTTGGGGCGTTTCGCCGCATGATCACATACAAGGCCAAACGCTACGGTACCCGCCTCATCATTGCCGATCGCTGGTATCCTAGCTCACGCCTGTGTTCAGTCTGTGGCTGGAAGAACGAGGCGCTGACATTAAACGATCGCGACTGGACGTGTCCGCAATGCCGGGTGCGCCACGACCGCGACGTCAATGCGGCGCGCAACCTTGAACGGCTGGCCACCGCAACGGCTCTACCCGAGGCGAGTCCGTCCGGTAACGGCGGCGCTGTGCCTGGAGAGGTTCCAGGTACAGTCGGGAAAGTCACGCCTGTCAGATACGATTCCACTGCGGGATCGGGGCAGGAAGAAAACGGCGCGCGCGTTTGCGCACGTTTTTGAAAGCAGACTATCGCCTCATGACGACTCGACCGGCTAAAGCAGCAGGCGCTGATGACGCCTCAATGACCCTGATCGAACACCTGATTGAGCTGCGCAGCCGCCTGATCAAGGCTGGCATCGGCGTCTTGATCGGCATGGTGTTCGGTTTTATTGCGGTCTGGCCGCAAGGCCCGATTAAGCTCATCGATCGACTCATCCTGACCTTCGCGCCGATCAATGAGAGTTTTGCGCCAATTCAATCGGTTGGGACTACCGAGCAGTTCACCAGTTATATGAAGGTGGCGCTGCTTGTCGGTGTCATCCTGGCGATGCCAGTGATCGTCTATCAGTTGCTGGCGTTTATCGTGCCCGGTCTGACCGATAGCGAGCGTCGACTGATCTTCCGCACATTGCCATTCGTGACCTTCTTCTTTCTGTCCGGGATCGCCTTCGGCTGGTTTATCACGACGCCGGTTGCCATTCAGTTCCTGATCGGCTTTTCTGATTCACCATTGATCCAAACCCAGCCAACCCTCTCAGATTTCCTCGAGACGGTGATGATGCTGCTGCTGATCAATGGAATCGTCTTTGAGCTGCCGATCATCATCTATGTGCTGGCCTATCTAAATGTCACCACAGCCAAACAACTGGCGCAATACCGGCGCTATGCGCTGGTGATTGTGGTGATCATCGCCGCATTCATCACTCCCACGGGTGATCCGGTCAATCTGGCGCTGCTGGCGCTGCCGATGTATCTGCTCTACGAAGTTGGTATCATTCTGGCCCGCTTTGCGCCTAACCAGCCGCGCTCGCGTTCACAAGCAACCTGAGGTGCATTATGGTCGAGCGAATCTGTCCAGCCTGCCGCCATAGCAATCCACTTGAAAATCGCTATTGCGGCGCCTGCGGCGCCACCTTGAGCGGGAATGACGCTCTTGCCCCTCGCGAGTCGGCGCCGCTCGCGCCCCGTGGCTTTGCGCTGTCGCCGGCGCAGATGCGCCAGTTGGGCGCCGCCGTTGCGCTTGGTGTGGCGACGCTGGCCGTGGAAGCCGGGCGCGCATGGTTGCGGCAGCGCGCGACGCCCGCCGCTGCGGCACCGATCACCGTGCCCACGCCAACGGCCATGCCAGCCTCGACCGGCGTTACCACCATTATCAGCCAGCGCGTGATCGAGGTCTGGGAACGTGGCGAACTGGTGCGACAGGTGGTTGAACGTCACGTCTGGCGACGCGAAGGGTAAATCACCGTTGCAGGGAACCGGCGCAACCGCTGCGGCGTCATAGAAGGTGTGGTACGATACAATTATCGCCGTAGCAGGAAGGATAGGCGATGACGCAGATACTCACCCCTTCACCGTATCAAACCTTGCGCCGGCAACTCCGCCCGCTGGGAATTAAATTGCGCTTGAATGACGGTCTGGTCTTCGCCAGCCGCTCGCTCTGGATTGCGCTGACCGGCAGCGCGATCATTGCCGCTGCCGGTTGGGTAACCCCCATTCCAAACCTGATCTGGTGGACGCTGATCCCGGTGCTGGTCTGGCTGGCGGCGAGCATTGGCGTTGCCGTATTCAAGCCGCTGCCGCCGCGTCGCGTTGCGCAGCGGGTCGATCACCTGCTCAATCTGCGCGAACGACTCTCAACAGCGATCGAGCTGCACGAAACCGGCGCCGCAACGCCGTTAGCGCCGTATCAGCAGGCCGACGCATGCGCTATCGCGGCCAATCTGCATCCGCGCCAGATCCCGCTTGCGATTCCCCGCCGCCCGCTTCTGTTTGCGCTGGCGCCGACACTGTTGGCGCTGGCCCTGCTTACCCTGCCCAATCCGATGAACCGGGTGCTGGCCGAGCGGGCTGCCGTGGCCGAGATGATCGAGCAGGTGAACCAGCAATTGGCGACGCTCACCGAAGAGTTGCAGAACCGCGACGATCTGACGCCGGAACAGCGCGAGGAATTGCTGTCGATTCTGCGTCAGTTGCAAGAGGAACTGGCTCGCAATCCGGGAGACCGACAGGAAGCGCTGGCCGATCTGGCCCAGGCCGAGATGCGGCTGCGACAACAGCTCGATCCGCAAACTGATGTGCGACAGGCAGCGCTTGAACAACTGGCGCGTCAGCTCGAACAGCTCTCACAGAATCAAACCTCGCCGCGGCCCAGCCTCGATCAGTTGCGCCAGCAACTCAACGATCTGGCTGATAGTCTTGCCCAGATGAGTGACGCCGAGCGATCAGCGCTGGCGCAGGAACTGGCGCAGCAAGCCGCGCAACTGGCCGCAGCGGATCGGGCCACTGCGCAGGCGCTGCAAGATGCGGCGCAAGCGCTGGAACGCGGCGATAACCAGGCCGCCGCCGAGGCATTGCAACGGGCCAGCGAACAGGTGCGCGCCGCCCAGAACGCCGCCAACGATCAGCGCGCTGTTCAACAGTCATTGTCGAACACTCAGGAGGCTCGCCAGCAGATTGCGCAGGCTGGTCAGCCTGGACAGAATCAACAGAGCCAGCAGGGTCAGGGTCAGGGTCAGAGCCAGCAAGGCCAGGCGGACCAGCCAGGGCAGGGGCAAAACCAGCAGGGGCAGCCGGGCCAGGGCCAGGGACAGCAGGGGCAGCCGGGCCAGGGACAGCAGGGGCAGCCGGCGCAGGGCGGCGGCTCCACTGCCGACAATCTCGGTCAGCAGCAGAGTACTGCGCCAGGCAATGTTGATCCGAATCGCCCCGCGTCACAACAGGGGCAGGGCAGCAGCGGCGAGATGATCTATCAACCCTTCCGCCCCTCAGCGCCAACCGGCGATCCCGACTTTATCCCTGGTCAGCAGGGAAGTGGCGGCAGCAGCGAGATTCGACCTGGCCAGGGCCAGCAGATTGGCTTGAACAATCCGTCGCTGGTGCCCTACGAACAGATCTTCCCGGAGTACCAGCGCACAGCGACTGAGGCGATTGAAACCGGGCAGATTCCGTTCAATCTTCGTGATCTGGTGCGCGAGTATTTCTCACGCCTTGAACCGTAGTCAGGAGTCGATGGTATGACCGTTTCCGCTGACGTTTCCGTCACCCTTACCCCAGAGGAATTTCGCCAGCGCGCCCAACAGATCGAGGCCGAGGTCGCGCAGGTGATTGTCGGCCAACATGACCTGATCCGGCAGGTCGTGATCACGTTGCTGGCCGGCGGCAATGCGTTGCTGGAAGGGGTGCCGGGCCTGGCCAAGACAACGCTGGTGCGCACGCTGGCCGATGTGATTGATTGCAAGTTCTCGCGCATCCAGTTTACGCCTGACCTGATGCCCGCCGATATTGTGGGCACAACCCTGATCAGCGAAGACGTCCACGGCCACAAGACGTTTCGGTTCGAGCCGGGGCCAATCTTCGCCAATCTGGTGCTGGCCGACGAGATCAATCGCGCCACGCCGAAGACGCAATCGGCGTTGCTTGAGGCGATGCAGGAGCGCACCGTCACCGTCGCCAAGACGATTCATCAGCTCCCGCGCCCGTTTTTCGTGCTGGCAACGCAGAATCCACTGGAGATGGAGGGCACATATCCGCTGCCCGAGGCGCAGCTCGATCGCTTCTTTTTCAAGATTAATGTAATGTTCCCCACTGCCGCCGAACTGGTCGAGATCGCTCAGCGCACCACCGGCGCCCGCGCGCCTGTTGCCCGCCACGTGGCCGACGGCGCTACCATTGTCAGGATGCAGGAACTGGCCCGCACCGTCCCGATCGCCAGCCATGTCTTGACCTACGCCGCGCGCCTGATTACCGCAACTCACCCGGAAAGCAAAGAAGCGCCGGCGATCACGAAACAGTACGTGCGCTACGGCGCGTCGCCGCGTGGCATGCAAACCCTGATCCTGGCCGGGAAGATTCTGGCGCTGCTCGATGGTCGTTACAATGTCTCGTTCGGCGATCTGCGCACAGCGGCGCTGCCCGCCCTTCGCCACCGGGTCGTGCTCAATTTTGAAGCGCAGGCCGAGGGCATCAGCCCGGATGATGTGGTGAAAGGGGTGCTGGAAGCGGTGAAGGAGGAGTGATGGCGGAGCCATTGCTCGAGGCAACCTTCCTGCGCAAGTTAGATCGACTGGCACTGCAAACGCGCCGGGCAATGGCTGGCGATTTGCAAGGCGAACGGCGCAGCCCAAAGCGCGGTTCGTCGGTCGAGTTCGCCGATTTTCGCCCGTACAACGCTGGTGATGATATTCGCCAGATCGACTGGAATCTCTACGCGCGCGCCGAACGCTTCTACCTCAAGCTGTTTGTGGCTGAGGAAGAGCTCAATGTCCATCTGCTTGTCGATACCAGTCGCAGTATGGCCTGGGGCGAGCCAGACAAATTGCGCTACGCCCGTCAGATTGCGGCAGCTTTCGGCTACATCGCGCTGAGCAATCTTGATCGGGTGAATGTTACGGCTTTCGGCGGGCGACCGGCGGCGATCAGCGGCATTCGCGGCAAGCGCGGCGCGTTTAGCCTGTTCGATTTTTTGCAGCGCCTGGAAGCGGGCAACAGCGCGAATCTGACCCAGTTCTGCCGCAGTTACATCCAGACGGCGCGTAGCGCCGGCCCGCTCCTGCTCTGTTCCGACCTGTTCGATCCGGGATGGCGCGATGCGCTGCGCGCGCTGAGCAGCCGTCCTTTCGAGATTACAGTGATGCATGTGCTGGCGCCGCAGGAGATCGACCCGCCGATCGAAGGCGATGTGCGGCTGGTGGACAGCGAAGGCGGGCCGGCGGTTGAAATCAGCGCCGATCTCGATGTCTTGCAGCGCTACCGCGATTCGCTGCGCGCGTGGCAGGCCGAAATCGAAGCCTTCTGTAGCGGACGCGGCATGCGCTATGTGCCGGTGAATACAGCGATTCCAATTGAAGAGTTTGTCTTTGGTCAGTTGCGACGAGCTGGTGTCATTCGATGATCGAGGTGCGATTAATCAAAGCGCGGAAAGGACAGATCATCCGGTATCCGGCGACCGTTCTGGCCCGCGATCCGCGCCAGATTACGGTGCGCGCCCCCTGGCAATTAGGACGGATCGATCTTGGCCTGTTCCAGATCGAGCCGGGTGATGTGTTGATCGAGACGTTCTACACCGATCGCTGGTACAACATCTTTCAGGTGCAGAGCGCCGCGGGCGTGACGCGCGGCTGGTACTGCAATCTGGCGCGCCCGGCCCGGATCAGCGATACGGTGATTGAAACCGAAGATCTGGAGATCGATCTGATCGTCAGCGCCGACCGTCAACAGGTTGAGGTGACCGATCTCGACGAGTACGAGGCGCGCGGCCTGGCGGCAACCGAACCGGAAACCGATGCGGCGCTTCGCGCAGCCATTGCCTCGCTCCGTGAACTGATTGCGCGCGGCGCGCCGCCATTCGCTTAACGTGGAACGCCTATGTCGTTTCTGGCTCCATTAGCGCTGATTGGCGCAGCAATCATCGGCCCGATCATCGTCGCAATGTACCTGCTTAAGCTGCGGCGGGAAGATCGCGTCATCTCATCGACCTTCCTCTGGCAGCGCATGGTGCGCGACATTGAAGCCAATGCGCCCTGGCAGAAACTGCGGCGCAATCTGCTGCTGCTCTTGCAACTCCTCTTGATGTTGCTGCTCGTGCTGGCGCTGGCGCGCCCGTTTTTGCCCGTTACCGGCATCAGCGGCGCCAATCTGATCATCATTTTCGATCGCTCGGCGAGCATGCTGGCGACCGATGAGCAACCTAACCGGCTGGAAGCGGCGCGGCGGCAGGCGCTGGCCTTGATCGATCAGCTTCCCGATAATGGTCGGGCGACGATTATTACGATTGGCGGCCAGATGGAAGCGCCGATTGCCTCATCAAGCGACCGGCGCGAATTGCGGCGCGTGATCGAACAGATCACTCCCAGCTATAGCGGCCAATCTGATCTCTCGCAGGCGCTCACCCTCGCGTCGGCGCTGGCCGCGCGCGAAATCGATAGCGAAGTAGCCATCATCTCCGACGGGAATGTCATCGTGCCTGACGGATTGCGCGTGCCTGCCCGCGTGCGCTACTTCCCGATCGGTCGCTCTGGCGACAATGTGGCTATCAACACGATTGCCCTGCAGGGCGGCCCCTTCGAGCAGACGCTCTTCGTGCAGGCGATTAACTATGGCGGGGCAACCGTAACCAGGCGGCTGATGCTCTTCTTCGACGGCGTGATGGAATATGCAATCGATCTGACGATTGAACCGCAGCGCGAGCAGAGCCTGACCCTCACGATTCCGGCTACAGTGGCCGTTGTGGAAGCCCGCCTCGATGGCGGCGGCGATATACTGCCGGTTGATGATCGCGCCTTTGCGGTCAGCCCGCAACGTGAGACGGTGCGCGTGCGGTTGGTGAGCGATGGCAATCGCTTCCTTGAGACCGGTTTGAGTCTCTTGCCCGGTATTGAGGTCACGCGGGTGCCGGCTACGACCGTCACCTTCAGCGAAAGCGCTGCTGAGATTCCGCTGACGATCTTCGATGGCGTAACCCCCAATGAGCTGCCGCCAGGCAACCTGCTCTTTATTGGGCCGCTCCGCAGCAGCGAACTCTTCTCGATTACCGGCGAGATTGATTTCCCGCTGGTGCGGCCAGCAGCGGTAGAAGACCCCATCCTGCGCAACGTGCGCTTCACCGATGTCAACATCCTGCGCGCGCCCCGCATCGTGCCCGGTTCGTGGGCGCGCGTGATCGTCGATAGCGATGGTGGCCCGCTCTTGCTTGCCGGCGAACGGGATGGGCGGCGGATCGTCGTGTTGGGATTCGATCTGCATCTCTCCGATCTGCCACTCACGGTTGCGTTTCCTGTGCTGCTCTCGAACATGACCGAATATCTCTTGCCGATCAGCAACGTTCAGCTTACGACCGGTCAACCGATTGTAGCGCCCATTGATGCGAGCATCGATGAAGTGCGCATCATCCGCCCAGACGGTCGCGCGGTCAGCACGCGCGACGGTCAGGCGCAAATGCAGGCGAACCAGGCCTTTTACACCGACACTGATCTTCCCGGCATCTACACCCTTGAAGAGCGCAGCGGCAACACGGTCGTGGCCAGCCGACGCTTTGCCGTCAACTTCTTTGCGCCCAACGAGTCGCGGGTCTTGCCGCAGCGCGATCTGACCATTCCGCAAATCAGCGGCGCGCAGAGCACGGTTGCGCGCGAGCGCGATGGTCGCCAGGAGATCTGGCGCTGGCTGGCGCTGGCAGCGCTCATCGTGTTGCTGCTGGAATGGCTCTTCTATCAGCGCGGCGCCATTGCCGCCTTGCGACAACGCTGGCGACAACGCGCTACCGGTTCACCCTGACCGAGCGCAGACGATCGCGTTCAGGAATGCGCCATGCGCCTGAGCAGGGGATTGCGGCGGCGCGCAATGCCAGAGCAGACAATCGCCGCATTGGCGCGATCCCTGCGCAGAGCATGTTCACGCGCCACTCTTCCTTGGCGGCTGCCATTAAATGAGTCGATCTGGCTCATGGCGGAAGGATACGACAAACATGTCGGATTGAATGCTGCTCCTCGCCCCAGACATCGCCGAGAAGCGATATAATACAGATACCGGTCGCAAGAACAATCAATCAGCCAGCGAGGAGTGTGCGGTGAGCGTGTACAATCCCAACGATGCCGATTTTGCCTTCACGATCGGGATCGAAGAGGAGTATCAGATCGTCGATCCCGAAACCCGTGAGTTGCGCAGCTACATTACCCAGATACTGGAACCAGGACGGATGATCCTGCGCGAGCAGATCAAGCCGGAGATGCACCAAAGCATCGTGGAGGTCGGCACCCGTCCCTGCCGCACGATCAGTGAGGCGCGGGCTGAAATCACACGCCTGCGCGGCACGATCGCCGGCCTGGCAGCCCGGCACAACCTGCGGATTGTCGCCGCCGGCACCCATCCCTTCTCGTCGTGGATGCAGCAAGAGATTACGCCTGACGAACGGTACCACATGGTCGTGGGTGAGATGCAAGACGCAGCGCTGCAACTGCTCATTTTCGGTATGCACTGCCATATCGGCATGCCCAACAACGAAGTGGCGATTGAATTGATGAACGTCGCGCGCTACATCTGCCCGCACATGCTGGCGCTCAGCACATCCTCGCCATTCTGGATGGGACGCAACACCGGGTTCAAATCTTACCGGAGCGTGATCTTCAGCACCTTCCCGCGCACCGGTATCCCGCCCACATTCCATTCGGCCAGCGAATTCGAGCGCTACGTGCAGTTGCTGGTCAACACGGGCTGTATCGACAATGGCAAGAAAATCTGGTGGGATCTCCGCCCGCACCCCTTCTTCGGCACACTCGAATTCCGCGTCTGCGACATCGCCACCCAGGTCGAAGAGTGCCTCGCGCTGGCCGCTACCATGCAGGCGCTGATTGTCAAGTTCTACACCATGTTTGAGGAGAACACGACCTTCCGCATCTACCGCCGCGCCCTGATCAACGAGAACAAATGGCGCGCGCAGCGGTGGGGGCTAGACGGCAAGCTGATCGATTTCGGCAAGCGCAAAGAGGTCGAAGCCAAAGCGCTGGTGCATGAAATCGTCGAGCTGGTTGACGATGTGGTTGACATCCTCGGCTCGCGCAAAGAGGTTGAATATCTGCTGCACATCGTCGAGCACGGCACCAGCGCCGATCGCCAGTTGCGCGTCTTTGCCGAGACGAATGACCTGAAAGCAGTGGTTGACAATCTGATCGCCGAAACGATGGCAGGCGTGCCGCTGCTGGTTCACGAAGAGGGATCGGCTTCCCAGACGGCGCGAGCGTAATTTGTGGTACAGTGCTAGCAACCTAACGAGGAACGAGATGGACATTGAACTGACCCCGGAACAGCAGTTTATTCGCCAGACAGTGCGCGAGTTTGCCGAACGCGAGATCGCTCCGAAAGCGCGGTATGTCGATGAGCATGGCCACTTTCCTGCTGACACCTTTGCCAAGATGGCGCAGCTCGGTCTGATGGGGTTACCCTTCCCAGAGGAATACGGCGGCGCTGGCGCTGACAGCGTCAGCACGGCGATTGCGATCGAGGAGGTGGCGCGGTGCTGCGGGAGCACGGCGCTGGCGTATGCTGCGCATCTCGGCCTGGGCAGCGCACCGATCGCTATGTTCGGCACCGAAGAACAGAAGCGTCGTTTTCTCGTGCCGGCGGCCAAAGGCGAGTACCTGGCCGCCTTCGGTCTGACCGAGCCACATGCCGGCTCAGATGCGGGCGCAACCCGCACCACCGCTCGGCTGGTGGGCGATGAGTGGGTGATCAACGGCCAGAAGATGTGGATCACCAACGCGCCCCTGGCCGGACACCTGATTGTGACGGCGGTGACCGATCCGGAACTCGGCAAAAAGGGCATTTCAGCCATTATCATTCCGCGCGGCACGCCGGGCTTGAGTTTCGGCAAACACGAACCGAAGATGGGGCTGCGCGGCTCGGTCAGCACGGCAGTAATGCTTGATGATGTCCGTGTGCCGCGCGAGAATCTGCTCGGCGAGCGCGGGCGCGGTTTCATTCAGTTTTTGCAGGTGCTCGACGGCGGACGGATCGGGATCGGCGCGATGGCGATCGGTCTGGCCCAGGCCGCTTACGAAGCAGCGGTGGCGTATGCCCGCGAACGAACCGCGTTTGGAAAACCGATCGGCACCCACCAATCGGTAGCGAACATGATCGCCAACATGGCTGTTGATCTGGCAGCGGCCCGCGCGCTCGTCTACGGCGCTGCCCGACTGAAAGACGCCGGTCGCCCGTATACGCGCGAAGCGGCGATTGCCAAACTCTTCGCCTCGGAGGCATCAGAGCGGATCTGTCGCGACGCCATCCAGATTTTTGGCGGCTACGGCTATAGCCAGGAGTATCCGGTTGAACGCCTCTACCGTGACACCCGCCTGCTGACCATCGGTGAAGGCACATCGGAAATCCTGCGGGGCGTGATCGCTCATTCTGTGCTTGGCCTGCGCGGGTAACAGCTTATGCTACAATAGCGAAGCGCACACCCGATCACCCGCCTGGTCTCAGACGAGGAAGTAGTATGTCGCAGAGCCAACCCGAGACCGACAGCGCGAATGCTTCAATCAATCCTGTCGATGTGCAAGCATTGATTGCGCTTGGACGGCAGCGAGGCTTTGTTACCTTTGAAGAAATTCAACGGCTTGTCCCCAATCCCGATGAGTCGATCGAGCAGATCGACAGTATCTATGCGGCGCTGGCCGAAGCTGGCGTGCCCGTTCAGGATGGGGACGAGCCGACGCTGGACGACGAGCCGTTGCTGCAATCGGCGATCGATCTCGATGATGATCTATCAGATGCCCTGCTCAGCGACAGTGTGCGGCTCTATTTGCGCGAAATCGGTCAGGTGCCGTTACTGACCGCTGAGCAGGAAAAGCGGCTGGCGCAGATGATCGAACGGGGTCAGGCTGCCGAGCGGAAGCTGGCTACCCTGCCGCCGGACAGCCCGGAGGCAGCCCGGTTGCGCATGGTGAAAGCGCAGGGTGATGAAGCGCGGCAGCAGATGGCAGCGGCCAATCTGCGTCTGGTGGTGAGCATTGCCAAACGCTATCGCGATCGCGGATTGCCGCTGCTCGATCTGATTCAAGAGGGCAGTCTCGGTCTCTTGCGCGCGATCGAAAAGTTCGATTACACCAAGGGATATAAGTTCAGCACGTATGCCACCTGGTGGATCAAGCAGGCGCTATCGCGCGCGCTGGCCGATCAATCGCGTCTGGTGCGACTGCCGGTGCATCTGGGTGAAACGCTGAACCGGATTCAAGCCGCCCGTCGGCAGTTGACCCAGACGCTGGGGCGTGAGCCGACCGATGCCGAGCTGGCGAATGCGCTGGGCATGACCGAGGAAAAGTTGCGCGAGTTGCGGCGCACCGCGCAAGATCCGGTCTCGCTCGCCACGCCAGTCGGTGAAGAGGCTGACAGCACGCTGGCCGACTTCATTCCCGATCCGCATGCGCTCGACGCGGATGATGCCGCAGCCAGCGGGATGTTGCGACAGCAGATTGCAGCGGCGCTCGACCAGCTTAGCGAGCGTGAGCGGCGCGTGCTGGAGTTGCGCTATGGCCTGACCGATGGTCAGCCACGCACCCTGGAAGAGGTAGGGAAAGCCTTTGGTGTCACTCGCGAGCGGGTGCGCCAGATCGAGGTCAAAGCGTTGCGCAAATTGCGCCATCCGCGGTTGGGGAAACTGCTCAAGGACTATCTGGATCAGATGTAGACCGCTGAAAATGAACGTGAATTGTTGCGGCAAGCGGGGCAATCGTATGGTGTTGACCCGCTTTTATCTTCACGGGCATGCGCTATGCAGATAGCTGTCTCCTATCGCGCGCGAATTGAACGATTTCTCTTCTACGCCGGGCTTGCCGCGCGATCAAGCAACCCGTTGCAGAGATTGCGTGACCTTATCCTGGCGAACGGGTTGTTCGCCTTACCCATTAGCGCGCGTAAACGCCTTTTTGCGGGACAGCGCGCGTTCTGCCCGATCTGTCGCGCGAACTTGCGGCGTTTTATCGTTCTTCACCGGCCATATCATCGCTGGTGTCCAGTGTGTCGCTCACTGCCGCGACACCGCCTGATCTGGCTGTTGTTACAATCGGAGCGCCTGCTCATCTCAGAACAACGCCAGACAATGCTCCACTTCGCGCCCGAACCCGGATTAGCGCAGCGTTTCGCCAACATGCCCCGGTTACAGTATCTTACCGCCGATATCAGCCATCCCGGCGTGTCCCTGCGGTGTGACATTACCAGCATCCCGCTGGCCGCCAGATCAGTAGACCTTCTGCTGTGCAGTCATGTGCTCGAACACGTGCCGAACGATCAGCAAGCGATGCGCGAATTGCATCGCGTTCTGAAACCGGCTGGAACGGCAATCATTCTGGTGCCGCTTCATGGCGAACGAACGTTTGAAGATCCAAGCATTACTGACCCGATTCAACGCGAACGTTTCTTCGGTCAATTCGATCATGTGCGCAAGTATGGCCGTGACAGTATCGTGCGCCTCAATCGGGCGGGTTTTGCCGTGACGAGCATCGACGCGCATGATCTGGTGACTGATCCAGCAGACATTGAACGGATGGGTTTGCCGGTTGGCGAGACGATCTTTGTCTGTCGGGTGTCGGGTTCATAAACGCGCTGCCGGTGTCCCCAGCGCTCACTGTCATTCCCTCCATGACAGACGTTTCACGGAATCGCTTCCCGTCAGCGACCGGGCGAAGAGAGGGGCCCGCCAACAGGCGACGCGCCACCGAGGCATACATACCGCTGCATGATCGCGGGCAAGTGGTATCATTGAGCCAGCAACGCGATCAGAGCGGAGGTGCCTATGGCAGGCGCGCAACGCACTCCCCGATTTTGCCCGCAATGCGGCGCTGAATTGCCGCCAGGCGCGCCGCGGTTTTGCATTGAGTGCGGATATGCGTTGAGCAGTGGACAAGCCGCTGCGTCGGCGCCAATGCGATCGGCGCCGGTTGCCAGCCCGATGACGGTGCGCTTGCCGAATGCGCGGGTTGAGCAAAGCGTGGTTGGCGGCACGGTGAAGCTGCCATCGTCAGGGGCGGTGCCGCCGGGGATGTGGGTGCTCGATGAGCCGCCGACGGCGCAGGCGATTCTGGCGATCTATGCGCCGTTGCGCGCCGTGGTTGGCGGTTGGAGCGGGCTAAGCGGGCAGGGCTGGCGGCGAACGGAACGCCGCGCGAGCAGGGGTGGGCGCGTGACCTTCACCTTTGTCGCCGAGCGAGTCTGGTTTCCGGCCCCAGGGTGTGGCGGCGGATTGCAGTTGCACATCACGATTGCCGCCACTGCCGAAGCGGATGAGGGCCGGGAACGGCTGGGTTTTCGCTACCGCGAGGGCAACAATCCGCCGATGCAGGTAATCGATGCGGTGTGGCGCACCGGTGCAGGCGAAATCGTCACGAGCCAGCCTGTGCCCGCCATTCAGATCATGGCGCCGCCGCGTATCCCGCGCGTGTCGGATCTCAACGAACAGATTAGTCGCCTGCGGCCTGCCGAATCCGATCGCTGGCTGGCTGGCAGCGTCACTCAAGACTGGTACCAGCTTCTGTACGGCGATGCGCAGCAGCGAACCCCCGCCGGTCGCGGTTTGCTGCTGGTCACCGCCGAAGTTCAAGAACCGCGCGCGTGGTTGCAACGGATCTTGAACCTGGGAGGAGAGCGCTACCGGGCGCGGCTTGAGCGCCCGTTCACCATTGATCTGCGGGCCTGGCCGGAACAGGTGACCCACATCCGACGCGAAGGCGCCGGTCTGGGTCTCGACCTGGAGACTGACACCGTGGTTGAGTGGTGGCTCGACCGCTACGGCTACGACAGTGTAATCTTTACCGGCGCGCAGGAGCGCTATCAGCGCGATCAGGTGATTGTCGCCTTCCGGCGCAGCCAGATTGCGCGTGTGTAGCCATCACGCCGCTACCGCCGGTTCCAGCGCCAGCGTCTCGACAACTGCGAGCAGGCGTTCGGGCCATTGGGCGCCGAATGCGCGTCGATCCAGCCGCACCGATTGCAGCCCGGCTTTGATTGCGGTATCGCGCGGAAAGCGTCGTCGCAACCGCTCCCGCGCTGTGGCCGAAAGCGTCGTCGCGAACCGGATCACAAACTCATTTTGTTCGGTCGTGATTGAGGTCACCCCGGCCTGCAACGCGAAGAGACGAATCTGCAACCAGAGCAACAGATGCTGGACAGGTTCGGGCAACGGCCCGCCAAAGCGATCGATCAGCTCCTGCCGCAGACCACGCACCTCGTCGATGGTCGCTGCCTCAACCATGCGCCGATAGACCGCCAGTCGCACCGTCTCATCGGCGATGTATGAGGGGGGCAGGAACGCGGTTAGCGGCAGGTCGAGCGTGACCAGCGGCGCCACCAGCACCCGCTCAGACAGCGTGGGCGCCTGTAGCATGGCCGCGATTGCCGCCGGCGTCGGCGGTTGCGGATCGGCGGACAGTTCATCAACCCCCTGCTTCAGTTTCCGCACCGCCTGCTCGAGCAACCGTGAATAGAGGTCAAAACCGACCGCCGCAATATGACCCGACTGCTCGGCGCCGAGCAGATTACCGGCGCCGCGAATCTCCAGATCGCGCATCGCGATCTGAAATCCGGCGCCCAGCTCGGTCGCTTCCTGGATCGCCTCCAGCCGCTGCCGGGCTTCGGTCGTCATGAAACGGTCCGGATTGTAGAGCAGATAGGCATAGGCGCGTATCGCGCCGCGCCCAACGCGGCCTCGCAACTGGTAGAGTTGCGCCAGACCGTAGTTGGTGGCGTCGTCAATGATGATGGTATTGGCATTGGGCACATCCAGCCCACTCTCAATGATCGTGGTGCACACCAGCACATCGTAGCGGCCCTCGAAAAAATCCATCATCACCCGTTCCAGCTCGCGCTCGTCGAGCTGGCCGTGACCGACCGCAATCCGCGCTTCCGGCACGAGTCGGCGCAATCGCTCGGCAACGTGATAGATGCTCTGCACGCGATTATGCACCACATAGACTTGCCCTTCCCGCTCGAGTTCGCGCCGAATCGCCTCTTGCACCAGGTGATCATCCGCCGGGACGATATATGTCTTGATCGGGATGCGGTCTTCGGGCGGCGTATCGATCACGCTCAGATCACGAATGCCGGCCAGCGCCATGTGCAGCGTGCGCGGGATGGGAGTAGCTGTCAGCGTGAGCACATCAACTTCAGCGCGCAGCAATTTGAGCCGCTCCTTGTGGCGCACGCCAAATCGCTGCTCTTCATCAACGATCACCAGACCGAGGTCGCGAAAGGTCACATCTTTCGAGAGCAGGCGATGGGTACCGATGATGATGTCGATTGCGCCGCGAGCCAGATCGCGGACGATCGCCTCTTGTTCCTTCGGTGAGCGGAACCGCGAGAGCATTTCGACCGTTACCGGAAAGGCGGCCATCCGTTTGCGAAAGGTATCGAAGTGCTGCTGGGCCAGCACGGTGGTTGGCACCAGAATCGCTACCTGCTTGCCGTCCTGCACGGCCTTGAACGCGGCGCGCAGCGCCACCTCCGTCTTGCCGAAGCCGACATCGCCGCAAATCAACCGATCCATCGGGATTGGTCGTTCCATATCGGCTTTGACTTCAGCGATCGCGCGCAATTGATCTTCGGTTTCGAGATACGGAAAACTCGCCTCCAGCTCACGCTGCCATTCGGTATCGGGCGAGAAGGCATACCCGGCTTTGAGCTGGCGCTGAGCGTACAACCGCAACAACTCTTCAGCCAGATCCTGCACGGCAGCACGCACTTTGCGCTTGGTGCGCGCCCAATCCTGGGTGCCGAGGCGAGTGAGCGCAGGCGCGCCATCACCTGCGCCGATATAGCGCGTTACCCGATCGATCTGGTCTACCGGCACATAGAGTCGATCATCGCCAGCATAGCGCAGGATCAGATATTCGCGTTCGACTTCACCAACCGTGCGGCGAGTCATCCCATCGAAGATCGCAATACCGTGCTCGATATGAACAACGTAGTCACCGGGTTTGAGTGAACGCAGGAAGGCAGTCCGGTCAGTAGCCGCCGCATTTCGCCGCCGTTCACTGAGCGGACGACGCTGGCGAATGCCAAAGATCTCGCTATCGGTGAGCAGAGTAAGCTGGAGATCGGCCAGCGTAAAACCAGCTTCCAGGCCGCCATGCAGCGGCGCAAACTGACCGGCAACAACGGTCTCGGCCAGTCGTTCGTTCACCAGCTCCTGCAAGCGCGCTGCCTGCGCCGTCACGGCCACCACCAGCTCACCCGCTGTCAACTGGGCAACAATCGTATCGATCAGGCGACGAAGCTGGCCGCCGTAGCGCGGCGCCTGACCAAAGCGGGGCGGCGTGATCGCGGCGGGATGCTCGTTGAGGCTTAAATCGACCACCACAAGCGACGGTTGCCGATCGAGCGCGAGTTCATCCCAGCGCAGATAGGGGCGTGGCATGTCGGGCGGCAATTCCCCCAGATTGATCAACTGCGCGCGATGGTTGGCGGCCAGCCCATCAATCTCAGCGGCATGCTGGGCAAGGAGATGTTCTTCCGCCAGCGCCACCAGGCTATGCTCAGGCAGATACTCGATCAAACTTGCCATCGGCGCGAAGAAGAACGGCGCATAAAAGGCGCGGCCTTCAAACCGCTGCCCGGCAGACAGCCGCTCGCGCGCCAACGCCCACTCCTCGCGCGTTTCGCGGCGCAACCCGCTCAGATCGAGACTGTCGATCCGCTGAAGCGCCAGATCGCGCCGCCAGAGCGGAATCTCGTGCGGCGGGCCAATCTCGGCCCGCTCAAGACGCTGTTCGCTGCGCTGCGTAGCCGGATCAAAACGACGGATGCTGTCAACCTCATCATCAAACCACTCGATCCGGAGTGGCAACTCATCACCCGGCGGCCAGACATCGAGGATCGCCCCGCGCCGACTCAACTCGCCCGGCGCTTCCACCATGGCAACCCGTTGATAACCGATGTCGCTGAGCTGCTGGACGATCTGTTCGCTATCGCACACTGCCCCCCGTTGGATGAGAATCGACACTGCGGACAGATCGGTCGGCGGTAGAGTGGGTTGCATCAATGCCTTCACCGAGGTAACGATGACCCCCTTCAGTATTCCCTGCCGCAGCGCGCGCAGCACTGCCAGGCGGCGCGAAATTACCTCACTGCCCACCGACATGTGCTCGTAAGGCAAGGCATCGGCTGCCGGAAAGAGCCAGACCAGAGCCGGATTGAGCCACTGCCGCAGATCATCAGCAGCGCGATGCGCCGCCTCGGTGCTGATCGTCACATAGAGGATGGGAACCGCGCGCTGATGCGCCAGCGCAGTCACCACTACCGGACGAGCAGCCGCCGGCACCGGGGCCACCCGCTGGTGACCCGGCTGGAGCGCAACCGCCAGCCCAGCCATGGCCGGCAGCGCAGCAATCGCCGCGCCAAGCGCGGTGATGCTGGTAAACTGGTTAGACGCGGTGTGCGGTGCGGTTGTCATATCGATCTGGCGTGTTGCCGTTGCGAGCGAGCGATCGTCTATCTGGGTATAGTACCACGGAAATGCAGCAAACCCAAATCTGAACACATTGTTAATGCGAAGGTAACAACTCTGTCATCAAATAATATGTTGAAATCAGCGTTTTTCTACGATATACTACAGGCACTGATAATGACCTTCTGATTGGTTACAAGCAAGGCATCATGATTGACACCATGTTCATGATATCTCCTGATATCTTTTAGGCTATTTTTGCAGATTATGTTCCAGCAGCATGTGACCACGCTGTCCGCGCTGGCTGGTTTGAATGCGGTTTTCTGATCGACTCTATCAGACCGGATCGGTCACTGATCGCGCTTGCTTCATCTGCGCAGGAGATGTGCCATGTCGCCAGCTTCACGGGCTTCCCGCTTCATTCACTTCCTGCTTCTGGTGACCCTGATCAGCAGTATGTTACCCGCCGAACCAGGAACGACCCACGCCTTGGTGACAGCAGCAGCGCCTGCCTCCAGCGCCTATCCACAACCGACTCTTCCCGATCCGTTGATCGATCCGTTCCCTGATCCGATTCGCGCTGTTTTGGAAGCGGCAATCGGCCCTGAAGCTGACTGGCAGCCCGATTCTGACCTGGTTCCATCACGCGCAGCGCCGATCAATCCACCAGTTCCGCAAGCGCCCGCAGTAGCGATTCCCGCTTTGCCCAATCCGGTCAGCGAGGCAGGCTCCGCGCTGCCGGCGGGGATAACAGCATTGCAGGCTCAGCGCGCGTTCGACGCGCAGGCCGCCACGCAAGCTGCGCCGGTTAGTCTTCCACCGACATCCCCCTCTCTGCAAGCTGCCGCGCCAATAAACAACGCGCCAACGGCGATCTTCGGCCCGCCAGCCGCGCCGGCTGCCGATCCGCAAGCGCCCCGTCCGCCACCCGCCGGCCCCACTCGATTTACCGCCACGATCTTCGTGCCGCTGGTGCATAGCGCCAGGGCGGTCAACGCTCCTGTCGCCGATACCGTGCTGGCGCGGCCAGACGCCGATGCCACGCTGCGCAGCGCTGATGGTCGCCTCGACCTGCGCATTCCTGCCGGCGCCGTCGAGCGCGCAGTCACGATTCGCTATCAGCCGATGCCGGGCCGGTCGGTGCCCGGGTACCAGACCGCCGGCGTCTTCTTCCAGCTAACCGCTGAGGATGCGCAGGGCAATCCGGTGCGCGAATTCAACCGTCCGTTGACGCTGCGGGTGGCCTATCAACCGCAGCCTGGACTGCGCGAGGATCGCCTGCGCCTGCACTTCTTCGATGAGCAGCGCCAGCAGTGGGCGGCATTGCCAACCACAGTGATTCCCGAACAGCGCCTGCTCATCGCCAGCACCGATCACTTCACGCTCTTCGCTGCGCTCAGCGCGACACTGAACTCATGCGATGAGCTGGATTTGGGCAATCTGCCTGACAACCTGAAGCCGCACTTTATCTGGGCCTGCCAGCGCATCGGGCTGGGAGTGATGGGAGGGCCGGTAGGAGGGCCGTTCCAGCTCGGCAATTCCTGGGTGCTACGATTCGCCAACGGCAGCATCGTCTCGCGCCCCGATCCGCTGGCCGCGCACTACATGGCTGAGCCGCTGGCCGGGGCGTACATTAACGCTCCTGCCAGTGTGCGTGACCTGGTTGGCGCGCCAGTCGCCGATAGCTCGACAGCGGCGCCGCCGACCTATCGTGATGAGCGCCACGATTTCCGCGATCAGCCGTACATTCCGCTCGAACGCGGCTTTGTGGCCACCAATCGCAATAGCGGCAACACACGTGTTCTTTTGCCCTACCCTGAAATCCGTACCGTTAGCGTGACCTCTGAGTGGGAAACGCGCGAGGACGAGGACGAGAACGGGCAGTTGATTACCGAAGCGCGGCTGAAGCTAGCAGCAGAGGTTGATCCGGCGCCGGGAGTTGATGGTATCAGGTCCCGGGCTATGCTCTTCGTCACTTTCGATGATGGCACAACCTGGGAACCCGATAGAGAAACGACGGCTGGCACGGTTGAGTTCACCTACGATCAACTGCTGCCGCTGACGCGCACCTTCTCGTTTTATCTGAAGCTGGATCGAGAGGTTTATTCTGCTGAAGATGACCTGATCGGCTACGCGCCCTGCCTCTACTACGACCATCAGCAGCAATTTACCGGCTTTGGTCTGACGCCAGGAACGACCACGCTGCGGGTAAGCTGCCAGGGTAGCAGCAATGGCGGTGATTTCCTGCCGCCCACCATTCGATTCGTTGAAGTCTGGCCTGATGGTCAGGGCAATCTCAGCGTCAAGGCGCTGATTACTGACAACAGCGGCCAGATCGCCAGCGCTACCATCGTCGGCAGTCCAGGGCGACTCGATCCAGAATTGATCCCAACGCCGGAGTTTGGGCCGAACATCTACAACGCCGTCTTCCGTGACGTGCCTGCCAATCAGATTGTCAATTTCACTGTCACGGCCAGCGATCCTTCCGGCAACACTGCTACGGCGACCGGCAGCAGCCTCGTAACGTTCCGGAGTCGGCTTGGTCAACAATGCGCCGATCCATGTAGTGGTTATGAAATAAGTGTCGGCAATCCGGTCTTGCCCGGTCTTGGCAACAAGGTCGAACAGTTGCCAATCCTCTTCGTCGCCGGGCCAGGCGAGGCCGACATTGATCTCACGCTGACCTACAACGCGCAGAATGCAACGGTCGGCCTGACCGGCCAGGGCTGGAGCTTCCCCTACCAGATACGGGCCACTCGCCGCGACAATCTGCTGCTGCGCGGTTATGAAGTGATCTACCCGGATGGGCGCCAGGTGCTGTTCGCCGAGACGCCCGATGGCAGCTTCGTCTCGCGCACACCCGATGTCTACGATCGGCTGGAGCGGCGCGGTTCCGCGCTGGTGCTGACCACCAAACAGTTGACCAGCTTTGAGTTCGATGCAAATGGACGGCTGATCGCGCAGCGTGATCGCAACGGCAATGCGCTGCGTTTCGGCTACAGCGGCGATCGCCTGACCAGCATCACCAATGATGCCAATCGTGTCGTCACGCTCACCTACAACGCGCAGGGGCTGATCAGCGAGATCGCTGCGCCGGAGGGTAAACTGCTCCGCTTCCGCTACGACGGCGCCCGCCTGGTCGCGTTCACCGATGCGCGCGGCCATACCACCGCCTTCACCTACCAGGATCAGTACCTTGGCACGCTGCTCGATGTCAACGGCCAGCCGTATGAGGCGACGGTTTCCTATCTGGCGAGCGTGCGCAAGCCGGAGGGCAACCTCAAGAATCGGCAGGTCTACGATGAGCGCGGGCGGGTGATCGAGCAGTGGGTCGGCGAGCGGGAGTATCGCGCGTTTGGCTACGACGACGCCGCCCGCGCGACAACGATCACCGACGCGCTCGGTCGGGTCACGGTCTATCACTACGATGAGCTGTACCGGCTGGCGCAGATCACGTACCCGGATGGCACGACTGAGTCGTTCACCTACGATGAACGATTCAACCGCACCTCGTTCACCGATCGGCAGGGGCGGGTCTTCACCTACACGTATGATGAGCGCGGCAATCGTCTGAGCGAGCGTGGGCCGCTCGGCTGGCAGCGCGCCTGGACCTACAACGATCGCGATCAGGTCACGCAGTATACCGATGCGGAAGGACGCAGCACGCGCTATGAGTATGATGCGCGCGGCAATCTCATCAGCATCGTTAATGCGCTCGGTGATGCCAGCTCGATCAGCTATGATGGGCGCGGGCTGCCGGTGGAAGTGGTTGATTTCAACGGCAACCGCACCACGAATACGTATGATCCCGCGACCGGCGATCTGCTCAGCGTTACCAACGGCGCTGGCGATGAGACGCGCTTCGGCTACGATGGCCTGGGTCGGCTGCGCGCTGTCACCAACGGGCGCGGTTTCACCATCCGCTATACCTACGACGGCAACGACAATCTGACGCTGGTTGAGGGTCCGCTTGGCCTGACCCTCCGCAATGAATACGACCGGAACGACAATCTGGTCGCAGCAACCGATCCGAACGGCGGCGTCCGGCGCTTCGTCTACGATCAGGCCGACTATCTGGCGGAGGAGTGCACCGCGCTTGGTTTCTGCGCCAGATACGCCTACGATGCGATGAACAACCTCACACAGGCGGTTGATGCGGAAGGGCGGGTCTGGAGCTTCGAGTACGACGCGGTTGACAACCGGATTGCCGAGCACGGTCCTGAACAGAGCCATACGTTCTACCGCTACGACGCCGTCGGCAATCTCACGGCGCTGATTCGCTGCAACAGCCCGCTGATCGGCGGCGACTGCGCCGTTCGACAGGCGCAGGAGCTGGTCTACGACGAGTTGAACCGGGTAGTCATGGCGATTGCCAATGCAGTGCCCGGCGCGCCGTCGAGCGCTGACACTAATGTCATCACCCGCTTCACGTATGATCGGGTGGGTAACCTGCTCAGCATCACCGATCCCAACGGCAATACTACCAGCTTCACCTACGATGCGCTCGACCGGCTGATCCGCGAGGAGTCGGCTGCCGGTCAGGTGACGACCTACGCCTATGACGCGCTTGGCAATCTGATCCAGATGACCAATCCGCGCGGATTCAGCGTCAGCTTCAGCTATGATGCCGCTAACCGGCTGGCAAGCATAACCAATCCGCTCGGTCAGACGACCCGCTTCCGTTACGATGCCAATGGCAATCTGATCGCGATGACCGATCCCGCCGGGATCGTGACTGCCTACCGCTACGATGACCTCGATCGGCTGGAGGCGCTGATCCAGAATGAACGTCCGGGCGAGGCGGCCAGCAGCGCGCAGAACGTCACCACGCGCTTCGCCTACGACCTCGCCGGCAACCTGCGCTTCGTCTACGATCCGCGTGGCCGGTATGTCACCGAGCACCAGTATGACGCCGATATGCGGCGGGTGCGCACAATTGATGCCGAGGGCGGCGTGACCGTCTTCACCTATGATCGGGTCAACAACCTGATAGCGATGACCGATGCCAATGGTCACACCACGACCAGCGCCTACGACGGACGCGACCGGCTGGTGCAGATCACCAATCCGGAAGGTCATGCGGTGCGTTTCGCCTACGATCAGCTTGACCGACTGATCCGGATCACCGATGCGCGCGGCTTCACCAGCGTCTATGAGTACGACGGGCTGGATCGGGTGGCGCGTTTCATCGACAATCTCGGCGGCGTCTGGCGCTATCAGTACGATGCGGCTGGCAACCTGCTGGCCGAAACCGATGCCAATGGTCACACCACTACCTACACTTACGACGCCGTCTATCGACTGCTGAGCCGCACCGACGCCGAAGGTTACGTCACCCGCTGGAGCTACGACGCCAACAATAATCCGGTCATGCGCACCGACGGCAACGGTCACACCACGCGCGCAACATACGACGCGCTCGACCGGGTGATCACCCGCACCAATGCCGAGAATGAGACCACAACCTACCGCTACGACTGGATGGGCAATCTGGTAGCCATGATCGAGGCGGATGGCATCGTCACCGGTTATGGCTACGACCCGCTCTATCGCCTGAGCAGTGTTACCTTCAATCTGCGCCCAGATCAGCCCGCCAGCGCTGAAGTCAACGTCACCACGCGCTATCGGTACGATGAAGTCGGCAACCTGATTCTCATCTACGATGCCAACGGCAATCCGACCAGCTTCGCCTACGATGGCCTTAACCGCCTGATTCGGGAAATTGACGCGCTGGGCAATACCTGGACATATCGCTACGACCGGGCTTTCAACCGCATCGAGCGGATTGATGCGCTGCGTCACCGCACAACTTACCGGTACTATCCCGATAACCGGCTGGCCCGGATTGATTACCACGACGGCACGTTCGTCGAATTCACCTACGACGAAAACAACAATCTGCTGACCGTCACCAACGAGTTGGGCGCGATTGAACGACGGTACGATCCGCTCAACCGCCTGATCGAAGAGCGCGATGTCCACGGTCGCCGCACTGCGTTCAGCTATGATGCGGTCGGCAACCGAACCAGCTTGACCTACCCGGATGGCCGGGTGGTAACCTCCGGCTATCTGAAGAATAACTGGCTGGCGAGCACGACCGATCCCGAGGGGCGGGTGACGCGCTACATTCGCGATGGGGCAGGCAATCTCATCCGGCAGGAGAATCCGAACAACACCGTCACCATTCAGACCTTTGATAAGGTCAACCGGCTGCTGAGCGTCGAGAACCGGCAGGCTGGCGGCGCCAATACGCTCAACAGTCGCTTTGTCTACATCTACGACGACGTTGGGCAACGGGTGACGATGACCGCGACCTACGCCTGGCGCGCGCCGGCTGAAGTCACCACCACCTACACCTACGACCCGCTGCGCCGTCTGGTGCGACATGAAGACAGTCAAGGCCGCTGGACGGAGTACACCTTCGATGCAGGCGGCAACCGGTTGAGCCTGCGCACCAATGACAGTAGCGATACCAGCCGTTCCTTCGACGAGCGCTCGCTCACGTATAGCTACAATGCGATCAATCAGTTGCTGACCGTCGTCAGCGACACGCACCCGCGCACTCCAGGGCTGAAGCGAACCGACAACACCGCTCAGGCACTGCATGCCTTCCGCCACGAGGTGGTTGCGCAGCGCGGCAAAGGCATCAGCGACGCGGCGGCGAGTGATCTGCTGACACAGGCGGATGCGCTGTTGACGCTGCTGTACGGCAACCCGGCGCCCGACGCGACAACGGTGGAGTCTGCCCTGAACACGCTGCGCGCCGGAGTCGAGGCGCACCAAACCGCGGGCGCGCTGCGCAACCAAGGCATTGCCACCAGTTTACTGGCCAAACTGCGCCTGGCGAGCGAGGCCAATCGCGGCGCCAGCGGCGAGCTACAGACCGTTACCTACACCTACGATGCCAATGGCAACCGCATTAACAAGGAGTTTCCCGGCCCGCAAGGCCCGCGCATCCAGGGCACCGATTATCGCTACGATGCCGAGAATCGTCTGATCGCCGTCCAGGATTACCAGCAGAACTTGCAAGGCAACCGGGTTGATCGCGCCATCACGACCATGGCCCACGACGGCGATGGACGCCGGGTGGTGAAGACCTACGATCCGAAGACCGGAGGCGGCGGGCTGAAGCGGGTGGAATATGTCTACGACGGGCTGGACCCGATTGCCGAATACAACGCCTGGAACCCGCAGTACGACAACTACTACCGCGGCGCCGGCGGGCGCATCCTGCAACGACAGCACTTCCCGAACGGCGCGCAGGGACAGAGCTTCTGGTATCACTACGACGGCCTCGGCTCGGTCGTCGGCCTGACCCGCCATGCAGGCCAGAGCAGCCACAACTACCGCTACCACCCCTACGGCCAGATTGAGCCGGCGCGCGGCAACTTCACCGATCCGCACAACCACTATACCTTCACCGGCCAGGAGTGGAACGAGCATACCGGTCTGTACGAGTTCTATGCCCGCCATTACGACCCCGACACCGGCACGTGGCTGACGCAAGACCCATACCGCGGCCAGCTCCGGGAACCGCGGAGCCTGCACCGGTATCAGTATGTGTATAACAGCCCGGTGAATTACTGGGACCTGTATGGGTACTGGGCTATCGTGGACGATGCTGTTGCTATTTTGGGTGGTTTTGCTAAAGGCGTTGTTGCAACAGCAATTGGCGATCTCACTGACATTGATAATTGGAACAAGCACGGATGGCAAGTCTGGAATTATGAGTTCTCTCGAGGGGAAGAATACATTGCTAGCGGGGTAGCCGGAGCGATTGGAACAGAGATATCCCTATATGCTAGTCCTGTAGTTGGAGGAGCCGTAGAAGGAGCTATTGAGCCCGTTATCAGAGATTTCTTAGTTCATAGATCGAATCTGTCTGGTTGGTGTTGGCAAGACACGTTGCGTGATGCAATATTAGGGGCTATTATTGGGGGTGTCACTGCGGGTATTGGGGATGAGATACTACCTGATTCGCCTAAGGTACGAGGGCGTTTTGCTAAGGGGTTGAAATATCTGGTCAGCAAGAAGGCTTTGAGACAATATCGCGAGCTGACGAAAGATTTGGTTGAAGATATTTTTTGGGACAAATTCGAGGAGACGATCTTGTCAATAGCGGATAGTCTTGAAAATAACATCATTACAGGAAGTTTGTGTCAGGAAAATGAAAGAAAAACTACTTGCGGTTTCCAACCAGATACTTATTCTTTAAACAATTCGCATATACAAGTATAATCCTTCTTCAACCTGGTGGCGCTCGTGATAGTATGACGCTTGTTGACCAGGCCATCGCGCCACTCCAGGGCTTTGGTCGAACACCCTGCCTTCTCGGACAACGCTGCAACCCAACGCCACCGATGCCGCTGCGCGCGCTGTCATCTGAGCGCTGCGTTGCCCGATCTTTGTCATGACGCGGCAGCGCAGCGCTCGCAGTGGAAAAAGCGCTGTAAGCGACACACGAAATATCCTTCCCATCAGCAAGACGATATCCGCCAGCAAGCGTTCGCGTGAAGATGGCCCCGCAAACGCGCGAAGTTCACAAAGATCAGGCTGATGGATCACAAATCCGTGCGCAAATTGCCGCCACTATTGGCCACTGGCAGCATGTCAGCATCGCGCGGAGCACTCCACAATAGCGGAAGACAGGTCGTGAGCCCAATCTGAGCGCCTGCGCAGGAGATTGCCACGCCGCGCTCTGCGCGGCTCGCAATGACATGCGGGGTCGGGGCGCGCCAGCGCCCGCAGCAATCCCCTGCGACAGCGGGAGGCATATCTCCCCGCTCCATTCTTGCGTGAGGCAGAGAGCGCCGCGCAGCGCGGCGCTCCGAGGCTGCGGGAATAGGCGGAGATTGCTGCGCTGCGCGAGGAAGCGGGAGCGTGATGAAGCGGTCGGTTCCGATCATTATAGAGACTGCGGACGAACAGATATACATCCACGGAATATCACGCAATGTTTGGTGACAGAGAAGAAAAAATAGAGCGTGAAAGCTGGTCTTATTCCTGTTATCACTATCATTCCATTCATCTTTTGTCTTTGTCGTCACTGCATTGGATCAGCTATAGTGGCGAAGAGACTCAAAAAGCAGTAACCTGCCCAAAGCCGATGAACGAAAAATGAGCCTGCTATGGCAGCATTTCCAGTTGTCCGAAAATGGCATTCCATCCCCTTCTGGCTGTGGTCGTTGATGGTCAGTGCGGTATGCGCAGCGATCATTCTGTGGCCGCTGCCGGTCGCGCTTCATCAGACGACGATTGATACCGGCGATGCGCTCCATCTGGCCTGGACACTCTACTGGACCCAAGAGACCATCACTGGCGCAGCGCCGCCATTTTACGCTCCGGCCAACCATCCCTACCCGATGACACTCTTGCTCAATCCACCGCTCTACCCACAGGCATTGCTCGGTCTGCCGCTACGCTGGCTGGGCTGGTCGCCGCATGCCGTGTACACCGCGCTGACCCTGCTCAGTTTTACGCTGGCAGGTTGGGCTGTCTCCCTGCTCGGCCAGGCGCTAAGCGGTTCGCGTGGGGCCGCTCTCGTCGCCGGCATCCTGTACACCTTCAGTGACGTTCGGTTGATCCATCTCCCTCATCTCAATGTGCTCAGCAGCTTCTGGTTCATCTTCCTGCTTTGCCTGGTATGGCACATCTGGCAGCAACCGGATCAGCGCTGGCGGCATTCGATCGGGCTGACGGTGGGGGCCGCGCTGCTGATCGCAGCGCAAACGCTCAATGACAACTACCACGCCGTTTTTCTGGCTCTGAGTATGGCTGTGATCTGCGCGGTATGGCTGGGCGTCCTGATCTGGCGCGCTGCGCGCGGCAACCGCGAGCCAGCTCGCTGGCGCGCGCTGGCTGGATTAGCGCTGGCAGGCATCCTGGCAGTCGGTCTCGTCTGGCCGGTGGCTGGTCCAACCCTGACTGCCTGGCGCGAATTGGGCATTGCGCGTCCGTGGTCGGATCACGAATATTGGAGCGCAGCATTTGCCCATTACCTCCAGCCAGCTCACGATCGCGCATGGTACGATCCGACCACACTGGTTGCGGCAGACATTCCTGCAAATCCCAATGAACAACTGCTGTGGCCGGGCCTGGCCACGCTGATCCTGGCGCTGATCGGTCTGATCGCAGGTCGCGGGTCGGCGCGCTGGTTGATTGCGTTGATCGGCACGCTGGCTGCGCTGTTTTCGCTCGGCCCGCGCCAACCGGAGACCGCATCGCTCTACCGATGGCTCTTCGATACCGTTCCGCTCTTCAGCGCAGCGCGGGTTCCGGCCCGCTGGGCGCTGCTTGCCGAACTGTCCCTTGCGCTGCTCGCCGCTTTTGGCGCGGCCCGGATCATCAGCGTCAGGACGACGTTCGGGAAAGGTTGGGTCGCCAGCGGTGTCACCGTCCTGCTGCTCGGCCTGGCGATTGCTGATGTGCGACCGCCGACAGTGCCGCATACTGAAGCGATCGTCAACGAACCAACCCCATCAGTCTACGCTGCGCTTGCTCGCCTGCCGGCGGGCGCAATTCTCGAATGGCCCATCGCCAATGCATCGCCTGTGCTGGCCCATCGCTATGAGTATTACACCTTCTTTCACCAGCACCCAATTGTCAACGCCGCCAGCAGCGCGCCACCGCCGCAGCTTGCGCACCTTCAGCAACGCCTCAGCCAATTCCCTGCGTCAGACAGTATTGCGCTCTTGCGTCAGCTCGGCGCGCAATACGTCATCGTCAACCGCTGGGAAATCGGCACGTGGAGCAGTTTAGAGCCTCAGTTGAGCCATGCTGCCGGATTGCGCCTGATCGGCAGGTATGATGACGGGCGTCATCTGCTCTATCAGATTGTGCCTTCACCCGCGCCAGCATTGCCGGCGCTGGCCGCGCTCACCGTCACTGCAACCGACGTTCTGATTGCAGTACAGACGGCCACGCCGCTCTGGCTGGATGATGACCGGCAATATTATGGTCGTCTGCGCCAATTCGATCTGCTCATCCAGTTGCGTAATGACCAGATCATCACCGTCACGCGCGAGCTGCCGCCTTTACTCCTGCCCGATCAGCAGGTGTGGGTAGCGCCAGCCGCAGCCCAGGATGCAGTAACTGTTTACATCGGCGATCTGACCATCCCCGTCGTTTCGTTAGCGCTGACAGATGAAACGAGCACGATCGCCTTTACCCCGCCGCCGCCGACCGCGCACCCGGGTGAGCGCATCCTCTGCATCGCCCAAATAGCGCCTGCCGGTGACGATCTGGCGCTGGCGGCAGCCCTCGTAGATAGCGAGTGGAATGTTCTCGCAAAACAAGACCATCACATCCCGGCAGGCGATAGATTGACGAGTTGCAGTGTCACGGTGCCGCCGAACATCGACCGTACCCCTGTGTTTCTGGCGGTAGGGTTGTTCGATCCCGCTCAGCAAACCTTTCGCCCGGCGATCACGCAAAATCAGCGGAGCGAAGGCTTCTGGCGCATGCCGGATCCTATTGCGATCACCCCATCGTGCCCGCCGTCGGTCTGCCCACCGTGACAGTCGTCCTGCGTTCAGGCCACAACGACTAGTTATTGGCAAGGGGCGGAGTGTGCGCCCGCCGGTGGTGATCAGCGTGATCAGGCGATTCTGCGCGAGACATAGCAAGCGCGCGGCCTCAATCCTTTCGACACAAGTCTCCGGCTGGTGAGCCATGTCGTTGCCGCTTAAGATTCCTTGTGCCCCCAGAGTGACCATGAGCGTCCTGCGCTGGTTTTTTTGCGCTTCTTATTTGCATGGCATACAATAGTAAACTAATTCACGCTTTCGTTCCTCTCGAGGCGGGTATGCGCGCACTCTGGCAGCGGTTGTTGCAGGTTCGTCACCACAATCAGATGCTGGTGCAGCGAGGGCGAAACACGATCCTGGTGGCGCTGGCGCTGATCGGATTGAATCTGGCGCTGGTGCTGCTTGCGCTGATGCGTGGTGTGGCAAGCTTCTCATTTCTCGTTCCGCCGGTGGTCGGCACCCTCATCCTGATCGGTGCCATTGCGCTGACCAGAATCGGACAGGTCGAGCTGGTGTCGCTCGGTCTGATTGTGATCGGCTTCGTCGGCTCGATGATTACAATCGTGACTGAGGCCGATCGGTATGCGCCCCTGTTTTTGCTGATCGTCCAGATCGTCGCTCTGGCGCTGCTGTCTACGATCGAAATCACTGCGCTCGGCGTGGCAGTGGTACTGGCTTTGCCGATCGTCAGCATGTTGCTGCCCGCCGAGTCCCCCCTGCGCCCCCTATTGATCGTGACCGGTGTTGTGTCGGTGATTACCACCATTGTCAGCATTATGGTCAGCGCCGGCAATGGCGCGCTGCGGCGACAACTGGAGTCGATGCTGGCGCAATCACAGCAGGCCGCGCAACAGTTGCAGGCGCTGAACGCTGAGCTTGATCAACGAGTTGCGGCGCAAACTGCCGCGCTGCGCGAGGCTGTCAGCGCGCTCGAGGCGCGAACGGCAGAGCAGGATCGTCTGCTGGCTGAAGTGATCGCCCAACGTGATGTGATTCGACAATTGAGCGCGCCGGTATTGCCGGTCAGCCAGACCGCGCTGGTCTTGCCTCTAATTGGGACGATTGATCAGGAGCGGCTGGTTCTTGCGCAACAGCATGCGCTAAACGCCATCGAGCAGCAACGCGCCCGCCGGCTGATCCTTGATGTTACCGGGGTGCCGGTGATTGATACCCATGCCGCAGCAGGATTAATCCAGCTTGCGCAGAGCGCGCGCCTGTTAGGAGCTGAAGTGACTCTGGTCGGCGTGCGGCCAGAAGTCGCCCAGACGATGGTCAGTCTGGGCGTTGAGTTGCCGATGATGCGTGTTTATAGCGATCTGGCTGCGGCATTAAATGAGCGTTGAACGCTGCGCGCGCATATCAGCGACGCGCAAGGCGTCGTCGTTACGGTGGATGAGGCGGCCCGGCGGGTCGCCCCTCCCTCATCATCGACAGGTATTCGGAGGGGCACAGCGCGCTGTGCCCCTCCGGGCCGGGTGAGGAGTCAGGAATGCCGTTGTTTGCCTTGCGCTGAAAGGCTCACCTTATGCGCCGCGTTCGCCGGTTGACTCAACCAGCAGCAGGTGAAGAGCCGAATGATCCAGATCGCCGTAGCCACGCGCCACCAGGGTTTCATAACGACTGATCGTATCGTTCAGGTGCGGTAGTTCGATCCCGGCAACGGCAGCCATGGCTGCCGCCATGCGCAGATCTTTGAGTTGCGTGGTAACTTTGCCGCCGGGGATGTATCGCCGCGCCGCCATGCGCGCGCCGTGGATCTGGAGCACTTTGGAATCGGCGAAGCCCCCGGCCAGCGCCGCGCGCAGCAGCGCCAGATCGAGGCCACAGGTCTCGGCCAGTGCTGTCGCTTCGGCCACAGCCTGAATGGTTAGCCCGACGATGAGCTGATTGATCACCTTGACGGTGTGACCTGCGCCGGCAGGTCCGACGTGGGTTGAACGCCCCAACGCGGCCAGGATAGGTTGCCCGCGCGCCACATCTGCTGCCGAACCGCCGACCATGATCGCCAGCGTCCCGCTGGCGGCGCCTTCCGGTCCTCCCGATACCGGCGCATCGATCCAGCCGACTCCACGCGCATTCAATGTTGCTGCCCGCATCTGCGAATCACGCGGATCGGAACTCCCCATGTCGATCAGTAACTGCCCTGGTCGCAATAGCGGATCGAGCCGGGTCAGCAGCTCGCCAACCGCTGCCGAGTCACTGAGCATCAGGATCAGTGTTTCAGCCTGAGCAGCCTCGGCCAGCGTCGCTGCCAGCGGTATCCCGGCAGTAAGCGCCGGATCGAGCGGCGAGCGATTCCAGCCGATCACCTGAAACCCGGCGGCAAGCAGCGCGCGGGCCATCGGTCGCCCCATCAGACCAAGACCGAGCATCGCGATAGTCATCAGGCCGCCTCCGTAAGCATCGCGCGCTCCATCAGACGGCGCAGGCGCACCACCGGATGATTCGTCTCATACGCGACATCGTCCCAGCGCACAATCGTCCCGGCAGGGATGGGACGCAATACGCGGAATCCGTGGGCCAGACCGATTGGCAGGGCATTGGCGGCAACCGAACTGGCTGCCGGCATGAGTCTGCCGTACACGGTATAGCCCCCTTCGCCATCGAGCGCTTCGCCTTCGGCCAGATCACGTTTGGCGACCGCCACGACATCGCCGAGAAATGCCTGGGGATAGCCGGTCGGTTCCTGACGTAAACCTACTCGCAAGACCGAGATCGGCAGTTCGAGACCGATCAGATGTGATGGGCGATAGAGCGCACTGTAGACGCCGCTGGCATCGGTGACAAGGCCGTATTCGGAGAAACAGCGACGAACGTATTCATCGGGAGCGGCGAAGACCACGTAGACGCCCCAGCGCAGATCGCGGAAGACAGGCCGCCCGTCGCGTTCGAGCGATGAAACCACTTCAACCGTGCCGGCATGCGTGAGCTGACCGCCAGCGTCACGCGGGCGGAGAACGTGCGGTAGATCATCGACGCCGCAGGGTGGGAAGGCCAGCCCATGTGGCTGGGGACGCAGACCGCAGGCATTGGCGACTGCCGCCATTTCGATTGCTGATTTGGTGCCATCAAGGAAGGAATTGAACATCTGTGCGTTCATCCCGCCGGCGGCAGCCTGCTCGGCGGTGAGACCGTAATACTGCCAGACGGTATCGGGCGTGCTCTGATGATAATGAGGCAGATAGCGGGTGCCTTTGCCCGCGCAAATCACCTCGAATCCACACGCGCGCGCCCACTCGACCTGCTCGGCGATCAGCGCCGGTTGATCACCGTAGGCCAGCGAATAGATCACGCCCGCTTCAGCGGCGCGCCGGGCCAGCAGCGGGCCAAGCAGCGCATCGGCCTCGACATTGACCATGACGATGTGACGCCGGTGTTCGATTGCAAGCAGACAGTGATTCACCCCGGCAGCGGGCGCGCCGGTTGCCTCGACGATGACATCGAGGCCATCGGCGGCGATTAGCGCGGCAGCGTCATCGCCGACCCACGTTGCGCCACTGCTGAGCGCCGCCGCCAGTGACGATGCAGCGTATTGCTCAGCCGGCCAGCCGGCGCGCGCCAGCGCTGCGCGCGCGCGATCGGGCGCGAGATCGGCCACGCCCAGCACATGGAGACCGGCCACCCGCCGGGCCTGAGCGAGAAACATCGTGCCGAATTTGCCGGCGCCGATCAGGCCAACCCGCAACGGTTGGCCGGCGGCCTGGCGACGGGCCAGCAACGAGAGCAGATCATTCATAAGCGCAGCTCCTCAACAGCAACTGGCAGTCAACCAGTCGAAATGAACAGGCGGTCTCGGATGGCGTCTATTGTACTCGATCAGATGGGGGGGTAAACAGTGAGCAGATAAGCCACTATAGTCTACTTCATGAGAGCGCGCCAGCCGTATCATTGAACCGATAACCAACGTGCGGTTCGGTCACGATATAACGCGGGTGCGACGGATCCGGCTCCAGTTTCGTCCGCAATCGTCGGATCACCCCCTTAACGTAATCCTTTGAGTCAACGTATTGCGGTCCCCAGACCCGCTGCACAATCTGGCTCGTCGTGACCACGCCATCGCGGTGAGTAACCAGTTCGGCCAGCACCGCATACTCAATCGGCGTCAGATTGACCGGCTTGCCCGCGCGCAACACCAGTCGTCGCCTGGTGTCGATCACCAGATCGGCGCAATGGATGAGGGTCTGTTCGGTTCGTCCCCGTCGCAACACCGCCCGGATCCGGGCCAGCAATTCGCTCAGTCGGAACGGTTTGACCAGATAATCATCGGCGCCATTATCGAGCGCAGTCACGATGTCGGCTTCCGCACCTTTGACGCTCACCACAATGATCGGAGTCGCGCTGCGTTGCCGGATCTGCTGGCAGACCGCAATCCCGTGCAATGCGGGCATGACCAGATCGAGCAAGACCAGATCGGGAGCAAACTGATTGAACGTCTGAAGCGCGGTCGCGCCATCGCTGGCGATCGCCACCTCGTACCCTTGCGCGCGCAGCGCTGGCGTGATGGCAGCGACAATCCCCGGATCATCATCAACAATCAGAATGCGCTGACTCATGGCAATTCTTCCTCTGGCAACCAGGCAGTCTCTTGCCCACTGGTAAGCGGTATCGCAATGCGAAACACACTCCCGCCCCCTGGTCGATCATCAACCCAGATCGATCCCTGATGCGCCGTAATGATGCCCTGGCAGATTGCCAGCCCCAGGCCACTGCCGCGCTGATGGCCGCGCCGATCGCGTTCCAGTCGGTAGAAACGGTCAAAGATTCGATGGCGTTCCGCTGGCGGAATCCCCGGGCCGCGATCACTGACACTGATCATCAGGTGACTATTAGTGCAAAAGGCTTCGATCGTGATCGGCCCACAGGCTGGCCCGTATTTTTGCCCATTTTCGAGCAGATTCCACAACACCTGCGTCATCAAGATGGGATCCAGGTATTGCAAGGGCAGCGTTGGCGAGATGACGGTTTCAACCCGGCAATCAGGCCACTGCTGGCGAAAATGGCTCAGGGCGTCTTCGATCAATGTCGGCAAATCAATCCATTCGCGATCGAGCGGGAGGGTACCGGCCTCGATCCGCGAGAGATCGAGCAACTGATCGACAAAGCGACTCAGGCGCGCCGTTTCACGGGCGATGTTGCACAGAAGCGCGCGATGTTCGCTGGCTGAAACCGCATATTGTCGCTCGATCAGATCTTCGACCGACGCCCGTATCGCGGTGAGTGGCGAGCGCAGATCGTGAGAGACGCTGGCCAGAAATGCGCTCTTCAGATGATTGGCCTGACGCAATGCCTCGTGTTCGTTTGCCACCCGTCGCAATCGCGCATTGCTGAGGGTTAGCCCCAATTGCTGCGCAACAGTGAGCAGCAGGGTCAGATCTTCGCCGCTGATGTGGCGATGGGCGCGACTGCCGATTAAGAGGGCGCCGGCATTGGCGGCATGCAGGATAAGCGGCAATACCACCAGATCGCAAAAACCTGTTAGCGCGGGCGGCAACGTCTCGGTAGCCGTAGCATGCTGCCGACAGAGCCAGACCGGTTGACCGGTGGTGATGACCGTCTCAACCATTGTCGCCAGGTGATCGTGTTCGACGGCCAGCGTCGGCACACTGACAACGGTCAATTGCTGATTGTCTTTCAACACGATCAGGCCGGCGTCGAGGCGGGTGAGCGCAAGAATGCGCTGCAAAACGATATCGAGCTGGCGACCGGGATCGAGCAGCGCGCTAAAGAAGAGCGCCAGCGTATTGAGCACTTCCGTCTGCGCTGCGTAGGCTTGCAGATCGGTGTACAGACGGGCGTGGCGCAGCATCGCCGCGCTGTGGGCAGCCAGCGCGGCCCCGCACTGCTGATCGATGGCTGTCCACGGAGTATCGGGGAGACGCGCCGCCAGAATCACCCCGCCAATGTCAGGTAGAGGAAAGCCGACCAGCAGGGTATTGGCGATCGTCGCTGACATCACTGGCGCCGCGCAGGCCCGCCAGGCCAGAACGATCGGATCGGCGCTGGCGGCGCGTAAGATTGCGCGCGCCTGTTCACCGCTCGCGCCCGGCGCTGCCCACAGATGGATCCTCGGGCATTCAACCGGCGTTCCCTCCACCAGCGCTACCGCTGTCGCATCAAGCAGATATGCCATGTGTTCGATAATCACCCGGGGCGCCTGATCGGGATCGAAGATGCTGCTCACTGCGCGCGTGGCGGTTGTGAGTCGGGTAAACCGATCGGGGGACGGCGCTGGTATTGGAGACAATCCGACCTGCGCTGGCGGTGTCCATCCGTTGAAGATACGCGAACGAACAGGTTGTCGCATCCACTCCAGCCGGTAACGGCGTTGCACTTCGGCGGCAGCCGCAGCCAGCACACCAGCCAGGAAGGGCCGCGCCAGCCGGTAATCGCCGGTAATATCGAGCACGCCGATCAGGTGTCCGTCAGCCGGATGGAGCACGGGCGCGGCGGTGCAGGTCACATCTTGCCAGCCTGCGCAGTAGTGCTCAGCTCCGACCAGTTGCACCACTCGTCCGGTGGTTAGCGCAACGCCAATCGCATTCGTGCCGGCCACGGCCTCGCTCCAATTGCTTCCCGGCAACAGACCCTTACCTGCCAGCCGCCGCCGACAGGCCGGATCGCCATCCACATCAAGCAACGTGCCTTCGGCATCACTGATCGCTACCACATAGCCAACATTGCCGAGTGTGGCGCGCAACCGCAGCAAGACCGGGCTGGCAGCGCGCAGAAAGGGGGCGTGGAATTCGCGCAATTCACGCAATTGCTGATCGTTGGGCACAGCGAAGCGGGCCAGATTCAGTTCGGCATTGACTGCCAGCTCGCGGCAGCGCTGCCATGAATCACGGATGACCGATCGCATTGGCGACAGATCGACGGCGTCACAGGAGAGAAACGCTTCGCGCAAAGCGGCAACTCGCCAGACCAGCGTCTCAAGATCGGTGGTAGCCGTTAATCGCAGCGTGACTTCGCTCATGGCGCCTCCCTGCGCAAGCGATTGTTGGAATAGTTGGTGGATGATCAGGTTATACCACACCCTGACCGCCGTCGTCTACTGATAGCGCACATTTTTCACCGCTTTTTCACCGCTCGCCCGTCTGGCTTCTGATACGATGCTCTCAATCCCACTATGTATCGAACAACCAGCGTCGGTTATTGGTTAGTCAGTGCTGACAGGAGGAGTGTATGTATCGCACTGCTGATGGCCGCGAGATCTTTGTCATCGACGCCCACACCCATCTGTGGGACGCCAGTCCGGAGAATCAGCGCGGCAAGCTGGGCAAGGGCTGGATTGATTGTTTCTACGCCTATCACAAGAACCTCTCGCCGGCTGATAAAGTATGGACGCTCGAACACTATCAGCGCTATTCGGTTGAGGATATGGCGCGCGATCTCTTCGTCGAAGGCTACGTCGATATGTGCATTCTGCAATCGACCAACCTCTTCGACTTCTACCACACCGGCTTCAATCCGATCGAGCGCAATGCTCAGTTGAAAGAGGCATTCCCTGAGCGTGTCATCCTCAATGGCTCGTTCGATCCGCGTCATGGCGAAGACGGCCCGCTCGGCCTGAATGCCCTGCGACGAGCTAAGGAGCAGTATGACATTAAGGGCGTCAAACTCTATACTGCCGAATGGCACAATGGCTCGCGCGGCTGGCGGTTGAACGATCCGGCAGCTTATCCCTTCTTCGAGGAGTGTGAGCGGCTGGGCATCACCAATATCCACATTCATAAAGGCCCGACTATCTGGCCGCTCGATCGCGATTCGTTCGATGTTGCCGATGTTGACTACGTGGCAACCGATTTCCCCGGCCTCACCTTTATTGTCGAGCACTGTGGCCTGCCCCGGCTCGAAGATTTCTGCTGGATTGCCACGCAAGAGACCAATGTCTGGGGCGGTCTGGCGGTTGCTATGCCGTTCATTCACTCGCGCCCGCGCTATTTTGCTGAGATCATGGCCAACCTGCTCTACTGGCTCGGTCCTGACAAACTAACCTTCGCCAGCGACTACGCTCTCTGGACGCCAGGATGGCTGATCGAGAAGTTCATGGCCTTTGAGTTGCCCGATGATCTCGAACAGGAATTTGGCGTCAAGTTGACCCTGGAGAACAAGGAGAAGATCCTTGGCCTGAATGCCGCCCGGCTCTACGGGATCGATGTGGAGGCGAAGAAAGAACAGTTGCGGGCGATGCCGGTTGTGCTCGACGGCGCGGCGCCCGCCACCGCCTGAGAGGTGTTACCGTGCCTGAGCTTGCCGACATTCAGCGCGCGCTTGCCGAAGTCTACGACCCGGAACTCGACACCCCCATCACCGAGCTGGGGTTTGTCAATGAAGTGCGGATCAGCGGCGACCATGTCACTGTGACTTACACCGTGCCGACATTCTGGTGCGCGCCCAATTTCGTCTTTATGATGTCGCAGGACATTCGCCACGAGGTGGGGCGCGTGCCGGGTGTGGCGCGGGTGACTGTGGTCGTGCGCAATAACTGCCTGGAAGACGAGATTAACGCCGGCGTGAACGCGGGGCGCAATTTTGCCGAGACGTTTCCGGCTGATGTGGGAGGGCAGGCCGATCTGGAAGCGTTGCGCCACACCTTCACCGTGAAGGGCTTTCTCGCCCGTCAGGATGTGCTCATGCGCCGGATGCGACAGGCCGGGCTGCCTGATCCGGTCATTCTCAGTTTGCGCGTGGGGGATGTTGTCCCTGACGGCGAGGATATCTTCGCGCGACCTGCTTCAGCCAGCGCGCCTCAGCGCATTCCGCTGGCGGCGGCAGATCTGGAGCGCTACCTGCATAAACGGCGACGACTCGGCCTGGAAGTGGCAGCCGACACGATACTGTTCACCACTGTAGAAGGCCAGCCGATCGCCGAAGCCGATCTCGCCGCCTACCTGCGCTATTCGCGGGCTGCCCGACTCAATATCGCCTTCAATACCAGTCTCTGCGAAGGTCTCCTCCGCGCGCAGTTCTTTCCCGAACGGCAATACGACTACTCGAGCGCTGGTGATCGCCTGATCTTGCAATGAGGAGTAACTGTTATGCGAGCTGCCCGTCTGCACGAATACGATGAGCACATGAACGTCCAGCTTCAACTTGAAGATGTGCCATTGCCCAGGATCACCAAACCGGGCGAGGTCATCGTCCGTATCGGCGCTGCCGGTCTGTGTCGCACCGATCTGCACATTATCGAAGGAGTGTGGAAAGACATTCAGGATCCTCAGCGCACACTGCTGCCCTACATCCTCGGCCACGAAAATGCGGGCTGGGTCGAAGAGGTTGGCCCCGGCGTGACCACCGTCAAGGTCGGCGATCCGGTCATCTGCCATCCTCTGCGCTCGTGCGGCGTCTGTATGGGATGTCGGCGCGGCGAAGATATGTACTGCGAGCACGGCAGCTTTCCCGGTCTCAACTGCGATGGCGGCTTTGCTGAATACATGCTCACCAACGAACGCGCCCTGATCAAGCTCAACCCAAACGTGGCGCCGGTTGACGTTGCGCCGCTGGCTGATGCGGGCATCACGGCCTACCGCGTCGCCAAGAAAGCCGCGCGCAAACTCAATCCCGGTCAGTACTGCGTCATTCTCGGTGTCGGCGGTTTAGGCCATATCGCCCTGCAATCGGTGCGCGAATTGTGCGGCGCGCGCATCATCGCCGTCGATCGCTCGGAAGCTGCGCGCAAGCTGGCCCGCGATCTCGGCGCGCACTACGTGCTCGACGGCAGCGACACCATTGTGCAAGAGGTCAAAGAACTCACTCACGGCGGCGCGCATGTGGTGATCGACTTCGTCGGCGAGCTGGGCGCCGAGCAGGTCTCGTGGCAGATGCTGCGTCAGGGCGGCACGCACTATGTCGTTGGCTACGGCGGCGCAGTCAATGTGCCCACCGTCCACATGATCATTACCGAGATCGCCATCGAAGGCAGCCTGGTCGGCAACTACGTCGAACTGGTCGAACTGATGGAGCTGAATGCCGAAGGGAGAGTCAAGCTGCACGGCCAGCAGTACCGCCTCGAGCAGATCAATCAGGCGATTGACGATTTCAAGCATCGGCGCATCGCCGGTCGCGCTGTGATCGTGCCTTAACCAACCGCTGCGCTGATGGGGGCGACGCCCCCGTCAGCGCGTAAGAAAGAAGATCAGACCGATAAAGGCAATCCAGAACATTACCTCATACAGGAACTCAACCAGTCGCAGTCGCTGCGCCCTGGTCAACGCGCGATCAAGTGCTGCCCGCGCCACTGACATTGCCAGACCAGCAATGCCGGCCAGAACCAACAATGGCAGGCGCCATTGATCGGAAGCAAAGAAGGCGCTGACTCCGGCAACAAATGCGACAAGCGCAGCGATCAGAAAGAGATTTTGCATCAAGATATCCTCCGTGGGCGCTTGACCGCTGGGCGCAAGCGCCCTTTTGCGCTTTCATGGAACATCGTTCCCATCAGCCAACCCGGCGATTCCCCCGACCAGCATCATGCGCGGTTAACCGTCCGGTTCCATTGGTGCGATGAAAAGGGCGTTCCCGGCGTCTATCTGACAGCGCAGTGCTGCTGAATACATCATCCACCTTTGCGTTACATCCACAGCCCAGCGAGCGTTTTGGTGAACGCTGGCATCACCAAGACGAAGCTGGATGACGGATGATGGAAGGGTAAACCGACGGGTCGCCCCTACTACTGTTCGGCCAGCGTTAGGTCGATGACCATCCATCACTTGATCAGACAAATATCGGTCTTACGACGCTGGTGAAACGTGGCCGACTCGTGGTAACCTGCATTGTAACAACGTTCGCTCAAAAAAATCTCACCACGAGGCGCATGTGACCACCACAACCCGCGTAGAGCAACCCATCCTGTTTGCCGGCCTGACCCGAACCGATCTGACGATGCTCCTGGTCGTGTTGATCTGGGGCGCCAACTTCAGCATTGTCAAGGCATCACTGACCGAGATTCCACCGCTGGCTTTCGCGACCATTCGCTTCGCCAGCGCCAGCGTCTTGTTGCTGGCATTTACGCTCTGGCGTGAAGGACGACGGGCAATTCCCGATCGGGCGACCTTTTGGAAGCTCACCTGGATCGGGATCGTTGGCAATACGATCTATCAGACGCTCTTCACCTACAGTTTGACGCTCACCTCTGCCGCCAACGGCTCATTGATCATCGCCACGACCCCGGCGCTGGTGGCGCTGACCGCAGCCTTGCTGGGCATCGAACGAATTCGGAGCGCCATGGCGATCGGGATTGGGCTGGCGATCAGCGGTGTAGCATTCGTGGTCGCCGAGCGCGGTCTCAGTCTTGGCGGCAGCGGACTGCTCGGCGATCTGTTGATGCTGGGAGCCGCCATCTGCTGGACGATCTACACGCTGGGCGTGCGCGCGCTCGGCCAGGGTCTGTCGCCGCTGGCAATTACCACCTGGACGATGGTAACCGGCGTGCCCGGCATGGTGCTGATCAGTCTGCCTGATTGGGCCACAATCAACTGGCCCGGCATCAGCGTCAATGCCTGGATGGGGCTGCTCTATGCGACAGTGCTGGCGTTAGTGCTGGCGTATGTGCTCTGGAACAACAGCGTGCGGGTTGCCGGCAGCGCGCGCACCGCGATCTATGGCTGCGCCATACCGCTGGTGGCCACGCTGATTGCCTGGCCGCTGATCGGTGAACAACCGGGATGGGCGCAGGGCATTGGCGGATTGCTGATCATCAGCGGCGTCTTGCTCACCCGTCGCCCGTGATGTGGTGATGCCTCGCCAAAGAAACGAGTGCTAGCGCGGAGTCACGCAGAACGCATGAGCGTTCTGCGCCACAGACTGTGATCGCTGGCGGCGCGCTCTGCGCCCGGCTCAGACAGGATGATCTGACTGCTCCTGATCGCCGCGATTGCGAAAAACCGAATCCATGCCGCTTCTGCTTGTGGTACACTGCCAGTATGCAACGGCTTCTGATCAGGCAGATCCGCCAGCTCAGCGCGCAACGCTGGCGTCAATACGCTCTCAAAACGCTGATCCGCGCGGTGACCATCGGCCTGGGCGCGGCGTGCGTCGGCGCTATGCTGTCAATCACCGGGATCATCGTCGTGCCAATGACGCTGCTCGGATGGTTCATTGTCGGCTGCGCGCTCGCGGGAAGCGTCAGCGCGCTCCGCTTTCGCCTGCCGCCGCGCGTTGCCGCTCGTCGGCTGGATCGCCGCTTTGGCCTCCGCGAGCAGCTTACGACCGCGACTGAGCTTGACGAAGCGCCGATCGGGGTTGCGCGTTGTCTTCAGCAGCAGGCGGAAGAGACGCTCAGGCGCGTTGAGGCGTATGTCAGGCGCAACCGTCGCTCATTTTGGCCGGATGCGCTGCTGCTGAGCGGATTGTTGATCGCGCTGGCCGGGTTGCTGGTGATGGCCGAACGGCCCATGCCGCCGGTTGGCGAGGCAGAGGCGCTCCCCTTCCTGAATCCGCCTGATCCGGTGGCGCAGGAACAGCCAGCGGAAACCCCGGCAATGGCTGAGCGTTCTCCGGTGGCAACGCCAGACCCATCGGTGCTGACCGCGCTGGCCGATGCGCTGCGCGATCAGAGCATTTCGCGTCCTGCCGCCGAGGCGCTTGATCGCGGCGATGTGGCGGGGGCGGCCAATGAGCTGCGGGAGCTTGCCGATCAGATGGGCGAGGTTTCATCAACCACGCGACGACAACTGGCCGAACAGTTGCGCGAAGCGGCGCGCGCCATCGATCAGGCGCGACCCGACCTGGCCGATCAATTGCGCGCCACTGCCGATGCGTTGCAATTTGGCGACGCTACGGCAGGCGCAGTAGGCATCGAGGCGCTGGCCGATGCGCTTGAGCATCAACCAGGCGCGCCAGTCGCCGGTGGGAGCAGCAGCGGCGGGGCCGGGAATGGCACTGCCAGCCAGCGACGCGAGCAGTCGTTCACCCCGCAGGGCATTGAGGGCACGCCGTTGCCGCTGGAAACGAGCGGAACCGGTCAGGTGGCCGCCGAAGCAACGGCTGCTGGGTCAGAAGCGAGCAACCAATCGGGCAATGGCGTGATTCGCGCCCGTGGCGCGACAACCGGCGGCATCGTGCAGACAGCCGATGATCCGCTCCAGATTCCCATGGATGTGCGCGATGTGGTTCGCAACTATTTTTCGCCGTAAACAGGCGACTGCAAATGCGCCTTCCCTGTTCGATGAATCCTTTCTGCGGCGCCTCGAACGGCTGAGTTTGCAGGCGCAATACACGCTGCGCGGCACTCCAATCGTTGGCCGCCATCCCAGCCGTCAACACATGCCCGCCACTATCTTCAGCGATCACCGACCTTACGTCAGCGGCGATGACCCGCGCTATCTCGACTGGCATGCTTACGCGCGTCAGGAACATCTGCTGGTGCGGTTGGGTGAGATTGAACAGGAGCTGACCGTCAGTGTCATTCTCGATACCTCGCAGAGTATGCAGGCCGGCGAATCGGATCGGTTTCGGCTCGCGCTGCAACTGGCTGGCGCGATGGGCTATCTGGCCCTGACGCACGGTGATCAGGTTGCGATCTGGCCCGGCGACAGCGCAGAACCGGTGTTTGGCCCGGCCCGCGGCAAGACGCGGTCAATCGAGTTGCTGAACCGTCTGCGCGCGCTTCAACCGGCAGGGCATATCGATCTGGCGCGCGTGGCCGGACAGTTGGCCCGTCGCCAGCCGCGCGGCGGCATTGCGCTGATCGTCTCAGATTTGCTGGTACCGTTGCCGATGGCAGATCTGGCGCGGATGTTGCCGGCGCCGCGCTGGCAGGTGCAGGTGTTGCATCTGCTCAGCCAAACCGATCTCACACCGACCGGACAGGGGCCGCTTGAGTTGATCGATAGCGAGACCGGTGAGCGGCTGGAGGTCGATCTTGACGCGGAAACACTGGCCGCTTACCGCGCGGCTGTAACGGAATGGCGCAGTGGCATTGCTCGTTCCTGCGCGGCGCGCGGCATCGCGTATGCGCCGGTAATGATCCACTGGCCACTCGAACAACAGATTATTCCCTTTTTGCGATTGCGCCGTTTTTTGACCTGAAGATAACCGGTTCAGAAGCCACATGAGTCTGCTTGCGCCACTCGGATTACTCGCCCTGCTCACCTTACCGGTGATTGTTATCCTGCACATGTTGCGGGCCAGACGCCGCAGGGTGATCGTGCCGTCGCTGATCATCTGGCAGCGCCTGCCGACGCGCCCCGCGCCTCGCTGGCATCGCCGGCTGCGCTGGTCGTGGCTCCTCGCGCTGCACCTGCTGGTTGCGCTCTTGCTGGGATTGGCGCTGGCCCAGCCGCAGGCGACGCTGCCCTGGATAGGAACTGCGCGGTCGCTGGCGCTGATTATCGACACTTCGACCAGCATGGCGATGCGTGAAGGCGGCAACAGTCGGCTTGAGCTGGCGCAACGGCGGGCTGCAAGTCTGATCGGCGCGGCGCGTGGCGCCGATCAACTGGTAATCATCAGCGCTGGGCCGCGCGCGCATTTGGTTGACCATGGCACGGTTGCTGACCGCGCGCGCCTGCTCGCAGCGTTGACGTCGCTACAGGTTGAAGGCGCAGGCGCCGATCTGGGCGGCGCGTTGACGATCGCCGAGACCATGCTGATCGACCAGCCTGGCACTGAAATCATCTTCATCAGCGATGGCGCGCTGCCGCCGCCTGATCTGGCCGCGCTGCGCCTTCCTATGCGGATCGAGATTGTCGGTGCGCCACAACCTAATCGCGCCATCGTCACTCTGGCCGCCCGCCCCGGCGCGGCTGGCGCAATCCATGTCTATGCCCGGCTGACCAATCACAGCGATCGCCCGTTCCGCGGCCCTGCGCGGCTCTTTGTTGATGATCAGCTCAGACTGACCGAAGCGGTAACGATTCAGGCCAGGTCAATGCTTGAGTTGGCCTGGACGTTACCCGGTCCGGCGCGCATGATCCGGCTCGAACTCAATGGGAACGATGGTCTACCGCTCGACGACACCGCCAGTGTGCAAGTGAGCGGCACGCGTCCGACGCGGGCGCTACTGGTGGCCGATCACGCGCCAGCGCTAGCCCGGGCGTTACAAGCGATCCCCGAACTAAACCTGACAACGATCGCGCCGGCGGAATATACGCCATCCAATAACGCAGATCTGACCATCTTCGTCAATGTGCTGCCTGATCGCTGGCCAACCGGCGGAGTGCTGGTCATCGATCCACCCGTCGGCAGTCAGTTGCTTGCCGTGGCAGGCAGCAGGACGGTAGAAGCAGGCGCGACGATCACTCCTACCGGCGAGGCGTTATTGCGCGACATCAATCTGGCCGGGATTGCGTGGGGTCGGCTGGCGCAGATCGAGCTGCCAGCATGGTTGACACCGCTGGCGCTAAGCGATGGCGTGCCGCTGATCATGCGCGGTCGCTTCGAGCAGAGCGAGCTGGCCGTCTGGAATGTGAATCTGGCGAATAGCGCGCTCACCAGCCGACTGGCCTTCCCGCTGCTGGTCACCCGCACAGTGCGTGATCTGACGCCGCCGCCATGGCCGGCAGTGGTCACGCTGGGCGAGCCATTGCTTTACCACGCCGATCCACGCGCCACCCGCCTGGAATTGATCTCACCTTCCGGCGAACTGCGTAACATCACTCTCATCCCACGTCAGCCTGCGCTGCTGGAGTTCGCCATTCCTGGCAATCATCAGATTCGTGAGCTGGCCGGTGACCGACTCATCGCTGAGACGGTTGTGCCGGTGAATGCGGGCGCGCTGGGTGAAGCTGATCCGACGCCCCGGCTGACCAGCGCGACGATGAGCCGGCCAGCAGCGACTGTCACGGCGCAGCAAGCAACTGCGCAGCCGTTGTGGTCGTGGCTGGTGATTGCAGCGCTGATCGCGCTGGCGGGTGAGTGGCTGTATATGCAACGGCGCGCTACCCAGGAGGCGCTATGATCTGGCAGGCGCCCCACATGCTCTGGTTGTTGCTGGCCCTGCCGGCATTCGTTTTGCTCTGGTGGCGGGGAAACCGCCGGCTGCCATGGAGCGTGCTGAGCATCCGTCTGCTCATCATCGGCCTGCTGATTGCCGCGCTGGCCGACCCGGTCTGGCCACAGGCCGGCGCTCCGGCGCGCGGACCACTGATCGTGTTGTATGACCAATCGGACAGTCTGACTCCTGCTGGTCAGGCAGCGATCAGAGCCGAAGCGGAAGCGATTGCCGCTGCTGCTGGCCCGACAACGCGCTTGCTGGCCTTTGGGGCAAATCTGGTTGCCGGCAGCGATCGTCTGCCTGATGGTAGCGGCAGCGATCTTGCCGCAGCGTTGCGCATGGCCCGCCAGCTTCTCCCCGCAGGCGGGCGCGTCATCCTCATTACTGATGGGCACAGCACGGGCGGCAATGCGCTGGTTGAAGCGGCGCTCGCAGCCCAGAACGGGATTCGGATCGATGTTTCCATCCTCTCGCCCCCTGCGCTGCCGGAAGCGGCAATTACCCGGCTTGATGCGCCCATGGTGCTGCAGAGCGGCGAAGCATTCGAACTTACCATCACTACGGAATATCGATCTGCGCTCACCGATGTGCCCCTGATGGGACAATTGCGGGTGTGGGCCAATGATCAATTGCTGGCGGAAGAGCAGATCGTGTTCCCTGCTGGACAGTATCAGTTCACGATCGATCAGCGCGCCGGAGAGCCGGGATTGATCAGGTTTCGCGCCGAGCTGCTGCCAGCCGAAGCCGATACCTTCGCCGCCAACAATGTGGCGTCCGCTACCGCGCTGGTCGTGCCGCCGCCGACAGTATTGCTGGTGGAAGGCTTCCGCGATGCCGGCGCAGCGCTCGGCATCGCGCTTGGCCAGAATGGGATGACGATTGAGCGTATGGCTGTAGCGCAACTGCCTGCCAGTCTCGATCGCCTGACCCGCTTTGACGGCATCGTGCTGATCGACGTGTCGGCAACGCAGCTTACCTTTGATCAGATGGCCAGTCTGCGCGAATTTGTGCGCAGTGAAGGGCGTGGGCTGACGGTTATTGGCGGCAGACAATCGTTCACGCTGGGCGGATACGCCGGAACGCCGCTGGCCGAGGCGTTGCCGCTGCTGATGGAACCGCCGCCGCGACCGCAGCGCGCGCCTGTATCGCTCTTGCTGATTATCGATCGCTCGGCCAGTATGAGCGCGGCGTTCGGGATCAGCAAATTCGATATGGCCAAAGAGGCCGCAATTCTGGCTCTAAACGCCCTTCAGCCTACTGATCGGATTGGTGTGCTGGCTTTTGATACCGATACCCTGTGGACGGTGCCCTTCCAGGAGGTGGGCAATGGAGCGACAATGGCGGCCATTCAGAACCGCATTGCGACCATGCCGCTGGGCGGCGGCACCAACATCGAACGCGCGCTCGCGGTTGGGCTGACAGCGCTGGCCGGTGAACCCTATACAACTCGCCATGCCGTGCTGCTCAGCGATGGCCGCAGTTACAGCAACAATTACGCTCGCTATCAGCAACTGATGGAAACGGCGCGGGCAGCGCAGATCACGCTCTCGACCATCGCGATTGGCCTCGACGCCGATACCGAGCTGCTCGATCAGCTGGCGCGGTGGGGCGGGGGTCGTTATTACTTCACAGCGGACGCCGCCGATCTGCCGCGCCTCGCCCTGCGCGAGAGTGAAATTGCCAGCGCTGAGCTGACAGTGGAAACACCGATGGCTGTGCTGGTCAATCAGCCGCACCCGGTGATCCGCAATCTGAATCCGGCCACAATGCCGCAAATCGATGGCTACATCGCGCTAAAACCGCGCCCCGACGCCGCGGTCGCGCTGGTCAGTGCGGCAGATGATCCGGTGCTGGCGGTGTGGCAGTATGGCCTGGGACGCAGTGTCGCCTGGACGACCAGCGCCGCGGCGCCGTGGGCCAGCGGCTGGCTGGCCTGGCCAGAGTACGATCGGTTCTGGGCGCAAATCGTGCGCTACACGCTGCCGGCTCCAAACAGCGGACCCTTGCAGGTATGGGTGGAACCGACTGAGCGGGGCGTGCGCCTGGTTGCCGATGCTCAGGCGGCGGGAGGCGCGCCGATCGATCTGGCGCAGGTCAGCGCGCGGGTTACGTTGCCTGATGGCAGCGTCCAGAGTTTCAATCTGGCCCAGGCCGCGCCGGGACGCTATACACGCGATCTCGAACTCCGCAGCCCCGGCCCGTATGCGATCACCGTCGCGCTCTTCGCGAATGGTCAGACGCTGCAACGCGCGTTGGGATACGCGGTTGCGCCGCCAGCCGAGTATGCGCTGCGTTCGACGACCGCAATTGATCAGGATGCGGAGTTGGCGCGCCAGATTGCCGCATTGACCGGCGGCAACGTTGGGAGGGCGATCGCAATAGAGATGGAGTCAGGCTTTACCAGCGCAGCCCCCGCGCTCTGGCCGGCGCTGGCCGGATTGGCGCTGGCGCTGTGGCTGCTTGAGATCGCAGTGAGACGACGCCACACAACCTATGCTCCATGACATCGACGCCATCATCCACGCAGCGATCAGCGAACGTATCTTTCCAGGAGCGGCGCTGATCATCGCCCAACACGGTCATCCGCTGCACGCCGCTGCTCACGGCACGACCATGTACGACGATGACGGCAGCCAGCCGGTCACGCTCAACACCATCTACGATCTGGCCTCGCTGACCAAAGTCTTCACTGCGACGGCAGCGCTGCGCCTGCACGATGCCGGTCTGCTCTCGCTCGACGAACCGATCCAGCGCTGGCTGCCCGCAGTGCGCGCCAGCGGAATCACCGCTCGCCACTTGCTCAGCCATCGGAGCGGTCTGGCAGTGCAACTGGCGCCACTGGCCCGTCACCACTCGAATCTAATCCGACAAACCGTGTATCAGGCCGCGCCGACACATCCTCCGGGCAGCATGACCAGCTACGCCAACCTGAACACCCTGCTGCTCGGCGATCTGGTCGAAGTGGCGTATGGCGGCCCGCTCGATCGGGCGATCGACGAGCTGGTGTGCGCGCCGCTGGGCATGCGCCACACCCGGTTTTGTCCTCCTGCCGAATGGAAAGCGCGCATCGCTCCCACCGAGTGGGATCATACATGGCGCGGCATGCTGGTGCATGGCATCGTCCACGATGAGAGCGCCTGGGCGCTAGGCGGGGTGGCCGGGCACGCTGGCCTCTTCGGTCTAGCTGATGAGGTGATCCGGCTCGTCCAGCTCTTCTTGCAAGAGGGAAGCTGGATGGGACAGCAGCTCATCCGCGCGGCGACGGTTGCAGCAGCAATTCGCGCCCAGCCTGGCGCCCTCGATCACGAGCGCCATCCCGTCAGTGGGCTGGGCTGGATGATGCGTCGACCATTTATGGGGCCGGCGCAGACAATCGCGTTTGGCCACAGTGGCTTCACCGGCCCGCTCATGATCGGCATCCCCGGAGCCGGTCTGGCAATCGTGCTGCTCTGCAACCGCACCTACCCGCAGCGCCTGCCGCCGCCCTACCGTCACCATGCGGTTATGGCGGAACTCATTGCGCGCGTGCTGTGATCAAGCCGGAATCCGGGAAGAGCGCGATGTCGCGCAGCGCGCCATGATCTGGGGACAACGAGAATACCTCTCGTTGCCGTGATACATAAGGTGTACGTGGCTGCCTGATCCGTGACAAGGT